>ERZ1645187.63-NODE-63-length-101885-cov-96.657606_pt1 | contig 101885 bp, 115 predicted proteins | sample MGYA00575352_ERZ1645187 | MGnify/ENA primary metagenome ERZ1645187 (study PRJEB40837, sample SAMN11349314) | freshwater sediment metagenome | isolation source: river sediment | host: Sediment | place: India: Wazaribad , New Delhi | collected 2017-02-21 ...
AGCTGCGCTTCGCCATCCGCGAAGGCGGGCGCACGGTCGGCGCCGGCGTCGTCGCCAGCATCATCGAGTAAGGATTCGGACGGCGGAGCGCTGCTCCGCTCAGGAGGGCCGCAAGACATCTTGCGGTCCTGCGGTCTGAAAAAGGAACCCGACATGAACGGTCAGAACATCCGGATCCGCCTCAAGGCTTTCGATCATCGCATCCTCGATACGTCGACGCGCGAGATCGTTTCGACCGCGAAGCGGACGGGCGCACAGGTCCGCGGTCCGATTCCGCTGCCGACCAAGATCGAGAAGTTCACGGTCAACCGCTCGCCGCACGTCGACAAGAAGTCGCGCGAGCAATTCGAGATCCGGACGCACAAGCGCGTTCTCGACATCGTCGATCCGACCCCGCAAACGGTGGACGCGCTCATGAAGCTCGACCTGGCGGCGGGCGTCGACGTCGAGATCAAGCTGTAAGTTTTTCACTCGGGCGCCTCTGCGACATCGGCACGCGCCTTCAAGGATTGAACCCATGCGGTCAGGCGTTATCGCACAAAAGGTGGGAATGACCCGCGTCTTCACGGAGGCGGGCGAGCACGTGCCGGTCACGGTGCTGAAGCTGGACGGCTGTCAGGTCGTCGCCCATCGCACGAAGGAAAAGAACGGCTACACGGCGGTGCAGGTCGGCATCGGTCGCGCCAAGGTGAAGAACGTCTCCAAGGCCGAGCGCGCGCGGTTCGCCGTCGCCAATGTCGAGCCGAAGATGAAGCTCGCCGAGTTCCGCGTTCCGGAAGACGGGCTCATTCCGGTCGGCGCCGAAATCACGGCCGATCATTTCGTCGTTGGCCAGTTCGTTGATGTGACCGGCACGACGACCGGCAAGGGTTTCGCCGGCCCGATGAAACGCTGGAACTTCGGCGGCCTGCGCGCCTCGCACGGAGTGTCGATCTCGCACCGTTCGCATGGCTCGACCGGCGGTCGCCAGGACCCCGGCAAGACCTTCAAGAACAAGAAAATGGCCGGTCACCTCGGAACCGATCGCGTGACCACGCAGAATCTGCGCGTCGTGCAGACCGATGTCGAGCGCGGACTGGTGCTGGTCGAAGGCTCCGTGCCGGGCCATGCCGGCAACTACATTTTCATTCGCGACGCCGTGAAGCGCGCGCTCCCGAAGGATGCGCCGATGCCCGGCAAGTTCAAGACGTCGAACGGTGCGCCTGCCGCGCCCGCCGAAGAACAGAAGGAGGGCTGAGCCGTGAAGATCGACGTTCTGTCGCTCGACGGTCAATCGGCCGGCTCGATTGAGCTCAACGATGAGATTTTCGGCCTCGAGCCGCGTATGGATCTCATCCACCGCATGGTTCGCTGGCAGCTCGCCAAGCGCCGCGCCGGCACGCATGCGGTCAAGAACCGCGCCGACATCTGGCGCACGGGCAAGAAGCTGTACAAGCAGAAGGGCACCGGCGGCGCCCGCCACGGCGCCGCGCGCGCTCCGCAGTTCCGCGGCGGTGGTCGCGCTTTCGGCCCGGTCGTGCGCAGCCACGAGCACGACCTTCCCAAAAAGGTGCGCGCGCTTGCGCTGCGCCACGCGCTGTCCGCCAAGATGAAGAACGGCGGCGTGATCGTGTGGGACAAGGCCGAGGCCGACGGCAAGACGAAGGCGCTGAAGGCGACGTTCGAGAAGGCTGGCCTGAAGAGCGCGCTGATCATCGACGGCGCCCAGCCGCACGAGCCGTTCGCGCTCGCCGCGCGCAACATTCCGCAGATCGACGTTCTGTCGGTCGCCGGCATCAACGTCTACGACATTCTGCGTCGCGAAAAGCTCGTGCTGACGCGCGCGGCGGTCGATGCGCTGGAGGCGCGTTTCAAATGAGCAAGGATCCGCGCCATTACGACGTGATCGTCGCGCCGGTCATCACCGAAAAGGCGACGTTCGCCTCCGAACTGAACAAGGTCGTGTTCAAGGTGCGCAAGGACGCCACCAAGCCGCAGATCAAGGCGGCGGTGGAGGGTCTGTTCGATGTGAAGGTCGAAAGCGTCAACACGCTCGTTCGCAAGGGCAAGACCAAGGCGTTCCGCGGCGTGCGCGGCACGCAGTCCGACGTCAAGAAGGCGGTCGTGACGCTGGCCGAAGGCCACAGAATCGACGTGACGACGGGTCTGTGAGCGGCAGGGGAATTCAGACATGGCGTTGAAAACTTTCAAGCCGATCACGCCGAGCCTTCGCCAGCTCGTGATCGTCGACCGCAGCGAGCTCCACAAGGGCAAGCCGGTGAAGGCGCTGACGGAGGGCAAGAGCTCGTCCGGCGGGCGCAACAACCACGGCCGCGTGACCGTCCGCTTCCGCGGCGGCGGGCACAAGCAGGCCTATCGCATCATCGACTTCAAGCGCCGTAAGCTCGACATGCCGGCGAAGGTGGAGCGGCTGGAATACGATCCCAACCGCACGGCGTTCATCGCGCTCATCACCTATACGGACGGCGAGCAGGCTTACATTCTGGCTCCGCAGCGCCTGTCGGTCGGCGACGAGGTGGTGGCCGGCGCGCAAGTGGACGTGAAGCCCGGCAACGCGATGCCGCTCGCGGCGATCCCGGTCGGCACGATCGTGCACAATGTCGAGCTGAAGATCGGCAAGGGCGGCGCGCTCGCGCGCTCGGCGGGCAACTACGCGCAGATCGTCGGCCGCGACCAAGGTTATGTCATCCTGCGTCTCAACTCCGGCGAGCAGCGCCTGGTGCATGGGCAGTGCTTCGCGTCGGTCGGCGCGGTGTCGAACCCGGACCACATGAACACGTCGATCGGCAAGGCCGGTCGGTCGCGGTGGCTCGGCCGAAAGCCGCACAACCGCGGCGTGACGATGAACCCGATCGACCATCCGCACGGCGGCGGCGAAGGCCGCACCTCGGGCGGCCGTCATCCGGTCACGCCGTGGGGCAAGCCCACCAAGGGCAAGAAGACCCGCAGCAACAAGCAGACCACCAAATTCATCGTGACCTCGCGTCATAAAGCTAAGAAGAAGGGCTGATCCATGGCTCGTTCGATCTGGAAGGGCCCGTTCGTCGACGGTTATCTGCTGAAGAAGGCGGAAACCGCTCGCGGATCCGGCCGCTCGGAAGTCATCAAGATCTGGAGCCGCCGCTCCACGATCCTGCCGCAGTTCGTCGGCCTGACGTTCGGCGTCTACAACGGCCACAAGCACATTCCGGTGCTGGTGTCGGAAGACATGATCGGCCACAAGTTCGGCGAATTCGCACCCACGCGCACGTTCCACGGCCATGCCGCGGACAAGAAGGCGAAGAGGGGCTGACATGGGCAAGCAGAAGACACCGCGCGCGCTGAAGGACAACGAGGCGAAAGCCGTCGCCCGCATGCTGCGCGTTTCGCCCCAGAAGCTGAACCTTCTTGCCCAGCTCATCCGCGGCAAGAAGGTGGACCGTGCGCTGGCCGACCTCGAATTCTCCCACAAGCGCATCGCGCATGAGGTGAAGAAGGCGCTCGAGAGCGCGATCGCCAACGCCGAGAACAATCACGATCTCGACGTGGACGATCTGGTCGTGGCCGAGGCGCATGTCGGCAAGGCGCTGGTGATGAAGCGCTTCCATGCGCGCGCCCGCGGCCGCGCCGGAAGGATCGAGAAGCCGTTCGCGAATCTGACGATCGTCGTGCGCGAAGTGCAGCAAGCGCAGGCCTGAGGAGAGAACGATGGGTCAGAAGGTCAATCCGGTCGGTCTGCGCCTCGGCATCAACCGCACGTGGGACTCGCGCTGGTTCGCCAATACCGGCGAATACGGCAAGCTGCTGCACGAGGACATGAAGATCCGCGAGGTCCTCATGAAAACCCTCAAGCAGGCGGCGGTCTCCAAGATCGTGATCGAGCGTCCGCACAAGAAGTGCCGCGTCACCATTCACTCGGCGCGTCCGGGCGTGGTTATCGGCAAGAAAGGCGCCGACATCGACAAGATCCGCAAGACGGTCGCCGGCCTGACGGACAGCGAAGTCGTCATCAACATCGTGGAAGTCCGCAAGCCGGAAGTCGACGCCACGCTCGTCGCCGAGTCGATCGCCCAGCAGCTCGAACGCCGCGTGGCGTTCCGCCGTGCGATGAAGCGCGCGGTGCAGTCGGCGATCCGCCTGGGCGCCGAGGGCATCCGCATCAACTGCTCGGGCCGTCTGGGCGGCGCGGAAATCGCGCGCCTGGAATGGTATCGCGAGGGCCGGGTTCCGCTGCATACGCTGCGCGCGGACGTCGACTATGGCGTCGCCACGGCGCATACAGCCTACGGCACGTGCGGCATCAAGGTCTGGATCTTCAAGGGCGAAATCCTCGAGCACGATCCGATGGCGCAGGACAAGAAGATGTCCGAAGCCGATCACTCCGGCGGCGAGCGCCGCCCGCGCCGCGAACGCGAGGGCCGCGACCGCGGCGATCGCGACAACCGCGACAGCGCGGCCTGACATAAAGAGTACGAACGATGCTGCAACCCAAGCGCACCAAGTTCAGAAAGGCCTTCAAGGGCCGTATCCGCGGACAGTCGAAAGGCGGCTTCGAGCTGAATTTCGGCCAGTTCGGCCTGAAGGCGATGGAGCCCGAGCGCGTGACCGCGCGCCAGATTGAGGCGGCCCGACGCGCCATGACGCGCCACATGAAGCGCGCCGGCCGCGTGTGGATTCGCATTTTCCCGGACGTGCCGGTGTCGAAAAAGCCGACCGAAGTGCGTATGGGCAAGGGCAAGGGCTCGCCCGAGTTCTGGGCCTGCCGCGTGTCGCCGGGCCGCATCATGTTCGAGATCGACGGCGTGCCGGCCGATCTTGCGCGCGAGGCGCTGACGCTGGCGGCCGCCAAGCTGCCGATCAAGACGCGCTTCATCCAGCGCATCGCGGAATAGGAGGCGTAGATGAAAAGCAACCAGCGCAACGCCGACCTCCGCGTGATGACGGACGATCAGCTGAACGAAGAAGTGCTCAAGCTGAAGAAGGAGCAGTTCAACCTGCGCTTCCAGCGGGCCACCGGCCAGCTCGAGAACACGTCGCGCGTGCGGACCGTGCGCCGCGACATCGCCCGGGCCAAGACCATCGCCGCGCAGAAGCGCGAAAAGAAATAAGTCCGATGCGCCGCGCGCTCGCGCGGCGCTGAGAAGAAACAAGGTTCAACCATGCCGAAGCGAATTCTTCAGGGCGTCGTCGTCAGCGACAAGCAGCAGAAGACGATCGTGGTGAAGGTGGAGCGCCGCTTCACGCACCCGCTGTTGAAAAAGACGGTGCGTCGCACCAAGAACTATCACGCCCACGACGAGTCGGGCGCGCACAAGGTGGGGGACGTCGTCTCGATCGAGGAGACGAAGCCCATTTCGCGCCTGAAACGGTGGATTGTGGTCGAGGCCGCGAAAGGCTAAACCCACGCCGACATTCGAGGACGCGGCGCGCCGCTTCCTTCAGGCGAAGTCCGGCGCGGAAGCGTCGGAAACCGATCTGGACCGAAAGGCTTTAGGCCATGATTCAAATGCAGACCAACCTCGACGTCGCCGACAATTCCGGCGCGCGCCGCGTGATGTGCATCAAGGTGCTCGGCGGCTCGAAACGGAAATACGCGGGCGTCGGCGATATCATCGTCGTTTCCGTGAAGGAGGCGATCCCGCGCGGCCGCGTGAAGAAAGGCGACGTGATGAAAGCCGTCGTCGTGCGCACGGCCAAGGACATCAAGCGGGCGGACGGCTCCGTCATCCGGTTCGACACGAACGCCGCGGTGCTGATCAACAACCAGTCCGAGCCGATCGGCACCCGCATCTTCGGACCGGTGCCGCGCGAGCTGCGCGCCAAGAACCACATGAAGATCATCTCGCTGGCGCCGGAGGTGCTGTAATGGCCGCCAAGATCAAGAAGGGCGACAAGGTCGTCGTCATCACGGGCCGCGACAAGGGCCGTTCCGGCGAGGTCGTGCAGGTGATGCCGACCGAGGGCCGCGCGCTCGTGCGCGGCGTGAACGTCGTCAAGCGGCACCAGAAGCAGACGATGAACCAGGAAGGCGGCATCATCTCGAAAGAGGCGCCGATTCATCTGTCCAACCTGGCCATTGTCGATCCCAAGGACAACAAGCCGACGCGCGTCGGTTTCAAGACCCTCGAAGACGGCCGCAAGGTGCGCTTCGCCAAGCGCTCGGGAGATCTGATCGATGGCTGAGGAAAAGAAAGCCAAGGCGCCGAAGGGCGAGGCCAAGGACGCCGGCGCGCCGCGCGATTCCGCCAAGGTCGCCAAGCCGAAGGCCGAGAAGTCCGTCGCCAAGGAAGGCAAGGGCGAGAAGAAGTCGAAGTCCGCTTCGGTCGAAGGCTACACGCCGCGCATGAAGAAGATGTACGACGAGGTCATCCGCGCCAAGATGATCGAGCAGTTCGGCTACAAGAATCCGATGGAGGTTCCCACCATCGAGAAGATCGTGCTGAACATGGGCGTGGGCGAGGCGGTCAACGACACCAAGAAGGTGACGACGGCCGCCGCCGACCTCGCGCTGATCGCCGGCCAGAAGCCGGTGGTGACGCGCGCGCGCAAGGCCATCTCCACCTTCAAGGTTCGCGAGAACATGCCGATCGGCGCGAAGGTCACGCTGCGCAAGACGCGTATGTACGAGTTTCTGGACCGGCTGGTCACCATCGCGCTGCCGCGCGTGCGCGACTTCCGCGGCCTGAACCCGAAATCGTTCGATGGCCGCGGCAACTACGCCATGGGCATCAAGGAGCACATCGTGTTCCCGGAGATCGACTACGACAAGGCGGAGTCGATGCTGGGCATGGACATCATCGTGTGCACCACGGCCAAGACCGACGAAGAAGCGCGTGCGCTCCTGCACGCGTTCAATTTCCCGTTCCGGCAGTGAGTTCGAAGAACTCAAACGCGGATACCTGAGGCGACGATATGGCTAAGAAAAGCGCTGTCGAAAACAACAAGCGGAAAATGCGTCTCGCCAAGCAGTATGCTGGGCGCCGGGCGCGGTTGAAGGCGATCGCCGACAACGAGACGCTGAGCATGGAAGAGCGGTTCGAGGCGCGGCTGCGCCTGGCGCAGCTGCCGCGCAACGGCGCGCCCACGCGGGTGCGCAACCGCTGCGAGGTGACGGGCCGTCCGCGCGCGTTCTACCGCAAGCTCAAGATGTCGCGCATTGCGCTGCGCGAGCTTGGGTCGAAGGGGTTGATCCCCGGCCTTGTGAAATCGAGCTGGTGAGGAGGATCCCATGTCGGTGACCGATCCGTTGGGCGATATGCTCACCCGCATCCGCAACGCGCAGATGCGCCGCAAGTCGAAAGTGACGACGCCGGGCTCGCGCATTCGCGGCAACGTGCTCGACGTTCTGAAGGACGAGGGCTACATCCGCGGCTATTCGACGACCGATTTCGGCAACGGCCGGACGGAGTTCGAGATCGAGCTGAAATATCATGACGGCTCGCCTGTCATTCGCGAGATCGAGCGCGTGTCGAAGCCGGGCCGCCGCGTGTACGCCGCCGTCGACGCCATGCCGCGCGTCGCCAACGGCCTCGGCATCACGATCGTCTCCACGCCGAAGGGCGTGATGGCCGATCATGCCGCCCGCGAAGCGAATGTGGGCGGCGAAGTTCTGTGCAAGGTCTTCTGACCGGGCTGGAGAGGAATTCAACAATGTCTCGTATCGGCAAGAAGCCCGTTGCGATTCCCTCCGGCGTGACCGCCAAGGTCGAGGGCCAGAAGGTTTCGGTGAAGGGCGCCAAGGGCGAACTGCATTTCGTCGTCCCGGACGATGTGGATGTGAAGTTCGAGAACAATGAGATCAAGGTCGACCCGCGCTCGGCCTCCAAGCGCGCGCGCGCGCTTTGGGGCACCTCGCGCGCGCAGGTCAACAACCTGGTCGTGGGCGTGACGAAGGGCTTCGAGAAGAAGCTCGACATCACCGGCGTCGGCTACAAGGCCGCGGTGGCGGGCAAGAGCCTGCAACTGTCGCTGGGCTACAGCCACGACATCAACTATCCGATCCCGGCGGGCGTGGCGATCGCGACGCCCAAGCCGACGGAAATCACGATCGCCGGCATCGACAAGCGCCAGGTGGGGCAGGTCGCCGCCGAGATCCGCGCGCTGCGCGGCCCCGAACCCTACAAGGGCAAGGGCGTGAAATATTCCGACGAATTCATCTTCCGCAAGGAAGGCAAGAAGAAGTAAGGACCGGCCATGGCCAAGGACAACAAGGCGACAGACCGCCGTGTCGCGCGCGTGCGCCGCGCGATCCGCGCGCGCGCTTACGGCAAGCCGCGGCTTTCCGTGTTTCGCTCCTCCAAGCAGATCTATGCGCAGATCATCGACGACGAGAACGGCGCGACGCTCGTTTCCGCCTCGTCGCTGGAGAAGGACAATCGCGGCGCGCTGAAGACCGGCGCGAACGTGGAGGCGGCGCGCGTCGTCGGCAAGCAGCTTGCCGAACGCGCGGTCGCCAAGGGCATCAAGGACGTCGTGTTCGACCGCGGCGGCTATATGTATCACGGGCGCGTGAAGGCGCTCGCGGAGGGCGCGCGCGAGGGCGGCCTCCAGTTCTGATCTTCGCGCGAGCGACGATCTCCCAGCGAGCGGGCGCTTCCTCCCAGTCGGGATCGCGCCCGCGCAAGTGACGGAAAGAGACATGGCAGAACCAAGACATGAAGGCGGCCGCGGGCGCGGTCGCGAGCGCGACCGCGAGGAGCGCGACAGCGAATTCGTCGATCGCCTGGTCCACATCAACCGCGTGGCGAAAGTGGTGAAGGGCGGCCGGCGCTTCGGTTTCGCGGCGCTCGTCGTCGTGGGCGACCAGAAGGGCCGCGTGGGCTTCGGCCACGGCAAGGCGCGCGAGGTGCCGGAAGCCATCCGCAAGGCGACCGAGTCCGCCAAGCGCGCGCTGATCCGCGTGCCGCTGCGCGAAGGTCGCACGCTGCATCACGACGTGTCGGGCCGTCACGGCTCGGGCCGCGTCATCCTGCGCGCCGCGCCGGCGGGCACCGGCATCATCGCCGGCGGTCCGATGCGCGCCGTGTTCGAGACGCTGGGCATGAGCGACGTGGTCGCCAAGAGCCAGGGCTCGTCCAATCCCTACAACATGATCCGCGCGACGTTCGACGCGCTGACGCGCGAGGATTCGCCGCGTCAGGTGGCCGCCCGCCGTTCGATCAAGGTTTCGACCCTTCAGGCGCGCCGCCCCGGCGTCGACGCCGAAGCGGCCGATTCCTGAGAGGAGGGCTGAACATGGCCAACAAGACCATCGTGGTCGAGCAGGTCCGCAGCCCCATCGGCCGGCCTGCCGCTCAGCGCCAGACCCTCAGGGGTCTCGGCCTCAACAAGATCGGCCGCAAGTCCACGCTCGTGGACACGCCCGCCGTGCGCGGCATGGTCGATTCGGTCGCGCATCTCGTGCGCATCGTCGAGAGCAAGTGAGGGCGCGCCGATGAAACTCAACGGCATTTCCGACAACCCCGGCTCCTCCAAGGGCCGTATGCGCGTCGGCCGCGGCATCGGGTCCGGCAAGGGCAAGACCGGCGGACGCGGCGTGAAGGGTCAGAAGGCGCGCTCCGGCGTCGCGATCAAGGGCTTCGAAGGCGGCCAGATGCCGCTGCATCGTCGCCTGCCCAAGCGCGGCTTCTGGAACCCCTTCTCCACCGACTACAACGAGGTGAATCTCGGTCGCGTGCAGCAGGCCGTGGACGCGGGCAAGCTCGATGCGGGCAAGCCCGTGACGGTTGAGGCGCTGGTGGCCGCCGGCGTGCTCGCCAAGGCGCGCGACGGGGTGAAAATCCTCGGTCAGGGCGAACTGAAGGCCAGGCTCGCTTTCGAAGTCGCGGCCGCGTCGAAATCGGCGCAGGCGGCGATCGCGAAGGCCGGCGGCAGCGTGAAGCTGCTCGCGGCGGCGGCGGAAGCGCCCTCCGCCTGAGGCCGCCTTTCGCGTGCAATGGCGCGCGAAGAACCCTATATAGCGGGGCGCGGGACATACGTCCTTCGCTCCGCTTTTTCGTCGCGTTCGCGCGCGACGCTCCGGATCGTTTGAGGAACACCCATGGCGTCGGCTGCCGAACAGCTTGCTGCGAGCATCAATTTCTCGGCCTTTTCGAAAGCCGAAGAACTGAAGAAGCGAATCTGGTTCACGCTCGGCGCGCTGATCGTCTACCGGCTCGGCACCTATATTCCGGTGCCCGGCATCGACCCCGACGCGTTCGCCCAGTCTTTCATGGGCAAGAACCAGGGCGTGCTCGAACTGTTCAACATGTTTGCGGGCGGCGCCGTGCAACGCATGGCGATCTTCGCGCTGAACATCATGCCGTATATCTCGGCTTCGATCATCATCCAGCTTCTGACCTCCGTCGTGCCTTCGCTCGAGGCGATCAAGAAGGAAGGCGAGCAGGGCCGCAAGATCCTCAACCAGTACACCCGCTATCTCACCGTGGTTCTGGCCGCGTTCCAGGCCTACGGCATCGCCATCGGCCTCGAAGGGCAGACGGGCGTGGTGGCGGAGCCCGGCTGGTTCTTCCGCATCTCGACGGTGCTCACGCTGATGGGCGGCACGATGTTCCTGATGTGGCTCGGCGAGCAGATCACCTCGCGCGGCATCGGCAACGGCTCGTCGCTGATCATCTTCGCCGGCATCGTGGCGGCGTTTCCGTCGGCGGTCGCCAACACGCTCGAACTCGGCCGCCAGGGCGCGCTGTCGACGGGGCTGATCCTGGCGGTGATCGTGATGTCGATCTTCGTCGTCGCGTTCATCGTGTTCGTGGAGCGTGCGCAGCGCCGGCTGCTCATCACCTATCCCAAGCGCCAGCACGGCAACCGCGTCTACGAGGGGCAGACGTCGTTCCTGCCGCTGAAGCTCAACACGTCGGGCGTCATTCCGCCGATCTTCGCCTCCTCGCTGCTGCTGCTGCCGACGACCATCGCGAATTTCACGCAGACCTCCGGCGCGACGGGCTGGCTGGCCACGGTCACTCAGCTGCTCGGCCACGGCCGGCCGCTCTACATGCTGCTCTACGTGGCGCTGATCGTGTTCTTCGCGTTCTTCTACACGGCGATCGTGTTCAATCCGGTGGAGACCGCCGACAACCTCAAGAAGCACGGCGGATTCATTCCCGGCATCCGGCCGGGCGAGCGCACGGCGCAGTTCATCGACCAGGTGCTGATGCGCATCACGGTGATCGGGGCGGCCTATCTGGCGATCATCTGCCTCTTACCCGAAATGCTGATTTCCTATGCGGCCATGCCGTTCTATTTCGGCGGCACATCGCTCTTGATCGTGGTCAGCGTCACCATGGACACGGTTGCGCAAATCCACGGCCACCTGCAGGCTCATCAATACGAGGGGCTGGTGCGCAAGGCGAAGCTGCGGGGGAAGAAAAGATGAGATTGATTCTGCTTGGACCGCCGGGAGCGGGCAAGGGCACGCAGTCGGAACGGCTGGTGAAGACATACGGCATTCCGCAGCTCTCCACCGGCGACATGCTGCGCGCGGCGGTGAAGGCGGGCACGCCGGTGGGGCTGAAGGCGAAGGCCGTGATGGACGCCGGCGGGCTCGTCTCCGACGAGATCGTCATCGGCATCATCAAGGACCGCATCAAGGAGGCGGACGCCGCCAAAGGGTTCATTCTCGACGGATTCCCGCGCACGGTGGCGCAGGCCGAGGCGCTGGACACGCTCCTGAAGGCCGAGAACATGAATCTCGACGCCATCGTCGAACTGAAGGTCGACGAGAAGGCGCTGCTGGCGCGAATCGAAAACCGGGCCCGCGAGACGGTGGCCGCCGGCGGCACGGTGCGCGCCGACGACAATCCGGAGAGCTTCAAGATCCGGCTCGACGCCTATCGCGAGCAGACCGCGCCGGTGTCGGCCTATTATGCGGGGCAGGGGCGCCTGAAGACGGTGGACGGCATGGCGCCGATCGACGACGTGACGAAGGCGCTGGACAAGGCGCTGGGCTGAACGGCCCCATTTTCCGGCGAAAGCGCGTCCGACCGGCGCGCTTTTGTCGTTTTCGGGCCGGAACCCGCGGCGCGCGTCCAATTTTGCTTGACCTGCCGGCGCCGAGACCTTAATCAGCGCCATCCGATTTCGAAACCGGCCCGGCTCCCTTTCGGGAGGCGCGGGTTTTTGTGTTTCGGAGCGGGTCAAACCTCCGCATGGGCCGGCCTCCACCGGACGCGGAATTCAATCGAACCGAACGCCTCGCCGCGTTCCCACATGGAGACGAAAATGGCTCGTATAGCCGGCGTCAATATTCCGACGAACAAGCGCGTCGTCATCGCCCTTCAGTATATCCACGGCATCGGCCCGAAGATCGCGGGCGAGATCTGCGACAAGGTCAACATTCCGTCCGAGCGCCGCGTCGCGCAGCTGACGGACGCCGAAGTGCTGCAGATTCGCGAGACGATCGACCGCGACTACATGGTCGAGGGCGACCTGCGCCGCGAAACCGCGATGAACATCAAGCGCCTGATGGACCTTGGCTGCTATCGCGGCCTGCGCCATCGCCGCCAGCTTCCGGTGCGCGGCCAGCGCACCCACACCAACGCCCGCACCCGCAAGGGCAAGGCCAAGCCGATCGCCGGCAAGAAGAAGTAATCCCGTTCCGCCGCGCGCGGAGACCGTCTCACTCCCGAGCGCCTGGCATCACGGGCGCGCCAGAAGGATGTCTACATGGCCAAGGAAGCAACCCGCGTTCGTCGCCGCGAACGCAAGAATATCGTTTCGGGCGTCGCGCACGTCCATTCCTCGTTCAACAATACGATGATCACCATCACCGATGCGCAGGGCAACACGATCTCGTGGTCGTCCTCGGGCACGATGGGGTTCAAGGGATCGCGCAAGTCGACGCCCTACGCCGCGCAGATGGCGGCCGAAGACGCCGCGCGCAAGGCGTCCGAGCACGGCATGCGCACGCTGGAAGTGGAAGTGTCGGGGCCGGGTTCGGGCCGCGAGTCCGCGCTGCGCGCGCTGCAGGCGGCGGGCTTCACCGTCACCTCCATCCGCGACGTGACGCCGATCCCGCACAACGGCTGCCGTCCGCCCAAGCGCCGCAGGGTATAAAGCGCCGCAGGGTGTAGGCGCGACCCACGAGGTTTCGCACCGGTTTTCATGCGCGACGCCGACGGGCCCGCGCATGAATTTGAAGCTCGAGGCGCCGCGCCAGGGTCGACGGACCGATATGCCGGCGTTCGAACAGCGAAAGGTTGAAACGTGTCGATCCAGAAGAACTGGCAGGAACTGATCCGGCCGAACAAGCTCGAAATCACGCTCGGCGACGACGCCAAGCGCACGGCCACGATGGTCGCCGAACCGCTGGAGCGCGGCTTCGGGCAGACGCTCGGCAACGCGCTGCGCCGCATTCTCCTGTCCTCGTTGCAGGGCGCCGCGATCACGTCCGTCCACATCGACGGCGTGCTGCACGAATTCTCCTCGATCCCCGGCGTGCGCGAGGACGTGACCGACATCGTGCTCAACATCAAGGACATCGCCATCAAGATGCATGGCGACACGATGAAGCGCATGACGCTGAAAAAGCAGGGCCCGGGCCCGGTCCTGGCCGGCGACATCTCCACCTCCGGCGACATCCAGATCCTCAATCCCGACCTCGTGATCTGCACGCTCGACGAAGGCGCCGAAATCCGCATGGAATTCACGGTTTCGACCGGCAAGGGCTATGTGCCGGCCGAGCGCAACCGCGCGGAGGACGCCCCCATCGGCCTCATCCCGGTCGACAGCCTCTATTCGCCGGTCAAGAAGGTCGCCTATCGCATCGAGAACACGCGCGAAGGCCAGGTGCTCGACTACGACAAGCTCACCATGTCGATCGAGACCAACGGCGCCATCGGCCCGGAGGACGCGCTCGCTTACGCCGCGCGCATTCTGCAGGACCAGCTGAACGTCTTCGTGAATTTCGAGGAGCCGCGCCGCGAGGAAGCCGCCGCGTCCATTCCGGAGCTGGCGTTCAACCCGGCGCTGCTCAAGAAGGTCGACGAACTGGAGCTTTCGGTTCGTTCCGCCAACTGTCTCAAGAACGACAACATCGTCTACATCGGCGACCTCATCCAGAAGACGGAAGCCGAGATGCTGCGCACGCCGAACTTCGGCCGCAAGTCGCTCAACGAGATCAAGGAAGTGCTCGCGCAGATGGGCCTGCATCTGGGCATGGACGTGCAGGGCTGGCCGCCGGAGAACATTGAGGAGCTCGCCAAGCGCTTCGAGGAGCACTACTGAGCAATTTCCTCTCCCCGCCCGCGGGGAGAGGTAACGCGCGGCCGTTCCTTGGCACGGCGGCCGCAGACCCGAAAAGGAGACCGCCATGTATCACGGACGCTCGAAGCGGCGTTTCAACCGCACCGCAGAACATCGCAAGGCCATGTTCGCCAATATGGCGCAGGCGCTCATCAAGCACGAGCAGATCGTCACCACGCTGCCGAAGGCCAAGGACCTGCGTCCCGTGGTCGAGAAGCTGGTCACGCTCGGCAAGCGCGGCGACCTGCACGCCCGCCGTCAGGCGATCGCGCAGATCAAGGACGTGGATCTGGTCGGCAAGCTGTTTTCGGTGCTCGGTCCCCGCTACAAGGACCGCAACGGCGGCTATACGCGCGTGCTGAAGGCGGGCTTCCGCTTTGGCGACAATGCGGCGATGGCTGTCATCGAGTTCGTCGACCGCGACGTCGAAGCGCGCGGCAAGGACTCCGGTCCCTCGCAGAACGCCGACGAGACCGAGGCCGCCTGAAGCCCTCTCGTCTTTGCAAGAAGGCGGCCGATCGGCCGCCTTTTTCGTTTGTTTACCGCGTTTTGCGGCCAACCGGCGGCGCGCCGCCCCGGCCGCGCCATTTACGCAATGCGTGTGAACAATTTAGCGGAATTTTGAGCATTGGCCCCCAGTGTCGCCCTGAGTTCAAGGGGAAGGGCCAATGGGGAAGATGCAACCGACCGGCTCGATCGGCCTTCGCGCCCTGCTGGGCGACCGTCGCGGGAACGTGGCCATTCTGTTCGGCCTCGCGGTGGTCCCGCTGTTCGGATTCGTCGGCTCGGCGGTCGATTACGGCAATGGCATCCGCAACCGTTCGCGGCTGGCCAATGCGCTGGACGCCGCCGTTCTGTCGGCCGTCACCACGCATGTGACGGACGCGACCGCGCAGGCTGCGGTCGAAAAATACGTGCGCGCCAATCTCGGGCCGCTGCCGGCCAACCAGACGCTGACCGTTTCGGCCAGCGTCGATGCCTCGCAGGTCGTCACCGCCAACGCCACGCTCACCACGCCGACGTGGGTGATGGGTCTGTTCGGCAAGCCGACCCTGCCGGTGAACGCGACCGCGAAGGCCGCGCCGGGGCTTGCGGAAAAGATCGAGGTCGCGCTCGTGCTGGACACGACGGGCTCGATGTCGGGGGCGAAGATCGACGGCTTGAAGACGGCCGCCAAGGATCTCGTGGCGAGCCTCTATTCGGCTTCGAACGCGACGTCTGCTGTGCGCGTCGGCATCGCGCCGTTCTCCAATCACGTGAACGTCGGGCTCTCGTATCGCAACGCGAGCTGGATCGCGAACACGCAGGATACGTCGGGCTCCTCCACCTCGTGCTCGGACACCTATCCGAACGCGCAGTATCTCGATCCGGTCCACCATCCGGCGACCTGCTACGACGACGGCGCGCCCTACGATTGCTCCTGGACGTCGTATAACACCGTCATCCTCGGCGCGCCCGTCAACGTGTGCTCGACCAGCACATGGGCCTCGACGTGGAACGGCTGCGTCGGGTCGCGCAATCATCCGCTCGATCTGCAGGACGCCGTCGACACCGTGAACAAGGTTCCCGGCCTGACGGACACCTGGTGCGCCGCGCCCCTGCAACGGCTGACCAACAGCGTGCCGACGCTCAATGCGCAGATCGATGCGCTCAGCGCCTCGGGCGAAACCTATGTCGCGCCGGGCTTGCTGTGGGGCTGGCGCCTGCTTTCGCCGAACGCGCCGTTCGCGGACGGAGCGGCCTATAACGCGGCCAAGAAAATCATGATCCTGATGACGGACGGCGCCAACACGCGCTCGCCCGATTATCCGGCGCATTGGGGCGGCGACGTCGCGACCGCCAATTCGCTGACCGCGCAGACCTGCGCGAACATCAAGGCGCAGGGCGTGCGAATCTACACGATCGCCTTCAGCGTCACCGACACGACCATCAAGGGCGTCCTCCAGAATTGCGCGTCCGCGACCGGCGACTACTACGATTCCGCCACCGTCGCCGACATGCAGGCGGCCTTCGCGGCCATCGGCGCCAAGATCGGCTCGGTGCGGCTCATTCGTTGACAGGAGACCTCATGCGCAGCGCAATTTCCCTCGTCGCATTGCTCGGACTGGCCGCCCCCGCGTGCGCCGAAACCTGGCGCGTCAGTCAGGGCGTGAACGGCGCATCCGGCCAATGGAACGTGTCGATCAATGGCGGCCGGATCAGCGGCGCCGGGACGATGCAGGATCGCGGGCGCATGGTCGGTTTCAAGCTCGTCGGCCAGGTGAAGGACGGCGGTTATCAGATCGAGCGCGTCGACGTCGCGCCGGCCGACAAATGCTCCTATGTCGCCAGGACCGTCGGGCCGCGGTTCTCGGGCACGGCCATCTGCAACGGCGCGCAGGGGCCGTGGCGCGTGGAGCGCAAATAGACCGGTTTGCGATCTGACTGGACGAGCGCGCGGCGCGTCCGGCATTGTCCGCGGCGTCGTTCGCCCTTACCTCCTTCGCCAGAAGCGCTTAACCTGAACAGCGCAGGCGAGCGGAGGTGTTTATGTCGTTTTCCATGGCGCGCGCGGCGGGCGCGGCGATCGCTCTCGTTCTGGGCCTCGCCCCGGCGGCGGCGCAGACGGGGCAGGAACGGGCCGCCCCGACCTCACGGGCCGAAGCGCTCCTGTCCTATTCGCCGGTGGTCAAACGGGCGCAGCCGTCGGTCGTCAACGTCTACGCCTCCCGCCAGGAGCGGCAGGCCTACAATCCGCTGTTCGACGATCCCGTTTTCCGGCGGTTTTTCGGCGATCGGGCGCCGGGCGGGCCGGGCGGGCCGACCGCGCAGTCGCTTGGCTCCGGCGTGATCGTCGACCCTTCCGGCCTGGTCGTCACCAACCATCACGTCATCGAGGGGATGACGAGCGTGAAGGTCGCGCTCAACGACCGGCGCGAGTTCGAGGCCGAGATCGTGCTGCGCGACCCGCGCACCGATCTCGCCGTGCTGCGGCTGAAAAACGCGGGTGCGCTGCCGGCGCTGGAGCTCGGCGATTCCGACGGGCTGGAAGTGGGCGATCTCGTGCTGGCGCTCGGCAATCCGTTCGGCGTCGGGCAGACGGTCACCTCGGGCATCGTCTCGGCTCTGGCGCGCACGCAGATCGGCATTTCCGACTATGGGTTCTTCATCCAGACGGACGCGGCCATCAATCCCGGCAATTCCGGCGGGGCGCTCGTGGACATGCATGCGCGGCTGATCGGCGTCAATTCGGCCATCTTCTCCAAGAGCGGAGGCAGCGTGGGCATCGGCTTCGCCATTCCCGTCAACATGGTGAAAGTGGTGGTGGCCGCCGCGAAAGGCGGCGGGCAGAAGGTGCGCCGGCCGTGGCTCGGCGCCTCGCTGCAATCCGTGTCCAAGGAGATCGCCGATTCGATCGGCCTCGACCGGCCGGTCGGCGCGCTGGTGGCCGATGTGGTCGAGGGCGGCCCGGCCGCGAGCGCCGGCGTGAAGCGCGGCGACGTGATCGTGGCGGTCGACGGGCAGGCGGTCGACGATCCCGAGGGGCTCGGCTACCGGCTCGGCACCAAGACGCTCGGGGGCGGCTCGCAACTCGACCTGTTGCGCGCAGGCAGGAAGACGCAGGTCTCCATCAAGCTGACGCCCGCGCCCGAAACGCCCGCGCGCGACCCGGTGAAGCTGAAAGGCGCCAATCCGTTCGCGGGCGCGACGGTGGTCAACCTGTCGCCGGCGACGATCGAGGAGTTCTCGGTGGAAGGAAATGCGAAAGGCGCCGTGGTGGCGGAGGTCGACGAGAATTCGCCGGCCGCCGCGCTCAACCTGCAACGCGGCGATGTGGTGATGGCGGTCAACGATCAGAAGATCGCCACCACGCGCGACCTCGAGAAATCCGCCAGCGGGCGGCATTATTTCTGGAAGATCACCATCGGCCGCGCCGGACAGGTGCTGACGACGGTGACCGGCGGCTAGAGCGATTTCCGATTCTATTGGACCGGTTGGAAGAACAGATTCCGTTCCGTGCGCGCCCATCCGGGAAGCGCCCTCGTCCTTCGAGACGCCGCCATCGGCGGCTCCTCAGGATGAGGGCGAGCAAATTGCGTGCTTTACGCCGCGCGGGCTTTGGCGCCCGTCTTGCCGGCGGGTTTGGCGGCGGTCCTGGTCGCGGCCTTCGCGGGCGCCTTCTTCGCGGCGCCGCGGTTGAGGCGGCGTTTGATCGACGCCCAGAGCGCACGCATTTCTTCGGCCGCCACGCCGTGGGGCGCGCATTCGGTCACGCCGCGTCCGAGGCGGGCGGCTTCCTGATAGTCCACCCGCGCCGAGACGAGCGGCGTGAGCAGACCGCCCATCGCCTCCAGCGCAGCCGCGCCCATCTCCACCCGCGCGCTCTGCTGGGCGGGCGGGCACTGGTTGAGCAGGAAGGCGTAGTCGCGGCCGAGCGCGCGAATGGCGGCGCGGGTCTTCTCGCTGCCCCACAGGTCGAACGCGTTGGGCCGCGCGGGGACGATGCAGAGATCGGCGTTCCTCGCGGCGGCCGTCACCGCGCCTTCCTCGGCGCCGGGCGTGTCGATGACGACGAGGGTGAAGCCCTGTTTCTCCAGCGCGGCCAGCACCTGCCGCAGCTTGCCGGCTGGCACGGCCTCGACCGGAATGTCCTTGGCCTTACGGGCTTTCGACCATTTGACGAGAGAACCGAGATTGTCCATGTCGATGACAAAGACACGTTCTCCAGCCTGGTGCGCCGCGACGGCGACGCAGGATGCGAGCGTGCTCTTTCCCGAGCCGCCCTTCTGAGTGACGAAGGCGATGATCCGCATTTCAAAGATCCAGTTCTGGACGGTCAGGAAGTACGCAACGCTGCGGGAGAATGCCGTTTTTTGAATGATTCGTAACCCTTGTCACATGCGCGACATCGAAAAGCCGCGCGCGCGTTGCGCAACGATCACAATGCGCGACGCAACATAGCGAAACCTGGAAGCCATGAGCGATCTGTTCTCCAACGCCGGACTCGAAAAGGGCGCCCCGCGTCCGCTCGCCGACCGGTTGCGTCCGCAAAGTCTGGCGGAGGTTGCGGGACAGGACCATCTCGTCGGTCCGGACGGCGCGCTCACGCGGCTCATCCGCTCCGGCTCGCTCGGCTCGCTGATCTTCTGGGGGCCGCCCGGCACCGGCAAGACGACGGTCGCGCGCTTGCTGGCGCACGAAACCAATCTCGCCTTCACGCAGATTTCGGCGATCTTCTCCGGCGTCGCGGATTTGAAGAAGACGTTCGAGGCCGCGCGCGCGCGCCGCGCCACGGGGCAGGGCACGCTGCTGTTCGTCGACGAAATCCATCGCTTCAATCGCGCGCAGCAGGATTCCTTCCTGCCCGTGATGGAGGACGGCACGGTCACGCTGATCGGCGCCACGACCGAAAACCCGTCGTTCGAACTCAACGCCGCGCTGCTGTCGCGCGCGCGTGTGATGACCTTCCGCGCGCTCGACGATGAGGCGCTCGAAAAGCTGCTCGCGCGCGCGGAGGCGGCCGAGAGCCGCAGGCTGCCGCTCGACGACGACGCGCGGCGCGCGCTGATCGGCATGGCGGACGGCGACGGGCGCGCGGCGCTGACGCTGGCGGAGGAAATCTGGCGCGCGGCGCGCGAAGGCGAAACCTTCGATCGCGCGGGTCTGTCGGAGATCGTGCAGCGGCGCGCGCCGATATACGACAAGGCGCAGGAAGGCCATTACAATCTCATCAGCGCCCTGCACAAGACGGTGCGCGGCTCGGACCCGGACGCCGCGCTCTACTATCTTGCGCGCATGTTCGCCGGCGGCGAGGACCCGCTGTTCATCGCACGGCGCGTGGTGCGCATGGCGGTGGAGGACATCGGCCTCGCCGACCCGCAGGCGCTCGTCGTCGCCAACGCCGCCAAGGACGCATACGATTTTCTCGGCAGCCCGGAAGGGGAGCTGGCGATCGCGCAGGCGGTCATCTATTGCGCCACCGCGCCGAAATCGAACGCCGCCTACATGGCGTTCAAGACCGCGCAGGCGCTCGCGCGCGACCACGGTTCGCTGACGCCGCCGAAGACCATTCTCAATGCGCCGACCCGACTGATGCGCGAGGAAGGCTACGGCGCGGACTATGTCTATGATCACGACGCGCCCGACGCCTTCTCGGGCCAGAACTACTGGCCCGAGCAACTCGGCCGCCGGAAAATGTACGCGCCGGCCGAGCGCGGGTTCGAGCGCGAGATCGCCAGACGGCTCGACTATTGGGCCAAGCTGCGCCGCGAACGCGAGGGCTGATCCTTACCAGTAAGGATAGCCGGTGGCCGGATATCCATAGGCCGGATAGCCGTAAGCCGGATAGCCGTAGCCGTAGGGATAGTAGCCGTAGCCATAATACGGCCGATCGTAATAGGCGCTGGCCGCAGCGCCGGCCGCGATGGCGCCGAGCACCGAGCCGAAGATCGCCGGCGCCGGATTGTAGGCCGGCGCGCGACGCACGTGGCGATGGCGTTTCACGTGGCGCTTCTTCTTGCGATAGGCGACTTCGGCGAGGCCGGTCTCGGGCGCGGCGACGCCGGGGGGCGTCGCGCGCATCGGCGCGGCCGCGACCACGGGCGCGAAGCCGGAGGCGCCGACCCCGAGGCCGAGCGCGCCGACCAAAATTTTCTGCGCGAGAGACATGGACTGCTCCTTTCGAACGCGGACGCGCAGCCCGCGCGTTAACGAAGATGTAGGCGAGCGCGGCGATTTTTCGAGCGTCAGGTTCGCCGTGCGGGCGCGGGCGTCGAAGATTAAGGTTCCTGTGTCACGCTGGACCCGGTTTTTGCTTGGAGCGGACATGAAACGGATCGGGAAACTTGTGGCGCTCGCCGTTCTGGCGGTGGCGGCGTGGCTGCTGTTTGCGCCGACGGACGTGCAGCCGGTCGCGTGGGCGCCGGCCAAGGCGCCGGCCGAAGAGGGCTTCTACGCGGTCAACCGCAAGCTCGCCGCCGTCGAGCGGCTCGGCAAGGCGGGCGGGCTCAACGGCCCCGACTCGCTCGTGCTCGACGCCGAGGGCCGCGTGCTGACCGGTCTCGCGGACGGGCGCGTGGCGCGCATGAGCGCGGACGGCAAGACCGTCGAGACCCTGGTCAACACCGGCGGGCGGCCGCTCGGGCTCGCCTTCGCGCCGGACGGCAAGCTGGTCGTCGCGGACGGGCTGAAGGGGCTTGTGTCGTTCGACCTCGCCAGCAAGAAACTGGACGTGCTGACGACGACGGCGGCCGGCGCGAAGATCGGCTTCGCCGACGACGTCAAGGTCGCCGCCGACGGGCGCGTCTATTTCTCCGACGCCTCGCGTCGCTGGGGTCTGGGGCAGGACGGCGAGGCGATCATGGAGCACGGCGGCGACGGGCGCCTGCTGCGCTACGATCCGGCAAGCCGCGCGACGGAGGTTCTGCTCGACGGGCTGCAATTCGCCAACGGCGTGGCGCTCGGACCGGACGACTCCTACGTGCTGGTGGTGGAAACGGGCGCCTATCGCATCGTGCGGCTGTGGCTGAAGGGCGAGAAAGCCGGCAAGACCGAGATTTTCGCCGACAACCTGCCGGGCTTTCCCGACAACATGACGTTCAACGGACGCGACCGCTTCTGGGTGGCGGTCTATGCGCCGCGCAATCCGATGATCGACGCCGTGGCCGGCCATCCGTTCGTGCGCAAGATGATCGTGCGCGCGATGCAGGTGCTGCCCAAGCCCGTCGAACATCGCGCGATGGTTCTGGGCCTCGATCTGGACGGCAAGCCGGTCGTCAATCTGCAGGACGACGGCGCCGGCAATTATTCGCCCGTCACCCATGTGGCGGAAGGGCGCGACGGGCTGTGGCTCGGCTCGCTGTTCGGCGATTCCGTCGCGCGGCTGCCGCTTGCCGCCCTCAAGCCCTGACCCATGACAGGGCGTCGGGTTTGGTTTAGTCAGGCCCGATGAAACCCTTTCTCCTGGTCTTTCTGGGCGCAGGCGCCGGCGGCATGGCGCGCCATGCGGTCAATGTCGGCTGCGGAAGGCTGTGCGGGACCGAGTTTCCGTGGGGCATTCTCATCGTCAACGTCACCGGCTGCCTGATCATGGGGCTGGCGGCCGGCTGGTTCGCGTTCAAGGCGGGACCCGCGTGGTCGCAGGACGCGCGGCTGTTCATGACGACGGGGGTGCTCGGCGGCTATACGACATTTTCCGCTTTCGCGCTCGACTGGGCGGCGCTGTGGGAGCGGGGCGCGCATACGCAGGCCGTCGTCTATGTCGCGGCCTCGGTCGTCCTGTCGCTGGCGGCGGTGTTTCTCGGGCTCGCGCTCGTGCGGTGGCTGACATGACCAACGGATCGCAGAAGCGGCGCGCGCGGGCGGCGAGCGCGCACAGGGCCGCGCCCGGCGAAACGCAGCGCACCGGCGTGCAGACGCTCGCCGTGGAGGCAAGCGAAGCGGGCATGCGGCTCGACCGCTGGTTCAAGCGCCGTTTTCCCGATCTCGCGCTGTCGCATCTGGCCAGGATCCTGCGCAAGGGCGAGGTGCGCGTGGACGGCAAGCGCGCGGAAACCTCCACCCGGATCGAAGAAGGCCAGGCCATCCGCGTGCCGCCGCTGACGCTCGCCGCGCCCGCCGCGCCGGCCGTCAGGCGCGCAAGCCCGGAAGATGCGGAGGCGATCCGCCGTATGACGCTGTTCGAGGACAAGCACGTGCTCGTGCTCGACAAGCCGTTCGGCCTGGCGGTGCAGGGCGGCTCGGGCACGAAACATCACATCGACGGCATGCTGGCCGCGCTCGCCAGCGAGAAGGGCGAGCGGCCGCTGCTGGTGCATCGCCTGGACCGCGATACGAGCGGCGTGCTGCTGATCGCCAAATCGCGGCGCATGGCGGCGGAGCTTGGCGAGATCTTCCGTTCGCGACGTGCGCGCAAGATCTACTGGGCGCTGGTGGAGGGCGTGCCGAAACCCGCGCAGGGACGCATTTCGCTGTATCTCGCCAAAGGCGAAAGCATGGGCGCGGCGCGTCGACCGCGCGCGGCCGGCGATCGGCAAATCGCGATGGAGAAGATGCGCGTCGCCAAACATGGCGAGGACGACGCGCAACATTCGCTCACCTATTACGCCATCGTCGACAAGGTGGCGCCGCGCTGCGCGTGGCTGTCGATGAAGCCGCTGACGGGACGCACGCATCAGTTGCGCGCGCACGCGGAGGCGATCGGCCATCCGATCTTCGGCGATCCGAAATACGGCCACCGGCCCGAAGACGACGTGCGCCGGCGCGACCCGTTGCGCGCGATGCCGGACGGGCTCGACCGCAAACTGCATCTGCTGGCGCGCCGGCTCGTGCTGCCGCATCCGGCGGGCGGCGTGATCGACGTGACGGCGCCCTTGCCCGAGCACATGCGCAGGACGTGGGACACGTTCGGCTTCGATGCGAAAGCCTACGATCCGATCGAGGAGGCGCCCGAGGAATGAGCCGCCTGCCGACCATTGCGCCGCAGGACTACACGCGCAAGCAGAAGGAGGCGGCCGAGGCTTTCGCCGTCGCGCGCGGCGCAGAGCCGTTCGGCCCGTTCGCCTCGATGCTGCATTCGCCGGATGCGATGCTGGCCGCAAGCCGCATGGGCGAATATCTGCGCTATCGCTCGGCGCTGCCGCCGAGATCGAGCGAATTCGTCATCCTCCTGGTGGCGCGTGCGTGGAGCCAGGATTTCGAATGGGCGATCCATCAGCCCATCGCGCTGAAGGAAGGCGTGACGGCGGAGACGGCGATTGCGATCGCCGACGGACGGCGCCCGTCGCAGATGACGCGCGAGGAAGAGGCGCTCTACGACTTCGTCGACGAACTCATGCATCGCCGCCGCGTGAGCGACGCCACGTTCGCGCGCGTGGAGGCGTTGTTCGGCAAACGCGGCGCGGTCGATCTGACGGCGCTCGTCGGCTATTACGCGTTGCTGGCGATGCAGATGAACGTCGCCGAAACGCCGGCGCCGGCGGGCGCGCCGACCTTGAAGCGGTTTCCGTGATGCATCTCGTTCTGTTCGATGTCGACGGCACGCTGGTCGACAGCCAGAACCTGATCGTGGAGGCGCAGCGCATCGCTTTCGCCGCGCACGACATGGAGGCGCCCTCGCGCGCGCGCGCTCTCTCGGTGGTCGGCCTGTCGTTGATGGAGGCCTTCACGGCGCTGGCCGGCGAGAAGGCGCCGCTCGAAAGTCTCGCGCGTGAATACCGCAACGCATTTTTCACGCTGCGGCAGGACGAGACGAAGGCGGAACCGTTCTTTCCCGGCGCGCTGGACATCGTGCGCCGGTTGTCCGTGCGCACGGATGTCGCGCTCGGGCTCGCCACCGGCAAGTCGCGGCGCGGCGTCGCGCATCTGGTGGAGCGGGCCGGCTGGGAGACGACCTTCGCGACCGTGCAGACGGCCGACGACCACCCCTCCAAACCGGCGCCCGACATGATCCTGGCCGCGCTCGCCGAGACGGGCGTTCCGCCACACTTGGCATGGATGGTGGGCGACACCACCTACGACATGCGGATGGCGCGCGCGGCCGGCGTTCGCGCCATCGGCGTGGCGTGGGGCTATCATGCGTCCGAGGCGCTCGCGCGCGAAGGCGCCGAGCGCGTGATCGCGGATTTTCGCGATCTCGAAACGCTGATCGGTTGAGGCGAACGATGGCCGACGATTTCTCCAGCGCGATCTTCATCGGCGACGCCGAACGCGATCCCCTGCGCGCCGCGCAAAAGGATCAGCGTCGCCCGCTGCCCAAGCGCTTCTACAAGCACGCGACGTTCGCGCAGGGCGGCGATGGATGGGCCGTGCTGCTCGACGAGCGGCCGGTGCGCACGCCCGCCGGCGCGCCGCTCGCGCTGCCGAGCGCACGCGCGGCCGAACTCGTCGTCGCCGAATGGGCCGCGCAGGGCGAATTCATCGACCCGGCGACGATGCCCGTCACGAGACTCGTCAATTCCGCGCTCGACGGCGTGGCGCGAGACCTGGCGGGCGTGGCCGCCGACATCGTGAAATATCTCGGCTCGGACCTCGTCTGTTATCGCGCGGGCGAGCCGGCTTCGCTGGTCGCGGCGCAGCAGGCGTTGTGGGACCCGGTCCTCGATTTCGCGCGCCGCACGTTCGGCGCGCGGTTCACGCTCGCCGAAGGCGTGATGTTCGTCGATCAGCCCGCGACCGCGGTGGCGGCGGCGGGCCGCGCGGTGGAGGCGCATGCGAACGCCGCCGACGGCGCGTTGCGCATCGCCGCGCTGCATTCGATGACGACGCTCACCGGCTCGGCGCTGATCGCGCTCGCGCATGCCGGCGGTCTGTTCGACGCAACCGCCGCGTGGGACGCGGCCCATGTCGACGAGGACCACCAGATGCGTCTGTGGGGCCTCGACGCGGAGGCGCTCGCGCGCCGTGCGAAGCGGTTCGAGGACATGAAAGCGGCGTCGGACCTGTTCGCCGCCTTATGAGCCGCGGCCGATGCGTCCCAGATGCGTGTCGGCGAACGAGGTGGAATATTTCAGTCCGAAACCGAGCGTCCGGTCCATGCCGATATGGCCGACCCAGAGAATGGCGCATGGCAGCAGCCATCCGGTCGGCTCGCGGGTCAGCGCCGCGATAGCGGCGAGCGCGACAGGCGCGAGATAGGTATGGGCGGCGTTGTAGACGCCGGCGCCGAATTTCGGGCCGACCGCATAGGCCGCGATTGACAGGTCCGGCGCGAAGAAGATGAGAAATCCCCACCAGCCGATCAGGCCGCCGGCGTGGAACCAGTAAAATCCGATGGCCGCGACGAGCACGACGAGCGCCTCCAGCCGCAAGAGCCTTTTCGGCGCGCCGGAGGCGAAGGCCGGCGATGGCGCATCTGTCATTTCGGCTCCCCTGCAAGTTCGGGGTAATGTTCGGCCGCGGGAGGCGTCATGGTCAAATTCTCCACCATCCGGAAGCGCGCGGAGAGCCGCAAGGGCGGCGCGCAGGCGCTCGCCGCGCTGCTGCCGCCGGCGCCGTCGCGCGAGACGCTCGCCGCCACGCCTGACGACCGCGCGCTCGCCTGCATGACGCAGCGCATCTTCTGCGCGGGTTTCGTGTGGAAGGTCATCGAGGCGAAATGGCGTGGGTTCGAACAGGCGTTCGAGGGGTTCGCGCCGCAGCGTCTCGCGTTCGAGCCGGACGAGTTCTGGGAGAAGCTCGCCAGCGACGCGCGCATCGTGCGCAACGCCTCGAAGATCAGGGCGGTGCGCGACAACGCGCTGTTCGTGGCGCGCACGTCGAAGGCGCACAAGGGCTTCGGGCGCTTTCTGAGCGAATGGCCGGCCGACGACGAGATCGGCCTCCTCGAACATCTCTCCCGGAACGGCGCGCGGCTGGGCGGCATGACGGGGCAGTATTTCCTGCGGTTCATCGGATGGGACGGGTTCGTGCTGTCGCGCGATGTGGCGGCGTGCCTGCGCGATGCGGGAGTCGACATATCCGACACGGCGACGTCGAAGCGCGATCTGAAACTGGCGCAGGCCCAGTTCAATGCGTGGGCGAAGGAGACGGGCCTGCCGTATGCGCATCTTTCGCGCATCTGCGCGATGTCGATAGGCGAGAATTACGACGCCGCGCGGCTGGCGGCGCAGGGAATGGACGGGGCATGAACGACGCGGCGAGGATGCGCCGGCGCGTGATCGTCGCCTCGACGATCGGCAATGCGCTCGAATGGTTTGACTTCATCGTGTTCGGCCTGTTCGCGGCGCCGATCGGCGCGGCGTTCTTTCCCGCGAGCGATCCGGCGAGCGCGCTGCTGCTGGCCTTCGCCACATTCGGCGCGGCGTTCGCGGCGCGGCCGATCGGCGGCTTGTTCTTCGGCGTCTATGCGGACCGGTTCGGCCGCAAGCGCGCGCTGGTGGCGATGATCGCGCTGATGGCGCTGGGCTCCGGCATGATCGGCGTGCTGCCGACCTACGCCAGCATCGGCGTCGCGGCGCCGGCGCTGCTGCTGATCGCACGCCTCGTGCAGGGATTTTCCGCGGGCGGGGAGTTCGGCGCGGCGAGCGCGTGGCTGATCGAATACGCGCCGCCCGGCCGGCGCGGTTACTACGGCGCGTGGCAGATGGTCGCGCAGGCGTTGGCGTTTGCGGCGGCCGCCGCCTTCGCGCTCGTGCTGCACTCCATGTTGTCGCCGCAGGCGCTCGCCGAATGGGGCTGGCGCGTTCCCTTCCTGTTCGGCGTGCTCGTGGGACCGGCGGGCGTATACCTGCGCAACCGCTGCGACGAATCGGCGGCCTTCCGCGAGTTTCTGGCGCGCGCGCCGCGGCGCGGCCCGGCGGCGCCGTTGCGCGAGCTTCTCGGGCGGAGGCGGGCGCTGGCGGCGGCGTTCGGGGTCATCGCCGCCGGGGCGGCGCTCAACTATGTGGGCCTTGTCTTCGTGCCGGCCTATGCGACCAGCGAGCTGGGCCTTGCCCGCGCCGATGCGCAGACAGGCGTGCTGGTCGTCAGCCTCGTGAGCGCGGCGCTGGCGCCGGTGCTGGGGGCGCTGTCGGACCGGTTCGGCCGGGCGGCGGTCATCGCGCCGGCGCTGGTCGCCTTCGCGCTGGTCTATTTTGTCGCCATGCCGCGTCTCGTCGCCGCGCCGACGGCGGCCCATCTGTGGATGGTGCAGGCGACCGGCCTCCTGTTCGCCGCCTTCGCCGGCCCCGTGCCGGCGCTGATGACCGAAATGCTGCCGCCGGGCGCGCGGGCGACCGGGGCCTCGCTCGTTTTCAACGTCGGCGGGCTGATTTTCGGCGGAATGGCGCCGGTCTTCAGCGCGTGGCTCGCGCAGGCCACGGGAGATCGGGCGGCCTCGGTCTGGTACATTCTGTTCGTCGTGGGGCTCGGTCTGGCGGGGCTCGCGCTCGCGCCGGGGCGCCTGGCGGAGCGGCAGGGCGACCGGCGGCGGGCGGGCCCGGTTTGACCGCGGCGGCGCTCGTGCTAATCACCCGCCCCGACGGAACCCAACCGGACAGGCAGATGAAACACATTCTCGAAGCCCTCGAACAGCGCCGGCAAGGCGCGCGGCTTGGCGGCGGGCAGGGCCGCATCGACGCCCAGCACAAGCGCGGCAAGCTCACCGCGCGCGAGCGCATCGGCCTGCTGCTCGACAAGGGTTCGTTCGAGGAATTCGACATGTTCGTGCAGCATCGCTGCGCGGATTTCGGCATGGACAAGGGCGAGAAGATTCCCGGCGACGGCGTGGTGACCGGCTGGGGCACCGTCAACGGGCGCACGGTGTTCGTGTTCGCGAAAGACTTCACGGTGTTCGGCGGGTCGCTGTCGGAAACGCACGCGCAGAAGATCACCAAGATTCAGGACATGGCGCTGAAGAACCGCGCGCCCATCATCGGCCTGTTCGACGCCGGCGGCGCGCGCATTCAGGAAGGCGTGGCCGCGCTCGGCGGCTATGGCGAAGTGTTCCAGCGCAACGTGCTCGCCTCCGGCGTCATCCCGCAGATTTCCGTCATCATGGGTCCGTGCGCGGGCGGCGACGTCTATTCGCCCGCCATGACGGATTTCATCTTCATGGTGCGCGACACCAGCTACATGTTCGTCACCGGGCCGGATGTGGTGAAGACCGTCACCAACGAAACCGTGACGGCCGAGGAACTGGGCGGCGCCTCCGTCCACACGACCAAGAGCTCCATCGCCGACCGCGCCTACGACAACGATGTGGAAGCGCTGCTGCAGATGCGCCGGCTGATCGACTTCCTGCCGGCCTCCAACACCGACGAAGTTCCCGAATGGCCGAGCTTCCAGGATTCCGACAGCGCCGACATGTCGCTCGACACGCTGGTGCCGGACAATCCGAACAAGCCCTACGACATCAAGGAACTCATCCTGAAGACGGTCGACGAGGGCGACTTCTTCGAAATTCAGGAAGCGCACGCCCGGAACATCGTGACCGGGTTCGGGCGCATCGAGGGCCGCACGGTCGGCGTCGTCGCCAACCAGCCGATGGTGCTCGCGGGCGTGCTCGACGCGGACGCCTCGCGCAAGGCGGCGCGGTTCGTGCGGTTCTGCGACTGTTTCAACATTCCGATCGTGACGTTCGTGGACGTGCCGGGCTTCCTGCCGGGCACGGCGCAGGAATACGGCGGGCTGATCAAGCACGGCGCGAAACTGCTGTTCGCCTACGCCGAGGCCACCGTGCCGAAAGTGACGGTCATCACGCGCAAGGCGTTCGGCGGCGCCTACGACGTCATGGCGTCGAAACATCTGCGCGGCGACATCAACCTCGCGTGGCCGACGGCGCAGATCGCGGTCATGGGCGCGAAGGGCGCGGTGGAGATCATCTTCCGGCAGGACATCGCCAATCCCGCCAAGATCGCCGAGCGCACGAAGGAATACGAGGACCGGTTCCTATCGCCGTTCGTCGCCGCCGAGCGCGGCTATATCGACGAAGTGATCATGCCGCACTCCACGCGCCGTCGCGTCGCGCGCGTGCTCGCCATGCTCCGCAACAAGGAGCTGGAGAACCCCTGGAAGAAGCACGACAACATCCCGCTGTGAGCCGATCCGCGGCGGGCGACCGGCCGCGGGCGCCCGCAGCGAGGCGCGGCGCCGGCGGATCAGTCGTCGTCGTCGAGCGCGTCGCTGTCGACCCACAGGGAATCCGAATCGTCCTGCGGCTGAATTCGCGTGAGGCCCGCGCCGATGTCCTCGCTCAGCGAGACGACGCGTTCGCCCGGCCGCAGCGCGCGGCACTCGCCGCTCATCAGCGCGCCGCGCACGTCGCCGCCGGACTGCGCCTGTTCCATCAACGGCTTCGAATAGCAGCCGATCGTCGGCCGCATCACCGCGGCCGTGTCGGCGACCGCGGGCGCTGCGCCCGCGCACAGGACCGCGGCTCCAATGATCGTCGCTCGCATCGTCCGCTCCTTTCGTTGAGCGCGAGCCTTGTCGACAAATGCGGCGAAGACGCAGCGGGAGTGGGGTCATTGCGGGCGCCGCTCAGCGGCGCGCGTCTTCCACCGCGCGCAGCACGCGCAGGAAATTCCCGCCCGCCAGTTTGCGCAAATGCTCGTCGGGCCAGCCGCGCCGGATCAGTTCGGCGAAGATGTGCGGAAAACAGGCGACATCCTTCAGCCCCTCGCCCTGCGGCGCGCCGAAGAAATCGGAACCGATGCCGATGCAGTCGGGACCGACCCTGCGCCTGAGATAGTCGAGGTGGTCGCAATATTGCGTCAGCGAGCCGCGCGGCCAGGGGCCCGCCGCCTTTTCGTGGGCAGCGAGCGCGCCGGCCTCGTCGCCGTCGTAGCCGCCGTGGGCGTTCTGCAGCGCGGCGAGCCAATCCTGCGAACGCTGGCAGATGAAGTTGGGCACGAAGGTCGCCATCGCCAGCGCGCCCTTTTCGGGGATGAGCTCCAGCACGTCGTCGGGAATGTTGCGCGGGTGGTCGCACAGCGCCCGCGCGTTGGAGTGTGAAAAGACGACCGGCGCGCGCGAGCGGTCGAGCGCCCGATGCATGACGGCGTCGCTCGTATGCGAGAGATCGACGATCATGCCGAGATCGTTCATGCGCGCGATCACCTCGCAACCGAAATCGGACAGGCCGCCCGTGCGCGGCGCGTCGGTCGCGCTGTCGCACCAGTCGAGCGATTCGTTGTGGCAGAGCGTCATCAGCCGCACGCCGAGCGCGTAATAGGCGTCCAGCGCATCGAGCCGGTTCTCGATCGCCGCGCCGTTCTCGATGGCCAGGAAGCTGGCGATCCGCCCTTCGGCTTTCGCGCGCGCGACATCGTCGGCGGCGAGCGCGGGACGAAACACGTCCGCATGCAAACGGTGCATGGCGTGGACGATGGCGATCTGCTGGAGCGCGTAGCTCGCCGGATGTCCGTCGTTCGGCGGCACGAACGCCGCCCACACCTGCGCCGCCACGCGCCCCTCGCGCAGGCGGGGAATGTCGGTGTCGCCGGCGCGGCGCTGGTCGAGACCGTAGGCGGCGACGCTCCCGCGCGCGGCCGGATCCATGCGGATCAGCAGGGGCAGATCGTTATGGGCGTCGATCAGCGGGCTTTCGTCGAGCAGGCGAAGCGCATGGGCGAGGGCTGCTTCGGTCATCGGCGAACCTGTCCGTCTTCAGGGCGACCTCGTCTGTCGCGTTGGTTGCGCCGCAGGCCGGGAACCGGCCCTGCGCCGTCGCGTTCTGGATTCGGGGGCCTACGAGGCGTGGAGGTCTTCCGATGCGTTCCATCCGCACCTTCGCTTTTCTCATGCTGCTCGCGGCCCCTGCAAGCGCCCCGGCGCAGCAGACCGAAACGAAACCGTTTCCCGCCGCGCAGCCGCCGCATCACGGACACGCGGCGCCTTCCGCGCCCTCCGGCGCGTGGTTCGACACCAAGGGCCTGCCGCCGCCCAAACTCGCGGGCAATCTCGGCGATCACACCTATCGCGTCAGCGCCAACGCCGACGCGCAGCGCTTTTTCGACCAGGGGCTGATCTACGCCTACGGGTTCAACCATCTGGAGGCGCTGCGCGCCTTCCGCCAGGCGCAGGCGATCGATGGCGCATGCGCCATGTGTTACTGGGGCGAGGCCTACGCGCTCGGGCCCAATCTCAACATGCCGATGGAGGAGGCGGCCGCGCCGGTCGCGCGCCAGGCCATTGCGCACGCGCTCGCGCGCGCCGACGGCGCCACGCCGAAGGAGCAGGCGCTGATCGCGGCGATGCGTGTGCGCTACGCCGAGGGCGCGCGGGCGGATGTCGACCGGCTGTACGCCGATGCGGCGGTCGCGGTCGCGCGCCGGTTCCCGGACGATCCCGACATCGCGGCGTTCGCAGCCGAGGCGATCATGCTGCTTTCGCCGTGGGACTACTGGCGCGAGGGCGGAACGATCGGCAAGGGCCGGACGAACGAGGCGCTGGAGCTGCTGGAAAACGTCCTGCGGACCAGGCCCGCCCATATCGGGGCCGCGCATTTCTACATCCATCTCGTGGAGGCCTCGGACCGGCCGCAGCGCGCCGAAACTTATGCTGACCGCCTGCGCGGAGCGGTTCCCGGCGCCGGCCATCTCGTGCACATGCCGGGCCATATCTACTTCCGGCTGGGGCGCTACGGCGACGCGATGGCGGTCAACAGGGACGCGGTGGCCTCCGACGAATCCTACATCGCCGACAATCCGGGCGTCGGCGGTCCCTATTCGATGATGTATTACCCGCACAACGTCCACTTCTACCTCAATTCAGCGTTGATGCTCGGCCGCGGGCCGGACGCCGTCGCCTCGGCCGAAAAGCTCGCGCGGCTCGTGCAGGCCGCCGCCGGCCCCGCGCCGCCGCCCGTCCAGCCCATCAAACAGTCGCCGTATTTCGTCGCGGCGAAATTCGCCGATCCCGCCGCGATCCTGGCGGCGCCGCAACCCAATGCCGAAGAGCCGCTCGTCGTCGCGGCCTGGCGGTATGCGCGCGGCGCGGCGCTGGCGCTGCAGGGCGATTCCGGCGGCGCGGCGCGCGAAGCCGAGGCGATCGACGCCCTGGCGAAGCTGGACTACGCCGCTTTCGACGCCGCGCTCATCCCGGCGCGCGGCATTCTGGAGATCGCGGGAGGGCTGGTGCGCGCACGCGCCGCGCTCGCGGCGGGCGATCTCGACGGCGCGCGTCGCCACGCGGAGGCGGCGGTCGCTGCGGAGGCGCGGCTGCCCTATATGGAGCCGCCCTATTGGTACATGCCGGCGAGCCATGCGCTGGGCGCCATCCACCTGCGTCGCAACGAGCCGCGCCTGGCGCTCGCGGCGTTCGAGCAGGCGCTGGCGCGCACGCCCAACAGCGTCTGGGCGTTGCAGGGGCTGCGACGCGCGCAACTCGCGCAGGGGGACGCGCAGGCGGCGCAGGAGACGCAGGCGCGGCTCGACCGCGTGGCGCCGGGGGTGGGCGATCTGCCGCTCGAACGCTACTAGCGCGCGGGCCGAGGCGACCCGCGTCGGTGGGCATTGCCGTCCGGGTCCGTTCATGACCTTCGGGGTCATTGCCAAGCCTCCCGGCGGGGGAGAAACTTCGCGGCTCGCGGGGAGGACCAGATGATCGACGTGAACATCATGCCGTTCGCCAAACTCATGGGGGTGCGGCTGAAGGAAGCGGGCAAGGACCGGGTGGTGGCCGAAATCGAGGTGCGAGCGGACCTGTGCACGACCAACAACATCATGCACGGGGGCGCCTACATGGCCTTCGCCGACACGGTGGGGGCGGTGGCCACGGTGCTCAATCTGCCCAAGGGGGCGGGCACGACGACCATCGAGAGCAAGACGAATTTCCTCGGGTCCGTGCGGGAAGGGGAAACCGCCCGGTCCGAGACCACGCCGATCCATATCGGGCGGACGACGCAGGTCTGGCAGACCAAAATCTTCAATCCGGCCGGCAAGCTCGTCGCCGTCGTCACCCAGACCCAGATGGTGCTGCCGCCCAAGGGCTGAGCGGCCTATGGACGGGCGCCCCGGGGTTGCGTAAAAGCTCGCCCGAGCTTTCGGGCCGCCGGGGAGGGCGGCCGCATATTCGGTGGGCGCATGTTCAAGAAAATATTGATCGCGAATCGCGGCGAAATCGCCTGCCGCGTCATCAAGACCGCGCGGCGCATGGGCATCAAGACCGTGGCCGTCTATTCGGACGCGGACAAGGACGCGCTGCATGTGGAAATGGCGGACGAGGCCGTCCACATCGGCCCGCCGGCCGCTGCCGAATCCTATCTTCTGGTCGACCGCATCGTCGACGCCTGCAAGAAGACGGGCGCTGAAGCCGTGCACCCCGGCTACGGCTTCCTGTCGGAGCGCGCGGCCTTCGCGCAGGCGCTCGCCGACAACGGCATCGTGTTCATCGGTCCCAATCCGCGCGCCATCGAGGCGATGGGCGACAAGATCGAATCGAAGAAATTCGCCAACGCCGCGAAAGTCTCGACGGTGCCGGGCTTCCTCGGCGTGATCGAGGACGCGGCGCATGCGGTGAAAATTTCCGACGAGATCGGCTATCCGGTCATGCTGAAGGCCTCGGCCGGCGGCGGCGGCAAGGGCATGCGCATCGCCTACAGCCGCGACGAGGTGGCCGAAGGTTTCGCGCGCGCGAAGTCGGAGGCGAAGTCGTCGTTCGGCGACGACCGCGTGTTCGTCGAGAAGTTCATCGTCAATCCGCGCCATGTCGAAATCCAGGTGCTGGGCGACAAGCACGGCAACGTCATCTATCTGGGCGAACGCGAGTGCTCCATCCAGCGCCGCAACCAGAAGGTGATCGAGGAGGCGCCCTCGCCGCTGCTGGACGAGGCAACGCGCCGCAAGATGGGCGAGCAGGCGGTCGCGCTGGCCAAGGCCGTCCATTACGATTCCGCCGGCACGGTGGAATTCGTCGCCGGTCAGGACCGTTCGTTCTATTTCCTCGAAATGAACACGCGCCTGCAGGTCGAACATCCGGTCACGGAACTCGTCACGGGCATCGATCTGGTCGAACAGATGATCCGCGTGGCCGCCGGCGAGAAACTCGCCATCAAGCAGAGCGACGTGCATCTGAAGGGCTGGGCGGTCGAAAGCCGCATCTACGCCGAAGACCCCACGCGCAATTTCCTGCCGTCGACCGGGCGGCTGGTGAAATATCGCCCGCCGCAGGAAGGCCACGAGGACGGCGTGACGATCCGCAACGACACGGGCGTGTTCGAGGGCGGCGAAATCTCGATCTACTACGATCCGATGATCGCCAAGCTCGTCACCCACGCGGGCGACCGCGCGGCGGCGATCGACGCGCAGGCGCGCGCGCTCGACGCCTTCGTGATCGACGGCATCCGCCACAACATTCCGTTCCTCGCCTCGCTCATGCAGCACGATCGCTGGCGCTCGGGCGCGCTGTCGACGGGCTTCATCGCCGAGGAATATCCCGAAGGGTTCGCGCCGCTGATGGCGCAAGGCGAAGTCGCGCATGTGATGGCCGCGGTCGCCGCCTACGTCGACCACGTGTCCAACGAGCGCAAGCGCCAGATCACCGGGCAGATGCGTTCGCCCGCGCATGTGCGGTTCGACCGCGACCGCGTGGTGGCGCTCGGCAAGGAGACATTCGACATCACGCTCGACGAGGGCGACGGCGGCCTGCTCGTGCGGTTCGGCGAGGGTCATGCGCATCACCTGGAATCCGACTGGGTTCCGGGCGAGCCGGTGTGGACGGGCGCGGTCGACGGCGAGGAAGTCGCCGTGCAGGTGCGCCCCATTCTCAACGGCTACGCCATCGCCCATCGCGGCGTGGCGGTGGACGCGCGCGTGTACACGCGCGAGGAAGCGCGGCTGGTCGCGCTCATGCCGGAGAAGGTCGCGGCCGATACATCGAAATCGCTGCTGTGTCCGATGCCGGGCCTGGTGAAGGCGATCAACGTCGCCGAGGGGCAGGAAGTGAAGGCCGGCGAGCCGCTCTGCATGGTGGAAGCCATGAAGATGGAAAACGTGCTGCGCGCCGAACGCGACGTGACGGTGAAGAAGATCCTGGCGAAGGAAGGCGACTCGCTCGCCGTCGACGCCACGATCATGGAATTCGCGTAAGGCGATGGGCGCGGGCGCATCACCCGCCCGCGCCCATGCGCGCGAACGCATACACGAGGCCAAGCGCCAGCCCCGCCAGAATCAGGCCGAAGACGAGAACGTTGATGAGGCCCGTTCCGGAGACGCTCTGGCGCGCGTCCTGTTCCGATTTCACAGTCCTGCGGTCATTGGCGTGGTCATCCATGGAGCGCTCCCGTTCGATGTGTGGGGGATGAACCGCCGGCCTGCCGATATGGTTCGGCGCGGGCGCCGGGCATGAGCGCGCCGCCCTCGCGCGATCTCTGGCGTGGCCGGCTGGCGCTCGCCGGCGCCATGACCTTCGTCGGTTCGACGGTGGCCGCGAGCGCGGCGGCCTCCGATCTCGACCCGTTTCTGGCCGCGCTCATCCGGTTTGCGACCGCCACGCCCGCGCTGCTGGCGCTGTGCGTTCTGTTCGGAACCAAGTGGCCGCGGCTCAACGCACGCGAATGGGGCGTGCTGGCGCTGCAATCGGCGGCGGGCAGTCTGGGCTATACGGCGGCGCTGGTGGCGGGACTGCGTTATGCGAGCGCGGCGGACGCTTCCATTCTCACGGGACTGCTGCCGACGCTGACGGCGCTCGTGGCCGTGGTCGCGCTCGGCGAGCGGCCGGGCGCGCGGCTCGCGGTCGCGGTGGCGCTGGCGACGGCGGGCGCGGCGTTGATCGCGCTGCGCGAGGGGGCGGGCGGCGAGCAGCGGCTTTTCGGTCTCGCGCTCGTGTTTGCGGCCATGTTCGGCGAAAGCCTGTTCGCGGTGCTCAACAAGGCGATCCGAACGCCGATCGAGCCGCTCGCGGTCGCAACCATCATGAGCGCGATCGCGCTTGCGCTCGGCGTGGCGCCGGGATTGTGGGCGCTCGCGCGCGACGGCGCGCCGGACATGCCCGCGCTGTGGGCGATGGTCTATTACGGGCTGGGCCCCACGGTCGTCGGCTTCTCGCTGTGGTACTGGGGCGCGGCGCGCGTGAGCGGCGTGGAGGCGGCGGCCTACATGGCTGTGGCGCCGCTCGCCGCGCTCGCGTTGTCGTGGGCCTTGCTGGGCGAAAGCCTGGCGGCGCGCCACTTCGTCGGCATGGCGTTCGTGCTCGCGGCCATCGCGCTCACCGTCGCGCGCCGGCGTGCAGGCTGAGCGACGGTCGGTCGCCGTTCCGCAATTCCCCCGCTGCGCCGCCCGGCGTCGTGCGCCGAACCTGCCTTTCGCCGTCGGTCGAAACAACATAAACGAGGCGCATGCCGCTCTATTTCGCCTACGGCTCCAACATGGACGAAACCGCCATGCGCGCGCGCTGCCCGCGCTCGCGCGCGCTCGGGGTCGCGCGGCTGCCGCGCCATCGGTTCGCGCTGACGGCCGACGGGTACGCGACCGTCGTGCGCGACCCGCAGGCCGACGCACATGGCGTGCTGTACGATCTCGCGCTCGCCGACGTTCCCGCGCTGGATCGGTACGAGGCGGTCGCGCGGGGCCTTTACGCGAAAGTGGTCCAGCCGGTGCTGCCGGCCACAGGCGCGGCGCGCCGGGCGTTGATCTACGTGGGCGCGGGCGCCGCCTCCGGGAGTCCGAAGGCCATCGCGGGCTATCTCGCGGGCGTGATCGCCGCCGCGCGGGCGGCCGGATTGCCGGCCGACTACGTGCGGGGGCTTGAGTCCCTGGCTCCAGGCGCTTACGTCGAACCGGCGCGGCCCCGCGCCATCAAATGGACGCCCGCCGCCGGCGGCGCGCAATCAGGAGATCAGGCATGACTTCTTCCGTCGCCGTTTTGCGCGATGTCGCGGCGTTGCGGGCGGCCGTGCGGGGCTGGCGGGAGAAGGGCGAGCGCGTTGCGCTCGTGCCGACCATGGGCGCGCTGCACGCCGGCCACGCCTCGCTGGTGACGGAAGGTCTGAAACGCGCCGACCGCGTGGTGGCCTCCATTTTCGTCAACCCGACGCAATTCGCCCCGACCGAGGATTTCTCCAAATATCCGCGGACGTTCGACGCCGATCTCGCCAAACTCGCCGCCGCCGGCGCGAGCGCCTGTTTCGCGCCGGGCGTCGAGGACATGTATCCGAAGGGATTCTGCACGGCGGTCGGTCTGGAAGGGCCGGCCAAGGCCGATCTGGAGGACCGTTTTCGTCCGACGCATTTCGCGGGCGTGGCCACCGTCGTCGCCAAACTGCTCAACCAGGCGGGCGCCGACTGCGCGATCTTCGGCGAGAAGGACTATCAGCAATTGAAGGTCGTGGCGCAGATGGCGCGCGATCTCGACATCGCGACCGAGATCGTCGGCGCGCCAACCGTGCGCGAGGCCGACGGGCTCGCGATGTCGTCGCGCAACGTCTATCTCTCGCCCGACGAGCGCACCAAAGCCGTGGCGATCTTCGGGGCGCTGTCGACCGCCGCGGGGCGCATCGCCGCCGGCGAGGTGCTTGGGCATGTGATGGCGGACGCGCGCGAGGAGATCGTCGCGGCAGGGTTCGCCATCGACTACATCGAGGCGCGGCACGCCGAGACGCTCGACCGCGTGGCGCGGCGCGCGGACGGACCCATTCGCGTGCTGGCGGCCGCCAAGCTGGGCGCGACGCGGCTCATCGACAACGTGGCGGTCCCGCATGACTGAGCGCGCCCTGAAGGCCCTGATCGAGGGCGTGGTGCAGGGCGTGGGCTTTCGCGCCTTCGTCGCGCGCGAGGCGGCGGCGCGCGGCCTGCGCGGCTATGTGCGCAATCTGCGCGACGGCCGCGTGGAGGCGGCCTTCGCGGGGCCGGCCGGCGCCGTCGAGGAGATGAGCGGGCTATGCGCGCGCGGACCGGCGGCGGCGCGCGTGGCGGCCTGTCAGATCGTGGAGATGGACACGCACGAGGCCGCCAGCCTGCCGCCGTTCGAGATCGGCCGGTCAGGCTGAAATCGTCGGACCGAAAGTCTGCTCGAAGGCGGCGCGCAGCGCGATGTCGGCGTCGTGCATGGTTGCCGGCAGGCCGAGGTCGGCGAGGCTGGTGACGCCGTAGTGGGCGACCGCCACGCCGCAGGGCACGATGCCCGAGAAATGCGAAAGATCCGGCTCCACATTGAGCGCGACGCCGTGAAACGCCACCCACTGGCGCAACCGCACGCCGATGGCGGCGATCTTGTCCTCGGCCATGGCGCCGCCGGCGCCGCGCGGCTTGTCCGGCCGGCGCACCCACACGCCCACGCGGTCCTCCCGCCGCTCGCCCCGCACGTTGAAGGCCGCCAGCGTCGCGATCAGCCAGGCTTCCAGCGCGGCGACATAGGCGCGCACATCCTGCCTGCGGCGCCTGAGGTCGAGCATCGCGTAGGCTACCCGCTGGCCGGGGCCGTGATAGGTGTGCTGGCCGCCGCGCCCGGTCTCGAACACCGGAAAACGACGGTCGATGAGATCGCCGGGCCGGGACGAGGTCCCGGCCGTGTAGAGCGCCGGATGCTCCACCAGCCATACGCATTCGGCGGCCGCGCCAGCGCGAATCGCGGCCGCGCGGTTCTCCATGAAGGCGAGGGCCGTCGGGTAGTCCGTCAGGCCGTCCGCGACGAGCCATTCGACCGGCGGCGAATCGGGCGCGGCCGGAAAGGTCGGGGCGAGCGCGTCACGGCCGGAAACGAATGTCATGACAGGGGTTCTATCACGTCCCGCGCGGGCCTTGTCAGCCTCCCGCGCGTTTGTTAGACGACACGCGCCGATGCGACGCGCGCTGCGCGACACATTTGAGGAGCCCGAGACATCGGGCTTTTCCTGGGCGGCCATGGCGGAATTGGTAGACGCGCTAGCTTGAGGTGCTAGTTGGGCAACCAGTGGAGGTTCGAGTCCTCTTGGCCGCACCATTCATCGAGACAGAAAACCCGGCCTTGCGGCCGGGTTTTGTTTTGATCCGCGTCCGCGCGCTATTTCTCCGCGAAGCAGTACAGGAAGCCCGCGCCGCCGGTGGCGTTGAGGGCGGGCGTCGCGCAGCCGCGCGAGGCGTGGGACGAGTTCCACGAGCGCGAGGCGTCGTCATCGCGCAGGCCGAGCCGGTCGGAATGGCCGACCATCGCCGAGCCTTCGCCGCCCTTGGTCCAGTTGCCGCATGTCATGTCCTTGTCGGCCGGCAGCGCCTTGCCGTCCACGCTCGATCCCGTCAGCACATCATGGTTGTTGTGGTTGAAGCCGGCGCCGGCCACCTTGCGGCCGGTTTCGGTGAGCGTGTTGTCGAGGCTCATCTTGTTGGCGGCATGCAGTTCGTCGAGGTTGGCCGCGATCACCACGCCTTTGGCGTTCCGCCACGGGCCGGCGCCGATGCGGTCGCGCGCGTTGACGGCGGCGGCGCCCTGCGTCGACAGATAGGCGCGCCAGGTTCTTGCGCCCGCGCCGGCGGCGGTCGCGAGCGTCTGGCAATGCCTGTCGGCGCCTTCGAGCCCGCCGTAGTTCGCGCCGTCCGGGCCGGCCTTGGATGTGACGAAGAACGTCATGTCCGGAAACTGCGGCTGCTGCGGCGCCGGCTGTGCGGGCTGCTGCGCGATGGCGGCGCTGGCGACCGTCAGTGTCGCGGCCAGCGCGGCGGCGCGCACCATCAACGAGATTTCGAGCATGGACGTCTCTCCCTTCGAACGTTCCGGCGACCGATGACGCGCGCGCGCCGCGCCGCCGTCAAGGGCGGCGCGCGCCGGGTCCGCGCGCAAGCAAAGACTTGTGTGCTTTGCTGCAAACGAGGTCGCGCGGCTTGCCCGGCGCGCCGTCGGCGCCGCACAATGCGGGCGAACATATAATCGAAAGAGGAAACGACCCATGGCGCGACCCGTGGCAGTGGTGACAGGCTCGTCGGCCGGAATCGGCGCGGCGACGGCGCTCAAATTCGCCGCCAGCGGCTTCGACGTGGTCGTCAATTTCTCGCGCGACCCGAAACCGGCCGAGGATGTGGCCGCCCGATGCCGCGCGGCGGGGGCGGGCGTGGAGATCGTGCAGGCCGACATCGGCAAGGACGATGAATGCCGGCGCGTGGCGGGCATCGTCGAAAAGCGCTGGGGCGCGGCGCGCGTGCTGGTCAACAACGCAGGCCGGACGAAATTCGTCGGCATCCGCGATCTCGAGGGGCTGAGCGCGGAGGATTTCCAGTCGATCTATCAGCTGAACGTCGTCGGCGCGTTCCAGATGTCGCGCGCCTTCGCGCCGCTGCTGCGCAAGGAGAAGGGCGGCGCCATCGTCAACGTGTCGTCGATCGCCGCCGTCATGGCCACGGGCTCGTCGATCGCCTATATGGCCTCGAAGGGCGCGCTGAACACGCTGACCATGGCGCTTGCGCGCGCGCTCGGTCCCGAGATTCGCGTCAACGGCGTGGGGCCGGGCATGATCGAAAGCGACTGGCTGAAGAACGGCTACGGCGCCGAGCGCTACGAGATGATGGCCAAGATGTATCGCGGGCAGGCCGCGCTCGAAGCCACCATCGCGCCGGGCGATGTCGCCGACACCATTTTCGCCCTGGCCACGCTCGCGCCGAAAACGACCGGCGAGACGATCCTTGTCGACGCCGGCTTCAGATTGCAGAAAGCGTGACGATGCGCCTCGCAAACGCGCGATGCGACGAACGGCGCGAAGGCGAACGATTGGAAAAACGGTGAACAAGGTTTCAACGACGCAATTGCCGGTCGGCGGGCAGGTCGCCCGTCGCGGCAACGGGTTTTCGCGCCTGCTGGGGCGCGGCTTTCTGCGCCTGACGGGCTGGCGGCTGGAAGGGGCGATTCCCGATCTGCCGAAAATGGTGCTCATCGGCGCGCCGCACACGAGCAACATGGACGGGATCGTCGCCATCGCCGTTCTGACCGCGCTCGGTCTGCGCGCCGGCACGATGATCAAGGACACCGCGTTCAAGGGCGCGATGGGGCCGGTGCTGCGCTGGTTCGGCGCCATACCGGTCAACCGCCGCGCCGCGCACGGCGTGGTCGGCGAGAGCGTGGAGGCGTTCAACGCCAACGAGCGCCTGTTGCTCCTGATCGCGCCCGAAGGCACGCGCACATCGGCGCGGGAATGGAAGCGCGGGTTCTATCTCATCGCGCAGGGCGCGGGCGTGCCGATCCTGCCGGCGGCCATCGACTATGCGCGCAGGATCGTGACGTTCGGGCCGGCGCTCACGCCGAACGGCGACTACGAAGCCGATCTGGCGCGCCTGCTCTCGTTCTATCGCGATCACGCGAGCCCGCGCCACAGCGCGCGCGCTTCGGCGCCGATCTGCGCCGCGCTCGGTCTCGATTTTCGATCCGCCGCATGAGTTCAACGACAAGACAAAGGGAAACGCCATGAACGCCGTCACGCCAACCAAAGAGGTGCTCTATTCGGTCGAGGATCACATCGCGACCATCACGCTGAACGCGCCCGAGCGCATGAACACCATCTCCGGCCCGATGCTGGACGAGCTGACGCGGATGCTGGTGAAAGCGAACGAGGACCGCGACGTACGATGCGTCATCCTCACGGGAACGGGCCGCGCGTTCTGCGCCGGCCTCGACCTGTCGCAGGAGCGCAAGGGCGAGGGGCTTTCGTCGGCCTCCTCCATGTCCAATCTCGATCTGCGCAACACGCCGCCGACGGTGCTGCATGCGATGGACAAGCCGACCATCTGCGCGGTCAACGGCGGGGCGGCGGGCTATGGCATGGACACCGCCCTCGGCTGCGACATTCGCATCCTGGCCGAGAGCGCCAAGTTCGCCGCCGCGTTCGTCAAGCGCGGCGTGCTGCCGGAATCGGGCGGCACGTGGTTCCTGCCGCGCATGATCGGCTGGGCGAAGGCGGCCGAACTCATCTTCACCGGCCGCACCTTGAGCGCGCGCGAATGTCTGGATTGGGGGCTCGCCAACGAGGTGGTCGCCGACGGCGACCTGATGGCGCGCGCGCGGGCGGTCGCCAGGGAGATCGCGGACAACGCGCCGCTCGCCGTGCAGGGCGCCAAGCGCATGATGCGGATGGGGATGCAGGAGGATTTCCCGACCCATGTGCATCACGTGTTCCTGCAACTGCTGCCGCTCTTCAGGTCGGAGGACATGAAGGAAGGCGTGCGCGCGTTCCTCGAAAAGCGCCCCGCGAAATTCGTCGGCAAGTAGCATAGCAGTCTTCGCGCGCTGCGGCGCGCGTCAGCGCGGATGCGGGCGCGCGAGGATCGCTTCCGTTTCCGATCGCCAGCCGGCGGACGCCTGCGCGAGCGGGGCGGGCGCCGCGCCCGGCGCCACGTGCACGATGCGATAGCCGCGCGCCTTCAGATCGCGCAACAGGGCGGGCAGCATGTCGGCGGTCTGGGCGCGCGTGTCGTGCATGAGCACCACGCCCTTGCGCGCTTTCTCGATCCGCGCGAGCAGAAGCGCGCGCTGCGCGTCCGCGCTCATGTCTTCCCAGTCCGAAGCCCACACGTCGGCGCCGAACACCGTGACGCCCTGCGCGGCGAGCGCGGCGTTCAGCCGGGGGGTGTCGGCGAAGCCGGGAAAACGGAAGAACGGGGTTCTCGGCGCGCCGGTCCAGGCGCCGTAGGCGGCCGTGTCGTCGGCCTCCATGCCGTGGACGATGTCGGCTTCGGCCTTGTCGGTCGTCCAGCCGCGCAACGTGACGGCGGGATGGCTGAACGTATGGTGGCCGAGCGTATGTCCCTCTTTCGCCGCGCGGCGCACAAGCGCGGCGTTGGCCTGCGCATTGCGGCCGATGAGGAAGAACGTGGCCTGCACGCATTCGGCCTTCAGCGCATCGAGAATGCGCGCCGTGGTCGCCGGCAGCGGGCCGTCGTCGAAGGTCAGCACCAGTTCCTTGTCGTCGAGCGCGAGCGTGCGCGGGTAGGACTTCAGGCCGAGCGGCGCGGTCGGCCCGATGGCCAGCGTGCGCGCCGTTCCCAGCGCCTGCGGACCGCAGGCCGCGGCCGGCGCGCAGAAAGCGAGACAGGCGGCGACGATGGCGATTGCCTTCAAGACACGGCTTCCTTACACGCTTGCCCATTCCCGATCCCGAAACGACGCAAGCCAGAGGCGGACTTGAGCGAGCTGGACCACCAGAGGGCCGCGCCCACCATCCGCGACGAAGATGGCGCGCTTATGCCCGATTTCGTCGCCCGCGTCGAAGCCGCCGTCGCGGCGCGCGACAGCGCCCGGCTGCGGGAGCTGGCCGGCGACCTGCACGAGACCGATCTCGGCGATCTGGTGGAGGCGCTCGACCACGACAGCCGGCCCAAACTCGTCGAACTGATGGGCGAGGATTTCGACTTCGCCGCGTTGACCGAAGTGCCGGATGCGGTGCGCGAGGACATCCTCGAGGAACTGCCGACCGAGACCGTCGCCGAGGGCGTGCGCGATCTGGAAAGCGACGACGCGGTCGTCATCCTCGAAGACCTCGACCGCAAGGAGCAGGACGAGATTCTCGGCGCGTTGTCGCCGACCGAAAGCGTGGCCCTGCGGCGTTCGCTCGACTATCCCGAAGGTTCGGCGGGACGTCTCATGCAGACGACGCTGGTGGCGGCGCCGCCGTTGTGGACGGCCGGACAGACGCTGGACCACCTGCGCGAGGGCGAGCAGGAGGACCTGCCGGATTCGTTCTTCGAGGTGTTCGTGGTCGACCCCGGCCACCGGTTGCTCGGCAACGTGTTTCTCGACGCGCTCGCCCGCGCGCCGCGCACCGCCACGCTCGAAAAGCTGATGGACCCGGAACGCCGGCGCGTGGCGGTGACCGACGACGAGGAGGAGGTGGCGCGGCTGTTCGAGCGTTACAACCTCGTCTCCGCGCCGGTGGTGGACGAGGCCGACAGGCTGGTCGGCGTCATCACCATCGACGACATCGTCGACGTCATTCAGGAGGCGGCCGACGAGGACATCAAGGCGCTCGGCGGCGTCAGGCCCGGCGAAGAACTGAGCGATCCGGTCTTCTCGATCGCGCGCGGGCGCGCGGTGTGGCTGTTCGTCAACCTGGCGACGGCGTTCGCCGCCTCGTTCGTGCTCGGCCTGTTCCAGGCGCAGCTCCAGCAGATGGTGGCGCTCGCCATTCTCGCGCCGATCGTGGCCAGCCAGGGGGGCAACGCGGCCACCCAGACCATGACCGTGGCGGTGCGCGCGCTCGCCACCAAGGAGCTGTCGCGCGCCAACGCGCTGTGGATCGTGGGACGGGAGCTGGCGGTCGGGGCGATCAACGGCGCCGCGTTCGGCCTGCTGACGGGCGTGGTGGCGGCCGCGTGGTTCGGCGTGTACGCGCTCGGCGCGGTGATCGGGCTGGCCATGCTCACCAATCTGGTGGCGGCCGCGTTCGGCGGCATTCTGGTTCCGCTCGCGCTCGACCGCATGAAAATCGACCCGGCGGTGTCCTCCGGCGCCTTCGTGACGACGGTGACGGACGTGGTGGGCTACTTCTCGTTCCTCAGTTTCGCCACGCTTTACTTCGGGTTAAAGTGAGCGGCGTTCCCTTTACCGTGTTTGTCGACAATTTCTGGCGTTAACGGCGCATTACCGGCGGACGGATAATTTGCGGCAATGATGACTGGAATTCTGATCCTGCGGCGGCGCGCGCTGGCGCTCGCGACCCTGTTCGTCGGCTCGCTGGCGCTCGCCGGCTGCGGCAGCGGCGTCGATCCCACCTACCGGCGCGCGGTGCGTTCGGGCGGCGGCGGGCTGGCGGCCGCGCCCCCGCGCACGCCCAAACCGTCGGAGGCGCTCGACCATTCGCGCAACTTCGCCGTCCACGGCATCGACGTGTCCAAGTATCAGGGCCGCATCGACTGGGAGGCGGTGGCGGCCAGCGACGTGCGGTTCGCCTGGATCAAGGCGACCGAAGGCGCCGACCATCTCGACGCCCGCTTCCACGAGAACTGGGCGGGCGCCAAGGCCGCCGGCGTGCCGCGCGGCGCCTATCATTTCGTCTACTGGTGCCGGCCGTGGCGGCAGGAGATGGCCTGGTTCAAGCAGAACGTGCCGGTCGAGCGCGACGCGCTGCCGCCGGTGCTGGACGTGGAGGCGACGCCGGAATCGCGCACCTGCAAGCGCCGGCTGACGCCCGACGAGGTCATTCCCGAAATGCGGGCGATGCTCGCGGACATGGAGGCCCATTACGGCAAGAAGCCGATCGTCTATTCGACGGTCGATTTCTACGAGGCGATTCTGTCCGGCGGCGGGCTGGAGGATTATCCGATCTGGGTGCGCTCCACCAAGCACCATCCCAGCGCGCGCTACGGATCGCGCAAGTGGCACTTCTGGCAATACCAGTCCGACGGCTCCGTGCCCGGCATCGCCACCGCCGTCGATCGCAATGTGTTCCACGGCTCGGCCAACGAATGGCAGAAGTGGCTGGCGATGAACTGAGCCGGGCCTGTCGCCCCATCGCTTGCGTCCGTCCGCGGTTTGGCGGATGAGTTTCCCGATATTTCAGGGAGACGTTCGATGGCGTTCATGGCCACGCTCAATTTCGATCTCGGCGAAACCGCAGACATGATCCGCGACACGGCGCGCGGTTTTTCCCAGCAGCAGATCGCGCCGCGCGCCGACGAGATCGACCGCACGAACCAGTTCCCGCGCGACCTGTGGCCGAAGATGGGCGAACTGGGCCTGCTCGGCGTGACCGTCGAGGAGGAATACGGCGGGGCGGGCCTCGGCTATCTCGAACATGTGGTGGCGATGGAGGAAGTCTCGCGCGCCTCCGCCTCGGTCGGTCTGTCCTACGGCGCCCATTCCAACCTCTGCGTCAACCAGATCCGCCGCAACGGCAATGCGGCGCAGAAGAAGAAATACCTTCCGAAGCTGATCACGGGCGAACATGTCGGCGCGCTGGCGATGTCGGAGCCGGGCGCCGGATCGGACGTGGTCTCGATGAAGCTGCGGGCGGACAGGAAGGGCGACCGCTATCTGCTCAACGGCTCCAAAATGTGGATCACCAACGGCCCGGTCGCCGACACGCTGGTCGTCTACGCCAAGACCGATCCGGATGCGGGTTCGCGCGGCATCACCGCCTTCCTGATCGAGAAGGGCTTCAAGGGATTCCGTACGGCCCAGAAGCTCGACAAGCTCGGCATGCGCGGCTCGGACACGGGCGAACTCGTGTTCGAGGACTGCGAGGTTCCCGAGGAGAACGTGCTCGGCGCCGTCGGACGCGGCGTGAACGTGCTGATGTCGGGCCTCGACTACGAGCGCGTCGTTCTGTCGGCCGGCCCCATCGGCATCATGCAGGCGGCGATGGACGTGGTCATGCCCTATGTCCACGAGCGCAGGCAGTTCGGCCAGCCGATCGGCTCGTTCCAGCTCGTCCAGGGCAAGATCGCCGACATGTATGTGGCGATGAATTCAGTGCGCGCGTATGTCTACGCCGTGGCGCGCGCCTGCGACCGCGGCGAGACGACGCGTCAGGACGCGGCCGGCGCCATCCTGATCGCCGCCGAGCAGGCCACGAAGGTCGCGCTCGACGCCATCCAGCTGCTGGGCGGCAACGGCTACATCAACGACTACCCGACGGGGCGGCTGTTGCGCGACGCCAAGCTCTACGAGATCGGCGCGGGCACCAGCGAAATCCGCCGCATGCTGATCGGTCGGGAATTGTTCGACAAATCGGCCTGAGCGGAGTTGGCGCGATGGTAAACGCGCCAAAAGCCCGGCATTGCAGCAAGGAACGGGAAAAAGCGTAAAAATCTCACGAGTTTGCCTGCATTCGCGGTGACGTTTTGTTTAGAGGCGTCCGGGACAAATGGGTTCGAAACAAAATCATTAAATCGAGCCTAGAATGCAGGCGATCACACAACGCGACGGCGCGCGCAACGACCAGGCGCAGGGACTGGAAGACCTCGTGCAGGTCGAGCAATTCGATTTCGCCGCGCGGCTGGCGCCGCTGACGGTCGTTCTCGCGCTGGTGGCGGTGCAGGTCGCTGTCGTCCTGTTCTGGGCGCCGAACGGGCGCGCCTATTTCCTGTGGCTCGACGCCTATTGCGTGCTGATGGCCGGCGTGGCGCTCGTCTCGGCGGCGCGCTGGCGCAACGGCCAGAAGCCGGAGCGTCTGGAGCCGCGCACGCTGCGCATCACGACGGTCGTCGCGCTTGGCGCGGGCCTCGCGCTCGCGTCCATTCCCATCGTCCTGTTCGGCGAGGCGACCGCGCAGGAACGCGCGCTCATCCTGGCGATGTGCGCGGGGCTCATCGGCACCGGCATGAGCCTTGCGGTTCTGCCGCGGGTGGCGCTGGCGTTTTCCGGTCCGATCGTGGTCGCCACCGCCGTGGTGCTGGCGGCGACCGGCGACGTGTTCTACCTCGCCGTCGGCCTTCTGCTCATTCTCTACGCCGCCTTCCTGTGGTTTCTCGCCCAGCAGCTCAGCGCGCTCATCCGCAACCGCGTGGTCGACCGGATCAACCTGGAACGCGAGCGCGGCCTGACCGGCATGCTGCTGAAGGAGTTCGAGGACAACGCCAACGACTGGCTGTGGGAGGCCGACCACGAACTGCGCCTGCTGCATCTGTCCGACCGGATCGCCGACGTGTCCGGCATCCCGCAGGAAGGGTGGAAAGGCGACCGGCTGACCTCGGTGCTCGAACGGGTCGTGGCGCCGGATTCCTGGCCGACGCTCGACCGGCTGCGCGAGCAGATCGAGGCGCGCCAAGCGTTCCGCGACCTGCAATTGCACGTCAACATCTATGGCCGCGACCGCTGGTGGCTGATCAGCGGCAAGCCGACCTATGTGGGGGCGAACCGGTTCTCGGGCTACCGCGGCGTGGGCGCGGACATCACCGACAAGAAGCGCGCCGAGGATCGCATTTCGCATCTGGCGCTGCACGACGCGCTGACCGATCTGCCCAACCGCGTCTACTTTCAGAAAAAGCTCGACGCGGCGGTCGAATCCAACGCGCCGTTCGCGGTGCTGTGTCTCGATCTCGACGAATTCAAAGACATCAACGACGCATTCGGGCATGGCGTCGGCGACGATCTGCTGCGGCTGGCGGGGCGCCGCCTGCAGGCGCGGATGGGGCCGCAGGATTGCGTGGCGCGGCTTGCCGGCGACGAATTCACCATTCTCCTGCGTGGCGAGGAAGCGAACAACCGCGAGTCGCTGACGGCCTACGCCCTGTCGATCATCGCCGAACTCGGCGAACCCTACGCGCTCGAAGGCATGCAGGCGCATGTGGGCGTCAGCGTCGGCGTCGCGATGTCGCCCGAACACGGCGCGCAGGAACTCATGCGGCGCGCCGATCTCGCGCTCTACCAGAGCAAGCGCGAAGGCAAGAACGGCCTGGCGTTCTACCAGTCCGACATGGACAAGCAGATCGACGCCCGCCGGGCGCTCGCCGCCGACCTGCGCACGGCGATGGACAACCACGAGTTCCTGCTGCATTTCCAGCCGCTGGTGAACGCCGCGACCAAGGAAATCCAGGGTTTCGAGGCGCTGCTGCGCTGGCGCCATCCCACGCGCGGCTTCGTCTCGCCGGGCGAGTTCATCTCGCTGGCGGAAGAAACGGGCGTGATCGTGCCGCTCGGCGAATGGACGCTGCGCGAGGCCTGCCGGATCGCGGCGAGCTGGCCGCTGCCGCTGAAAATCGCGGTCAACCTGTCGCCGATCCAGTTCCGCTACGCCGATCTGCCGACGCTGGTTTCTTCCGCGCTCGAGGAAAGCGGGCTGGCGCCGCACAGGCTCGAACTGGAACTGACGGAATCGGCGTTCCTGGAAGCCACGCAGCTGACGCAGGCGACGCTGGAGAAACTGCGCGCGCTCGGCGTGCGCATGTCGCTCGACGATTTCGGAACCGGTTATTCGTCGCTCTCCTATCTGCGGCGCATTCCGTTCGACAAGATCAAGATCGACCGCTGCTTCGTGCAGGATCTGCCCGGCGACACGCGCGACCTTTCGATCGTGCGCGCGGTGGTCGACATCGCGACCGCGATGGGGATGGCGATCACGGCCGAGGGGGTGGAGACCGACGAGCAGAGCCGCTGCCTGCTGCAACATGGCTGCCATCAGTTGCAGGGCTACTTCTTCTCAAGGCCGGTGCCGGCCGAAGACGTGGTGGCGATGATGCGCGCGCGCGCCGAACCGGCCGACGAGGCCGCCTGACGGGATTTCGCGCGGCCTGTCGAAACATCTGTTCAGGCGTCGCGCCCCGCGTTCGGGCCATTTTCGTCCGAAAGGCGGATGGTCTAGAGTGTCGGCAGGAATTCCTGGCCCCACATTCGTCCCCGAGCGCCAAATGGAACTGACGATCCACGCCCACGGCGCAGCCATCCCCGCGCGCGGATTCGGCACGTGGCGCCTGACGGGCGAAGCCTGCGTGGCCGCCGTCGCGGCGGCGCTCGACTGCGGCTACCGGCACATCGACACCGCGCGCGTGTACGACAACGAGCGCGAGGTGGGCGCGGCGCTGGCGGCCAGCGGTCTCGCGCGCGACGCCGTGTTCGTGACCACGAAAGTCTGGTTCGAGGACCTTGCCGCCGGCGCGCTCGAACGTTCGGCGGAAGGCAGCCTGAAACGGCTCGGGCTGTCGGCGGTCGATCTGCTGCTCGTGCACTGGCCGAACCCCGCCATTGCGCTGAAGGAGACGATCGGCGCGCTGTGCCGGACGCGCGAAAGCGGTCTGGCGCGCCACATCGGCGTCTCCAACTTCCCGGTCCCGCTGCTGGAGGAGGCCGTCGCGCATGCGCGCGCGCCGCTCGTGTGCAACCAGTGCGAATACCATCCCTGGCTGGACCAGAGCGCGGTCATCGCCGCCTGCGCGCGCCACGGCATGGCGTTCACCGCCTATTCGCCGCTCGGCAAGGGCGACCTCGTGCAGGCCGCGCCCATCCGCGCCATCGCCGAACGCATCGGCCGCACGCCGGCGCAGGTCGTGCTGCGCTGGCACCTGCAGCAGGGCGTCGTCGCCATTCCCCGTTCGGGAACCAGAGCGCATATCGCGGAAAATTTCCGCATCGACGATTTCGCGCTGTCGGACGCCGACATGGCGGCCATTTTCGCCCTGCGGCGGCCCGACGGTCGGCTGGTCGATCCGGGCTGGGCGCCGCGATGGGACCGCTCATGACCTTTGCTCGCGTGCGCTGACCATGTTCTTCGTTCTCGCAAAGACGCTCGGCTTTCTCGTGCATCTGCCGCATCTGCTGCTGGAGGGCGCGCTCGTGGGCGTGGCCCTGATGTGGACGCGCTGGCGCCGGGCGGGGCGGGCGCTGGCCGCGTTGAGCGTGGCGGCGCTCGCGATCGTCGGGTTCACGCCGTTCAGCGCGCTGCTCGTGCGCCCGCTGGAGGACCGCTTTCCGCGCCCGGACCTCGCGACGGCGCCGACCGGGATCATCGTGCTCGGCGGCGCCGTGGACGAGGGCGTCACGCGGCGGCGCGGCCTGCCGGCGCTCAACGAGGCGGCCGAGCGCATGACGGAAGCGGTGGCGCTGGCGCGACGCTTTCCGCAGGCGCGCATAGCGTTCACCGGCGGCAGCGGCCGGCTTTCGGCGCTGGAGACCACGGAGGCGGACGTCGCGCGCGCGTTCTTTCTGGCGCAGGGGCTGCCCGAAGAGCGCCTGACGTTCGAGAACCGGTCGCGCGACACATGGGAGAACGCGGTCTTCACCCGCGACTTGCTGCGCCCGAAGCCCGGCGAGACCTGGGTGCTCGTCACCTCCGCCATGCATATGCCGCGCTCGGTCGGCATCTTCCGGAAAGTCGGCTTTCCGGTCGTCGCCTATCCGGTCGACTATCGCACCGGCGGGGGGCCGGGCGATTTCTTCGGCCTCAGGCGGATGGGCGCGACGATCAACGACGCCGACCAGGCGAGCCACGAATATCTGGGCCTCCTGGCCTACTGGATCGCCGGCAAGTCGGACGCGCTGTTTCCGGGGCCGTGATCAGTCGTGACGCGGCAGGCCGAGCCGGTAGACGCCGCGGAAATCCTCCGGGTCGGCCGGTTTGCCCTTGCGATAGATGACCAGCCGGCCATGGCGGGCGAGGCCGACGGCGGCTGTGCGCACGTGCTGGAGCCATGCGCGCCAGGCGAGCGGGTCCTCCTCCCCCCGCGCCAGGGCGAAGGCCTTGGCCGCATCCGTCGGGCAGATGGTCTTTTCGGCGCCGCGCGCGGCGCAGAGGGCGAGAATCGTGTCTTCCAGCGTCGCTTTGGCCATGCGGCTCCTTCGGACGGCGCGAGCGCGGCGTCAAGCGGCGGCTTGCGTCGGCGCCCCGGACCGGCGAATCTGACGCATGGAGGAGCCCATGAAACAGAACATCACCATCGGCGTGCGCCAGCTCTGCGATGAGGCCAACAGCCGCATCGAGACGCTGAAGATCGAGGACGCCATCAAACTGCACGGCCGCGACGACGTGGTGCTGGTCGATATCCGCGATCCGCGCGAACTGGAGCGCGAAGGCGCGGTCCCCGGCGCATTTCATTGCACGCGCGGCATGCTCGAATTCTGGATCGATCCGACGAGCGTCTATCACAAGCCGGTGTTCGCCGAGAGCAAGAAGTTCGTGTTCTTCTGCGCCGGCGGTCTGCGCTCGGCGCTCGCCGCCGACACCGCGCGCCGCATGGGGCTGAAACCCGTCGCCCATATCGAGGGGGGCTTCGGCGCGTGGAAGAAACACGGCGGGCCGACCCACGCCTGGGCGCCGAAATCCCACAAACGCGGTCACGACTGACGCCCTGTCGCCCGAGCGATTGACCGGTCCGTGCGCCTCGCGTATGGCCGCAATCGCCATCCGCGCCGTTCGGGAGCACAGCGATGGGTCTGAAACTCGTCATCGCCAACAAGGCCTATTCGTCGTGGTCGATGCGGCCGTGGATTCTCATGACCGCGTTCGGCGTCGCGTTCGAGGAAATCGTCGTGCCGCTCGCGCGCGAGGAAACGCGCGACGACATCCTGCGCTATTCGCCGACCGGCAAGGTTCCCGCGCTGATCGACGGCGACACGACGATCTGGGATTCGCTGGCGATCTGCGAATATGTCGCGGACTCTTTTCCGCAGCACGCGGTCTGGCCACGCGACAAACGCGCGCGCGCCGTGGCGCGTTCGGCGGCGGCGGAAATGCATTCCTCCTTTCAGGCGCTGCGCGTGCAATGCCCGATGAATTTTCGCCGCGTGCGCAAGCCGGTGGACTTCACGCCCGACACGCGCGCCGACATTGCGCGGATCGAAGAGATATGGGCGCACGCGCGCGCAACGTTTGGCGCGGGCGGGCCGTTTCTGTTCGGCGCCTTCAGCGCGGCGGATGCGATGTATGCGCCGGTCGTCAACCGGCTCGACGTCTACGATGCGCCGGTCGCGGCGCAAACACGCGCCTACATGCGCACGATGCAGGAAACGCAGGCGTGGAAAAGCTGGCAGGCGGGCGCGAACGCCGAGCCGTGGCGCATCGACAAATACGAGAATGTTTGAGGGCAGGGGAACAGAATGGCGATCTTGACCACCGCGATCGACACGCCGTCGCCCGACCATGAGGCGAACCGCGCGGCCTGGGCGGAACTGACCGCGACGCTGCAGGAACGGCGCGCGACGGCCGCGCTCGGCGGCAACGAGAAGACGCGCGAGCGCCATGTCAAACGCGGCAAGCTGCTGCCGCGCGATCGCGTCTACGGGTTGATCGATCCGGGCTCGCCGTTTCTCGAACTGTCGTCGCTGGCTGCTTACGGCATGTACGGCGACGACATTCACGGCGCCGGCGTCATCACCGGCATCGGCCGCGTGGAGGGGCGCGAGGCGATGATCGTGGCCAACGACTCCACGATCAAGGGCGGCACCTACTATCCGATGACGGTGAAGAAACATCTGCGCGCGCAGGAGATCGCGCGCGAGAACCGATTGCCGTGCCTTTACCTGGTGGATTCCGGCGGCGCGAACCTGCCGCACCAGACGGATGTGTTTCCCGATCGCGATCATTTCGGCCGTATCTTTTACAATCAGGCGAACCTGTCGGCCGAAGGCGTTCCGCAGATCGCGGTGGTGATGGGTTCGTGCACGGCGGGCGGCGCCTACGTGCCGGCGATGTCGGACGACACCATCATCGTGAAGAACCAGGGCACGATCTTTCTCGGCGGGCCGCCGCTGGTGAAGGCGGCGACCGGCGAGATCGTGACCGCCGAACAGCTCGGCGGCGCGGACGTGCATACGCGAATTTCCGGCGTCGCCGATTATTTCGCCGCCGACGACAATCACGCGCTGGCGCTTGCGCGGCGCATCGTCTCCAATCTCAACCAGCGCAAGAATCCCGAGATCGCGCTCGTCGAGCCGCGCGCGCCCAAATATGCGGTCGAGGATCTCGACGCGCTGGTGCCCAGCGACCTGAAGAAGCAATACGACGTGCGCGAGGTGATCGCGCGGATCGTCGACGGATCGGATTTCGACGAGTTCAAGGCGCGGTTCGGCGAAACGCTGGTGACGGGCTTCGCGCATATCCACGGCATTCCCGTCGGCATCATCGCCAACAACGGCATCCTGTTTTCCGAAAGCGCGCAGAAAGGCGCGCATTTCATCGAACTGTGCTGCCAGCGGCGCATTCCGCTGCTCTTCCTGCAGAACATCTCGGGCTTCATGGTGGGGCGCGAATACGAATGGGGCGGCATCGCCAGGAACGGCGCCAAGCTCGTCACGGCGGTGGCCTGCGCGCGCGTGCCGAAGATCACGGTGCTGATCGGCGGCTCGTTCGGCGCCGGCAACTACGGTATGTGCGGGCGCGCCTACCAGCCGCGCTTCCTGTTCGCGTGGCCCAATTCGCGCATCAGCGTGATGGGCGGCGAACAGGCGGCGAGCGTGCTGGCGACGGTGCGGCGCGAGAACATCGAGGCGGCGGGCAAGACGTGGAGCGTCGAGGACGAGGAAACGTTCAAGGCGCCGATCCGCGCGCAATACGAAGACGAAGGCTCGCCCTATTTCGCCACCGCGCGCATCTGGGACGATGGCGTCATTCTGCCGTCGGAAACGCGGCGCGTGCTCGCGCTCGCCTTCTCCGCCACGCTCAACGCGCCGATCCCGGAAACGAAGTTCGGCGTGTTCCGGATGTAACGCGGGCGACGCCCTGAAATCGAGTGCACAACATGCTGCCTTCCGTTCTCATCGCCAATCGCGGCGAAATCGCCGTCCGCATCATCCGCACCGCGCGCCGCATGGGCCTGCGCACGATCGCTGTTTACTCCGATGCCGACGCGCAGGCGCCGCACGTGCGCATGGCGGACGCGGCCGTCCACATCGGCCCTTCGCCCGCGCTGCAATCCTATCTGGTGCAGGCGCGCATCATCGAGGCGGCGCAGCGCACGGGCGCGGCCGCGATCCATCCCGGCTACGGCTTTCTGTCGGAGAACGCGGACTTTGCGGACGCGTGCGCGGCGGCGGGCATCGTGTTCGTCGGTCCGCCGGCCTCCGCCATCCGCGCGATGGGATTGAAAGACGCAGCGAAGGCGCTGATGCAGAAGGCCGGCGTGCCGGTCACGCCCGGCTATCTCGGCGACAATCAGGAGGCCGCTTTTCTGGCGGAGCGCGCGGGCGAGATCGGCTATCCGGCGCTCATCAAGGCGGTGGCCGGCGGCGGCGGCAAGGGCATGCGCAAGGTGGACCGCGCGGAGGATTTCGCGGACGCGCTCGCCTCCTGCAAGCGCGAGGCGGCCTCGTCCTTCGGCAACGACCGCGTGCTGATCGAGAAATACATTTCCGCTCCGCGCCACGTGGAAGTGCAGGTGTTCGCCGACAATCACGGCAACGCCGTTCATCTGTTCGAGCGCGACTGCTCCCTCCAGCGCCGGCACCAGAAGGTGATCGAGGAGGCGCCCGCGCCTGGCATGACGGCGCAGGTCCGCGCGCTGATGGGCAAGGCGGCGGTGGAGGCGGCGAAAGCCGTCGGCTATTCCGGCGCGGGCACGGTGGAGTTCATCGTTGACGGCGCGCGCGGGCTGCGCGAGGACGGGTTCTGGTTCATGGAAATGAACACGCGATTGCAGGTCGAGCATCCGGTGACGGAAGCGATCACCGGGCTCGATCTCGTCGAATGGCAATTGCGCGTGGCGAGCGGCGAGAGGCTGCCGCTTTCGCAGGACGAGATCGCGCTCGACGGCCATGCGGTCGAGGCGCGGCTATACGCGGAAGATCCCGAAAACGGTTTCCTGCCGTCGACCGGCAGGCTGCATGCGCTGCATCTGCCGAAGGGCGAGGGGGTGCGCGTCGATTCCGGCGTGGAGGAGGGCGGCGCCGTGTCGCCGTTCTACGATCCGATGATCGCCAAGATCATCGCGCACGGGGCGACGCGCGCCCAGGCGCTCGACCGGCTGGCGCGCGCGCTGGGCGACACGCGCGTGGCTGGACCGCGCACCAACACCGCGTTTCTGAAAGCGTTGTGCGAGGCGCCGGGCTTTCGCGCGGAGAAATTCGATACGGGCTTCATCGACCGCAATCTCGAAACGCTCGGCGCCGTGCGGCAGGAAATGGACACGGTCGCCGCCGCGCGCGCGGTGGAGGCGCTGCTGATCGACGGCGAAACGCATCGGCGGGCGCGGCTGATCGGCAGCGACGCCAATGCCCAGTCGCCGTGGGCCACGCTCGACGGGTTCGCGCTCGCCGGACCGCATCCGATGAAACTGCGCGCGACGATCGACGGCGAGCCGCAGCGCTTCGAGGCGATCTACGACGGCGCGCGGGCCGGCCAGCCGATCGTGTCGCACAACGGCGCGCGCGTGCCGGAGACGGACGACGTGTTCGTCGTCGCCGCCGAGGGCGCGGCGTTCGCGCTGCGCGGCGGGCGGCAGACCGAGGCGCGGCTGGTCGATCCGCTCGATGTCGACGTGGAGGGCGCCGGCGACGGCGACAGCGTCGTGAAGGCGCCGATGCACGGCAAGCTGATCGCGCTGCTGGTGAAGGCGGGCGACATGGTCGAGAAGGGCCAGAAGCTCGCGGTGGTCGAAGCGATGAAGATGGAGCACGCGCTGGTCGCGCCACGCGCGGGCAAGGTGGTGGAGGCGGCCGGACAGGTTGGCGCGCAGGTGGCGCAGGGCGCCAGGATCGTCGTCATCCACGAGGAGGGGTAGGCTTATCGCTCGCAGGCCTTGAGCACGCCTTCGGCGGCGGTCGACGCGCGCGCGGGCAGGCGCGATGCTATAAGGGGCGCATGGCGCTGCATCTCGTCAAATTGTGCGTCGGCGCCGGGTCGATCGCCGATCTGGAAGGCTGGATCGCCGGGCGGCGCAAGGCGGCCGCGCGCGCCGGCAAGGCGTTCGAGCAGGTCCATACCACCCGGATGGTTCCCAAACGCGCGGCGGAGCTGCTCGACGGCGGCTCGCTCTACTGGGTGATCAAGGGGCAGGTTTCGGCGCGGCAGAAGCTTCTCGACATTCGCCCGTTCACCGATGCGGACGGGATCGGGCGCTGCGACCTGGTGCTGGCCCCGGATGTCGTTCCGGTGCTGCCGCAGCCGCGCAAGGCTTTTCAGGGCTGGCGCTATTTCGATGCGAAAGACGCTCCGCCCGACATCGGCGGGCGTGGCGCGGGCATCGCGGACATGCCGGAGGACCTTCGGCGCGAGCTGGCCTCGCTCGGGCTGCTGTAGCGACCGAACGTCCACGGCCTTGCGCGCGCCCCGGCGCGTCACGATCTAACGCTGGCTTTCGAAAGAAGCCGCCGACAGGCTGCCAAGAGGTTGCGATGTCCAATCTGCCAGACCACAAGACCGCGACCTCGGCCGTCGACGCCTTCCTCGACGCCGCGCGCAAGACGCCGGCGGTCGCCGCGGCCGGGCGCGGCCGGCTGATCTTCGCGCTCGACGCGACCATGAGCCGTCAACCGACGTGGGACATGGCGCAGGGACTGCAACAGCAGATGTTCGCGTTGGCCGCCAGACACGGCGGGATCGACGTGCAGCTCGTGTATTTCCGCGGCCTGTCCGAGTGCCGCGCCTCGCGGTTCGTGTCGCAGGGCGAAGGGCTGGCGGCGCTGATGTCGAAGATCGACTGCCGCGGCGGATATACGCAGATCGAGAAGGTGCTGCGACATGCCGCCGACGAAACGCGGACGGCGCCGGTCGCCGCGCTGATCTATGTGGGCGACGCGCTCGAGGAAAATCCGGATACGCTGGCGGCGATCGCCGGCGAACTCGCGCTGCGCGGCCTGAAGGCGTTCATGTTCCACGAGGGAAACGACGCGAAGGCGGGCGCCTGTTTCAGAGATATCGCGCGCATCACCGGCGGAGCCTACGCCGCGTTCGATGCGGGCGCGCCGCAACGGCTGGCGGCGCTGCTGGGGGCGGTGGCCGCCTATGCGGCGGGCGGCCATCAGGCGTTGACGGACCGCGCGCGCGAGGGCGATGCTGCCGCGCGCCTGCTGCTCGAACAGATGGGAAAATAATTGCCGCAAATCCTGATCGGCCTGCTGGTCCTGTTCCTGGCGATCCAGTTCTTTCGCCTGATGGCGCGCACGCCCCCGGCCACCATCGCCCGCTACATTCGCGGGGCGGGCGGGCTCGGCGCGATCGCGGGCGGGCTCATGACCATGTTTCGCGGCCGCGGCGTGCTCGGCGCCGTCCTGTCGATGCTCGGCGCGTGGCTCGGCGCGCAGGCCCGCGCCAGACCCGATCCGTTCTCGCCGGCGGGCGCGGGACGGACGGCGCGCATCTCGATCGTGCGCACGGCGGCGCTCGAGATGGAGCTCGATCTCGATTCGGGGGCGATGCGCGGCAGGGTCATCGCCGGCGTCCACGCCGGGCGCGCGCTCGACAGTTTCGCGCGCGACGACCTCGTGGCGCTGCGCGACTGGGCGGAGGGCGCGGATGCGGAGGGCGCGCGGCTGCTAGAGGCTTATCTTGACCGCTTTTTTGCCGGCTGGCGTGAAGCAGGAGAGGGCGAGCGCAACGCGCGGGGCGGCGCTGGCGGCGGGCGCGGGCGCGCGATGACGGAGGAAGAAGCGTATAAGGTCCTCGGCCTTCTCCCGGGGGCTTCGCGCGACGAGGTTGTGCGCGCGCATCGCGCGCTGATGAAGGAATTCCATCCCGACCACGGGGGGGCGACGGAACGCGCGGCCCGTCTCAACCAAGCCCGAGATGTCCTGATACGCCGTCATACCTGAACTCCGTGGGCGGCGGCCCAACTTGTCACAACGCTCCGGCGCGCACTGTGCGCCGGGATTCTTGCCGATCCATCAATTCTTCATCGCGAAACAGGCGAAGCCCGAGCGCTTGAGGTCCTTGCACGCGGCTTCGGCCGTGGACTCCTGCAGGCCGGCGAACCGGGCGCGCCACAGGGTCTCCTTGCCCTTCTGGATCTTCTCGGTGACCGGCTGGGCGGCGGCGATGGCGCGGCTCTTGCCCCTGGCGCGGGCGAGCAGTTCGGTCGCCTTGCCCGGCTCGTCGGTCGCGCCGATCTGGATGATCCAGCCGGGCTTGCCCGGTTTGGACTCGGCCTTCGGCTCGGCTTTCGGCTCGGCTTTCGCCCTGGCGACGACGGTGCGGCCCGCGTCCTTGTCAAGCCTGGGTTCCGACTTGGCTTCGGACTTGGGTTCGGACTTGGCTTCGGACTTGGCTTCGGGTTTGGCGTCGGTCTTGCGGGCGGGCCTGCCCTCGGGGCCTTTCACCCAGCGCATGGAGGAGGGCGTGGCGGTCTGGGTCGTGGCGGCCTTGCGGGCGGTCGAGCCGTCGGTCACGACGGGGATGCGCGCGGGCGGCAGGGTGGCCGTGGTCTCGGCCGGCGTTTCGAGGGCGGCGGTGCGGACGGCGCCGGAGACATAGGCCGGGCGCGGGCGATCCGGCCGGGCGACGGGCGCGGGCGGCACCGACAGTTGCAGACCGACCGGGCGCGCATTGCCGATGGGGGCGGGCGGCGTCAGGCGGCCGGCGCGGGCGCTGTCGTCGGCGCGCATGTCGACGAGTTGCATCGGCTCCAGGCGGCCGGTGGCGCGCGCGGGTTCGGCGCGCACCGTCTCGGGCCGGGCGACGGGTTCGGGGCGCGGCTGTTCGACGAAGGCGAGGCGGGTGGGTTCGCGGACCGGCTCGCGCTGGAATTCGGCGCGCGCGGGCTCGGCGAGCGGACGCACCGTCTCCTCGCGGTCGTTGGAGGTTTCGGCCATCGCCAGCGCCGTGCGGCTGCGCGCGCCGGAACCCAGATTGTCGGCGATCAGATTGGCCATGATCAAGTCGCGCGAGGCGCCGCTGCGACCGCCCAGCACCACGCCGACGATGTGGCGGCCGTCGCGCTTGACGGAGGTGAGCAGGTTGAAGCCGGAGGCGCGGGTGTAGCCGGTCTTGATGCCGTCCATGCCTTCCACGCGCCCCAGCAGGCGGTTGTGGTTGCGGTGGGCGCGGCCGGCCCAATAGAAATTGCGGGTGGCGAAATAGCGGTAGTATTTCGGGAAGCGGTCCTGGATCGCGCGGCCGAGGATCGTCAGGTCGTGGGCGGTCGTCACCTGCGCGGGGTTCGGCAGACCGGAGGCGTTCTTGTAGACGGTGCGATACATGCCGAGCGCGCGGGCCTTGCGGGTCATCATGTCCGCGAACGCATCCTCGTCGCCCGCCACCGCTTCGGCGACCGTCACGGCGATGTCGTTGGCCGATTTCGTCACCAGCGCGCGGATGGCGTCCTCCACCTCGATGGTCGCGCCCGGCCGCAGGCCGAGCTTCGACGGCGCCATGGAGGCGGCGTATGAGGAGACGGTCAGCGGCGAATCCAGCCGGAACCGGCCGCGCTCCATCTGCTCGAACAGCATGTAGAGCGTCATCACCTTGGTGACGGAGGCGGGATGCCGCAGTTCGTTCTCGTTGTTGGCGTAGAGCGTCCTGCCGGAATTGGCGTCCACGATCATGGCCGCGAACGCCGGACCGCCGCTCGCGCGGGCGCCGCGCCGGGCGAAATGCACCCGCTTGGCGCGATATTTCCGGAAATGAACGTGATGGGCGCGGTACGACTTGTGGTAGCCGCGATAGCGCGAGCGGGCTTCCGCCGTTTCCACGCTGACGCCGATCATGCCAACCGCCAGGGCGAACCCGGCGACCAAAGCTCCAATACGCCTGGATACGACGCCACTCAAACCCATCACGCGGACCTCTGAACGTAAGGCACTGTCTCCGCACGGGAAAATCGCCCCGTTGCAGAAGGATCACACGCATTCAGGCTAAAGTGTTTGGGTTACCCGCCGGTTAAGCGTCACATCGATTCGCATCGACGATGTTGCATCGCAACAAAATTGTTGACGCAATTGTGCGGTGCATATATAAAGGCGGTCGTAGACGGTTCCAGTGGGTTGTGTTTGCGGGCGCATCCCATCCGGCCAATCACTTTCGCAATCCAGATCACTTCCGCAATCCAGGAGGCGTCCCATGGCCTACAATTTCGAAGCGTTCCAGAAGTTCGGCAAAGAGCAGATCGAGGCCACCACGGCCGCCGCTGGCGAATTCGCCAAGAATCTCCAGGCGATCGCGGCCGAGGCCAGCGACTATTCGAAGAAGTCGCTCGAGTCCGGCTCGGCCTATATCGAGAAGCTCGCCGGCGTGAAGAAGCTGGAAGAGGCGATCACGCTCCAGCAGGACTACGCCAAGGAAGCCTACGACGCTTTCGTGGCGCGCGCGACCAAGTTCGGCGAACTCTACACCAAGCTGGCCAAGGACGCGTTCAAGCCGGTCGAAGGCGCGATCGTGAAGGCGCAGGAATCGGTCAAGTCGAACCTGCCGCAGTAAGCTTTGCATGGCGCGCTCGCGCCGGGCCGCCCTCGGCGTTCGTAGCGTATCGCGTTCATCCGCGTAAGAAAGCCCGGCTTCGGCCGGGCTTTTTGTTGCGCCGGCCTTCGTCGCGCCGGCGGTCGACCGTTGCAGACAGGCGCGCGTCCGCGCGCGTTTCGAACGGATGGCGCCGCGGTCGTTTTCCGCAAGCGGGAATGGCGTCCGACATTCGCCTTGCCTTCGACGCGATCTTTAAGAACACTCGCCGGCGAATGGTCGCGCCGCGCGGGTTGGTTCCGCGCGCCGGGCGCCTACATAGACGAAACAGGCATTCAAGCGTTTGTGGAAGGGGACGGGGAAAACGTGAGCGGCGCGCAACCTTGGGGGGCCAGCATACGCGCGGCGGGGGGATCGAAAAAGAATCCCGGGTCGCCGCCGGGGTCGAATACGGCGGTCATCACCCGCACGCGGACGCAGACAAAGCGGCCGAACATGTACCGCGTCCTGCTGCTGAACGACGATTACACGCCGATGGAGTTCGTTGTGAACGTGCTGGTCAAATATTTCGCCAAGGGCAGGGAAGACGCCTGGCGCATCATGATGGCGGTTCATCAGAACGGCGTCGGCGAATGCGGCGTGTTCACCTACGAGGTCGCCGAGACCAAGGTCACGCAGGTCATGGATTACGCGCGCAAGCACCAGCATCCGCTCCAGTGCATCATGGAAAAGAAGTGAGGCCACCGCGATGCCATCGTTTTCCCGGAACCTGGAACAATCGCTCCATAGAGCGCTCGCGGCGGCCAACGAGCGTCGGCACGAATACGCCACCCTTGAACATCTGCTGCTCAGCCTGACCGACGACACCGACGCGGCCGCCGTCATGCGCGCCTGTTCGGTCGACATGGAGGCGCTGCGCGCCGCGCTGCGCGAATACATCGACACCGAACTCGGCAATCTGGTCGTGGAGGGGCGCGACGACGCCAAACCCACCGCCGGCTTCCAGCGCGTGATCCAGCGCGCGGTCATCCATGTCCAGTCGTCCGGCCGGGAGGAAGTGACCGGCGCCAATGTGCTGGTCGCCATTTTCGCCGAGCGCGAGAGCCATGCGGCCTATTTCCTGCAAGAGCAGGACATGACCCGTTACGACGCGGTCAACTACATCAGCCACGGCATCGCCAAGCGTCCCGGCATGTCGGAGCAGCGCTCCCCGCGCGGCGCCGAGGAGGAAAACCAGGACCGGGCCGATCCGCGCGAGCAGGCCGAGGGCGGCAAGAAGAAGGAATCCGCGCTCGACGCGTATTGCGTGAACCTCAATCGCAAGGCCCGCGACGGCAAGATCGATCCACTGATCGGCCGCGAGGCCGAGGTGCAGCGCACGATCCAGGTTCTGTGCCGCCGGCAGAAGAACAATCCGCTGCTGGTGGGCGACCCCGGCGTCGGCAAGACCGCGATCGCCGAAGGCCTCGCGCGCAAGATCGTGAAAGGCGAGGTGCCGGAAGTGCTGGCAGAGGCGACGGTGTTCGCGCTCGACATGGGCACGCTGCTGGCCGGCACCCGCTACCGGGGCGATTTCGAGGAACGGCTGAAACAGGTCATCAAGGAGATCGAGCAGCACCGCAACGCGGTCCTGTTCATCGACGAGATCCACACCGTCATCGGCGCCGGCGCCACGTCAGGCGGCGCGATGGACGCCTCCAACCTGCTCAAGCCGGCGCTCGCCCAGGGCACGCTGCGGTGCATCGGCTCCACCACCTACAAGGAATACCGCCAGTATTTCGAGAAGGACCGCGCGCTGGTGCGGCGGTTCCAGAAGATCGACGTCAACGAGCCGTCGGTGCCCGATTCCATCGAAATTCTCAAAGGCCTGAAGCCCTATTTCGAGGAGTTCCACAAAATCAAATACACCTCCGACGCCATCAAGTCGGCGGTGGAGCTTTCGGCGCGCTACATCCACGACCGCAAGCTGCCCGACAAGGCGATCGACGTGATCGACGAAACCGGCGCGAGCCAGATGCTGCTGCCTGAGGCCAAACGCAAAAAGACAATTGGCGTCAAGGAGATCGAGGCGACAATTGCGACAATGGCGCGCATTCCGCCCAAGACCGTTTCCAAGGACGACGCCGAGGTGCTCGCCCATCTGGAAACCTCGCTCAAGCGGGTGGTCTACGGGCAGGACAAGGCGATCGAGGCGCTGTCCTCGGCCATCAAGCTCGCGCGCGCGGGGCTGCGCGACGGCGAGAAGCCGATCGGCTCCTACCTGTTCTCCGGCCCGACCGGCGTCGGCAAGACCGAGGTCGCCAAACAGCTCGCCGCCACGCTGGGGGTGGAGCTGATCCGCTTCGACATGTCGGAATACATGGAGCGCCATACGGTCAGCCGGCTGATCGGCGCGCCGCCCGGCTATGTGGGGTTCGACCAGGGCGGCCTGCTCACCGACAGCGTCGACCAGCATCCCCATTGCGTGCTGCTGCTCGACGAGATCGAGAAGGCGCACCCGGACCTGTTCAACATCCTGCTGCAGGTGATGGACCACGGGAAGCTGACCGATCACAACGGCAAGCAGATCGATTTCCGCAACGTCATCCTCATCATGACGACGAACGCGGGCGCGGCCGACATGGCGCGCGCGGCGTTCGGCTTCACCCGCTCGCGGCGCGAGGGCGACGACATCGAGGCGATCAACCGGATGTTCACGCCGGAGTTCCGCAACCGGCTCGACGCCATCGTGGCCTTCGGCCACCTGCCGCGCGAGGTGATCGCACGGGTGGTCGACAAGTTCGTGCTGCAACTGGAGGCCCAGCTCGCCGACCGCAACGTGACGATCGAACTGACGGACGAGGCCCGCAACTGGCTGGTCGACCACGGCTACGACGAGGCGATGGGCGCCCGTCCGATGGCGCGCGTGATCCAGCAGACCATCAAGACGCCGCTGGCCGACGAGGTGCTGTTCGGCCGGCTGAAGAACGGCGGGACGGTGAAGGTGGTCGTCACCGCGCAGGAGGGCGCGCCGAACAAGCTCGGCTTCGTCTATCCGGACGGTCCGGTGCTGCCGCGGCCCGAGCGCGACATCGTGGAGGCCGGCCGCAAGCGCAAACGCGCGGCCGGCGCCGCGGAAACCGCGCCGGAGGAGCCGGCGAAGGGTTGACCGGCGCGCCGGGGGCGCTGCCGGACCTTCTCGAACGCAGGGCGCCCGGATCGCTGTCCGGGCGCCTTTTTTCGTGTTTTCGGCCGAATTCGTTCACCAATCCCGCAGGGCGGGCGCGGTTTCGCGCGCCGGCCGCGGGGAAAGGACAAGGTCGCGCCCCATTTCATACGACCGGTTAACTTTGCGGCGGCACGATCCCCGGCGTCTTGCAAGGGTTCGACATGACCGTTTCCGCCGCGCATCTCTCCACGCCTGTCGCCGCCGACCGCCGCGACGCCTCGCAGACCCAGAACAAGCGCAAGTCCGGTCTGGTCGTTTCGGTCAACGGTTCGCGCGCGGTGGTGGCGACCCGCATGTCGGAACTGACCGGCGGGCAGGACCCGTTCTGGTCGGTGGGCGATCTCATCACCATTTACGGCGCGCGCAGCCGAATCATCTGCCTGGTGCAGGACATGGTGACCGACAATCTCATCTGGTCGCCGGAGGCCGACAATCTGGTGCGCGCCAATGTCGAGCTGCTGGGCGAGGTCGTCGACCAGGACGGCAAGCCGCAGTTCCGGCGCGGCATCGCGCACTATCCGCCGCTGGGCTCGCCCGTGAACCGCATCCGGCAGACGGACCTCGTCTCGATCTACGATCTGGGCGCCCGCAAAGCCTCCACCATCGGCCAGCTCGTGCAGGCCGACATTCCGGCGGTGGTCGATGTCGAGGCGATGCTGCGCAAGCATTTCGCCGTGGTCGGCACGACCGGCGTCGGCAAGTCGTGCAGCGTGTCGATCCTGCTGCGCGCGGCGATCGCCGAGCGGCCGAACATGCGCGTGGTCATCCTCGATCCGCACAACGAATACACCCATGCCTTCCGCGACGTGTCGGCCACCGTCGGCGCGCGCGCGTTCGAACTGCCGTTCTGGCTGTTCCAGTTCGACGAACTGGTGGAAGCCATCTATCGCGGCGTTCCGGCGCCGGCGGAGGAGACCGACTTCCTGCGCGAGGCGATCGCGCAGGCGCGCGACATGTACGGCGGCGGCGACCGCGCCGCGAGCGTTCTGAAAAAGACCTATCGGCCCAACGAGACGTCGATTTCCGACACGCCCAAGCCATACCGCATCAACGACGTGATCGCGATCGTCGACGCGGAGATGGGACGGCTGGAACAGAGGCACGAACGGTCGGCGCTGCGCAGCCTGAAATCGCGGCTCGAAACCGTGTCGAACGATCCGCACTACCGCTTCATGTTCGGCCGGGCGGCGGTGGAGGCGCAGCCGGATTTCGCCGCCCGCTGCCTGTTCCGCCTGCACGAGGCCAGCCGCCCCGTGACCGTGCTGCAGATGGCGGGCATTCCGGCGGATGTCGTCAACGCCTCCGTCTCGGTTCTGGCGCGGCTGGCGTTCGACGCCAGCATGGAAAGCCACGGCAAGCACGAATTCCTGCTCGTCTGCGAGGAGGCGCATCGCTACGTGCCGCTCGATACGCATCTCGGCTTCGCGCCCACGCGCCGCGCCATCGCGCGCATCGCCAAGGAAGGCCGCAAATACGGCTGCTATCTCGGCATCGTCACGCAGCGGCCGGGCGAACTCGACCCCACCATCCTGTCCCAGTGTTCGACCGTGTTCGCGATGCGGCTCGCCAACGCCGCCGACCAGGAGATCATCCGGTCCGCGATCCCCGACAATTCGGCCGGCGTGCTCGAATTCATCTCCGCGCTTTCCAACCGCGAGGCGATCGCCTTCGGCGAGGCGGTCGCGACGCCCATGCGCATGATGTTCCAGTTCCAGGACGAATCGCATCTGCCGAAAATGGCGACGGAGGACGATCTCAAGCCGACGCCCGCGCCGCTCGGCGAGCAGCCGACCGCGCCGATGGCGCCGATGGCGCCGGCTCCCCCGCCGTCGCAGGTTCGCCGTCCCGACCTCTCGCAGATCGCCGCGCCCGGCTTCGGCGCGCGCGGGGCGGGCAGCCCGCTGGACCTGAACACGGGCACGACGGACTGGCCTTCGAGCGAACGCCTGCAGGGATTCGGCCGGCGCTGACCGCGCGGCTGGCCAAATGGGTCCGACCGGCGCCGATCGCGCCTTCTTCCCGTTTCCGCCCTGGCGGGCGATGTTCTAAATGTCGCCTGCGAACGGGGGCGGGCGGTTGACCAATCCGGAAACGAGCGACGTCGAAACGGCGCACGGCGCGCCATGGCGCTTCGCGCTCGAAGGCGTGCGTCAGGCGCTGACGGGGCCGGCCTATTTCGTGGCCGTGGCGCTGGTGGGCGTCGGCGGACTGGCCAAGGCGGCGGGCTTTCCGCCGGGCGTGGCGTTTCTGTCGACGCTGCTGATCTGGGCCGGACCGGCGCAGGTTCTGTTCTTCGGCGCCATCGCGGCCAAGACGGCGCTGCCGGCGGTCGCGCTGTCGGTGTCGTTGTCGTCCATCCGCTTCGTGCCGATGGTGCTGTCGGTGCTGCCGATGCTGAAACGGCGCGACACGCGACTGTCGACGCTCATGATCGCCTCGCATTTCATCGCGGTGACGGTGTGGGCCGAAAGCCTGCGGCGCCTGCCGGACATTCCGCGCGCCGTGCGGCTGCCGTTCTTCTTCGGCTTTTCCATCACCTGCGTGCTGGTGACGGGGTTCTTCACGCTCGCGGGCTATTACCTCGCCGCCGTGCTGCCGAAACCGCTGGCGGTCGGCGTGCTGTTTCTCACGCCCGTCTACTTTCTGTCCACGCTGGTGCGCGGCGCGCGGTCGTCCATCGACTGGTTCGCGCTCGTCTTCGGGCTGGCGCTCGCGCCGCTTACGCAGAAATTCGTCGGCGGCGGGTTCGACCTGCTGGCGCTCGGCGTCGTCGGCGGGGCGGGGGCCTATTTCGCCGCGCGCGCGTGGGACCGGCGGCGGGATCGCGCGCGATGAGCCTCGATCTCGCCGACGGCGGGCTTGCGCCGTATCTCATACTTATCGTGTTCGGCTTCCTGCCGAGCGAGATCTGGCGCTGGCTTTCGGTCGGCGTGGCGCGGCGGCTGGACGAGGAATCGCCGGTCTTCCTGTTCGCCCGAACGGTGGCGGCCGTGCTGCTGGTCGGCGTGGTGGCCCGACTGATCCTGACGCCGGCGGGCGACCTCGCGTCCGTGCCGCTTGCGGCCCGGCTCGGCGCCCTCTGCATCGCGGGCGCGGCCTATCTCGCTTTCAGGAAATCGGTGATGGCGGCGGTGCTCGCGGGCGAGGCGGCGATCATGTCGGCCGCCTATTTCTTCTCGGGCTGAACCGCGGGGTCGGGCACGCCCGCGCGCAACATGGCCGAATAGGCGACGCTGTCGGTCGTGTCGCGATAGCGCGGCTCGATCCGGCCGAGCCGGCGCAATTCGTCGAGCGGGACGCGGGCGTCGAGCAGCCCCTCCTCGTAGGCCAGTTCCGGCAGATAGCCGTTGGCGAGAATCCGCCAGTCGAACGGGGGATCGAACCCGACCGCCCGCACCATCGAGAATATCTCGGTCGCGCAATTGGCCGCGACGGAATTGTAGAAGCGCGGCCGCGCGGCCAGATCGCTCGCGCGCCTGAGGTATTCGACGAGCAGCGCGCGGGCGCGGGGCATGTCCACGCGCAGGCGAAAGACATAGGTATCCTCCGGCCGCACATGGCGCAGGCCGATGAGATCGCGCTCGTCGGCTGCGACATAGGCCAGTTGAAAGACGCGGAAGAAGCCCGGCAGCGCCGCATATTCCTCGCCCTGCGTGCGGCGAACCTCGACCGAGAAGGCGAGGTGGCGCCCGTCCGCGAAGCCGAAACTGACGATGGTGTGGGCGATGGCCGGACCCATCCAGTAGGTCTCGAACAGATCGACGCTGCGCAACTGGCTCAGCGCATAGGTCCGCGTTTCCCAGCGTGCGTCGTAGTCCTGCTCGCTGCGCCAGTCGAAATTGCGGACATTGGCGACCTCGATGCGGTCGCCGTCGATGCGGGCGAGCGGCAGGCGCGCAAGCTCGGTCCGGAACGGCGCGGCGGCGCTCGGCTCCAGCGAGATCCAGAGCGCGGCGGTCGCGGCGAGCGCGGCGAAATAGAGCGCAAGCAGCGCGCGCCGGCGCCCACCGAACGCCAGCGCGGCGAGCGCCAGCGCGAGCAGGCCGGCGGCGGCGACCTGCGGCGGCAGGCCGAACGGCGGATGGAAATAGAGCGTCAGCGCGCCGAGCGACCCGGCGGCCGCCAGCGCCCCCGTTACGGCCGCGCGGCGCGCGATGCTTCCGATCAAGCCAGGGCCGCGCGGATTTTCGCCGCCGCCGCCTCGATCGCGGCCTTGTCGCCCATCACGCCCGGCGGCTTGAGCGCGACGCCCGTCCAGCGCGGCAGGATGTGGAAATGGATGTGGAACACCATCTGGCCGCCGGGGCCCTCGTTGAACTGCTGGACCACGACGCCATCGGCCGCCATGCCGGACCTTACGGCTTTGGCCACGTGCTGCACGCGCTGGATGAGGGTCGAAAGGTCGGCGGGCGCGATGTCGAAAATGTTGCGCGCGGCGATCTTCGGCACCACCAGCGTGTGGCCGTCAGCGCGCGGCATGATGTCCATGAAGGCGAGCGCCGCATCGTCCTCGAACACCTTGGTGGCCGGCATTTCGCCGCGCAGGATTTTGGCGAAGATATTGGCGGGGTCGTAGACGGACATGGCTCGCTCGCTCTGGATGGATGGTGCTTTGTCCGGGTTCGGGCGCATGCGGTCAAGGCCCCGTTCAGCGTCGGTTCAGTCGCAAACGGCGATCATCGTCCATCCTTCAACGGAGTCGATCGCCATGACGAAACTGTTTCTTTTCGCGGCTGCGCTGTCGGCGGGCGGACTGGCCAGCATGACCGCGCCCTCGCTCGCGCTGCCTTTCGCGCCGGCCGGCGGCCCGGCGATGTCCGCCGACCATGTGGCGTTCGGCTGCGGCCCCGGCTTCCGGCCGAACGAATGGGGCCGCTGCGTGCCGATGCGCCGTTGGGCGCGCCCGCCGCACGATCGCGACCGCTGGGACGACGATCGCTGGAATCGCGGGCGCCATCGGGGCTGGGACGAGGAGGGGCGACACGGCCATCGCCGCGGCGAGCATCGTGGATGGGATCGCGACGACCGCTTCGACGGCGGCGGCCGTCGCTGGCGCGGCGACGACGATTGAGCGCGCCATCACGCCTTTCTGAACGGCGTGTATTCTCCATAGACCTGTATGGTCTCGGCCACCTGCCGGCGCTCGCGGGCGAGAAAATCGGCGACCGCGCGGGCCAGCCGCGGGTCGACCAGATCGTGGGCGGAATAGGTCGGGACCGGCATATAGCCGCGCGCGAGCTTGTGTTCGCCCTGCGCGCCGGCCTCCACGCGGGCGAGGCCGCGCGAAATGGCGAAATCGATGGCCTGATAATAGCAAAGCTCGAAATGCAGGAACGGCCGGTCCTCCAGCGCGCCCCAGTTGCGGCCGTAGAGCGCGCGGTCGCCGATGAAATTGAGCGCGCCGGCGATGGCGCGGCCCTCGCGGCGGGCGAGCACCAGCAGAATGCGGTCCGCGAGCCGCTCGCCGATCATCGAGAAGAACGCGCGGTTGAGATAGGGCCGGCCCCATTTGCGCGCCCCGGTGTCCATGTAGAAGGCGTAGAAGGCGTCCCAGTGGGCTTCGGTCAGGTCGGCGCCGGTCGCCCATTCGATCTCGACGCCCCCCGCGAGGGCGGCCGCGCGCTCCTTGCGGATCGCCTTGCGTTTGCGTGAGGCGAGCGCGTCGAGAAAATCATCGAAATCGCGATAGCCGGGATTGGCGAAATGGAACTGCTGGCCGGTGCGCTGGAGCAGGCCGGCCGCGCCGAGCGCCTCCCACTCCCGCCGGGTGGGAAAAGTGACATGGAGCGACGAGGCGCCGGTCTTGCGGGTGAGCGCGCGCAGGCCGCCGATCAGCGCGCTCTCGGTCCCCGCCGGCGCATCCGGGCGCACCAGCAGGCGGCGGCCCGGCACGGGGGTGAACGGCGCGCAGACCTGGAGCTTGGGGTAATAGGCGCCGCCCGCGCGTTCGTAGGCGTCCGCCCAGCCGTGGTCGAAGACGTATTCGCCCATCGAGTGGCTCTTGAGATAGGCCGGGGCCGTCGCGAGAATGTCGTCGCCACGCTCGAGCACGGCGTGGGCGCCCGCCCAGCCGGTCCGGGCGACGGCGCAACCCGATTCTTCGAGCGACCACAAAAAAGCGTGACTGACGAATGGGTTGAACGGTTCGTCCTCAGAAACGGAGTCTGCTGGCGACGCCTGCGAAACTGAATCTGATACTGGCCGCAACGCCCTCGGATCGCTCGCTATTTCCGGATTTGCGCATGCGTCCCAGTCGCGCGCGGAAATATCCCGGAGCGAGCGCACAATCCGCAGTGTCAAATCGGCCATGGCGCAATGTTACCGCGTCGGCGATCAGGGGAGAAAGCCCTCGAACACGATCTGGTCGGCCCAGCGGGCGGCGCGTTCGCGCTGCGCAGGCGTGCGGACGGTCCAGGTCATGACGGGTTTGGCCAGCGCCGCGCGAAAGAGGTGGGGGGCGGCGTGCGGCAGGTCGTCCACGCGGAAGGAAAGGAAATCGGGCCGCGTCTTGACGTAATCGACCAGCGCCGGCAGTTCGCGGCGCAGGTCGGGGGCGAGGTTTTCCCAGTCCGCGCCCTCGCAGCGGGCCTCGGCCACCATGCCCAGCGGCACGTCGGGGCCGGCCGCGCCGGACGCGCGCAGGTCCGCGATCACGACCGGGTCGAAACTCTTGAGCGCGATGGGCGCGGTCCGTGCTCGCGCGATGTCGGCGACGCGGCGGGCGAGGCGAAGGTCGCCGTCGAAGGCGCTCTTGATCTCGACGACGAGGGGAACGCGGTCGGCGATCAGATCGAGAAAGGCGGGCAGCGTCGGAATGGGATCGTCGCTTCCCTCAAGACGCAGGCGCGCGAGGTCGGCGGCCGTGCGCCCGGCGACCGCGCCGGTTGCGGCCGTCAGCCGGTCGAGCCGGAAATCGTGGAAGACCATGGCCTCGCCGTCGGCCGAAAGCTGCACGTCGCATTCGATGGCGAAGCCCTGCGCGACGGCCGCGCGGGCCGCGGCGGGCGAATTCTCGATGCGGCCGGCCGTGCGGTCATGCAGGCCGCGATGGGCGATGGGGCGGGCGACGAGCCAGTCGAAGCTCCTGCGCGCATTCATTCGGCGACCTCGAACAGCGCTTCGACCTCGACGCAGGCGTTCAGCGGCAGCTGCGCGACGCCCACGGTCGCGCGGGCGTGGCGGCCGGCGTCGCCGAATACGGCGACCATCAGGTCCGACGCGCCGTTCATGACCGCCGCCAGGGGTCCGAAATCCGGCATGCAATTGATAAAGCCGCCCAGCCGCGCCACGCGCGCCACGCGATCCAGTCCGCCAAGGCTGGCGCGCGCCTGCGCGAGCACGTTCAGCGCGCATTGACGGGCGGCGGCCGCGCCGGCCGCCTCGTCCACGCCCGCGCCGAGCTTGCCGAGGAAGGCGGGGTCGATCCGGCCGTCGGCGCCGAACGGCAATTGGCCCGAAACGACAAGGAGGGCGCCGGTCCGCGCACAGGCCACGTAGTTGGCGACCGGGGCGGCGGCCGGCGGCAGCACGAGGCCGAGGGCTGCGAGGGCGCCTTCGGGGCTGTTTCTTCCGTTCATGAGGAGATTTCTCCGGTCCGATTCAGGCGCCCGCAATTTCGCCACCTGAATGTATCATCCACAATGCATTCCGGAGACAGCCCATGATTCCCGTCCGCCGCACCGTCCTGACGCTCGCCCTGCTCTCGGCGGCCGCCGCCCCGGCGCTCGCGCAAAACGCGGCCATGGGGCCGTCGCTGGTGGCGCATCGGGCGACCTACGAACTGACGCTCGCCTCCGGCGCCGGGGCCAAGGCCCCGAACGCCGCGCGCGGGCGCATCGCCTTCGATTTCCAGGGCAGCCCCTGCGAGGGCTACAGTCAGAACTTCCGGCAGTTCACGGAGCTGGAGCCGGCCGAGGGCCCGGCGCGCGTGTCCGACATGACGGCCGTGACCTACGAGGACGGCGACGGGCGCAATTTCCGCTTCAAGGTGGAGACGCGCATCGACAATGCGGGGCTCGATCAGGTGGACGGCAAGGCCGCGCGGTCGAACGACGGCGCGCTGTCGGTCTCGCTGTCGCGGCCCAAACGCGCGCAGCTCGATCTCGACAAGGACATTCTGTTCCCGACCGCGCATATGCTGCGCATTCTGGAGGCCGCGCGCGCCGGCCGGCCGATTCTGGAAGTGAAAGTGTTCGACGGTTCGGACACAGGCGAAAAGATCTACGACACCATGTCGGTGATCGGAAAGCCGTCGCAGGGGGAAGTGGCGGAAAAGGCGGCCCAGCTGCCGCAGTTGCGCGACATGCGCCGCTGGCCGGTCGCCATCTCCTATTTCGAGGAAGGCAAGAAGGATTCGACGCCGCATTACGTGCTGTCGTTCGACCTTTACGATAACGGCATCTCGCGCGCGCTGCGGCTCGACTACGGCGATTTCGTTCTGAAGGGCGAGATGAGCAAGCTCGAACTGCTGCCGACAAAGCCCTGCAAGTGAACGCGCGCGGCTCCAGGTTCTAACGCTTTCTTCCCGCCAGCCCCACGCCCTTGATCAGCGCGCGGTCGCCGAATTTGGCGCGCAGCGCATCCATGGCCAATTCCGCCGCCCTGGCCCGCGGCAGGTCCGGGTCGGCGAGGTTCGGCGCGTCGGCCCCGGCGCCGGGACACAGATCGCCCACGCCCACGCCGATCAGCCGGTAGCGGGTCCCGTCGGCTTCCGCATCGAGCATCGCGCGGGCCACGGGGAAGATGCGCGCGGCGAGCTGGGTCGGCGGCAGGCCGGAGCGCGAGCGGGTGCGGGTCTTGAAGTCGGCCGTCTTCAGTTTCAGCGTGAGCGAGCGGCCGCCGAGGTCGGCCTTCTTCAGACGCGCGGCGACCTTTTCGCACAGCCGCCAGAGCGCGGCGGTCAGGCGCTCGCGGTCGGCGATGTCCTCGTCGAAGGTCGTTTCCGAGGAGATGCTTTTCGTCTCGCGCTCGGGCGACACGCGGCGCGGGTCGATCCCGCGCGACAGCCGCCACAGCCGCTGCCCCTCCGGTCCGAGCGCGCGCATCATGTCCGTTTCGTCGCGCCTCTGAATGTCGGCGATGGAGAGGAGTCCTGCGCGCGCCAGCCGGTCCTGCGCGACGCGTCCCACGCCCCAGATGCGCCCGACCGGCATCGGCGCGAGGACCGCCATCGCCTCGGCGCGGCCGATGATCGAGAAGCCGCGCGGCTTGTCCATGTCGGAGGCGAGTTTCGCCAGAAACTTGCAGTAGGACAGGCCGACCGAGACGGTGACGCCGACCTCCCGCTCGATGCGCTGCGCAAATCGCGCCAGCGTGATCGCCGGCGGCGCGCCGTGGAGGAGGTCGGCGCCGGACAGGTCCAGAAACGCCTCGTCGATGGACAGCGGCTCCACCAGCGGCGTCAGTTCGAGCATCAGCGTGCGGATCTGCCGGCCGACGGCGGCGTATTTCGCCATGTCGGGCTTCAGCACGACGGCGTCCGGGCAGAGCGCGCGGGCCTTGAACATCGGCATCGCCGAGCGCACCCCGTAGGTGCGCGCGAGGTAGCAGCAGGTGGCGACGACGCCGCGCCTGCCGCCGCCGACGATCACCGGCCTGTCGGCGAGGCTCGGGTCGTCGCGTTTCTCGATCGCCGCGTAGAAGGCGTCGCAGTCGATGTGGGCGATCGCCAGCGCGTCGCGTTCGGGATGGACGAGCAGCCGCGGCGAGCCGCAATGGACGCACCGGCCCGCGCGGCCTGCGCCGGAGCGCTGGCAGTCGCGGCAGTAGGGCGCGCTCGTCGCCATCTCGTCAGTCGCCGAGCATGAGGCGGGCCGCCTCCACCCGCTCGGGCGGGGCGCCGAGGTCGGCGGCGAAGGCGACATAATCGGGCTCGTGTCCGGCCAGATGGTCCAGAATCGCGCGCAGGAAGGCGGGATCGGCGGCGGCCGCGCGCAATCCGCTCGGATCCAGCCCCGTCAGGTCGAGGAAGCGCGCCAGCCGGTCCGGGTCCGAGGCGATAAAGGTCAAGGCCGCGATAGCGATTTGTTCAGCTTCCGCGCGGGTTGGCGGGGCCTTGCGCGGCGATTTGGTGTGGAGAAGACCGCGCTGTTGCAATGGATTCTCCATTCGTCAATGTGTTGAGGGGTAGGGTGACCCGGCGCGTGGGGATTGTCGACCCGGATCGCGGGCGCAGGGTCCGCGAACAGGACACATGGATTTATGGCCAAGACCGTTCTGATCGTCGAGGACAACGAGCTCAACATGAAGCTTTTCAACGATCTGTTGGAGGCTCATGGCTATCTCACCGTGCAGACGCGCTCGGGCGTCGAGGCGATCGATCTGGCGCGCCGCCATCGCCCCGATCTCATCCTGATGGACATCCAGCTTCCGGAAATCTCCGGTCTCGAAGTCACCAAATGGCTGAAAGACGACGAGGAGCTGCGCGCCATTCCGGTCATCGCGATCACCGCTTTCGCCATGAAAGGCGACGAGGAAAAGATCCGGCAGGGCGGTTGCGAGGCTTATCTTTCAAAACCGATCTCGGTCGTCAAATTTCTGGAAACCGTCCGCAACTACGCTCCCCTTGCCCAGGGGTAGGACATTCCATGACCGCGCGCGTTCTCGTCGTCGACGATCTGCTTCCCAACGTCAAACTGCTCGAAGCGCGCCTGACGGCGGAATATTTCGACGTCATCACCGCCACCAACGGCCTCGACGCCATCGCGCTGTGCAAGGAGGGGCGCTGCGACATCGTCCTTCTGGACGTGATGATGCCCGGCATCGACGGGTTCGAGACATGCCGTCGGCTGAAGGCCGATCACACGACCGCGCATCTGCCGGTGGTGATGGTGACCGCGCTCGACCAGATCGCCGACCGCGTGCGCGGGCTCGAAGCCGGCGCCGACGATTTCCTCACCAAGCCGGTGGACGAGGTGGCGCTGATCGCGCGCGTGCGGTCGCTCGCGCGGCTGAAGGTCGCCATCGACGAATTGCGCGCGCGCGCCGCCAGTTCCGCCCGGCTCGGGCGCAACGATCCGTTCGCCGCCGCCTCCGCCGCCGACGGTCTGAACGGGCGCGTTCTGCTGGTGGACGACCGGCAGAGTTCGAGCGAGCGCATCGTGAAGTCGTTGCGCAATCTTCAGACGGTGGAGATCGAGACCAATCCGCAGGACGCGTTGTTCCGCGCGGCCGAGGAGTCATTCGACCTCGCCATCGTCAGCCTCGGCCTGACCAACTACGACGGGCTGCGCCTGTGCAGCCAGATGCGTTCGCTGGAGCGCACGCGCGGCCTGCCGCTGCTGCTCATCGCCGATCTGGACGACCGTCCGAAGGTGCTGCGCGGGCTCGATCTGGGCGTGAACGACTATCTGATGCGCCCGATCGAGAGCAACGAACTCGTCGCGCGCGTGGGCTCGCAGATCCGTCGCAAACGATACGCCGACAAGCTGCGCGACAATGTCGAGCACGCCATCGAAATGGCGGTGATCGACGGCCTGACGGGGCTGAACAACCGGCTCTATTTCGACACCAACCTGCCGACCATGCTGGAGCAGGCGGCGCAGAGCGCGCGGCCGCTGTCGCTGCTGGTGCTCGACATCGACCATTTCAAACTGGTCAACGACACCTACGGCCATGATTCGGGCGACGAGGTGCTGCGGGCGCTGGCGGCGCGGGTGCGCCGGGCGGTGCGCGGCATCGATCTCGTCTGCCGGCTCGGCGGCGAGGAATTCGTGATCGTGATGCCAGAAACGCCCATCCATGTGGCCGCGCGGGTCGCCGAGCGCGTGCGCCGGTCGGTGGAGGCCGAGCCGTTCCAGGTGCGGGGCGGGACCGTCTCGATCCCCGTGACGATTTCGGCCGGGATCGCGGAGCGCGGCGAGGCCGCCAGCGCGGAGCTGCTCTACAAGTTCGCCGACCAGGCGCTCTACGAATCGAAATCGCACGGCCGCAACCGCATCACGCTGGCGGCGGCGGCCTGATCGCGGGCGGCGCGTCGTCGACGCGGCGCCCTTGCAATTTCCTGCAATCGCTTTAGCTTAGGGCTTTCGCGGCGGCGTTTCGCGCGCCGGCCGTCGTTACGACAGATTCAGTCACCCTACGGAGTGCTCAGGTCCGCCGCATCTCCTGGGTCCGTGGGGCTGGCCGGTCGACCAGCGGTTCAGGAGTGGCCTCCTCGGAGCCGCGGTCGACCGGCCTTCATGTTTCAGGGCGCCGGTTCCGTTCTCGGCGCCGTCGAATCTCCCCCGCCGAATCGCAAACCGTCGCCGGAATCAAAAGCCGGAATCAAAAAAAGCGCCCGAACAGGCGCTCTTGTCTCGATCAAAAAAAGCGCCCGAACGGGCGCTTTTGTTTTGCCTGCGCGTCTGCGACGGCGCGGCCTTACTTGATCTTGGTTTCCTTGAACTCGACGTGCTTGCGCGCGACGGGATCGTATTTCTTGAACGCGAGCTTTTCGGTCTTGGTGCGCGCGTTCTTCTTGGTGACGTAGAAATAGCCCGTGTCCGCGGAGGAGAGGAGCTTGATCTTGATCGTGGCGGCCTTGGCCATGGTCGCGGGTCCTGCAAATAGCGCAAAAAGGAAAGAGCCGCGCAGCGCAAATCGATCGCGCCGTCCCGGCCCGGAAACTCTGGCGCGCAAAATAGCCGCCGCCGCTCCAATGTCAACGACCGATTGCGCGAATGGGGCGGTCTGGCGTTTGATGGGGCAGGCCGCGGCGCACAAGACCGGGGCATGGGAGAAAACGCATGCAATTCATCAAAGTGGCGCAGAAGGGCCATGTCACCACGATCACGCTCGACCGGCCCGAGGCGATGAACGCCATCAACCCGCGCATGCACGAGGAGTTGCAGCAGGCGTTCGACGCCTTCGCGACCGACGCGAACCAGTTCCTGTGCGTGGTCACGGGCGCCGGCGACAGGGCGTTCTGCGCCGGCTCCGATCTCAAGGCGATCGCAGCCTCCGATGTCCGCGCGCCCTATCCACGCAACGGTTACGCCGGTTTGATCGAGCGGTTCGATCTCGACAAGCCGGTCATCGCGGCGGTCAACGGGCTGGCGCTCGGCGGCGGGTTCGAGGTGGCGCTCGCCTGCGACATCATCGTGGCGGCCGACACCGCGAGTTTCGGGCTGCCGGAGCCTCTGGTGGGCGCGGTGGCGCTCGGCGGCGGCGTGCATCGGCTGGCGCGCCAGATCGGGTTGAAGCAGGCGATGGGCCTCATTCTGTCGGCGCGGCGCATCAGCGCGCAGGAGGGGCATCGCCTCGGCTTCGTCAACGAGGTCGCGCCCGCCGGGGAATTGCAGGCCGCCGTCGAACGCTGGACGCAGGACATTCTGCGTTGCGCGCCGCTGTCGATCCGCGCGTCCAAACAGGCGGCGATGCGCGGGCTGGACGAGCCCTCGCTCGCCGACGCCATGCGCAATCAGGCCGCCTATCCGGCCTTCGCGGCCTGGCGCGCGAGCGAGGACGCGGTCGAGGGGCCGCGCGCCTTCGCGGAAAAGCGCGCGCCGGACTGGAAGGGCCGCTGATCAGCGACGGCGCGCGAGCGCCAGCGCGAGATAGAGGGCGAACACGGCGCCGAGACCCGCGAACAGACCAAGGCGCGGCGACATGTCGACCGCCGCGCCCAGCGCCGGCGGGCCGATCAGCATGCCGCCGGCGTAGAGCATGACGAACGCGGAATTGGCGGCCGCGAGTTCGCCGCCGGAGAACCGCGATCCGATCTCGGCGAGCGCGACCATGTAGAGGCCGGAAACGATCCCGCCCCATACGACCAGCAGCGCGGCGAACGCCACGGGCTGCGGCGTGAGCGCGGCGAGCGCGACCGAGCCTACAAGGCCGACGAACGCGATGAGCGCCAGCAGGCGGCGTTTTTCCATGCGATCGGCGATAAGGCCGAGCGGTATCTGGAATGTCGCGTTGCCGAGCGCGATGGCGGCGACCAGCAGCGCGCCGGCCTCCACGCCGTAGCCGTTGCGCAGCGCATGCACCGGCAACAGGCCCATGAGGCCCGTCTCCACCGCGCCGAACACGAGCGCGGCCAGCATGAGAACCGGCGCTGCGGCGATGAGGCCGAACGCGTTCGCATGCGTCTTGCCGGCCAGGCCCGCGATGTCGCCGGCGTAGTAGACCATCGGCAGGCCGGCGACGAAGCATACAAGCGCCGCGACGAGGAACGGCGACGCGCCCTGCGTGCCCACGAGGCTGAGAATGGTCGGGCCGAGCACGAAGCCGACGCCGAGACAGGTGGAATAAACGCCAATCCACAGGCCGCGCCGCGCCGGCGGCGCGAGCGCGCTGATCGCATATTCCGAGACGATGAACAGGATCGACAGCGCCGCCGAAAACACGAAGCGCAGCGGAAACCACCAGACCATGTCCGCGACGAGCGCGAGGCCGACCAGCGTCAGAACGGCAAGGCCGAGCGCGGCCATGAGCAGACCGCGCGCGCCGAGCATGCGCGCGAGCTGCGGCGTGGCCGGCGAGACGAAGAACGTGGCGAGGCCCGCCAGCGCCGTCGATATTCCGTTCGCCTGCGCGGAAAAGCCGGCCGCTTCCATCCGCACCGAAATCAGCGGAATGGTGAGCGACAGGCCAACGCCGACGAGCGAGATCGCAAGGATCGCGGCGACGAGCGGCGCGAAGGATCGCGTCATGTGTTCACGATGGGCGGGTCAGAGTTCCTCGCGCCGCCACTTGCGCTGCACCTCGTAATAGAACGGGCACGGCAGTTCGTTCCTCATGCCGGCCTTCTGGCGCGTCTCCAGTTCTTCGAGCACCACGCGCGTGATGGGCGGCAGATCGAGATGCTGGGCTTCTTTCAACGGCACCCACACAAGCTCCACCAGTTCCGTATCCGCGGTGACGACGCCCTCGATGCGATGGGCGATGGCGCTCGCGTCCATCGAGAAGAACGTGGTGTCGAACCGTTTGGGACGACGCGGCGGCGTGATCGCGCGCGCGATGAAATGCACTTCCGAAAGATCGGGCACGACGCCGTGGCCGACGAAATCGCGCCACGGGCCTTCGGGAACCCTGTCGACCGCGCCTTTCCTGCCGAGCAGGATGCCCGTTTCCTCGAACGTCTCGCGAATGGCGGCGAGCGCGAGCGCGCGCGGCCGCGAGACCGATGGACGAAGACGACGCTTCAGCAGCTTTTCCTCCACCGTGGGATGAAGTTCGGCGAGCGCGGCCATGCGACGATCGGCGTTCTCGATGCGCCCGCCGGGAAACACGAACTTTCCCGGCATGAACTTGTGCCCGGCATGGCGCTTGCCCATCAGCACCTTGGGCTGCGGCCCTTCGTGATCGAGCAGGATGAGCGTGGCCGCATTGCGCGGGCGCACGTTCGGCCATTTGCGCTCGCGGTCGATCTCGGTGAGCGCCTTGGTGTGCGCGTGGGCCTCGCTCTGCTTGGCCGTGCTTTTTTCTTCCGTCCTGACGGTCATGGCGGCTGGTCTTTCTCTTGATCTTGCCGTTGATCTTGCTGTTGATCTTGCCGATCGGTTCTTGTGGAGACCGCGCGTCTCCTCCCGTGCGGGGATTTTAGAGGGCGCGCGCCGCGCCGTCTATTCCGGCGACGCGCCGAAACCGTGCATGCGATTGGCCCACTGGAAGCCGATCAGCGCGCCTTTCACCAGCGGCAGCAACCACAAGGACGAGGCGACGACGAACGCCGACCACAACAGCGCGTGCAGCCAGATGGGCGCGTCGGGCCAGAATTCGTCGAACGCGAGCAACGCCGCGATCACGAAATGGCCGACGAGAAAAATCGTGAAATAGGGCGGGGCGTCGTCGGCGCGATGATGGTGCAGCTCCGTTCCGCAGACCTCGCAGCGGTCGGCGACCTTCAGATAGGCGCGATAGAGCCTGCCTTGCCCGCAGGCCGGGCAGCGGCAGGCAAGGCCGCGCCGCACCGCCCGCCACGTGTCGCGCGTTTCGTCCGGAATGTGCGCGGCCTTCACGATCTCGATCGTCATCGTTTCGCTTTTCCTCGCGCTTTCGCCTTGCCGCGCGCGACCGTCGGCGCGCCGCCCTTCTTCAGCCGCAGGCCCGCGCCGCGCATCGGCCGCGCGTCGGTCAATACTTCGAAGCGCAGGGCGCCCGCCATCGGCGCGACCTCGATGAGGCGGACGTCCACCATATCGCCGAGCCGGTACGCCTTGCCCGAACGCGCGCCGATGAGCGCGGCGTGCGCCTCGTCGTGCCGGAAATATTCCTCGCCGAGCGTCGAGGCCGGCACGAATCCGTCCGCGCCCGTCTCGTCCAGTTTGACGAAAAGCCCAGCGCGCGTGACGCCCGAGACGCGCGCGGAAAACTGCGCGCCGATGCGGTCTGCGAGATAAGCCGCGATCAGCCGGTCGATCGTCTCGCGCTCGGCAGCCATCGCGCGGCGCTCGGCGGCGGAAATGCGCGCGGCGATCTCGGCGAGTTCGTCCAGGCCCGTGTCCGGCAATCCGCCCGGACCCAGATGCAGCGCGCGCACGAGCGCGCGATGGACGATGAGATCGGCATAGCGCCGGATGGGCGAGGTGAAATGCGCGTAGCGGCGCAGGTTCAGACCGAAATGGCCGTAGTTCTCGGCGGTGTATTCGGCCTGCGCCTGCGAGCGCAGCACCACTTCGTTGACCACGTGTTCGTGCTCAGTGTCGCGCACGCGCGCGAGAATGTCGTTGAACTGTCTGGCGCGCATGGTCTGGCCTTTCGCCAGGCGCACGCCTATGGTCGCCAGGAATTCCGACAGCGCGCGCAGCTTCTCCAGGCTCGGCTCGTCGTGCGCGCGATAGATGAGATGCTGGCGCTTGTCCTCCAGCGTTTCGGCGGCCGCGACATTGGCGAGGATCATGAACTCCTCGATCAGGCGATGGGCTTCCAGGCGCGGCGGGATTTCCACGCGATCGACGGAGCCGTCCTCCTTCAGGCGGATCTTGCGCTCGGGCAGATCGAGATCGAGCGGGCCGCGTTTCTCGCGCGCGCGCGTTGCGCAGCGATAGGCGGCCAGCAGCGGCTGCAGCGCGTTCGCCATCAGCGGCGCCGTCGTTTCGTCCGGCCTGCCGTCGAACGCGTGCTGGGCCTGCTGATAGGACAGTTTGGCCGCCGAGCGCATCATCACGCGATGAAACGTGTGGCCGATCTTCCGGCCGCTGGCGTCGAGCCGCATGCGCACGGCGAGCGCGGGGCGATCCGCATTCGGACGCAGCGAACACAGATCGTTGGAAATACGCTCGGGCAGCATCGGCACGACGCGATCGGGAAAGTAGACCGAATTGCCGCGGCGCACGGCTTCGCGGTCGAGCGCGGAATTGGCGCGCACATAAAAGGATACGTCGGCGATGGCGACGACGACGACGAAACCGCCTTCATTGTCGGGCGCGGCGTCGGGTTCGGCGAACACGGCGTCGTCGTGGTCCTTGGCGTCGGGCGGATCGATGGTGAGAAGGGGAACCGCGCGCCAGTCCTCGCGGCGCAGACCTTCTTCCTCCATGCGCGCGTGTCTGGCGTCTTCGGCTTCCTTCAACGTTTCGGGACGGAACGCGTCGGGAATGTCGTGGGCGGCGATCGCGATCTGGCTGATCGCCTTTTCGCTCGTCATGGCGCCCAGCGTCTCGCGCACGCGCGCGGAGGGCAGGCCGAATTGCCGCGCGCGCAGAATGTCGACGGCGACGAGATCGCCATCGCGCGCATCGCCGCGGTCGGCCTCGCTCACGCGCAATTCGCGACCGAGCTGTTTGCGGTCGACCGATTCAATGCGTCCGCCGTCGCCGCGCGGATCGGCGCGAAATATGCCGAGCACGCGCGCGGCCTTTTTCGACATCAGCTTGATGACGCGGCCGGTGTAGGCGGGCGCGCCGGGTTCGGGATCGCGCGCGCGTTCGGAGCGCACGAGCGCGCGATCGCCGACGCCAGGCATCGGCGTTCCCGGCTTGGCGCGGCGCGGAACCATGAGCAGAATGCGCGGGGCCGGGCCGAACTGGCTGGCGTCCCACTCGACGGGGCGTGCGATCAGTTCGCCGTCCGCATCGCGGCCCGTCACGTCGCAGAGCGCGACCGGGGGTAGGGCGCCCGGCCTCACGAGCGCGCGGCCGCGCTTCTCGACCGCGCCTTCGTCCTGCAACTCGCGCAGGATGCGTTTGAGATCGATCTTGGCGGCGCCCTTCAGGCCGAACGCGCGCGCGATCTCGCGCTTGCCGATGGGGCCGGTCGCGCCGGACGCGCGTTCGCGCGCAATGAACGCGAGAATGTCGTCGCGCGAGGGCAGGGACGGCCTGGGCGTTTTTGGAGACATCACGGAACTCCCGCCTCACCTTCATGGGGAGGCCGCATATCCGCAAGGCGAATGTGCAGGCGGGATGGAGCATATGCGTGGCGACTCATTCTGAATCGCTGGCGCACGGCGCGCGCCCCGCCGCTTCGCGCTTCGCCGCTGCGCGGACCCCAGCCCCGCCGTTTCGCGGCGGACCCTCCCCATAAACGGGAGGGAGCGCGCTGCGTCATTTGCGCTTTGCTTTCGTCGCGGCGGGCTTCCTGGGCGCGGCCTGCGCGGGCTTGCCGCCGGCGAACGGCGCGTCGTCGGCGTCCTCGATCTTTTTCGCCTCGGTCGGTTTTTTCGCCGCCGTCTTCTTGGCCGCCGTCTTCTTGGCGGGCGTCTTCTTGGGCGACGCTTTTTTGGCCGTCGCTTTCGGCCCCTTCTTTCCGCTTGCGGAGGCTTTCGCGTTGACCAGTTCGATCGCTTGTTCGAGCGAAATCTCGTCTTCCGACATCGACTTCGGAATGGTGGCGAATACTTTGCCCCACGCGACATAGGGCCCGAACCGGCCCTTGTTGACGGAGAGCGCGCCGCCGTCGGGATGCTCGCCGAGCTTGCGCCCGCCCGTCGGGCCGCCGCCGCCGGCCTGTTTGGCGGCGATCAGTTTCACAGCCTCGTCGAGCGTGAGCGTTTCGGCGTCGGTTCCGCGCGGAATGGTGGCGTTGATCTTGTTCCAGGCGACGTAGGGGCCGAACCGGCCGGACTTGACCGAGACGGCGCCGCCGTCGGGATGCACGCCGATCTCGCGCGAGCTGGCGGCGGGACGGCCGAATTTGCCGACGCCCGATTCCTTCTGGATGATGAGATCGATCGCGCGGTTGGCGCCGATCTCCAGAATGTCGTCGTCGCGCGCGATGTTGGCGTAGGTCTTGCCGTGCTGCACGTAGGGGCCGTATCGGCCGATGCCGGCCATGATCGGCTCGCCGCTTTCGGGATGGCGCGCCACCTCCCGCGGGAGCGCGAGCAGTTTCAGCGCCTTTTCGAGCGTCACGTCCTCCGCCTTCAGGCCGCGCGGCAAAGAGGAGCGTTTCGGCTTTTCGGCCGCGTCCTCCTCGGCTTCGCCCAGCTGCACATAGGCGCCGAAACGGCCGTCGCGCAGCGTCACGTCCGCGCCGGTTTCGGGATCGGGCCCAAGAACCTTCACGCCCGGCCGCTCGCCGGCGGCGATGGCTTCGGCGGCCAGCGGCGAGAGCGTGCGCGTGAACCGGCACTCGGGATAGTTCGAGCAGCCGATGAAGGCGCCGTATTTGCCGACCTTGAGCGAAAGCTGGCCCGCGCCGCAGGAGGGGCACCGGCGCGGATCGCCGCCGTCGGCGCGCGCGGGGAAAATGTGCGGCCCGAGCAGGTCGTTCAGCGCGTCCAGCACCTGCGTGGTGCGCAGGTCCTTCGTCGCATCGATGGCGGCGGAGAATTCCGCCCAGAAATCGCGCAGCACCGCCTTCCAGTCGATCTCGGAATTGGAGATGCGGTCGAGCTGCTCTTCGAGGCCGGCGGTGAAATCGTATTCGACGTAGCGGGAGAAGAAGCTTTCAAGGAAGGCCACCACCAGCCGGCCCTTGTCCTCCGGCACGAGGCGCTTCTTGTCGAGTTTCACGTAGTCGCGCTCGCGCAGCACGGCGAGCGTGGAGGCGTAGGTGGACGGACGGCCGATGCCCAGCTCCTCCATCCGCTTCACGAGCGTCGCCTCGGTGAAGCGCGGCGGCGGCTCGGTGAAGTGCTGCGTCGCCTCGATCTTCTCGCGCGTGCATTTCTCGCCGGCCGACATCGGCGGCAGGCGGGCGCCGTCCTCCTCGTCCGTCTCGTCGTCGCGGCCTTCGGCGTAGAGTTTCAGAAAGCCGTCGAACCGCACGACCTGGCCGGTCGCGCGCAGGTCGATGACGCGGGCGCCGGCGCGCGCCTCGATGTCGACGGTCGTGCGCTCCAGCTCGGCCGATTCCATCTGGCTGGCGATGGTGCGCGTCCAGATCAGGTCGTAGAGGCGGGCCTGGTCCGCGTCGAGCATCCTGGCCACGCGGCGGGGCAGGCGGCCCATGTCGGTCGGGCGGATGGCCTCGTGCGCTTCCTGCGCGTTCTTGGCCTTGGCGGTGTATTTGCGCGGAGCCTTGGGAACGTAGGCGTCGCCGTATTCCTTGCCGATCACGCGGCGGGCGGCGGCGATGGCTTCGGGCGCCATATCGACGCCGTCGGTGCGCATATAAGTAATGAGTCCAACCGTCTCGCCGTCGATGTCGACGCCCTCGTACAGCCTTTGGGCAAGTTGCATGGTGCGGGCGGGCGCGAGGCCCAGCTTGCGCGAGGCTTCCTGCTGGAGCGTGGACGTGGTGAAGGGCGCGGACGGGTGGCGGCGGGCCGGTTTGGCCTCGACCGACCGCACGGTGAACGTCGCCACCGACAGCGCGTTCTTGAAGTCCTCCGCCTCCGCGCCCGCGCCGATGTCGAGGCGGCTGATCCTGCGGCCGTCGGCGCCGACCAGGCGCGCGACGAACGGCGCGCCGTCCTTCGTCTTCAGATGGGCGACGAGCGACCAGTATTCGCGCGGCGTGAATTTCTCGATCTCGAGCTCGCGGTCGCACACGAGCCGGAGCGCGACCGATTGCACCCGGCCGGCCGAGCGCGCGCCCGGCAATTTGCGCCACAACACGGGCGAGAGATTGAAGCCGACCAGATAGTCGAGCGCGCGGCGCGCGAGATAGGCCTCCACGAGCGCGGTGTCGATCTCGCGCGGGTTGCGCATGGCGTCGAGAATGGCGTCCTTGGTGATGGCGTTGAAGACGACGCGCTCGATCTTCTTGTCCTTCAACGCCTTCTTGTTGCGCAGCACTTCCAGCACGTGCCACGAAATCGCCTCGCCCTCGCGATCCGGGTCGGTGGCCAGAATGACCTTGTCGGCGCCTTTCACCGCGGCGGCGATGTCCGACAGGCGCTTGGCGGCCTTGCCGTCCACCTCCCATTTCATGGCGAAATCGTCGTCGGGCGCGACGGATCCGTCCTTGGCCGGCAGGTCGCGCACATGGCCGAAAGAGGCCAGAACCTCGTAGTCGCGCCCGAGATATTTGTTGATCGTCTTGGCCTTGGCGGGCGATTCGACGATGACGACGTTCATGAAACGATGATCCCGGGGGCGCCGAAAACAGCCGGGGGCGGCCCGGCGACGGGGGCGGAACATGGGGGAGGCGCCCGGCTCTGTCAAATGCCCGGCAAGCCGGCGGCGGCCGGTAAAGGCCACGCTTCGCGTTTGTGAAATCTTTACCCGTTCGGGGGCAGAATCGTTCACTTGATGCCGAAAGGTCTTTCGACCCGACATGCGCAAACGCCTAGCCCTCGCAATTTTCAGCGGTTTTCCGACCGCGGCGCTCGCCCAGGGGCGGGTCGACTTCGGAAATGTCGCCGATTTCACCGCCTGGCTCGCCGGCGCCATGCGCCGGTCGGGGCTGCCCGATATAGGCGTCGCCTATCTCAACGACGCCGATTTCGTGGCGCTGATCGCGCTGTTCGTGTTCTTCGCGCTGCTGATTTCGGCCGTGGGCGTGATCGTGCTGCGGGAAAAAAGCCTGAGCCTGCGCGCCGGGTTCTATGCGGCGTTCGGCTGCGGGCTGGCGGGGGCGCTGTTCTATCGCATCAAACAGGTCCATCCCTCGCTCGGCGACGAGATGCATCTTTACGCCTGGTTCCTGCTGGGGGCGGTCGCCGGGCTGGCGCTCTTCGATTTCGCCAAGTCGCTGCGCGCCGACCGACCGGTCCACCACCACGACAACAGCCCGCTGCGCGCGCGCATGGAGCGCGCCTCGATCGGCGCCGGAAAGCGCCGCGTCTAGGCCTCAAGCTGGGGATGCGCGCGGCCGGGCTCTTGCCGGCGGGCCGGGTTTGCCGCATAGACCAGCGTCGATGTCCAAGCGCCCGCCGATCTTCCCGCATCGCCATCTTCTCGGGATCGAGGGCCTGTCGCGTTTTGACATCGAGGGGCTGATCGACATGGCCGACGAGGCCGTCGACGTCTCCAGGCAGGTGGAGAAGGCGCGCGACAGCCTGCGCGGGCGCACGCAGATCAACCTGTTCTTCGAGGCCTCCACCCGCACGCAGTCCTCGTTCGAGATCGCCGGCAAGCGGCTCGGCGCGGACGTGATGAACATGTCGGTGCAGACCTCCAGCGTGAAGAAGGGCGAGACGCTGATCGACACCGCGATCACGCTCAACGCCATGCGCCCGGACGTGATCGTGGTGCGCCATCAGGCGGCCGGCGCGGTGCATCTGCTCGCGCGCAAGGTCGACTGCGCGGTCGTCAACGCGGGCGACGGCGCGCACGAACATCCGACCCAGGCGCTGCTCGACGCCCTGACCATCCGCCGCAACAAGGGGCGCGTCGAAGGGCTCAACGTCGCCATCTGCGGCGACATCCTGCATTCGCGCGTGGCGCGCTCCAACATCATCGCGCTGTCGGCGCTGGGCGCGCGCGTGCGCGTGGTGGCGCCGTCCACGCTCCTGCCGTCGGGCGTCGAGCGCATGGGCGTGGAAGTCCACCGCGACATGAGGAGCGGCCTGCAGGACGCGGACGTGGTGATGATGCTGCGCCTGCAACGCGAGCGGATGAACGGCGCCTTCGTGCCGTCGAGCCGCGAATATTTCAGATATTTCGGGCTGGACGCGGAGAAACTCGCGTTCGCGAAACCGGACGCGCTGGTGATGCATCCCGGACCGATGAACCGCGGCGTCGAGATCGAGTCGGGCGTCGCCGACGGGCCGCAGTCGCGCATCCGCGAACAGGTGGAAATGGGCGTGGCGGTGCGCATGGCGGTGCTGGTCGCGCTCGCCCGCAACATGCCGAACGCCTGAAGGCGCGGCGGAGGCCATGATGGTGAGAGCGCTTCGCTATGCGGGCTTTCTCGCGTCCGCGGTGTGGACGCAGCTCGCCAGCGGCATCGGCGTCGCCGCGCTCGCGACGGCGTTCGTCATGGGCTGGCGGCGCATGAGCCTGCTTTGGCTCGCGGCGCCCACGGTCGCGTTCGCGGCCGGGGCGGTCGTCTGGTTCGGCAAGGTGACGGGCCAGAGCAAGGTTTCGACCGCGCTCGCCAGTTTCGGGTTCGAGATCATCGTCACGCTGACGATCTGTCTCGTGGGCTATCTCGCCGGGCGCATCGCGCGGAGACTGATATGAGAGGACGCCATGCCGCCGATTAGCCATCCGCCGCTCGCGCTGGTCAACGCGCGGCTGATCGATCCGGCGGCCGGAACCGTCGCCCAGGGCGGCGTGCTCGCGCGCGACGGCGCGATCGCCGATATCGGCCCGCGCGTGACGCCCGGCGCGCTGGCCTCCGACGTGCGCGTGATCGATTGCGCGGGCGATTGCGTCGCGCCGGGCCTGATCGACGCGCAAGCGTTCGTCGGCGAGCCCGGCGCCGAATATCGCGAAACCATCGCAAGCGCGACGGCGGCGGCGGCGGCCGGCGGCGTGACGACGATCATCGCGCGGCCCGACACGCAGCCGCCGCTCGACGACCCGGCGGTCGTCGATTTTCTGCTGCGGCGCGCGCGCGATACGGGCGTGGTGCGCGTGGCGCCGATGGCTGCGCTGACGCGGGGACGCGAGGGCAGGGAGATTGCCGAGATCGGCCTGCTGACGGAAGCCGGCGCGGTCGCGTTCGGCGACGGGCCGCGCAGCCTGCGCAACGCGCAGGTCATGCGGCGCGCGATGCTCTATGCGCGCGACTTCGGCGCGCTCATCGTGCATTTTCCCGAAGACGCCGATCTGGCCGGCTCGGGCGTGATGAACGCGGGCGAGTTCGCCTCGCGGCTCGGCCTCCCCGGCGTCCCGCGCGAGGCGGAATCGATCGTGCTCGACCGCGACATGCGGCTCGTGGCGATGACCGGCGCGCGCTATCACGCGGCGCTCGTCTCGACCGCGCAATCCATCGAGATCGTCGCGCGCGCCAAAAGCCAGGGGCTTCCCGTCACCTGCGGCGTGTCGATCAATCACCTCGCGCTCAACGAGAACGACATCGGCGACTATCGCACCTTCCTCAAACTGCGCCCGCCGCTGCGCAGCGAGGACGAGCGGCGCGCGCTGGTGGCCGCGGTCGCGGACGGCGTGATCGACGTGATCGTGTCCGATCACGATCCGCAGGACGTGGAGACGAAACGCCTGCCGTTCGCGGAGGCCGAATTCGGCGCGGTGGGGCTGGAGACGATGCTGTCGGCGGGCCTGCGGCTCGTGCATTCCGGGGATCTCACGCTGCCGCAGCTCGTTCGCGCGATGTCGCTGCGGCCGGCCGAAATCTTCGGGCTGAAGCAAGGGCGGCTCGAAAAGGGCGCGCCGGCCGATCTCATCCGGTTCGATCCCGATGCGCCCTATGTGGTCGACCCGGAGAAACTGCGCTCGCGCTGCAAGAACACGCCGTTCGACGAGGCGCGCATGCAGGGACGGGTGAAGCTGACGCTGGTTGCAGGCGCCGTCGCCGAGGGTTAGTTTTCTCGCCTACTCCGGTTTCAGATGCTCTCCTCGCTCGTCTCCACGCTCTATTCCAAGGTCGTCCTGCCGACGCTCGCGCTGGCGTTGCTGTTCGGCTATTTCTGCGGCTCCATCCCGTTCGGGCTGTTGTTGACGAAAGCTTTCGGCGCGGGCGACATCCGCGCCATCGGCTCCGGCAATATCGGCGCGACCAACGTGCTGCGCACGGGCCGCAAGGGGCTGGCGGCGGCCACCCTGCTGCTGGACGCGCTCAAGGGAACCTTCGCGGTCGTCGTCGCCGGCCTCGCAGGGCCGGGCGCGGCGATCGCCGCCGGGTTCGGCGCGTTCATCGGGCATATTTTTCCGTCCTGGCTGAAATTCAAGGGCGGCAAGGGCGTGGCGACGTTTCTCGGCGTCGCGCTCGGGATCGACTGGCGGCTGGCGCTGGTGTTCGCGTTCGTGTGGCTTGCGTGCGCGTTCCTCACGCGCATCTCGTCGCTGTCGGCGCTCGTGGCCGGTCTCGCGACGCCGCTGGCGGCGTTCCTTATCAGCGCGCCGGAGATCGCGACGCTGCTGGTCGTGATGGCGGCGATCCTGTGGTGGACGCATCGCGAGAACATCGGCCGGCTCATGCGGGGAACCGAAAGCCGGATCGGACAGAAGGGATGAGCGTCGCGCTCACCGATGCGCAGAAGCTCGACTGGCTGCAACTGATCCGCAGCGAGAACGTGGGGCCGCGCACGTTCCGCACGCTCGTCAACAAGTTCGGCGGCGCCGGCGCGGCGCTGGCCGCGCTGCCCGATTTCCTGCGCGCGGCGAAAGGCCAGCGCGCCATCCGCATCTGCGATCGCGACGACGCGGAACGCGAATACGAGGCGACGCTCGCCGCCGGCGCGCGGTTCGTAGCGCTGGGCGAGGAGGACTATCCCGCCCCGTTGCGCGCGATCGAGGCTGCGCCGCCGCTGATCGCGGTGCGCGGTCAGACGCATGTGTTTCGGCGGCCGGCGGCCGCGATCGTGGGATCGCGCAACGCGTCGGCGGCGGGGCTGGCCTTCGCCGAGCGGCTGGCGCGCGGGCTTGGACGCGAGGGCGTCGTCATCGTCTCCGGCCTGGCGCGCGGGGTGGATGCGGCCGCCCACCGCGCGAGCCTGGCCACCGGCGCCATCGGCGTGCTGGCGGGCGGCCTCGCGCGGCTATATCCGCCCGAACACGCCGCGCTCGCAGACCAGATCGCGGAGGCGGGCGCGCTCGTCACCGAAATGCCGCTCGACCGGGAGCCGCGCGGGCGCGATTTTCCGCGTCGCAACCGGCTGGTGTCGGGCCTGTCGCTCGCCACCATCGTGGTGGAGGCGACGCGGCGGTCCGGCTCGCTGATCACGGCGCGGTTCGCGCTGGAGCAGGGGCGCGAACTGTTCGCCGCGCCCGGCTCGCCGCTCGACCCGCGCGCGGAAGGGACGAACGACCTGTTGCGCAACGGCGCCAATTTCTGCACGCGGCCGGACGACGTGATGGATGTGCTGCGGCCGATGATCGAGGGCGAGGCGCCGCGGCGCGACCTGTTCGGCGAGGAGCCGCCGGCCCCGCACAGCGAGCCGTTGTGGGACGAAACCGATCTGTTCGGCGCGGTCGAGACGCCGTCCGCCGTCTCCAGCCTCGCGTTCGACGAGCCGGGGCCGGCGTTCGCGCAGGCGCCGCGCGCCGCGCCCCCGGCGCGGGACGCCGTGGAGATCGTGGCGGGCCTGCTGGGGCCGGCGCCGGTCGGCGTGGACGATCTGGCGCGGGCGGCGGGTATGACAGCCGCGCAGGCGCGCCGGGCGCTGATGGAACTGGAACTCGCCCGCAAGATCGAGCGGCATGGCGGCGACCGCGTGTCCGCGGCGCCAGGCCCGGAATGATCAGCCGGTCCCGCGCGCGCGCTCCGGTGGGCGTTCGCTGTCGCGCTCGCTCAATTCGAGCGCCTGCATCTCGGCCTCCACCCGCGCCATATTGAGAAAATAGGTCCGCATCTGCATGCGCTGCGCGCCGGCGAGCGCGGCGAGCGAACCCGCCATCTCGCCGATGTAGCGCGCGATCTCCGCCGCCGATGCGGAATGCGGCTCCGGCAATGTCGGCAATTGGTTGTCGGCGGACTTGAGAATCATCATCAGCTCCCCGCACCATTGATAACAGCAACAGAGCGGCCGGCAACTAATAGTTGATCGATTACAGATGTTTACAACCTTTATACCATGACGCAACGTCAGTCGCCGTCCGACGACAGACGTCTGAGGCGATCGAGCGCGCCCTGGAGGATGTAGGCCGCCGCCATGCGGTCGACCACCTGCGCGCGTCTGGCGCGCGAGGCGTCCTGCGCGATGAGTTCGCGCGTGACGGCGGCGGTGGAAAGCCGCTCGTCCCAGAAGATCAGCGGCATGGGGGTGAGTTTGGCGAGATTGCGCGCGAAGGCGCGGGTGGCCTGCGCGCGCGGGCCTTCCGAGCCGTCCATGTTGAGCGGCAGGCCGATCACCAGCGCGGCGACGTCGTATTTCGTCGCCAGTTCCAGCAGCCGCGCGCAATCGAGCGTGAACTTGCGGCGCTGGATGGTTTCGAGCGGAGAGGCGAGCCGCCGCTCCACATCCGACAGCGCCAGGCCGATGGTTTTCGTGCCGAGATCGGCGCCCATCAGCCGGTCGAACCGTTTCAGGCGCGGCGCGAGATCGGCAAGCGTTGTCGGCGTATCGTTCATGCCTCACCTCTACGCGCGACCCGTCGATCGGGCAATTCGTTAACCCGGCGCGCCGTTAATGCGCGCGAGGATTGGCCATGACGTTTTCTTCGCCCGCCGCACACCCGTCGCCAAATCGCGCGTGGACGGTTCTCGGACTGGCCATCGCCCTGTTCGGCGCGCCGGCGCTGACCGCGCCGCCGTTTCAGGCGCTGTTCGAACGCGCGGGCAGTCTGCACGGCGCCATATTCGTCGGACAGTCGTGCCTGTGGCTGTTGCTGGCGCTGACGCTTTGCGTGCTGGTCTGCGGCGAACGCGCGCCGCTGGCGGCCATCGGCCTCGTGCGACCGCGCCTGTCGTCGGTCGCGACGGGCCTCGCCGTCGGCGTCGGCGCCTACGCCGTGTTGCTGTCGATCGCGTTCGGCCTGATGCAGGCGGGCCTGTTCGACAACAAGCAGCAGAGCGCGGCGGTGCTCGACTGGCCGCTGTGGCTCAGGCTCTACGCGGCGCTGACGGCGGGCGTCGTGGAGGAGATTCTCTATCGCGGCTACGCCATCGAGCGGCTGACCGCGCTCGTCGGCCGGCGCTGGATCGCCGCGCTGGTCGCCATTCTGGCGTTCGCGCTGGCGCATGCGCCGTTCTGGGGGCTGGCGGGCGTGGGCGTGCCGCTGTTCGGCGGCATATTCTTCACCGCGCTCTACATGTGGCGGCGCGATCTGACGATGTGCATGACCGCGCATGCGTTCATAGATGTGGTGAGCCTGGTCATTCTGCCGATGTTGGTCGCCAGGCCCTGAACGGCCCCGCGTTGCCTTGAAAACGCCGGCGGTGCTATAGGCGGCGCCAGATGCGCGGGCATGACCCGCGCGCATTTTCCGGAGTTTGCATGTCCGTCGATCAGGCGACCGTCCGCCGCATCGCGCATCTGGCGCGCATCGCGGTCGAAGACAGCGAAGTCGAACATCTGCGCGGCGAGATCAACGCCATTCTCGCTTTCGTCGAGGAGCTTGCCGACGTGGATGTCGAAGGCGTCGCGCCGATGACCTCGGTCATTCCCATGAAGATGAAAATGCGCGTGGACGAGGTGACGGACGGCGATATCGCGCAGGACGTGGTCGCCAACGCGCCCGAGCGCGAGGACAATTTCTTCGTGGTGCCGAAGGTGGTGGAATGACGCGCGATCTCACCCGCCTCACGCTGGCCGCCGCGCGCGACGGCCTGCTCGCCAAACGGTTCAGCGCGCGCGAACTCGCCGCGGCGCATATCGCGGCCGTGGAGCAGGCGCGCGCGCTCAACGCCTATCTCGTCGAGACGCCGGACCTTGCGCTCAAAGCCGCCGAAGACAGCGACGCACGGCTCGCGCGCGGAGATGCGCGCCCGCTCGAAGGCCTGCCGCTGGGCGTGAAGGATCTCTATTGCACCAACGGCGTGCGGACGACGGCGGCGAGCCGCATTCTTGAAGGTTTCGTCCCGAATTACGAATCCACCGTCACCGCGCAGCTCTGGCGCGACGGCGCGCTCATGCTGGGCAAGCTCAATCTCGACGAATTCGCGATGGGCTCGTCCAACGAGACGAGCGCGTTCGGCCCCGTCGTCTCGCCGTGGCGGCGCAGGAAGAACGGCGCGTTCGACGACGCCAGGATCGTGCCCGGCGGATCGTCGGGCGGATCGGCGGCGGCGGTCGCCGCGCATCTGTGCCTGGGCGCGACGGCGACCGACACCGGCGGCTCCATCCGCCAGCCGGCCGCCTTCACCGGCACGGTCGGCATTAAGCCGACCTACGGGCGCTGCTCGCGCTGGGGGGTCGTCGCCTTCGCCTCCTCGCTCGATCAGGCCGGCCCCATCACGCGCGACGTGCGCGACGCCGCCATCATGCTGCGCTCGATGGCCGGGCACGATCCCAAGGACACGACCAGCGTCGATCTTCCCGTGCCCGACTACGAGAAGAGCGTGGGCGCATCGGTGCGCGGCAAGAAGATCGGCATTCCGAAGGAATATCGCGTGGACGGCATGGCGGCCGAGATCGACGCCCTGTGGACGCAGGGGATCGAGTGGCTGCGGGCGGCGGGCGCCGAGATCGTCGACATCTCGCTGCCCAACACGCGCCATGCGCTGCCGGCCTATTACATCGTGGCGCCGGCGGAGGCCTCCTCCAATCTCGCGCGCTACGACGGCGTGCGCTACGGGCTGCGCAAACCCGGCAAGGACATCGTCGGCATGTACGAAAACACCCGCGCCGCAGGCTTCGGCGCCGAGGTGCGGCGGCGCGTCATGATCGGCGCATATGTGCTGTCGGCGGGCTACTACGACGCCTATTACGTGCGCGCGCAGCGCATCCGCACGCTCATCAAGCGCGATTTCGACATCGCGTTCCACGCCGGCGTCGATGCGATCCTCACGCCCGCCACGCCGTCGCCCGCCTTCGCCATCGGCGAGAAGGGGGCGGCCGATCCGGTGGAAATGTATCTCAACGACGTGTTCACGGTGACCGTGAACATGGCCGGCCTGCCGGGGCTTGTGGTTCCCGGCGGAATGTCGTCGGATGGGCTGCCGCTCGGCCTGCAACTGATCGGGCGGCCGTTCGAGGAAGAGACATTGTTTGCGCTCGGCGCGGCCGTCGAACAGGCGGCGCCGAAGATCGAACTCCCCGACGCATGGTGGGCTTCATGATCTTCTCGAAAGCCGTGCTCGTCGCCTGTTTCACGATCCTCGGCTTTCTGTTGCTGTTCATCGCCGTGCTGCTGGCGATCCTCACGGTCATGAACTGGTCGCGCGGCGAGCCTGTCGCGGGCGTGATCGTCGCGGGCGTCGCATTCGCCGCCGGCGGCGTGGCGAGCCGCCTGATCGCGGCGCGGATCGAGCCGACGCCGGACGCATAGACGTTTCGCCTTCGCTCAGCGTGGCCGGCGCGCCATCGCGTCGCGGCAGGCGCGCGCCCATTTCCCCCGTTTGTCGTCGAACATGCGACGGGCGAGTTTGCGGGCGCGCTCCAGCCGTTTGGCGCGGCGGCGGGCGACGGCGCCGTCCAGCGCACGCAGCGCGAGGACGTCCGCCTCGTCACCCGCGAGCGCGCGGCGTAGGAATGCGGCGAGCATGTCGAGGTCCAAGATGTCGCCGAGACATTCGCGCAGGTCGTCCGCGCGCGCGGCCTGTCGACGCAGATGCGGCGCGCACGCCGACAGAAGCGCCGCCTGATATTCGTGGTCGACGACGGACGTGCGCCAGCGATGCAGATCCGCCGACGCGCCGGGCGTCGCGTGCGCGGCGCGCCGCCGCGGGTCTTGCGCCAAAGTTCGCGCGGCTCCGCGCCGCGGCTCTTGCGCCAAAGTTCGCGCGGCTCCGCGCCGCGGCTCTTGCGCCAAAGTTCGCGCGGCTCCGCGCCGCGGCTCTTGCGCTAAAGTTCGCGCGGCTCCGCGCCGCGCCTTGCGATACGTTCTTGCGGCGCGCTCCACGACGCCGTCGCCGGCGATGTCGGCGGGCGCTCGCCATGCGGCGATCAGGTCGGCAAGCTCCGCGCCGGCGCTCGTCAGCGCGAGCGCAGGTTTCTGCGTCGTTCGTGCGCGCGCGTGTTCGTCGGCCCGATCGAGCGCCGTCGCGAGCCGGTCGTAATGTTCGCCGAGCCGCGGCCGCAACCGCGCGAGCGTGGCGCGCCGCACGTCCGCATCGCGCGCCCCGCCCAGCATGCGTCGCACCCGGGCGGCGAGCGCGCGCGTGCGGCGGGCGAGGTGGGAGAGGTCGGCCGGCGCCAGTCGCGCCAGCGCCCGCGCCCGTTTGGCCGCGCGGCGGACGCGATGAACGTCGGTCTGCGTCATGGAGGGCAGGGCGATGCGCGCCGCCATGTCTTCGAGCGCGGTCGACAACGCCTGCCGCAGCAGGTCGCCGGGAGATATGATCTGCGCGTTCGGCATCGGTCCGTTCGCCGCCCGCGCCGTCGCGGCGCGGCCCGGGCGATTGAGCCGGCGCGGCGCTGTCACAGTCAAGGCGGCCGCGCCGTGGCAATTCCCCTGCGCGCGGAAGGGCGATAAAAGGGGCGCGATCTCTTCTCCTCAGGTTCGGAGCCCATGAGCGCGCACGTCAAACCGTCGAAACTGATCAAGGGCGCGACCGGCGACTGGGAAGTCGTCGTCGGCATGGAAATTCACGCGCAGGTCACCTCGAAGTCGAAGCTGTTCTCCGGCGCCTCGACCGAATTCGGCGGCGAGCCGAACGCGCATGTGTCGCTGGTGGACGCGGCGATGCCGGGCATGCTGCCGGTCATCAACGCCGAATGCGTGCGTCAGGCCGTGCGCACCGGCCTCGGCCTGAAGGCGCAGATCAATCTGCGCTCGGTGTTCGACCGCAAGAACTATTTCTATCCCGACCTGCCGCAGGGCTATCAGATCTCGCAATACAAGAACCCGATCGTCGGGGAGGGCGAGGTGCTGGTGGACGTGACGCCGACCGAGCAGATCAAGGTCGGCATCGAGCGCCTGCATCTGGAACAGGACGCCGGCAAGTCGCTGCACGACCAGTCGCCGGACCAGTCGTTCGTCGATCTCAACCGCTCCGGCGTCGCGCTGATGGAGATCGTCTCCAAGCCCGACATCCGCTCGGCGGAGGAAGCGCGCGCCTATGTGACGAAGCTGCGCGCCATCCTGCGCTATCTGGGCACCTGCGACGGAAACATGGAGCAGGGTTCGCTGCGCGCGGACGTGAACGTGTCCGTGCGGCGGCCGGGCGAACCGTTCGGCACGCGCTGCGAGATCAAGAACGTGAACTCCATCCGCTTCATCGGACAGGCGGTGGAGGCCGAGGCGCGCCGGCAGATCGGCATTCTGGAAGACGGCGGAACGATCGAGCAGCAGACGCGGCTGTTCGATCCCGCGCGCGGCGAAACGCGCGCGATGCGCTCGAAGGAAGAAGCGCACGACTATCGCTATTTCCCGGACCCGGACCTGTTGCCGCTCGAGTTCGATCAGGCGTTCGTCGATGCGCTGGCGGCCGACCTGCCGGAACTGCCGGATGCGAAGAAGGCCCGTTTCATGGCCGTTTACGGACTGCCGGCCTATGACGCGGGCGTGCTCGTCGCCGACCGCGAGACCGCCGACTACTACGAAGCGTGCGTGCTGGCGGGCGGCGCCAGGCGCGACGCCAAGGCGGTCGCCAACTGGGTGACGGGCGATCTGGCGGCCGCGGCGAACGCGGCAGGCGCCAGCGTCGCGCAGGTTCTCACACCCGCGCAGGTCGCCTCTCTCGTCGATCTCATCGGCGATGGCACGATCTCGGGCAAGATCGCCAAGGACGTGCTCGCGTTGATGCTGGACGAGGAGCGCGACGCCGATCCGCGCGACATCGTGGAGCGGCGCGGGCTGAAGCAGGTGACCGACACCGGCGCCATCGAAGCGGCGATCGACGCGATCGTCGCCGCCAATCCCGACAAGGTGGAACAGGCGAAGGCGAAGCCGACGATGCTCGGCTGGTTCGTCGGACAGGTGATGAAATCGACCGGCGGCAAGGCCAATCCGCAGGCCGTGAACGCGCTGTTGAAGGACAAGCTCGGGCTCTGATTCCGAATCACTCGCGCGCCTTTTGCGCGATTCGCACGCGAAGCCGCCTTCCGAATGCGTTTCGGAAGGCGATTTTTTTTGCTCATCACAATTTTTTTTTGTTGCGTCCGGCGCCGTGCGGCGCACGCGACGCGGATGACGGCGCGAGATGAGTCGACGCCCGCAGCGCGAGCGCGCGAGCGATGCGCGCGGCCACGCGAAGGCGCGTTCTCGCGCGCGCGCGGCGTTTGGCGGAACGCGCGCGGATGGAGCGCGAACGCACGCGCGCGCTAAACCCTCGTTCGCTCTAAAACCCTTGATTCTCTAGGCGTTGCGCGCGATGCACGATTGTCGTGCGCGCGCGATCGGGTGTCGGCGACGCGTGCGATCGCTTGGCGTGCGCGCGTTTGGAGACGGCGTTCGGCGCGTGCGCAATCGCCCGCTCGGCGGCTGTTTGCGGGCGTTGCAGAGGGATTGCGCGGCGTCGCGCGCGATGGTTTTCGGCGCGCGCGAGAGGGTCTTGCAACGTGTGCTGGAAGTGGTTGCGCGTGCGAAGGCGCGGCGTGCTCTTGCACAAGCAATTAACCACGCTACCCTAAACTCGCCTCTTGCCGGTCAACATCTAAAGCCGGCAACTCGATAAGGGGACCACAAGATGGCGAAAGCAACCACGAAGCGTAAACCGGCCGCCAAGAAGGCCGTCAAGAAAGGTGCGCGTAAGACTGCGTCGAGAAAAGTCACGAAGAAGGCGGTGAAGAAGACCACGCGCAAGACCGCTTCGAAGAAGGTCGCCAAGAAGGGCGCCGCCAAGAAGGGTGTGCGCAAGGCCGCCAAGAAGGCCACGAAGAAGGCCGCCAAGAAGGGCGTGAAGAAAGCCCGCAAGGCCGTCAAGCGTCGCGCTCCGGCCAAGAAAGCCGCCGCGCCCGCCTCTTCGGAGAACATGTAGTTCAACTTCGCCACGCGCGCGATTGTCCGTGGCAGGGCACTCGCGCGCAGCGGTTCGAAACGAACTTCGGAACGTCCTTCCGGTCAGCCGATCGGGAGGACGTTCTGTTTTGCGCAGCAAGCGCCTCTCAGCGCACGCGGGGACGCGCTACTTCCCGGCCAGGCAGTCCATCGCGAAACCGCGCCACACAAGCCCGGCGTCCTTGCCGGCGCGTTTCATCTCCTCCCACTTGCGTCCGCATTCGCGCATGCGCGCGCGCGAGGCTTTGGGCAGTTGCGGCGGCGGCTGTCCGGCGAGCGGCGCAGACGGCGCCGGGACAGGCTCGGCGGGCGCGCCCTGCGGTTCGGCCGGCAGCGAGGCGGGGCGTGGCGGCGGCGTCGGCGCAGCGGCGCGTTGCGCGGCGCAGGTGGTCGCCAGACATAGCAGCAACGCGCAGGCGAGGGCGGCGGGGGCGGCGTGTCCCGAGGTCGGTCGCGTCATCATTGACGCGAGCATAGTGCATCGCGGGCGATTGTTCATCGCGCCGCGCAAACGCGCCTGCTCGCGGCGCCTCTACGCGCCCCTCACGGGAACGCATGTCGCGACGACAAATGGCGATCCTTCGGCGGACGCGCGTCTCGCTGCGATCTCGCCGCGTGCGAAGCCCGCGACGAGATCGAAAGGACTCGAGGGTTCGACTGGGCAATGCGCGGCGAAGTGGCGGAGACGGAGGGATTCGAACCCGAAATTCTGCGATCTCGCCGCGTGCGAAGCCCGCGACGAGATCGAAAGGACTCGAGGGTTCGACTGGGCAATGCGCGGCGAAGTGGCGGAGACGGAGGGATTCGAACCCTCGAGGCCCTTTCGGGCCTGCTCATTTAGCAAACGAGTGCCTTCAGCCTCTCGGCCACGTCTCCGTTGCGCGACGCAACAGGCGGCGGCGCGCCCGCGAGATATGCCCGCCGGCGCGCCTGTTTGCAAGCCGGCGGGGGGAAGTTATCGACCGTGATCCCGTGACGGCGATCAGAACGCGCGGATCATGCGGATCTTGCCGTAGTAGCCGTCCGTCACCGAGCGGAAGGCCGGACGGCCGCTGGCGATGAGCGCGACATCGCTGGCCAGACCGAACGGACGGCTGGTCGCGGCGCGCACCCAGGTGAACTCGCCGCCGATGTCAAAGCCCTTGACCGGCGTCCACACGAGGTTCGTGCCCAGGCGCGTCTCCTGATAGTTCGACATGCCGGCGCCGACGAGGCCCGTCCAGCCGACCGGCGCCAGCGCCGCGTTGGAATAGGCGACGCGGTAGTAGCTGCCGAACAGCGCGGAGGAGAGCGTCGGCGTCCAGTAGTGTTTGAACGCCGCGGTGATCGCCCAGGATGTCGTGAGGTCGCAGCGGCCAGAGAAGGTGGTGACGCAATCGAAATCCGTTCCGCCGTTCCAGCCGTACGAATTGCCGATGCGGCCCGTGCCGCGGCCATAGTTCTGCGTGAGGTTGGGGCTGGCCGTGAACGACATGTTGGAGCCGTTCGTGTAGCCGACCGCGCCCTTCGCGTAGATCGCCTGAAGCCAGAGCTGATCGCCCTTCGACAGCATGTCGAGATTGAAGCGCAGGCCGGCAGAGACGGCGAAGCCCAGCGTGGAGGTGGTCGAGACCGGCGTGGCGGGGTTGAGCGCGGCGGAATAGAGCGCGGCGCGCACCGGGTGCAGGGCGGCGGCGAGTTGCGCCGCGCCCCACGGCTGGTCGACGCGGAGGCTGGCGACGATGTCGGGCAGACGACCCGCCATCGCGGTCGCACCGACCGCGGCGGCGGCGAACGGACCGCCCAGACCCGTGTTGAACACCGTGTTGCCGACCTCGCCGCGATGCGATTGCGTGTCCTCGATCGACAGCGTGGCCGCGAAGCCGCCGCCGAGCTTCGCGGTATAGGCCAGCGCCCAGACGTTCTGGTTGGAGCCGCGCAGGTTCTCGTAGTTGAAATTGTCGGTGTAGAAGTCGAAGAACGACTGCACGCGACCCATCGTGAAGCCGGCGAACTGGATGAACGCCTTGTCGAGGAACGTGATCTCCTTGCCGGTGGTGGCGGCGACGCCGTTCCAGCCGCCGACCGCGAAGGCCGGCTGCAGGCTGGCGTAGGAGCCCGTGGTCGAATTGAGGCCCGTGCCGAAAGCGGACGTCAGGCGAATGAAGGTGCGCAGCGTGCCCCAGCCCGTTTGCGTGCGCGCGTCGAGCTCGATGCGGCCAACCGCGTCATAGCCCACCGAATCGCGCGTGAAGCCGTTGGCGGTGCGGAAGCCGCCGAAGCCGGGCAGAACGCCGCCGGCCGGAAAGGCCGCGCCGCCGATCTGCGCGGAGATCGAATACATATTGTTGGCGCCTTGAATGCGCATCTGCGCCAGCACCTGGCCGCCGACGCGCAGACAGGTGTCCGTGCCGGGAATGTAGAAGAAGCCCGCGCCGTAGGCGTCGCAAATCTTCACGTATTGCACCGGCGCGGCCTTGCGCGTCGGCAGGTCGGCCGCGGCGGCGGCGCCCACGCAGGCGATGCCGGCGGGCACGCCGAGCAAAAAGGATTTGAGCAGTTTCATTATTGTCTCCGGTCCGCGGCGCCGACGCATTGGGCGGGCGCGCCGGGGAACGGGTAGGGGCGGCATATGACAGAGCGGCGACAACGGGCGGCCGCGGCTGGTTCGCGGCTGAACTAAAGGAACGTGTTGCGCGGGCGCAACAATGGAGCCGGCCGAAGGCTGCGCGCGCGTCGGCCGGAAGGCGCCCTTCGCCCCAGCCCTCTCCGCGTGAACGGGAGAGCGGCGGCGAGGCGCGTGTTGTTTCGGAGACGGTGCAAAGAAAAACCCCGGCGCTTTCGCGCCGGGGTCTGTTTCCTACGATCTGCGGTTCTATCAGAACGCGCGGATCATGCGGATCTTGCCGTAGAAGCTGTCGTTGACAGACTTGAAGGCCGGGAAGCCGGCGGCGACTAGAGCCAGGTCGTTCGCCAGGCCGAACGGACGGCTGGTGACGCCGCGCATCCACATGAACTCGCCGCCGATGTCGAAGCCGCGAACCGGCGTCCACACGAGGTTCGTGCCGAGACGGAATTCGCGATAGTTCGACACGCCGCCCGAGAGACCCGCGAAGCCGATCGGCGTCGTCGAGGCGTTCGAGTACCGCACGTCAAAGTAGCTGCCGAACAGCGCGGAGCTGACGGTCGGCGCCCAGTAGTGCTTGAAGGCGGCGGTGATCGCCCAGGACGTCGACAGGTCGCAGCGACCCGAATACGTGTACACGCAGTCGAAGTCGGAGCCGAGGTTCCAGCCATACATATTCGAGATGCGGTAGAGGCCCATGCCGTAGTTCTGGGTGAGGTTCGGCGAACCGGTGAACGCCATGTTCGTGCCGGTGGTGTAGCCGACCGCGCCCTTGGCGTAGATCGCCTGCAACCACAGCTGATCGCCGGGGGAGATCGAGTCCAGCTTGAACTGGAGACCGCCCGAGATGGCGAAGCCGAGCTGGTTGGAGACCGAAGCCGGGGTGCCCGGGTT
>ERZ1645187.64-NODE-64-length-101528-cov-11.547505_pt1 | contig 101528 bp, 49 predicted proteins | sample MGYA00575352_ERZ1645187 | MGnify/ENA primary metagenome ERZ1645187 (study PRJEB40837, sample SAMN11349314) | freshwater sediment metagenome | isolation source: river sediment | host: Sediment | place: India: Wazaribad , New Delhi | collected 2017-02-21 ...
TGATCATGAACTACACGCGCTGCGCCTCGGTGCAGATCTACGATTCGCTGAAGGAAATCGGTTCGAATCCGTTTCCGTACGCGCTGGTGTCGGTGATGCTGGCGGCCAGCGCGGGGCTGTACGGCCTGACCCGCTGGCTGTTCGGCGGACACGCCTACGCGATGCAAAGCAAGGCCGCCACGCCGGCGACCGCGCGCCGCTTGACCGGCGTCCGCGCCCTGTTGGCGGCGCTGCCGTTCGCGCTGGTGACGGGTCTCGCGCTGCTGCCGCATCTGGGCGTGGTGCTGACGAGCTTCGCCTCGCCGGGCAGCTGGTACCAGAGCGTCCTGCCCGGGACCTGGACGGGCGGCAACTTCGTCGCGGCGCTCGGCCACGACATGACCGTCGGCAGCATCCGCAACAGCCTGATGTTTTCCTCGTTCGCGGTGGCTTTCGACGTCGTGGCCGGCATCGCCATCGCCTTCGTGGTCGTCCGTTCGGACATCCGCGCGCGCGGCGCGCTGGATGCGCTGGCGATGATCCCGCTGGCGGTGCCGGGGCTGGTGATGGCGTTCGGGTTCATGGCCGTCAGCTCGTGGCTGGCCAACCTGAAGGGGATGGCCGATTTCGACTGGTGGGCGCGGCTGGTGGACGTGCGGACGAATCCGACGCTGTTCCTGGTGCTGGCCTATTCCGTGCGCCGGCTGCCGTACATGGTGCGCAGCGCGGTCGCGGGCCTGCAGCAGACGAGCGTCGCGTTCGAGGAAGCCGCATGGAATCTGGGCGCGTCGCCGGCGACGACCCTGCGGCGGATCACGTTGCCGCTGATCTTGGCGAATCTGATCGCGGGCACCCTGCTGACCTTCGCCTTCAGCATGTTGGAAGTGAGCGACAGCCTGATGCTCGCGCAGCAGGCCGACTACATGCCGATCACCAAGGCGATTTTCGAGCTGTTCCAGCTGCTGGGCACGGGCAAGTACGTGGCGGCGGCCCTGGGGGTCTGGGCGATGGCGTTCCTGACGGCCACGCTGGTGGCCAGCAGCTTGCTGCTGGGCAAGAAGCTCGGTGCCGTCTTTCGCGTATAGCCTTCTTCCTGAAACAATTACAATTATCTGGCGGCGGGAGGTGGGCCTTCTCGACAGATCAAACAAGGTGCCGGGCTCGTTTCCCTTTGCGAAGACCGAGATCCGGCGTTTTGGGAAGGCATCTTCCCTCCATCTGTCCTGAAACTGGCGAGGTCGGGGCGGGGCGGCACGAAAACCGAAAGCCAAACGCCATAATTCAATCCTAACATTATATTAATTGAATATTAATTGTAGAGGTTTTGCCAATAGACATCAAACACATTACAATCGGTTTCTATTAGGGGAAGTGTCCCTTAAAGCGTTTTATGCGTTCCCGGCTATCCATTTTTAACATTTGGCCCGTTCTGCTGGCTTGGCTGATGGGCTGGAACCTGGTGTCGTCGGCCCGGGCCCAACTGCGGATCGAGGTCGTCTCCGCCTACAACTTGGTCGTGGATTCCAACGTGGAGTCGCCGTCGACCTATGCGCCCCGCGCGGCCTATCTGGGCGCGACGTTCCACAACGATGGTTCCACCGCGCTCACGAACGTGTGGGCCTACATCGGCGACTACACGAACGGCACGCCGGGGACGTATCCGAGCCGGGCGCAGGCGCCCTACGACGGGCCGTTGCCGGGCGACGCCTTCGCGTTGACGCACGAGGGCGGGGCGCTCGGGGCGGCCGACGCGACGCGCTATCTGGGGACGATCCAGCCGGGCGAGAGCGAGACGGTCTATTGGCTGATCAGCTATCCGAACGTGGACGAGGCCGGCGACAGCGTGACGGGCGGGATCAAGCCGGACGACGACCTGTGGCTCCAATACAGCATCTGGGGCACCGCGCTGGATGCCGGGACGCCGCTGGAAGTGTCCGAGACGCGCACGGTGACCATGCGCAACGAGATTTCGGCGATGGCCAACAAGATTTTCCCGAACGGAGCCAACAAAGTGCCGCAGGAATACCAGGATCTGCTCGCGCTCTACGAACCGAGCTGGACGAACAGGGCCGACGACGGGTCGCCGGGAACCGTGATCGCGACCGAAGGCGTTTGGTACGATTTGGGCAACGTGGGGGCGGGATTCGACAACGACGGCGACCTGGTGCCGGACCGCAACGCCTGGCTCCAGCCGGTGGGCGATGCGGACATCTTCGATTCGTCCTGTTTCCGCCTCGTGCACACCTATGCGCTGGTGATCGTGAAGCTGAACGACGGAACCGAGACGATCTACAACGTCGAGGACCAGCTCTATTTCGAGAACATTCCGGAAAACAACCGCGGCGCGGTGGGCTACGTGCGCTACGAGTTCATGGCCATGCACGGCGGCTGTTCGGGCACCCTGACGCCGTACCAAGAGGTGGCGTCGGGTTTCGACAACGAGAAGTTCAACGGGGATTATGGCGCGACGCTGGGCCAGAGCCTGACCAGTCTGGAAGCCCACATGGAAGTCGCCAAGAGCGTGGACCATCCGACCATCGCGCCCGGGGAGACCCTGTCCTACACCATCGCCTTCACCAATCCCGGGCCGGTGGCGGTGGGCGATCCCGACGCGGGCGCGGCGCTGGTCATGCGCGAGCACATTCCCCACGGCACGCTGTACGTCGGTCTCAGCTCGACCGCCAGCAACACCCTGCCGGACGGCGTCGGCGCCTACACGATGCTGTATTCGACCAACAACGGCGCGACTTGGCAGGGCACCGAGCCGGCCGATCCCGCGACCGTCACCGACGTCCAGTGGTGGCTGAGCGATCCGCTCGGCACCAACGTGGCCGGCGCGGTCAAGCTCCAGGTGACGGTCCAAAATCCGTATGTCGACAGTCCGTTCATCCTGAACGAAGGCTGCGCCACCATCGCGGGCGCCGGCGAACTCGCCTGCAGCGCGACCACCACGTACGTGTCCGGCACCAACCGCCTCGGCGATCTGGTGTGGGCGGACAACGGCGAGGGCGGCGGGCTCCTCGGCAACCAGGTGCAGGACGGCGGGGAGGCCGGCCTCTCCAACGTCACGGTCTGGCTCTACTACGACGAGAACGCCGACGGGTTGTACGACGCCGGCGACCGGTATTACGGCTCGAACGTCACGAGCGCCTCCGGCGCCTATCTGTTCACGAATCTGCCCGACGGCCATTTCGTGGCGGTCGTGGACGCGCAGGATCCCGACCTGCCCCGCGGCTTTACCCCCACGACCCCCGCGTTCTTCGGCGCGGATCTCGATTCCGGACACGCGACCACGAACGTGGCGGAATACCTCGCCGCCGATTTCGGTTTCGCGCCGGCGCTGACGTTGGAGAAATCCCTCGTCAGCACCAACGCGTTCCGCGAGGGGCAATACGCGACGTACAACCTGACGGTGTCCAACAACCTGCCGGGCGACGGTTCCGGCACCGGCACGCTGGCGACCTATACCGCCTGGGCGACCAACGGCGGCGCCGGGGCGACCGAGTGGCTGAACTATCCCGCCGCCTATATCCCGCCGGGGCCGGACGGGATCTACGCTTCCAACCAATTCGCCGCCGCGTCGAAGCCGTTCGGCCTCACGAATTTCCCCCTGGGGGTGCAGAACGGCGGCGTCAGCAACGTGTCGTTGCTGATTCCGATCGCGATCACCCCCGGGTTCGATGCGGACGACACGTTGGAAATCCAGGTCGACCGGATCGCGCCGGCCCAGCGCATCTACACGCAGACCTATTTGGCCACCAGCCTGGTCGCCGGCACGTGGACGATCCCGATGACCGGCGCTTTCGCGTGGGCGTGGACGGATTTCGCCACGAACTATTCGGTGAATCTGATCGCGGCGAAAAACGCCGGCGGGGCGGGTACCGGCTGGGTGCAGGTGGATGCGGTCGGTTTCCGGATCCAAAGCGACCAGACCACGGGCGTCGCCGATGCGCTGAACACCCTGCAGCCCGTTCCGCTGACGGACCAGTACGACGCGGACCTGATGGAATTCGTTTCCGCCGTTCCGCCGCCGTCGAGCGCGGCGACGAACGGGGACTGGCCGGACACCACGGGCACGCTGACCTGGAGCGACGTGGGGCCGATCTATCCGGGCGGCACCTCGACGGTGGCGGTGACCTTCAAGCTCCGGGAGCCGCACTTCAGCACCGAGACCGAAGCGATCAATGCCGCGTGGGTCACCAATGCCCTGATCCTGAGCGGCCTGCCCGCCAACGCCGCGACGAGCACCGTGTCGGAAATCCTGGCCCCCGCGGCGACGCTTGGCGACTACGTCTGGCGCGATCTGAACGGCGACGGCATCCAGAACGAAACGAACATGGGCATCGCCGGCGTGGCCGTTTCCCTCACGCCGCCGGCCGGCATCGATCTGGGCAACGGCCCGGGCGCGGCGATTACGAACGTCACGGATGCGGCGGGCTATTACCTGTTCGAATCGATTCCGGCCACGGGCGTCTACACGGTGCGCGTGGCGACGGCGACGCTGCCCGGCGGGTCGGGCACGAACACCTTCGACGAGGACGGAATCCGGGACAACGTCCACGCGGTCTATCTGGACGTCTATTCCGCGACGAACAGCACCAACAACGTGCACCTGACGACGGACTTCGGCTACCAGACGGGCACGACCATCGAAGGCACGATCTGGCACGACGTCGACCACGGCATGGAGACGAACCGCGAGGCGGGCGAGGACTGGCTGACGAACGTGACGGTCTATCTGTGCGCGAGTCCCTCGCCCTGCGGTCCGGGCGCGTCGCTGGCAACGAACGTCGCGACCACGAACGGCTACTTCCGCTTCGTCGGCAGCTACACGGGCACCTACACCGTGATGGTGGCGACCAACACGGGCATGCTGTCGACAGGCACGTGGAACCTGTCGTGGGACACGGACGGGACCAACACGGCGAACTATTCCTCCGTGACGGTGGTGAGCGGCGGCGTGGCGCGCGCGGACTTCAGCTATTGGCGGACGGGACCCTACGCGATCGGCGACACGCTGTTCTACGACTGGGACGGCAACGGGACGCAGACGGCCACCAACGAGGAGGGCATCGCCAACGTCACGGTCTACCTCTACGAGGACGCCAACGGCAATGGCGTGGTGGACGTCGCGACGGATGCGCTGGCCGGCATCACGGTCACGGCGACGAACGGCTATTATTCCTTCACCAACCTGTTCGCGACGAACACCTACCTGGTCGTCGTGGACCGGAACGATCCGGACCTGCCGCCGCTCTACAACGTCACCGCGGATCCCTGGGGGGCGAAGGACGGGCGCAGCGTGGTCACGATCACCAACGCCAACGACTTCGCGCAGGACTTCGGCTTCCAGCCCTACGGCACCGGTTCCATTGGCGACACGGTCTGGAAGGACGTGAACGCCGACGGCCTCCAGGCCGGAGCCCAGGAGACGGGCATTTCCAACGTCCTGGTCAGCCTGTATGCGGACCTGAACGGCGACGGCACGTACGTGCTGCTGAAGACCGCGAACACCGGTTCGACGGGCACGTACTTGTTCGGCTCGCTGCCGGACGGCGACTACCGCGTGGTGATCGACGCGGCCGACGCCGATCTGCCCCGGGACGCCTTCGGCAACGTCTATTATCCCACCACGGCCACGTCGTTCGACGTCGCGATCAGCGGGGGCAGCACCTATCTGGACGCCGATTCCGGCTTCGCGCCCTACGGCGCGATCGGCGACACGATCTTTTGGGACGCCAACCGCAACGGCACGCAGGACTATTCCGAGGAGGGCGTGGCGGGCGTCGAGGTCCGCCTGTACTACGATGCCAACGCCAACGGCGTCTACGACGTCGGCGAAACGCTCGCGACGAACGCCTTTACGGATGCGGAGGGCAAATACCTGTTCGGCGAATTGCTGTCCGACCGCTACGTGGTGCTGGTCGTGACCACGAACGGGCCCTTGGCCGGCACGACCCAGTCCGCCGATCCCAACTCGGACGGCTATGCCTGCGGCGACACGAACGTCGTGGTGCCGTGCGACGACCAATACGGGCTGCTGCTGGGAACCGGGCAGAACTTCATGGGCGCGGACTTCGGCTATGCGCCGCCCGGCGTCATCGGCGATCGGCTGTGGATGGATACGAACGACGATGGCCTCCAGGATCCGGGGGAGAGCGGCATTCCCTACGTTTCCGTGGTGCTCTATTCCAACGGCGTGGCCGTCGCCACGAACGAGACCGACGCCGACGGCTACTACTATTTCAGCGACCTGCCGGACGGCACTTGGAGCGTGGTCGTGCTGACCAACGACGTCGACTTCCCGCCGGGACTTTCGCAGACCTACGATCCGGACGGCGTGCTGGACAACCGCGGCACCAACGTCGTGATCGCCGGCGGCGCGGTGACGTCGGTCGGCGGCGTGCCCTGCACCGGCTGCGATTTGAGTCTCGATTTCGGCTACCGCTACGTGGGCAACAACAGCCTGAGCGGCACGATCGGGTTCGATGCGCCGCCTTACGACGGTGTGCTGAACGGCACGAACTGGAACGGCGTGGCGACCAACGAAACGGCCTACGCCGGCGTGCAGGTCTATCTCTACCTTTGGAACGACGACGGCGACGGCATCGTCGAACCCGGCGAATATGTCGCGGTCGCTTCGACGACGACTTCGACCAATGGCGACTACGCGTTCACCGGCTTGCCCAGCGGCGATGGCGACGACCGGTACGTCGTGGCCAGCGCCGCGCCGGAAAACTACCTGAAGCTGACGACCACCAACGGTTCCATCGCGGGCGTTTCCGTGGTGGAAACGACGAACGCGCAAGGCAGCACGGTGTCCGCCTATTTGACGGTCGCCGTCGCGCCGGCGATCGCGGGCATGGATTTCGCGTATCGCTCGACCCGCAACTACGACTACGGCGATTTGCCCGAAACCTACGAGACCTTGCTGCCGGGCGGCGCGCGGCACATCGTGGTGGCGTCGAATCTCTATCTGGGCGCGACGGTGGACGTGGAGCCCAACGGGCAACCGTCCGCGGGAGCCGACGGCGACGACCTGGCCGGCGCGGACGACGAGGACGGCGTGGATCTGGTCGGCGTCTGGCAGGATGGCCCGGCCGGCGGAACCCTGGAAATCGCGGTCGGCGCGGGAACCGGCTGGTTGCTGGGCTTCATCGATTTCAACGGCGACGGCGATTTCGCCGACTTCGGCGAGCTGGCCATCAACCAAGCCGCGTCGTCCACGGGCGGCACGAACGGCGATGGCGTCTACACGATTCTGGTGGACGTGCCGCCCGGAACGATCAACGCCGCGACGACCACCGCGCTGAATGCGCGCTTCCGCCTGTTTCCGGCCGCGCCCACGATCCCCGAACTGGCGTTTTCCGGCACCGCCGCCAACGGCGAGGTCGAGGATTACGCCTGGAACATCCTCGGCAGCGTCGGCGACTACGTCTGGGAGGACCTGAACGGCGATGGCGTGCAGGACACGAACGAACCGCCCGTTTCCGGCGCGCGCGTGTTCATCGATCTGAATTCGGATGGCGTGTACCAAACCAACGAACCCTCCTCGACGACGGGCACCAACGGGTTCTACCACATCGGCGGCCTGACGCCCGGCACCTACTCGGTTCGCGTCGACACCAACACGCTGGCGGTGGGGCTCGTGCCCACGTGGGACCGCGACGGGACCGGCACCAAGCACGTCGCCTCGGTCACCCTCCTGCAGGGCGAAGTCGTCGTCGACGTGGATTTCGGCTACAAGATTTCGGTGGCGGATCTGGCCGTCTGGAAGACCGTGAATACCAACGCCGTGAACGAAGGCGGGACGGTCTTCTTTGCCGTATCGGTCACCAACCTCGGCCCCGACGAGGCCGAGACGATCGCGATCGGCGACCTGTTGCCGGCGGGATTGACCTTCGTTTCGTCGACGCCCAGCCAGGGCGCGTACGACGACGGCACGGGCGAATGGAACGTCGGCACCTTGGCGGCTTCCAACGGCGCCACGCTGGAAATCGAAGCGACGGCCGACCTCGGCACCGGCGGTTCGACGTTCACCAACGTCGCCAGCCGGATCGGTTCCGTTCCGGCCGATCCGAATCCGTCGAACGACGTTTCCTCCGCCGCGGTGACGGTGCGCGGCGCCGATTTGCAGGTGCGCAAGGCGGCCGACAACCTCCGGCCGGACGAGGGAGATCCGGTGACCTATCGCGTCTCGGTGACGAACCTCGGGCCGTCGGAAACCACGGGCGTGGTGTTGTCCGATCTCTTGCCGACCGGCGTGACCTATGCGTCCCACGTGACGAGCCTGGGGTCCTACGACGACGGCACGGGCCTGTGGACGGTGGGCGCGCTGGGCGTGGGCGCCGGCGCCTGGCTGGATATTTCGGTCACGGTCGATATCGGCACGCTCGGCACGGTGATCACCAACGCGGCGGCGGTGTCCGCCCAGGATTTGCCCGACCCGGTCGCGACCAACGATTCCGCCGCCGTGCGGATCTACGTGCCGCCGCTGGTGCTGTACAAGACCGCCAGCACGAACCTGGTCCAGCTGGGCGACACCATCACCTATGCGATCGTCGCCACGAACATCGGGCCGTGGGCGCACACGAACGTGGTGATCGAGGACGTGCTGCCGGCCGGCACGATCTACGTGCCGGGCAGCGTGGCGTTGACGGCGTATCCGGCGCGCAGCAATGCGCTGGAATCCGCGCGCGACGAATTTTCCGCGCGGACCTATACGAACCAAAACGGCGCGCTGGCCTGGAGCGGAAGCTGGCAGGAGGGCGGCGAAAGCGACGGCCCGACCAACGGCCACGCCCAGGTGCTGGCCACCGGCTGGGCCAGCCTCGGCCTGTCCCGCTCCCTGGCGCGCGCCGCGGATCTGTCGCTCGCCGAGAGCGCGACGCTGTCGTTCGTCCTGCGCCAGGCGACCGTCACGCGGACGAACAACGTCCGCGACGAATTCGGCGCCGCGGCCTATACCAACAGCAACGGCACCCTGAATTGGTCCGGCAACTGGATCGAAACCGGCGACGACCTGTCCGCCACGGCGGGGGACATCCTGGTTTCGGGCGGCCAGCTGTCCTTCTCCGGCCTGGAGGCCGCCGACGAAATCGCCCGCTGGGCTTCGTTCGCCGGCAACACCAACGCGACGCTGTCGTTCAGCTACGTCGGTTCGGGCCTGACCGCCACGCGCTCGCTGAACGTGTACGTGCGCTCGAACGCGACCGACTACCTGTTGGCCAGCTACACCTCCGCCGGTTCCGGCACGGCCTCTTTCGACCTGATGCCGTATCTGGCCTCGTCCAACCGGATCATCTTCCGCGCCGGCGGCACGGACTGGGCCAGCCAGAGCTTCACCTTGGACAACGTGAACGTCGCCTTGTCCCGGCCGATGCAGACGACGCTGGACAACGCCTACGTCGAGGTGTCCACCAACGGCGCCGACTGGACCACGCTTTTCTACGCCAACGGCAACGTGGCCGGAACGGTGACGACCAATTACGACCTGACGGCCTGGCGCAGTCCGCAGACGACCGTGCGGTTCCGCACCACGGGCTATACCAACGACGGCGCGCAGCTGTGGTTCGACGACGTGGACGTCCAGCTGTCCAAGGCGCCCGGCGCGGACGAGCTCGGCGATCCGCCGACCTTGCTCTCCGGCTGGTTGCTGGGCACGAACGAAGGCGTGCGGATCACCTACGACGTGCTCGTGGACGCCGAAACCTTCACCACCCAGATCGTCAACGTGGCGTCGGCCACCAGCGACTTGCAGCCGGATCCCGTCTGGGCTGCGGCGACGACGCGCGTGGACCTCGTCGGCGTGGAAATCGGCGACCGGGTCTGGTTCGACGCCGACCGCGACGGCGTCCAGGATCCCGGGGAAACCAACGGCATCGCCAACCTGACGGTCGAACTGGTGCGCACCAACGGCACCGTCGTCCAAACGACGGCGACGGACTCGGACGGCCTCTACCTGTTCGACGAAGTCGTGCCGGGCCGCTACTACGTGCGCGTGGTCCTGACGAACGTCGGCGCGAACGTGGCGGTCTCGACGAATTTCGCGGGCGGCGACGTCGCGCTCGACAGCGATTTCGCCTACGTCACGAACGGCGTGCGGCGCGCCGAAAGTCCGGCCTACGACTTCGCCGACGGCACGATCGACCACACCATCGATCTGGGGCTGCGGCAACTGAGCTCCACGCGCGCCGAACTCGCCGAAGTCTGGGGCGAAAGCGCGGACGGCGCGGCCCGGCTGGTCTGGCGCACGAGTTCGGAATGGAACGTGGCCGGCTTCTTTGTCTACCGCGTGGATCCGGAAACCGGCGCGGAAACGCGCCTCAACGCCGACTTGCTGCCCGCGGCGTTCTTGGCCTCCGGCGCGACGTACGAGCTGGCGGATCCGGCGGCGAACGCGGGCGGCGGCACCTACCGCTTGGCGGAGGTGGAACTCTCCGGCGCGGAACTCGATCTGGGAACGCACGCGGTGGCGTTCGGCCCGCCGACGGCGGCGGCGAAAGCCGCGCGTCTCGCGGCGCGCGCGCCCAAGGCGGCCGCAACCAAGCTGGCCGTGCCGAAACTCGCGGGGCCGTCGGCCGTGCTCAAGGCGACCTTCCGGCAGGAGGGGCTCTACGGCGTCTCGCTGGCGGCGATCGCCGCCGGCATGGGCCTCGCGCCCGAAGAGGCGCAGGCGCTCGCGGCCGCCGGCCAGCTGGCGTTTTCGGAAGCGGACGCGCCCGTGCCGACGATCTACGACGCGGCGCGGGAGCGCCTGCTCTTCCATGGCCGGCCGACGGACGACTGGTACGCGCGGGACGCGGCGGTCCTGATCCAGGTCGGTGCCGGCCTGGCGATGCCGCGGCGCGAACCGGCCGCCGCGGCCGGCGCAACCGTCTTCCCCGCGACGGTTCGCTTCGAAGAGGATCGCTATCCGTTCGACGGCGCGACGGCGAAGCCCGACGATTTCTACTACTGGGACTACGTCATCAGCGGGACGAACGCGACGGCCACCAAGCGGTTCGCCCTCGATCTGGCGGGCGCGACGGGCGCCGTGGCGCTGAAGGTGCGCCTGCAAGGCTGGTCGAGCACGACGAACGATCCGGACCATCTGGCGGAGTTCTTCTTCAACGGCGCTCCGGTGGGCTCCGTCGTCTTCGATGGCCAGGACGCGGTCGAAGCGGAACTGGCGATTCCGGCCGGCGCGGCGCTGGCCGGAACGAACGAGCTGGCGGTGAAGGGCACGTTGCAGCCCGGCCGCACGCACAGCTACTTCGTCGTGGATTGGATCGAAGCGACCTTCTCGCGCGAACTGGCGCCGGCGGCGGGCACGCTGCATTTCCGCGCGGGCGGGGCGGAGGCGGTGTCGGCCGCGGCGTTCGCGGAACCGGTCGCGCTCGCGCTGGACGAAGCGGGAAATCCGACCTGGATCGCGGACGCCGCCGGCGCGTTGCCGGACAAGGCGTGGGCGGTGGTGGCGTCCTCCTCCGAACGGTTCGCGGTGGCGGAGGCCGACGGCCTGACCCTGCTGGAACCGGAAGCCGTCGCGGACCATCCGTGGTTCTTGTCCGCAACGAACCGAATCGATTACCTGGTGCTGACGTCGCGCGAACTGGAAGAAGCCGCGCAGGAACTGGCGGACTATCGGGCCGGCCAAGGCCTGCGCGTCGGCGTGGCGACGTTCGAAGACGTCTGCGATTGGATGGCCGGCGGCCTGCGCACGCCGGAAGCGATCCCGACGCTGCTGGCCTACGCGGAGGCGACGTGGGCCGAAGCGCCGTGGCTGGTGGTGCTGGCGGGCAACGGGCATTACGACTATCTGAACGCGCTGAATCTCGAGGCCAATCCCGTGCCGCCGTTGCTCGTGCAGACCGCGGACGGCGTTTTCGCCGGCGATTCCCTGCTGGCGGATGCCGACGGCGACGGGCTGCCGGACGTCGCGCTCGGGCGTTTGCCGGCGCGGACCGCCGCCGAACTGGCGGCGATGATCGCCAAGATCCAGGCCTACGAAGCCGGTTTCGGCGAAACGTGGCAAACCGAATGGGTGCTGGCCAACGACGTCAACGACGCCGGCGCCGGCGATTTCGCCGCGGCCAACGACCGTCTGGCGGCGCTGGCCGACGAAGCGCATCCGCTCGCCGACACGATCGACCTGAACGCGACGGCGATCGCGACGGCGCGCGGCAAGCTGCTGGCGGACTTCCAAGGCGGCGCCGGGATCATCCACTATACCGGGCATGGCGGCGTGGCGAACTGGAGCAGCAAGGGATTGCTGAAGGCGACCGACGTGACGGCACTGACCAACGCCAGCCGGCCCTCCGCCGTTTTGGCGCTAAGTTGCCTGGTGGGGCGCTACGAAGCGCCCGGCGTGAACAGTCTCGGCGAATTGCTGATGCGGAAGAGCGGCGGCGCCGCCGTGGCGGTCTGGGGGCCGTCGGGCCTGTCGCGCAACGATCCGGCCACCGAGTTGGCCGCGGCCTTCTATCGCGCCGCGCTGCAGGACGGTTGCGGCACGCTGGGAACGGCGATCCTGCAGGCGCGCCGCAGCCTGGCCGGCGATTTGTTCGCGGCCGACACGCTCGCGATCTACAATTTGCTGGGCGATCCGGCCCTGCGCATCGCCGGCAATCGAAACGATGGCGCGGCGGCCGAGAATTTCGCGCAGTGGCGCTGGGAACGCTTTGCGCCCGCCGAACTGGCCGTTCCGGCCGTCGGCGGCGCGACGGACGCCAACTTCTTCGATTATGCGATGGACGGCGGCTACGCCGTGGAGGCCGAACTGCCGGAATTCGGATTCGCGCTGCCGGAAGCCGGCGGGGAAGACGGGTTCATCCTGCGCTGGAAACGGCGGATGAAACGGCCCGACGTCGAATATCATTTGTATTTGTCGGACGACTTGTGGCGTTGGAGCGACGATTTGGCGAACTTGCAGGAACTCGATGCGGAGCCGGATCCCGATGGGATCATGGAATCCGTCCGCACGCGCGTTGAGTTGCCTGCCGCGCATCGCGTGTTTATCGGGATCCGTGCCGTCCGCAAATGACGACGCGTTCATCCATGTTAGGCGGCAGGAACGTGTCCTGGAACGGCTTGTCCGGAGAGCGTGCATGTTTTGAGGCGGGATGGCCGGACGTTCCGCGATGGAAATGAGAAACGAAAAATCAGAAATGGCCATTTCGCTTGTCGATCGGTTCGGACCGGCGGGCGAACGTTGAAACCGCATATGCGAACGGGCTTTGTTCCGCGTCGTTATGCAATCGTGAGTATGCCGTATGTGTAGATTGAATGGATTGATGTTGGACAGAGGGCCGTTCCCCCCGCGGCGCTCGCGAGGCGGGTGGATTTGCGCGGCGATCTGGCTGGGAATCTGCGGACCGAGCCTGCCGGCTTCGGGACAAATCGCGATATCGGGATTATTGGCGTCGTACGACGATTCGACGTACACGAACGACAATTACTCCACGACGGGCGGGGGTGGGAATTTCCCGACGGGAACCCGTTACGACATCCGGTTCAACGAAGGATCCCAGGACAATTTGATCGTGACGGGATTCGAAGTGGGGGGCGATACGTTCAACTTCGTGATGCTGGCCGACATCATCAATCTCGAACGCGTCAACAACGTCAATGCGACGGGCAACCTCCACATCGTGCTCTACGAAGATTATTCGCAGACGGGCACGAACGTTTTTCTGCGACCGAGCTATGCGGCGACCATGATGGCTTCGCTGCGCGGTTCGACCGTGAACCGCGGCGCGGACAACGTGTTCGCCAACACGGGCGACGGCAACGGCAACAACAACAACATCGAGCGCATCGACTACATTTTTCCCGACGGGTTCCCGGTGTTCAACAACGTCGATCAGCGCGGATTCCTGGTCATGGATCGCGGCGGCAACGACCGGTTCAAGATCGCGGCGATCACGGCGCTGGACGGAAATGGCCGGCCGGCGGCGTTTGGAACGCCGGTCAGCGTGCTGGATACCGCGTGGGGAGATTCGGGGATCTCGATCGATACCACGGTCATGAAGGGTTACACGGAAGGCGGCGGCGTATTGCATCCGACGGCCATGGTGGATCCCCAACCGTTGTCGGGCGTCTTCGTGACCTGGCAGGCGCTGGGTCTCCAGACCAACGATTTCATCTACGGGTATTCGCTGGCCGGCAACGACGTCAGCACCAGCGGCGCGAATTGGACCAACGTGGCCAACGGCGCGTTTTTCCCGACCAACACGTCGACGGACAGCGCGTACGGCGGCCTGGATCTGATCAGCGGCGGCATGATGTTTTTCGAAGACGACCTGAACGTGGAGATCGGCGACCGGGTCTGGGACGATTGGGACGGCGACGGCATCCAGGAGACCGGCGAAGCGGGGATTTCGAACGTGCTGGTGCAGGTATACGACAGCCATACGAATTTGGCCGCCGTGACGCGTACCGATGCCAATGGCCATTGGCTGGCCCGAGGCATCGGGCCGGGAACGTTTTTCGTGCAGTACACGCCGCCATCCGGGTATCAGTTCAGCCCGCCGTTTGCGGGGACGAACGCCGCGGTGGACAGCAATGCGGCGACCAACACGGGGCGGTCGGGGACGATTGCTCTCGGGTCGGGCGAAACCAACCTGACGCTGGACGCCGGCATGCATCTGGCGCCGGGGGATCTGCGGATCGACAAGACCGCGAACGTCGGCCAGGCCACCGTGGGCGAGGCCGTGGCGTTCACGCTGACGGTGACCAACCCGGGTCCCGAGACGGTGAACCTGACGCAGGTCTCGGATCTGTTGCCGCCGGCGCTGGTTTTCACGGGATACGGCGCTTCGGCGGGCACCTACGACAACGTCGCGGGCATTTGGAATTTGGGAACCTTGGTCCCGGGGGCTTCGGCGACCTTGACGGTGACCGGCACCGTTCAGGCGGGCTATGGCGGCAATTGGGCGACCAACGTGGCGACCATTTCCCGCATGGACCGGCCGGATACGAACGTGGCCGACAATGCGGATTCCGCGGCGTTTTACGTTCCGGCGGCCGATCTGGCGGTGAGCAAGGTCGTGGACGACGGCGAAATCGCCGTGGGCGAAAGCGTCCTGTTTACCGTCGCCGTGACCAATCTCGGGCCGGATGCCGCAACGGGCGTCGCGATCGCCGATCTGCTGCCGACCGGGTTGACGTTCGCCGGCGCCGTGGCCAGCCAGGGAAGCTATGATTCCGGCTCGGGGACGTGGACGGTGGGGGCGCTGGCCAACGGCGGGTCGGCCACGCTGGCGCTGACCGCCACGGCGGCTGCCGGGACGGGGGGGCTGGTCCTGACGAATACCGCCGCGGTTTCGGCGTCGAGCCACGACGATCCGGTGCCGAGCAACAACGGCGCGTCGGCGGAGGTCGTGGTGCTGGGCTCCGATCTGGCCGTGACCAAGACCGTGGACAAACCGGCGGCCGGCGAAGGCGACACCGTGACGTTCACCGTCGAAGTGGAAAACCTGGGCCCGGCGGATACGACCGGCGTGACGCTGCTGGATACCTGGCCGTCTGGATTGACTTACGCGTCGAACTGGCCCAGCCAGGGGAACTACGATTCCGGGACGAGGATATGGACGGTAGGGACGCTGACCAACGGCGGTGCGGCCACCTTGCGGATTGCCGCCACGGTGAACGGGGGAACCGTGGGCACGACGTTGACCAATTCCGCCGGAATCGCGACCAGCGACCAGCCCGATCCCCATGCGGCCAACGATGCCGACAGCGCCACGGTGGGCGTCAGTTCGCTGCGGATCGATAAAACTTCGGACGTGTCGGGCTCGGTCCAGCCGGGCGGCACGATCACCTATACCATCGTCGTCACGAACTACGGGGCCAGCACGCATTCCAACGTGACGTTGGCGGATGCGGTGCCGGCCGGCACGACGTTCGTGCCCGGCAGCGCGACGGCGGACCGGATCCCGTCGTCGCCGCCGATCCAGACGTCGATCACGTATTCCGCTTCATCGACGTTCGCGGTTCCGGCGGGGGTGACGAGCGTGACGGTCGAGGCCTGGGGCGGCGGCGGCGGCGGCGCGACGCGGACAAGCAACGGCGGCGGCGGCGGCGGCGGCGGCGGGGCCTACAGCCGCGGCGAAGTGGCCGTCCTGCCGGGCAGCAATTGCACGGTGAATGTCGGGACGGGCGGGGCGGCGAATACCGCCGGCGGCGATTCCTGGTTCGCGTTGGGCTCCACGACGGGCGTGCTGGCGCGCGGCGGCAGCGGCGGGACTCAAAACAGCGCGACGGGCGCTTCCGGCGGTTCGGCGGCCATCGGCATCGGTTCACCGCTCTATGACGGCGGCAACGGAGCCAATGGCGTGGCCTATTCCTACGGCGGCGGCGGCGGGTCCTCCGCCGGCACCAATGCGGCCGGAAACAATGCCACTTCCGCGACCGGGGCGACGGCGCCCGCCGGCGGCGGCAACGGCGGCAACGGCCGCAGCGGCAGCCAAGGCAACGGCTCCGCGGGATCCGTGCCCGGCGGCGGCGGCGGCGGAGCCTTGCGGACGTCCAACGGCACTCGAACCGGCGGCGCCGGAGCCGCCGGCCGAATGGTCGTTTCCTACGAATATTCGGATGCGATCGCCGGAACTTCCGGCGACCCGCCCGATCTGGCTTCCGGATGGGAACTGAAGCCGGGGCAATCCTTGGTGGTGACCTTTCAGGTGACGGTGGACGATCCGCTGAACTTGATGGCGATCACCAATACGGCCTCGGCGACCAGCACGCAGCAAACCATTCCGTTGACGGGTGCCGTGGTGGATCCGTTCGTTCCGGTGGATCTGGGACTCGGAAAAGCCGCGAGCGAAACCTGGATTTCCGAAGCGGATCCGGTGCAGTTCACGATTACGCTGACCAACCTCAGCACGGCTACGACGGCCACCGGAGTCGAAGTGTCGGATCTCCTGCCGGCGGGATTTGCGTACGTGTCGAACGTGCCCAGCCAAGGGACCTACTCCGACGTCACGGGCATCTGGGCGGTGGGCGCGCTGGCGCCCTTGGCCACGGCCACTTTGACGATGAACGCGACGGCGGCCGTCGGCTCGGGCGGTCTCGTTTGGACCAACGTGGCGACGGTGGCCGGATTGGACCAGGTGGATTTGAATCCCGCCAACGATTCCGCGCAAGCATCCGTCGGCGTTCGGGGCGCGGATCTGGCGATTTCCAAGAGCGTCGACAATCCCGCGCCGAACGAAGGGGCTGCCGTGACCTACACCATCGCGGTGACCAACCGGGGGCCGTCGGCCACGACGGGAGTCGAGGTCGAGGAACCGCTGACCAACGGCCTGACCTACGTTTCCCATTCCGCCGGCCAAGGCACGTACAACGGCGCTTCGGGCCTGTGGACGATCGGGACGATGGCTTCGGGACAGGTGGCGACGCTGACGATCACCGCATCGGTGGACGCGGGCACCATGGGCACGTTCATCACGAACGTCAGCCGGATCGCCGCGACGGACATGCCCGATCCGATAGCGGGCAACGACGCGGACGACGCTTTCGTCAACGTGAGCGGGCTGAAGGTGACGAAGACCTCCGGCGTGGCCGGATACGCGATGCCGGGCAGCAACGTGGCCTACACCATCGTGGTGACCAACCTGGGCGGAACGGTGCACACGGGTTTGGACGTCGCGGATTGGGTGCCGACGGGCACGACCTACGTGGCCGACAGCGCGCGGATCGAAGGTCCCGTCCAGGTGTCGGAAACGTTCCGGGACGAGTTCAACGCCCAGGCCTACACGAACAACGACGGCAGCCTGGAGTGGAACGACGCCTGGCAGGAAAACGATCCGGCGGGCGCTTCGGGGCCGGTCGGCAACTACGTCGGCGTGTCGGCCGACGGTCGCTTGATGCTCTACTACGCCTACGTCGGCGACGAACGCGCCTGGCGCAGCGCCGATTTGTCCGGCTTCGACAGCGCGACGCTGCGGCTCGACTGGGAAACCATCGGGTTGTCCGTGGGAACGGAATCCGTCTCCGTGCTGGTTTCGACCAATGCCAACGGGCCGTTCACCGAACTGGCGGCATACAGCGGCACGACCAGCGGCAGCGCCGAATTCGACATCACGGCCTATATCTCGACCAACACCACGATCCGGTTCGAGGATCTGACGGAGAACTGGGAGAGCGGGGAGTACGCCTATTTCGACAACGTCGAAATCGAGGCGGTCCACGTCGCGGTCACCAACGTGCCGGCGGATGCGCCGCCGGCGCTGGCCAGCGGCCAGACGCTGGGGCCCGGACAGGCGTTCACCATCACGTTCGACGTGACGGTGGACAATCCGTGCGCGACGACGCAGATCGTCAACGTGGTTTCCGTCACCGGCGACCAGCAGACGGTTCCGGTGACGGACACGGTGGAAGATCCGGTGGCCTACACGGATCTGGCGCTGGAAAAATCCGTGGACGATCCGCACCCGAACGAAGGCGGCGAAGTGGCGTACACGATTGCGATCACGAACAAGGGGCCGATCGCCGCCACGGGAGTGGCGGTGTCCGAACCGTTGGCCAGCGGGCTGACCTACGTGTCGCACGGCGCGAGCCAAGGCACGTACGACGGCGGGAGCGGCGCATGGACCGTCGGCTCGCTCGACGTGGGCGCGACGGCTTTCTTGACGATCACCGCGTCGGTGGATGCGGCGACGGCCGGAACGGTCCTCACGAATCGCGCCCGCATTTCCGCCACCGATCAGGCGGATCCGACGCCGGAGGACAACGAAGACGCGGCGACGATCGCGGTGGCGGGCGTCGATATCGGCGTGGGCAAGTCCGTCTCGCCGGCCGTGGCGCTGGAAAAGGAAATCGTCGACTTCGCCATCGCCGTCACGAATTTCGGCCCCGACGCGGCGACCGGCGTGGTGCTGGCGGACGCCCTGCCGGCGGGGCTGGTCTACGTATCCTCCTCGGCTTCGCAGGGGACTTACGACGGCGGCACCGGACTGTGGACGGTGGGGGCGCTGGCCGTTGGCCAGGTCGAGACGCTTTCCGTCTCGGCCACGGTGCAGACCAACACGGCCGGCACGATCATCACGAACGTCGCCTTGCTGGCGGCCGTCGATCAAACGGACGTCGTTGCCGCCAACAATTCGGCGTCGGTCGAGATGGCTCCCGAAACGTCGCCGCTGGACATCTTCAAGTCGGTGCTGCCCGCCGGGACGGCGCACGCCGGCGATGTCCTGACCTATGCGATCGTGGTGACCAACGTCGGCAGCGCGGTTCAATCCAACGTCGCGGTGACGGATCTGCTGCCCGCCGGAGCGACCTACGTGCCCGGCAGCCTTTCGGCGACGGCGCCCCAAACGATGCCCGAGACGTTCCGGGACGAATTCGGCGCCCGCGTCTGGACGGGGAACTCCGGCACGACCAACTGGACGGCGGGCTGGGTGGAGAGCGAGGGCAACGGCCCGACGTCCGGCGGCGTGCAGATTCTTTTCGACAACGTCCGCGGCACGACGTATTCGCTGCAGTTTTCCGGTTCCAGCCAGACGCTGGCGCGGCAGGCCGATTTGTCCGGCGCGGCGGCGGCGACGTTGAGTTTCGACTACCGGCGCGTCGGCCTGGAAGCCGGCGAATACGTGGCGGTGCAGATGTCGTCGAACGGCACCTCCGGAACCTGGACGGAGATCGGCCGGTTCGAAGGCGCGGCGACCGACGCGGCCTACGCGAATTTCAGCGCGGACGTGTCGGCCTACGTTTCCGGTTCGACGGCGGTGCGGTTCGTCAGCACGTCGGGAATGGACACGAGCGACATCTTGTGGATCGACGACGTGCAGATCGAGGGCGAGTGGCGGGAGTCGGGCGCTTGGCCGGGCGGAACGCCGCCGAACCTGCTGTCGAACGTCGTGCTGCTGGCCGGCGAGACGGCCACGATCACGTATGCGGCGACCGTCGATTCGCCGGCCACGACCACGCCATTGGTCAACGTGGCCTCGGTGACCAGCACCTTGATGACGCAGCCGCGCACGGACCGCGCCGAGGTGCCCGTGGAAGTCGATTGGGCCGAGTTGGGCGATCGGGTCTGGTTCGACGCAAATGGCGACGGCATCCAGGACGCGGCCGAGACCAACGGCATCGCCAATCTGACGGTCGATCTGATGTTCACCAACGGAACGGTGGCGGCAACCGTCCAGACCGACGCGGACGGATATTACCTGTTCACCAACGTCGCTCCGGCTTCCTATTGGATCCGCGTGGATCTCGCGGGCTTGGGCTGGGTACTGCCGACGGCGGCGTTCGCCGGCGCCGACGCGGAACGGGACAGCGATTTCTCGTATGAAACGAACGGCGTGCGCTGGGCCGCGAGTCCGGTCGTCGCGCTGGATTACGGCGATCTCGATGCGTCCGTCGATCTGGGGCTGCGGCTGGCGGGTTCCACGCGGGCCGATCTCGCCGAAGTCTGGGGCGAAAGCGTCGAGGACGCGAACCGGGTGGTTTGGCGCACGGACTCGGAATGGAACACGGCGGGCTTCTTCGTCTATCGCGTCGATCCGGAAACCGGCGGGGAAACGCGGCTGAACGACGTGCTGGTGCCGTCGGTGCTGGCGGCGTCCGGGGGGATCTACGAACTTGCGGATCCGAAGGCGCGGAAGAAAGACGCCGCCATCTACCGGTTGGAAGAAATCGAATTGTCCGGCGCGGCGTTGGATCTGGGAACGCATCCGGTGGCGTTCAAAAAACCGTCGTCGATGGAAAAGGCGGCGCGAGCCGAACAACGGGCGTTGGCTTTCCGGGCGGCGCAGCCCATGGCCTTGCCGCGAGCGAAGCGATCCGGAACGTCGGGGATCTTGAAGGCGGTTTGGCGCGAGGACGGCTTGTATGCGCTGCGGCTGGAAGACGTCGCGGCAGGGATGGGATCGAGCCTGACGCAAGTGGAGGCGCTCGCCGCCGCGAACGGTTTGGCGCTTTCCTGCGAAGGGATGCCGCTGCCCGTTCTTTACGATGCGGCCCGGTCCCGGCTGGTGTTCCACGGCCGTGCGACGGACGACTGGTATACGCGGGACAACGCAGCGCTGATTTCCGCGGGCGCGGGGCTGGCGATGCCGCGCCGGACGCCGGGCGCGGCCTCCGGCGAAACGGTCTTTCCGGTCACGGCGCATTTCGAACAGGACCGGTATCCCTTCGACAGCGCGGCGGTGATGCCGGAGGATTTCTACTACTGGGATTACGTGATCAGCGGGCATGCGACGATGGGCACGCGGACCTTTGCCTTGGACTTGACGGGCGCGGCGGGGAACGTGGCGCTCAAGGTGCGGCTGATGGGTTGGTCGAGCACGACGAACGATCCCGACCATCTGGCGGAATTCACGTTCAACGGCCAGGCGATCGGTTCGGCGACGTTCGACGGCCAGGAAGATGCGGAAGTGGAACTGACCGTGCCGGCCGCGGCCGTGACGAACGGGATCAACTCCTTGGCGGTCGTCGGCACGTTGCAACCCGGACGCACGCACAGCTATTTCGTGGTGGACTGGGTGGAAGCGACCTTCGCGCGGGAGCTGATTCCCTTGTCCGGCACGGCGTACTTCCGGGCGGGCGGGGCGGCCGCGGCTTCGGCGGAAGCGTTCGGCGAACCTCTGGCGGTGGCGCTGGACGCCGACGGGCAACCGACCTGGGTGGCCGACGAAAACGGAACCCTGCCGGACAAGGCGTGGGCGGCGTTGCCGGAGGACGACCGGTATGCCGTGGCCGAATCGGCGGCGATTCCGGAATTGGAACTGGAACCGGTGGACGACAATCCCTGGTTCCTGGCGGAGACCAACCGGATCGACTATCTGGTGTTGACGTCGCGGGAGTTGGAACCGGCGGCGCGGGAACTGGCGGACTATCGGACCGGGCAGGGACTGCGAACGGGTTTGGCGGTCTTCGAGGACGTTTGCGACTGGATGATGGACGGGTTGCGCACGCCCGAAGCGATTCCGGAATTGCTGGCCTATGCGCAGCGGCATTGGACCATGGCGCCCTGGCTGGTGGCGTTGGCCGGCAACGGCCACTACGATTTCCTCGGCGCGTTGAGCAACGAAGTGAACCATGTTCCGCCGTTGATGCTGCAGACGCAGGACGGCATCTTCGCCGCGGACGGGCTGATGACGGACACGGACGGAGACCGCTTGCCGGACGTGGCGGTCGGTCGCCTGCCGGCCATCACGACCAACGATCTGGCGGCGATGATCCAAAAAATCAAGGCCTACGAAGCGGGATTCGGCCAGAACTGGCAAAACCAACTCGTGCTGGCGACGGACGTCAATGATCCGGCGGCCGGCGATTTCGCGGCGGCCAACGCCCAGCTGGCGGCGTTGAGCGACGACCGGCATCCCGTGCTGGACGTCATCGATCTGAACGCGACGGCCATCACGCCGGCGCACAACAAGCTGATTTCATATTTCAACAGCGGCGCGGGGTTGATTCACTACACCGGCCACGGCGGGGTGGCGAACTTCAGCGCGAAGGGCTTGCTGAAATCCGCGGACGTCGCCGGGATGAACAACCCGAACCGGCCCCCCGTGGCGGTGGCGCTAAGCTGCTTGGTTGGACGGTACGAGTCGCCGGGGCCGACCGCCCAGAGTTTGGGAGAGGTGCTGATGCGCAAGGTCGATGGCGGCGCCGTGGCGGTCTGGGGTCCCTCGGGTCTATCGCGCAACAGTCCGGCCCTTCAGCTGGGAGATGCATTTTATCGCAACGTGATGGAGAACGGCATCGGCATCTTGGGCCTGGCCGTCCAGCAGGCCGTTCGCCAGATCGATCGCACGCGGTATTCGCGGGATACCCTGTCGATTTACAATCTGTTGGGCGACCCTGCGCTGCGGATAGCGGACAATTTGGGCGAGCATGTTTCCTGCGATCATTTTGCCCAGTGGCGTTGGCAGGAATACAGTCCGCAGGAACTGGCGGATTCCGAGGTGGACGATCTCGAAGAAGAGTTCGCCGATTATGCGCTCGGGACGGAACCGGCCTGCAGGGCGGAATTGCCGGAATTCGGCTATTCCATGCCGGAGGATGCCGGCAAGGGTTTCGTGTTGCGCTGGAAACGGCGGATGAAACGGGCCGACGTCGAATATCGGCTCTTCCTCTCGCATGATCTGGCGACTTGGGAGGAAAACTCGCCCGACATGGAAGAAGTCGGCTCGGAACCCGATCCCGACGGCGTGATGGAGACCGTGCGCACCCGCATTCGGCGAACGGATGCCGACCGCACCTATCTGGGCATCAAGGCCAAGCTGAAATAGGCGTTTCGGCGGAAAATCAGGGGAAACCGGCCGATTTTAGGGGAGCATCAGACAAAATCCCGTCATTTGCTGCGAAAACAGGCCATAAATGCCTGATTTTCATCGAAAAACGGCCATTTTCGGCCGTTTTTTCCTTTTCAGGCCCAAAATCCGGATAATTTTTCCGAATGGGCCTCGTTTTCGCGCTCCAAAGCGAAAAAAAGGCCGATTTTCTCGATTTTCGCCCTAAAAAGCAGGATTTTCGCGCCATTCCGAAATGTCAGGAAATTATTATTATATTCAGCCAGATGGCTTGAAATTAACATAATCATAACATATATTCTCATAGTCGTAACGGGATCTTAATAAACGACGTCGTCCCGGCGGTGGTTTCGATGATGCGGAAATCAAGTCAATTGAACGGAGGGGTAACCATGCGGGGGCTGGTCTTCGTAGTCGGTTTGGCTGGGGGGGTCCTCGCGATGGCCGACGAGACCTTGAGCGCATCGCAAGTCTCCGGCGCGGGGATGGAAACGGAACCGATCAGCTATACCGACGTCTCGGACGTGCACGGCCTGTGGACCGAGGGCGTTGGCCGAGTCGCTTGGCAAACCGGCGCGGCGTGGGGAACGGCGGGATTTCGCGTTTATCGCGTCGATCCGGCGACGGGCGCAGAAACGCTCCTGAACGCGACGCTGGTGCCGGTGGCGTTTTCCGATCCCGCCGCGACCTATGCGGTGATCGATCCCGAAGCCGCGGAGGGCGGCGATGGTCTCTATCGCCTGGAAGAAACGAAGATGTCGGGCGAGGCCATCGATTTGGGGACGTATGCCGTCGTTTTCGCGCTGCCGCCGCCGCCGGCCCGGACGCCGAGGACGGCGACGATATTGGCGCTTCCGAAAACGCTGGAACCGTCGGATGCGCTGAAGGTGTCGTTGCGCGAGGAGGGCATCTATGGCGTCGCGCTCGAATCCATCGCGACCGGCATGGGCATCGGTTTCGAGGATGCGCAGGCGCTGGCGGCCGAAGGATTGCTGGAAATCGCCATGCAGGGGCGTCCGGTGCCGGCGATTTACGACGCGGCGCGCGACCGGTTGGTGTTCCATGGCGCGCCTTCCACCAACTGGTATGCGCGCGAAAACGCTTATCTGATCCAAGGCGCCGCGGGAACGCCCATGCCCCGGCGTGCGCCGAACGCCGCGACCGGGGTCGCGACGCTGCCCGCGGAAATCCGCTTCGAGGAGGACGTCTTTCCGTTCAACGGCGCGGTCGAGCGGCCGGACGACTTCTATTACTGGAATTTCGTCATTTCCGCCGTCGATCCCGCCACCAATCGCGTGGATTTTCCGTTCGTGCTGGACGGCTACGGCGGCGGAGAATTGACGCTGCGGGTGGACGTGCAGGGCTGGTCGAAGACCACGACCCGCAATCCGGATCATTGCGCGGAATACTACCTGAACGGAACGCTGGTGGGCACGAATGCGTTCGACGACCAGCTCGCGGCGACCGCGACGTTGGCGATCCCGCTCGGGGTGGCGTCCAACGGCGCCAACGTGCTGACGATCCGGGGGGCACTGACCAACGCCAGCCAATACAGCTATTTCGTGGTGGACGGCTTTACGGCGGAATACGACCGGCAAATGGTTCCGGGCGCGGGGACCGCTTTCGTGCGCGCCGGCGGAGCCGCCGCGGTTTCCGCCGCCGCATTCGCGGATCCCCTCGCGCTGGCGCTGGATGAAGATGGAAATCCGACGTGGATCGCGGACGAAAACGGCGGGTTGCCGTCCAAGGCCTGGGCGACCGCTTCCACGAACGAGCGTTTCGTCGTGGTCGAGGCCGATGCGGTTCCGCTGCTGGTTCCGGTGCCCGCGGCGGCGGACGCGTGGTTCATGGCGGAAACGAACCGCATCGATTATCTGGTGCTGACGTCGCGCGCGCTGGCGCCGGCGGCGCAGGGATTGGCGGACTACCGCGCCGGCCAGGGGCTGCGCGTCGGCCTGGCGACGTTCGAGGACGTTTGCGATCTGCTGGCCGGCGGGTTGCGCACGCCGGAAGCCATTCCGGCCTTGATGCGGTATGCGGCGGCCAGGTGGCCGGAATCGCCGCGGATGTTGGTGTTGGCGGGCAACGGACACTACGATTATCTGGAATCGCTGGGGACGGAACCCAACCACCTGCCGCCGCTGCTTCGCCAGACCTACGACGGGCTGTTTTCTTCGGACGAGCGGATGGGCGACGTCGGGGGCGACGAACTGCCCGACGTGGCGGTGGGCCGCTTGCCCGCCTGCACGGCGGAAGAGTTGTCGGCGATGGTCGCGAAGATCCAGGCCTACGAGGCGGAGGCCGGCGAAGCGTGGCAATCCCAGTTGGCGTTCGCGAACGACGCAGCCGATGCCGCCGGCGATTTCGCCGCGTCCGTGGCGCGTTTTACGAATTTAGTGTCGAATCCCTTTTCCGTTTCCGCGCGCGCCGATCTGGACGTGCAAACCATCGCGCCGGCGCGCGCGGCGTTCCTGGGGGCGTTCAGCAACGGCGCGGGCGTCGTGCACTACACGGGGCACGGCACGACCGTCAAATTGAGTACGCAGGGGCTGCTGACGACGACGGACGTCGGCGCCATGACCAACGCGCTCACGCCCTTTACGGCGCTGTTGTGCTGCCTGGCCGGACACTTCGACGCCCCGGCGGTCAACAGCCTGGGCGAACTGCTGATGCAGCGCGGACAGGGCGGGGCGGTTTCGGTTTGGGCATCGTCGGCGCTGCCGCTGAACGCGCCGGCGACGGATCTGGGCGAGGCGTTCTATCGCCGGGCGCTCCAGGACCGCAAGGGGCCGGTGGGGCGCGCCTTGCTGGAAGCCCGCCGATCCCTGCCCGGCGATATCTTCACGAAAAACACCTACGCCACCTACAACCTGCTGGGCGATCCGGCCCTGCGGATTCTCGACAACGATCCGGCGACGGTGCCGGACACCGCGGCGCAGATTTTCCTGAACGACTTGTTCCAGCCTTGCGACTTCACGCCGCGCGCCGCCACGGCGACGACGCTGCCGGCGGGTTTGGCGGTCAAATTCACCTACGACGGCCAGCCGGCGCCGCCGTCGTTGCCGGGGAGTTATGCGGTGACCGCCGTCGTCGCCACGGCCTATTACGCGGGCTCGGCGACCGGCACGCTCGTCGTCGCCAAGGTGCCGGCGGCCGTGGCGCTGGCGGACCTGGCGCAAATCTACGACGGCACGCCGAAAAGCGCGACGGCGACGACCGAGCCCGCGGGGCTGGCCGTTCGCTGCACCTACAGCGGCGTCACCAATCCGCCGACGGCGGCGGGCAACTACTGGGTCGTGGCCTTGGTGGATGACCCCGTCTGGCAAGGCGGGGCGTCGGGCATTCTGGCGGTGGCCAAGGCGCCGGCAGCGGTGGCGCTGAACGGCTTGTCGCAGACCTACGACGGCACGCCGCGAGTGGTGACCGCCACGACCGATCCCGCCGGCTTGACGGTCGGCCTCACCTACAACGGGTCGTCGAATGCGCCGACGGGCGCAGGGAGCTACGTCGTGACGGCCAAAGTGGTCTCCGCCAACTACGCGGGCCTCGCGACCGGCACGCTGGCGGTGGCGAAAGCGCCGGCGGCGGTGACGCTGAACGGACTGGCGCAGACCTACGACGGCACGCCGCGAGTGGTGACCGCCACGACCGTTCCGGACGAACTGGCCGTGGATATCCGCTACGACGGGACCTTCGGCGCGCCGACGGCGGCCGGCACGTATGCCGTATCCGGGACGGTGAGCGATCCCAACTGGCAGGGCCTGTCCACCGGCGCGCTGGTCGTGGCTCCGGCCGCCCAGACGATCGATTTCCCGCCCATCGCGGACCAATGGACGACGAACGTGGTCCAGCTGGCGGCGACGGCTTCCAGCGGCTTGCCCGTTTCGTTCGCGGTGGCGTCGGGACCCGGCGTGATCGCGGCCGGCACGGTTCTCACGTTTGTCGGCGCCGGCGCCGTCGAGATCGTGGCCACGCAGGAGGGCGGCGGCAACTGGACCGCGGCGGCGCCGGTGCTCCGCACCGTCGCGGTGTCCTACTCGCTGCCCATTCCGGAAATCAGCGCCTGGACCATTCCGGTCCGGGAATCCGGCGAGGGCCGTTTGCACGTGCGCCTGCCCAGCAAGGGGAGCGCCGTCGTGGACATCGCCCGCATTGCCGGGAGCACGAACCTGACGATCCAGAGCGGAGCGGTCCTCACGTTCAAGACGGCGAATTGGAACGTGTATCAGACGGTGACCCTGGCGGCGGCGGCCGATGCCAATGCGGACGGCGAAACGGCCACGTTCCGGATTTCGTCGCCCGGGTTTTCGGATCTGCTCGTGACCGCGATCGCGTTGGACGACGATATCGGTCCGAATCTGGCGCTGGCTTCGGGCGGCGCGACGATCGCGGGTTCCATGGCGACGAATGCCGCGCTGGCCATCGACGGCGTGCATACGTCGAGCGCCGCCGCGGCGTCCACGATTTGGACGGGCACCCCGCCCGGGACCCTGACGCTGGACCTGCAAACCACGACGACGGTGTCGCGCGTCCGGCTGTTGAATCCCGATTGGACGTTCAACGTTCAGCAATACCGCCTCGAAGGCTCCCGGGACGGCGCGGATTGGGAGATCTTGGTGGACGCGAGCCAAGACGAACATGCGGGTTGGGAGGATTGGACGCTGAGCGGCGTCGCCCGCTATCTGCGTTTCACGGGCCTTTCGAATTCCGCGAGTCCATCCGTGGCCCTTGCCGAATGGGAAGTGTATGGAACGCCGTGGAGCAAAGCCGCGGCGACGGTATCGCTGGGGAATCTGGCGCAAACCTACGACGGGACGCCGAAATCGGCGACGATCGACACGGTGCCGGAAGGATTGGAAGTCGAGGTGACGTACGGCGGACAAACCAACCCTCCGTCGTCGGCCGGACTCTTCGAAGTGATCGCGTCGGTGGTCGATCCCGACTACGCCGGTTCGGCGACGGGAACGCTGGCCGTGGCGCCGCAGGTGGAATTGCTCCATTTGGAACAGACGTACGATGGCGCGCCGAAGACGGTGGACGTCCAGACGGCGCCCGGCGATGCCGGCGTGGTGGCCGTGACGTACGACGGCCAAAGCACGCCGCCGGTGGACGCCGGATCCTATGTCGTGGCCGCGGAAGCCGTTGCCGGAGGATGTTCCGGGTTTGCCGAAGCCACCTTGATCGTGGCGAAGGCGTCCCAGACCATCGACTTCCCGGATCCTGGAGATCAGATTTCCACGAACGTGCTGGTGCTTGCGGCGACGGCGTCGAGCGGCTTGCCCGTGGAATACGTCGTTCGGACCGGTCCCGCGACGATCATCGGAACGACGGTGAGCTTTGCGGGCGCGGGCTTCGTGGAGGTCGAGGCCCAGCAACCCGGCGACGGCAACTGGGCAGCGGCGAAAGCGGTGGTGCGTGGGTTCGACGTGGCCCTCCCGGCGCCGGCGCCGGAACTCAGCGCCGCGCAGATCTACGTCCGCGAAGGGGGCGAAGGCCGCTTCTTCGTTCGCCTGGATCGCGAACCGACGGGTGAAGTGGCGGTTGCGATCCAGCGCGATTCGGGCGACGAGGGCATCGCGGTACAGGGCGCGGCGAATCTGACGTTCCAGCCGTCCGATTGGAACGTCTGGCAAGCGGTGGTCCTGACGGCCGACGAAGATGCAAACGCCGAAAGCGAAACCGCGCGTTTCCACGTGTCAGCGGCCGGCGCGGCCGACCACTTCGCGGAGGCGGCCACGTTGGACGACGAGATCGGAGAGAATCTGGCGCTTTCGGCGAGAGGCACCGAGCTTGCGGGACGCTGGGCCTTCCAGTTGCCGCAATTGACCGATGGCATCCATGCCTCCAGCACCAACTACGGCTTCACCGTCTGGACGAGCGTTCCTCCGGGCGAAATCACGATGGATCTGCAGGGGGTCGCGACCGTGTCGCGCCTGCGGGTGCTGAATTGGGATTGGACCTATCGTTCGCACCAGTATCGGATCGAAGCGTCGGCGGACGGCGTGGACTGGACGCTTCTGGTCCAGGCCGACGATGGCGAGCATCGCGGATGGGAAGATTGGCCGGTGGCCGACGTGCCGGTTCGCTACCTGCGCTTTACGGGGCTGTCCAATTCCGCGAATGCCGCCGTGTGCATCGCCGAGTGGGAAGTATACGGTCCGTCCAGCCTGGCCTCGGCGCCGCGTCCGGAAATGGCGGCGACCCGCGTCAACGTCCGCGAAGCGGGCGAAGGCCGGGTCTACGTGCGGCTGGATCGGCCGCCGGAAACGGACGTGGAGGTGACGGTGGGTCGCAGCGAGGGGAGCGCGGACCTTTCGGTTCAGGTCGGCGGGACGCTGACGTTTACGCCCGCGAGCTGGAACGCTTGGCAAGCGGTGACGTTGGCGGCGGGCGCGGATGCCAACGCCGCCGACGAAACCGCGATTTTCCGCCTGTCGGCGCCGGGCACGGCGGACCGTTTCCTGCAGGCCACCGCCCTGGACGACGATATCGGCGACAATCTGGCCTTGGCGTCGGGCGGGACGTCGATTTCGGGAACGAAAGCCTATCTGTTGCCGCAGGCGATCGACGGCGTACACGCCGAGAGAACGAACTATGCGTTCACGGTTTGGACGAATCTCCAGCAACCGGGGACGATGACGCTGGATTTGCAGGCCGAAGCGACCTTGACGCGCGTGCGCCTGCTGAATTGGGATTGGAGCCTGCGTGCCCACCGGTATCGGATCGAATCCTCGCTGGATGGCGCGGCGTGGACGCTGTTGGCGGATGCGAGCGACGGCGAGCACCGGGGGTGGGAGGATTGGCCGGTGGAAGACGTGGCGGCCCGCTATCTGCGATTCACGGGATTGTCCAATTCCGCGAATTCGGCGGTGTGCATTTCCGAATGGGAAGTCTACGGCGAACGGGCCCAGCTGCCCCAACTGGAACTTTCGTCGGAGCAGGTCAATGTCCGCGAGGCGGGCGAAGGCCGCCTGTTCGTGCGTCTGGACCGGGCGCCGGCGATAACCGTGACGGCCGTCGTGAGCCGGGTTTCGGGCGAGGCCATTCTGTCCGTGCAAAGCGGAACGACGCTGGAATTCCGGCCGACGACCTGGAACGTCTGGCAGGCGGTAACGCTGGCGGCGGCGGCCGACGACGACGCCGAAAGCGAAAACGCGACGTTCCGGATATCCCTGGCGGGGGCGGAAGATCGATTCGCGGTGGCGACCGCGCTGGACGACGACATCGGGGAAAACCTGGCCTTGGCGTCGGGCGGGACGTCGATTTCGGGAACGAAAGCCTATCTGTTGCCGCTGGCGATCGACGGCGTGCACAACCAAAGCACGAACTATGCGTTCATGGTTTGGACGAATCTCCAGCAACCGGGAACGATGACGCTGGACTTGCAGATGCCGGCGACCGTGTCGCGCGTGCGCCTGTTGAACTACGATTGGAGTTTCCGCTCCCACCAATATATCGTCGAATCCTCGCTGGACGGGGCGAACTGGACGCTGTTGGCGGATGCGAGCGTCGGCGATCATCGCGGGTGGGAAGACTGGCCGGCGGCCGACGTGGCGGCCCGATACTTGCGGTTTACGGCATTGTCCAATTCCGCGAATTCGGCGGTCTGCATCGCCGAATGGGAAGTGTACGGAGTTCGCGCGCCGTCTCGGCGATCCGTCGCGGTCCGGGCGGAGGTTCCGCATTCCCCGCCGCCCCGGCGGATCGAGGCGGAACCGTTCCCGTTGACGGTGGTCACGAGCGACGACGGGCCGGAGCACACCAACGGGTGGGCGGCGATCGACGGCGATCCGGACACGTGTTGGGCCGGTCGGGCCGGTGCCGGCGGCTGGTATATCGCCGTCGGCTACGATTCCACCTTGGTCATGACCAATCTGGAAGTGGTGTTGGCGGAGGGATCGTCCACCCGCATGCAATGTCTCACCAGCCTGGATGGCGAGGAATGGCGCGAATGGCCGGAGGATGCATCGGCCGCGCCCGTCGAAGCCAATTATCTGTGGTTGCTCTTCCCGGGCGAAGGCGAGGCCTCGCCGGAACCGCGCATCGTCGAAATTCTCCCGCAGTGTCCCTGAGCCGTGTTCGAGGCCGAACGCCGATCGGCAGACGGTTCTCTCTGGATCCGTTCCGGATGCCGGACGCCGCCGTTCAGCCGTCGAGGATTTCGCGGATCATGACGGCCAGCGCATGTTTCGAGAACGGCTTGGGGATGAATTTCAGGCCTTCGTCCAGCACGCCGCTGCGGGCGATGATGTCGGCGGTGTAGCCCGAGATGAAGAGGAGCTTGGTTTCGGGGCGCCGGGCGAGGATTTGGCGGGCCAGATCCCGGCCGTTCATGCCGGGCATCACGACGTCGGTGATGAGCAGGTCGATCTGTCCGGAGTGTTCCGCCGCCAAGCGGAGAGCCGGTTCGGGACCGTTGGCGGCCAACACGGCATAGCCCAGGCTTTCCAGCATCTGGCGGGCGATCTGCAGAATGCCGAAATCGTCTTCCACCAGCAACAGGGTTTCGCTGCCGCGCGGGTCGAGGAGCGTTCCCGCTTCCGGCGCGTTGTTCGCGTTCGATTCCACGTGCCGAGGCAAATAGATGTGGAAGACGGCGCCATGGCCGGGCGAACTGCGGACGTCGATGAAGCCGCCATTTTGCCGGACGATGCCGTAGATCGTAGACAACCCCAGTCCCGTGCCTTCGCCGGGCCCCTTGGTCGTGAAGAACGGTTCGAAGATGTGGGCTTGCGTTTCGGCATCCATTCCGCTGCCGGTGTCGCGGACGGACAGCCGGACGAAATCGCCGGGTCTGGCTTCCGGATGGTCGGCGCACGCGTCGTCGTCGAGGGCGAGGGATTCCGTGGCGATGGTCAGCGTGCCGACGCCGGCGATGGAATCCCGGGCATTGACGCACAGGTTGACCAGCAGCTGGTCGATCTGGGAAGGATCCATCCGGACCGGCCACAACCCGGCGGCGGGGTTCCATTCCAGCCGGATGTCTTCCCCGATGAGGCGCTTGAGCATGTTGAGCATGCCGCCGACCGTTTGGTTCAGATCCAGGACGCGCGGGGCGATGGGTTGCTTGCGGGCGAACGCGAGCAACTGGTGGGTTAGATCGGCGGAACGTTTGGCGGCTTTCTGGATTTCCTGGAGATGGGCGTGGAGGGGCTGTTCGGGCGGAATTTCATCGAGGGCCATGCCGGCATGGCCGAGGATGATGGTGAGCATGTTGTTGAAGTCGTGGGCGACGCCGCCGGCGAGCCGTCCGACGGAATCCATTTTCTGGGATTGCTGGAGCTGCGCCGACAGGCGCAATTCTTCGGTGACGTCGCGCTTGACGGCGACGTAGTTGACGACGGTCCCGCCGGCGTCGCAGACGGGCGAGATGAGGGCGTCTTCGGTATAAAGCGTGCCGTCTTTGCGCTTGTTGACGAGGCGCCCTTGCCAGGTTTTGCCGGCGGCGAGGGTCGCCCACATGGCGCGGTAGAAGGCGGCGTCCTGCTGGCCGCTCTGGAGAATGCGGGGGTTTTGGCCAAGCGCCTCTTCGCGGGCGAAGCCGGTGATCGCGGTGAAGGCCGGGTTCACGTATTGGATCCGCGCTTTCGCATCGGTCACGACGATGGATTCGGCGGATTGCTCGATGGCGGTAACGAGCCGCTTGAGGTCGGTTTCGGTGCGCTGGTGGTCTTCCAGGATGCCCAGCAGGGCGAGCCGGGCCTGGTTGCTATCCTCCAGCAGCTTGCGCACCTGCTCTTCCGAACGGCGTCGGTCGGTGATGTCGGTGGAGAGGGTGGCGAAGCGCCTCCCTCCCAGCGGAACGGTTGAAATCAGGAAATACTTGTCCATCGGCGCGTAGTAGGTCTCGAAGCGAGAGAGCGTGTTGGACTGGACGGTCCGGGCATACTCCTCGAGATAGGGCGCGGTTCCCGTGCCGTAGACCTTGGAGGCCAGTTGGCCGACGGCGTTTTCCTTGGAGATCCCCGTCAGGCGGACAAAGGCGGCGTTGCACTCGGTCAGGCGATAGTCGATGGGCGTTCCGGTTTCGTCGAGCACGAGTTCATGCAGGACGGCCATTTCGTCCATGGATTCGAAGAGCGAACCGAGTTTGTCTTCGCTGGCCCGCAAGGCTTCTTCGTTCTTTTTGCGCTCGGTGGTGTCGCGGATGCATTCGATCGCGCCGATGATTTGGCCCGCCCCGTCGTAGAGCGGGGAGACCTTGACCCAGATCCATGCGCCCCGATGCCGGTTCAGGGCGCAGCAGAACGCTTCCGCCGTGACGCTGTCGCCGTCCCGGACGAGGTTCGGATAGCGGGCGGCCACTTTTTCGTTGTCACCGAAAACCAGATCCATCAATTGGGGCCGGGCCTCGCCGTAAAACGGGATGGTATAGGCATAATCGCCCTTGCCGATCATTTCTTCGGCCGGAATGCCCGTCATTTTTTCGATCGCCTTGTTCCAGAGGATGACGCGCTTGTCCCGGTCGATGGCCAAGGTGGCGTCCGGCAGAAAATCGATGAGGTTCTGCAATTGCCGCTGGCTTTCCCGCAGCGCCTGCTGCCGAAGGTGGAAACCGCGTTGGCTGCGGTGCAGCAAAAGGACCAATATGCCCAGCAAGACCGCGATGACCGACAGGGCGGCCGAAAACGCCGCGTGCTGGGCGATGGTTTTGCGCCAATCCGAGGCGTCGACGTCCATGCCGAACAGGACGTTCGCGTTTTCGAGTTTCGGGCCGGAAAGGGGAACGAGCGCGCTGACCCAGCTGCCCCACCGATCGGTCACCGGTCCTTCGGTGGAGGCCTGTCCGGTATTGAATGCGGACAGAAGGGCCGCCGATGCTTCTTCATAGAGTTGGCCCGGCGGGGAGACGTCGGGGGAGGATGCCGGTTCGCTGTCCACGAGGAAAAACACCGTACCGTCGGACTTGCGGGCCATGAAATAGAGGAAGCGGCATTTCGGATTGGCCGAACGGATGGCGGCCAGTTGCGTTTTGATCCGTTGGTAGTCGGGAGAAGCGAGATCGGCGGTCGTGCCGGTCAAGGCGGCCACCCGTGCGGGGTTGATGGCCCCGACGACCATGCGCGCCTGCTGGAGCCATTCGGCGCGGAGTTGGCGATCGGCCCGGCGAACGGCGAAGGCGCTGGCGCCGGCGACGAGGGCCAGCGAGGCCGCCGCAAGGAGAAGAAGCAGGACTTTCGTCGGCAGCCGGAAGCGGGGGACCGTCGCGACGCTCATGATGCGGCCTCCGGTCCGGTCTCTTGCGCCGAGGCGTAGGGCGGGGGGTGGCCGAGGCGGATGGACAGGGCATTGACCTCTTGCTTGAGCTCCGCGATCCGGCTCTCGCGCCCGAGCGTGGCGGAATACCAGCGCCGCAACTCGTCCATCTGCCGGGCCATTTGTTCCTCGGCCTGCTTGCGTTTGGTGACGTCGTGGAAGATGCCGATCAAGCCGGTGACGCGGCCTTGGGCGTCGGTGATCGAAGCCTTGTGGAACACGACTTCATGCCGGCCGCCGTTCGCGTCTTGAAGCGGCGCTTCATAGACCTGCATTCCGGGGCGTTCGAACAGTTCGGCATCCTTCGCCTGGTAGGTCTTGGCCAGTTCGGGGGGGGCGATGTCGGAGACGGTCTTGCCGATGATGTGGTCCTTGGAGAGGCCGTAGAAGGTCTCGAAGGCCTTGTTGACGCCCAGATAGCGGCCTTGGCGGTCCTTGTAGAAAAGGGGGCTGGGGATGGTGTCCATCAGCAGAAGCTGGAAGGTTTCGCGCTCCCGGAGCGATTCCTCGGCCAGCTTGAGTTCGGTGATGTCGAGCAGGACGCCGTTCCAGAGCACGCCGCCGCCGGGCAGCGCCCGGGAATTGGCGGAGCCGCGCACCCATTTGGTTTTCCCCTGCGGCGTGGCGATGCGGAATTCGAGGGCCCAGTGCGTTTTCCTGCGCAAGGCGGCGTCGAGGGTATGCCGAAACAGCTCGCGGTCTCCGACGTGCATGTGGTCGAACAGCAGCCCGCTGAAATCCATCCCGGTCACGGGACGCTCGAACAAGGCTTCGCAGCCGGAGCTCATGTAGGACACTTCCAGCGCTCCGGTCCGGCCGGTCTGGAGCTGGTAGACGACGCCGGGGATGTTGGCGGCGATGTCCTGGAAGCGCTCGGTGCTGGCCCGCAGTTTTTCCTCGGCCAGCTTGTGCTCGGTGATGTCCATGTAGGTGCCGAGCACGCCGGTGACCTCGCCTCGGTCGTCGCGGAGCGGGATCTTGCTGGTGAGCAGGATGATGGTTTTTCCGGCCGGGGTCGTCTGGGGTTCCTCGATGAACAGCTTGGGCTGGCCGCTCTCGATGACCTGGCGGTCGTCGGCGCGGTACAATTCGGCCTGCTTGCGCCAGCCCATCTGGAAATCGTCCTTCCCGACGAGGTCCTTCGGATCGGCGAAGCCCGCGTCGCGCGCAAACGCCTCGTTGCAGCCCAGATAGGCGAGATTCCGGTCTTTCCAGAACACGCGCATCGGAATCGAGTCGAGGATGCCGGCGGTGATTTGCAACGAGGCGCGCAGCGATTCCTCGGCTTGCTTGCGCGCGGTGATGTCGCGGACGTAGCCGCCCACGCCCGTGCGCCCGTCCGGAAGGGGAACCGGGAATTTGACGGTCTGGTAGATTTTCTCTCCCGCGGTTTCTTCGGCGACGACGCAGGCCCCCTTTTCCAAGGCGGTTTGATCGCTGGCCCGGCAACGTTCGGCGACCGCGCGGGGCATGAGGTCGAAATCCGTGCGGCCGATGACGTTCGCTTCGGATTGGCCGAGGAACGCGTTGTTCGCTTCGTTGCTGATGAGGTAGCGGAAAGCCTCGTCCTTCAGGAACACGAGATCGGAGCTGGCTTCGATGAACGTGCGATAGCGCGCCTCGCTGGCTTGCAGGATTTCCTCGGCTTGCTTGTAGGCGGTGATGTCCTGGTTGACGCCGCGGGTCTTGATGGTGCGCCCTTGCGCATCCTTGACGACGAAGAACCGCACCGCGATATGGCCGATCGTGCCGTCGGCGTAGCGGATCCGATGTTCGATCTGGCGATGATAGTGCGGATCGTTCGTCGCGATCGCCGCCTGGGCCTCTTGGCCCACGAGAGCCGCATCGTCGGGATGGCAGAACCGGCGCTCATATTCCGCCGAGGACATCCGGTAGCCGCCCACCTGGTCGGCCGTGGTGCGGAAAATGCGATAGAAGTTGTCGTTGAACGTGAACGTGTCGCTGGCGAAGTCGTATTCCCAGTGGCCGGCGTGCGCCAACTCCAGGGCGTTGGAAAGCTGGGCTTCGCTGTCTTGCAGGGCTTTCTTCGCTTGTTGGCTCTCGGTGACGTCGTGCCCATACAGATTGACGTAGCCGGCGGCCGCGACCGGCGCGACGAAAAACGAGAACGTCCGCTGGCCATGCGCCAGTTCGAGTTCGAACGGCGATCCGTTTTCGAAGGCCCGGGCGGCGGCTTCCCGCAGCAGGAGGGGGCATTCCCGGCCCACCTGCAAATGCCAGTGCGGCAGTTGGATCTGGCCGGCCTCGTTGACGTAAAGCAACGTGCCGTCCCGGGCGATGCGCAGGACCGGGCTGGGGTTTTCGGACGGGAACTTCGCCAGATTCTGGATTTTTTCCTCGGCCTGTTTGCGCACGGAGACGTCGCGGATGACCGCGACCAGTTGAACGGATTTTCCCTCGGCGTCCCGGATGGGGTTCGCGTTCACTTCCATGTCGAAGGCGCTGCCATCGACGCGCAGAGCCCGGTATTCGACCGGCCCATGCGATTGGCCCTGGAACGTGAGGGCCAGATTGGAAAAGGCGCGTTCCCGATCCTCGGGGGCAATGAAATCGGCCATCGGAAGTCCGCCCAGATCTTTGTCCCGGTCGAAACCGAAGAGCGTCGCCGCCGAAGGCGAACCCATGAGCGTGTTTCCCTTGGCGTCGAGGATCACGACGCCGTCGGGGGAGGTGTTGAGGATGGTGCGGTGGCGTTCCTCGCTGGCCCGCAACTTTTCCTCGGCCTGTTCGCGCCGGGCCCGTTGCCGCAACGCCTCGATTCCGTACGCCAGATCGTCGGCCAGTTCGGCCAGCAATTGGACTTCCTCGGGATGGAAGGCCGCCGGTTCCGCGGCATACAGATTGAACGCGCCGAGACAGTTTTCCCCGCTTCGCATCGGTAGGGCGATGGACGACGCGTAGCCGCGCTGGATGGCGGCCGCGCGCCAAGGGGCATAGGCGGGATCGTCGGGGATGTTGCGGGCGATCGCCGGTTGGCCGGTGCGGATGGCGGTGCCGGTGGGACCGCGCCCGTGTTCGTCGTCCGCCCAGGAAATCTGGATCGCGTCGAGGTAGCCGTCGTCTATGCCGGCTTGGGCGACGGGGCGGACGGATTTTCCTTCGTCGGCTTCCGCGAAGCCGATCCAGGCCATGCGATAGCCGCCTTGCTCGACCAGCAGGCGGCAGATCCCGTTCAGCAAGGAGTCCTCGTCCGCCGAGGAGACCAGCAACTGGTTGCAGCGGCTGATGGTCTGCAAGGCGCGGTTCGCTCGCCGCAGGGCTTCTTCCCCCTGCTTGCGCTCGGTGATGTCGGCGATGCTGGAGAGGATGCAGGAGCCTTCGTCCAGTTGCAGCATCTGCGCGGAAAACAGGCAGATCAGAATCCGCCCGTCTTTGGCGCGGAAGCGGTATTCCCGGTTCGCCACGGTTTTCCCGGCGCGCAAGTCGGCGATCACCTCTTGACGATCCTCGGCCTGCACCCACAACCGAAGCCCGATGGCCGTGTCGGCCAAGGCCTCTGCCTTCGTGAACCCCGCGATCGACGTGAACGCCGGATTCACGTCGAGAAAGCGGCCGTCTTGCGCTTGCGTAAGAGTGATGGCGTACGGAGAGGTCTGGAAGGCCTTCTCGAATTTTTCCTCGGTTTGGCGCAAGGCCGTTTCGGCCCGTTTGTGCTCGGTGACGTCGATGGTGTAGCCCGCCAGCAGGGTCTTGCCTTCCCGAATGATCGGGAACTTGATGGTGACGTAGTGCCGGCCATTCAGGTCTTCCTCCAGATTGAGCGTCTGGCCGTTTTTCACGACCGCCCAGTCGTCGGCGGAAATTTTCGCGGCGAACTCGGGGGGGAACAGCTCCGCCATCGTTTTGCCAGACATTTCCGAGCCCGGTATGCCGATCATGTCCTTGAAATTGTCGCTGGCGATCAACACCCGGCTTTCGGTGGCCGTAACCTCTTTGATGAACGTGTAGATGGGGGAGTGCCGCATGAACAGCGAGATCAGCGCATGATGTTCTTTCAGCTCCTCCTGGGACCGTTTTCGTTCGGCGAGCGACTGCGCCAACTGGAGGTTGCGGTAACCCGCTTCGGAGATCATCTGGGCCAGGATCGCGCAGAAGGCCATGGCCCGCTCGATCTTTTCCCGGCTCCAGCGCGGGACGCGCTCCAGCGCGGCGAGATATTCCGTTTCGTCGAATCCATATCGGCGGGCTTGGGCGCGAAACACGTCGACGTCCGGCGTTTCATCGTCGAAAAAGAACTGGCCGATGAAGAAGTTGCCCACGTGCCGGCCGCCGACGACGATGGGGGTGGCCATGTCCCACATGTTGTTCTGGCAGCGATAGAGCTTGTAGTGCCCAGGCTCGACTCCGGCCGAAAGGGCGAGATCGCTCTCCTTGCAGTGCCGACAGGTGTCCGGATGGATGCGATGGAATTTACTGCAGATGTCCTGCCAACCGGTGGAGACCAGCATTTGGCCGCGAAGGTCCACGATGGCCATGCCGATTTTTTCGAGGGCGAAAAACGCATCCATCATGGCCTGGAGGGCTTGGACATCCAGGATGTCGGCCAGTTCGATCGCGCCATCTTCTGGAGAAGAGGGCGGCAAGGATGGGCTGGACTGGACGAGCTTCGACATCTTCAACTTCCCGATCGGGCGGGTCGCCGGGCCGCGCCGACCCGCCGCGCCAAACTGTTAGGAATATATTAAGACCCTAAATGGGGGAGAGGTCAATGGGGCAGTGAAAATATTTGTCAAATCGCTCGGTGATTTCCCGGCGCGAGCTTCCCGCTGGAGTTCGCCGGCGTGAACGCAGCGCCATGGCCTGCAAAAAATCATGCCGGCTTCTCCGATGGCGCGCAGCGGGGGAGATAGATCCGGAAAACGGAGCCGCGGCCGACTTCGCTTTGCACGTCGATGAAGCCTTTGTTCTGTTTGACGATGCCGTAGACCGTGGCGAGTCCCAAACCGGTGCCTTGGCCCTTTTCTTTGGTGGTGAAGAACGGTTCAAACAGCCGTTCCCTCGTTTCGGCGTCCATGCCGCAGCCGGTATCGCTCACGGACAGCCAGGCGTAATCGCCCGGCGAACGTTCCGGATGGAGGGCCAGATCGGGTTCGGCAAAATGGGCGTGGCCCGTTTCGATGGCGATCTGGCCGTCGTTGGCGATGGCATCCCGGGCGTTGACGCACAGATTGACCAGGATTTGGTCGATCTGGGAGGGATCCATCCACACCATTTCCGGTTCCGGACTCGGGCGGCACGCCATGGCGATGTTCTCGCCGATCAGGCGCCGGACCATCGCGAGCAGCCCGGCCACGGTGGGATTCAAGTCGAGTTTCACGGGATGGATCGTTTGTTGGCGGGCGAAGGCCAGCAATTGGCGGGTGAGGTCGCCGGCCCGCTCGGCCGCCTTGCGGATTTCCTCGAGATCGGCGTAATGGGGTTGGGCGGGATCGGCATCTTGAAGCATCAGTTCGGCGATGTTGAGGATGGCGCCGAGGACGTTGTTGAAATCGTGGGCGATGCCGCCGGCCAGGCGGCCCACCGATTCCATCTTCTGCGCCTGGAACAACTGGGCCTGCAGTTTTTCCTGGTCTTTCTGGGCTTTTTTGCGCTCGGACAGGTCGATGAAGATTTCCAGCAGGTAATTCCGGCCTTTCAGAAAGATCGGGACGACGGTTTTGAGGATCGGCATCAGGCGGCCATCCGCGCGGATCAGCGTGCGTTCCGAGCGGTCGACCGTTTGCCCCAGGTCGCACACGGGACAACGGTTTCCTTCGGCGGGGCACATGAAGCCATGGCAGACGCGGCCGACGATCGCGTCCGCAGGGAGCCCGATCATGGCGATCGCCGCCGCGTTGACTTGCGCGACGAGCCGGGTTTTCCGGTCCACCAGCATCAAGCCGGCCGGATTGGCGTCGAACAGCGTCGCGAACCGCGCCTGGCTTTCCCGCAACGCGTCTTCCGCCTGCTTGCGTTCGGTGATGTCCCGATCGATGCCGACGAAACCGGCGGGTTTGCCGTTTTCGTCCGCGACCAGGGAAATGACGGTGGAGGTCCAGAAGGTTTCGCCGTTCCGTTTCTTCTGGAGATGTTCGCCTTGCCAGGTGCCGCGGGCGGCGATTTCCCGGCGGAAGGCCTCTTCGTCCGGCGGATCGACCGCTCCGGCGAAATCCCGAAAAGGCTTGCCCATGACCTCGCCGGCCGAATAGCCGTACAGGATTTCGGCGCCGCGGCTCCAATAGAGGATCCGGCCGTCCAGATCCGTGGCGGTCACCGATTCCCGCACGCTGTCCAGCAACTGCGCATGAAGCCGCAGGCGTTCTTCCGTCCGCTTGCGCTCGGTGTGGTCGCGCGCGATGCCGAGGAAGACCGCGGCATGGTTGTCGTCGCCGGGGATGTACGATCCGTTCGACACGTGCCAGCGCCAGGTCCCGTCCCGGTGGCGGATGCGGTATTCGATGCCGCCGATCTTCTGGCCGCTCCGGGCCCGCTCCAGCGCGGCGCGGCAGGCCGGCAGATCGTCCGGATGGACGAATGCGGCGATGGATTTGCCGACGACGTCCCGGACGTCGTGGCCCAGGATTTCCGGCCAGTTGGGGGAGACGTAGGCGAAGAGCCCGTCGGGCGAGAGCGTGTAGACGATGTCGTTGGCGTTTTCCACGAAGGAGCGGAAGCGCGCTTCGTTGCCGCGCACCGTTTCGTACAGGCGCTTGATTTCGTCGTTTCGATCTTGGAGTTCGCGCGTCCGGGCGGCCACTTGCCGCTTCAGCGCGAGGCTCCAGGCGAGGCTCAGCAGCCAGAAGGCGCCGGCGGCCGCCGCCGTCATCTTGAGCCAGGTCGGAATCCGGAAGCGGATTTCCTCGGCCGTCCACCGCTCGAAGGACCGATAGTAGACGGAAGCGTGGTCCTGCTTCATTTGCTTCAGGCGGCGGTCGATGGCGTCGAGGAGGGCGGAATTGCCGGACAGGGGCGCGGCGAAGTAAAGCCGCGTGGGGTGGAAGATGATGCCCGGATCCTCGATCGGGGCGTTGCGGAGATGGGCGACGCCGTAGAAGCGGTTGGCGACCACCGCGTCGGCCTGGCCGGCGATCACGGCGGCAAACGCCGCGTCGTAATCGGGAAACGGCAGCAAGGGCGTTTCCAAATCGAACTCCTCGGCCATTTTTTCGAAGGCGGTTTGCTGGATGGATCCGGCCAGAAGCGCGATCCGCTTGCCGTCGAGATCCACCAAGGAACGGATGTCGCTGCCTTTGCGGACGAAGATCTGGAACCAACTCGACAGCACGGGTTCGGCGTGGAAGGCATAGAAGGCCTTGCGCTCGTTGCTGATCGCCACGTCGGGCATCAGGTCGATTTCCGCCGTCGCCAGGCGGTCGAGCCCTTCGGCCCAGGTGCCCTTCACGTATTCGAGCCGCCAGCCTTCCTGCGCCGCGATGGCGGCGAGCAGATCGACGAAGATGCCGGCGGGTTGTCCGGATTCGGACCAGCCCACCTTGGGCATGTTCTGGTAGAGGCCCACGCGCACGATCGCTCCGCGCGGTTCCGCGCGGGCGGCGCAGGACAAAGCCAGCGCAACCCACAGGAAAATCGCGGTTCCGCGCGCGATGCGGTGCCGTTTCGGGGCGCTGTAGCCTGCGGGCATCGGAAAGATCATCCTCTCCTCGGAGAGAAAGCCTACCGGATGCGCCGGGGGAGCGCAAGCGTCCCGGGCGTTTTGTTTCGTTGCCGCGAAACGGCTATTTCACGGCCGACCGGAGAAGCTGGAGAACGGCTTCGTCGGCATGGGCGATTTCCTCGAGCAGGCCTTGCTGCAAGGCGACGTTTTCCTCGGTCTGCTCGGGTTCCGTCCGGAGCCAGTCGTCCAGCTTCTGGCGAGCGAGTTGCTGGGCTTCGCGGGCGGCATCCAGTTCCGCCTGCTGATCATCGGTCATGGTTTCCCGGAGCGCGGCGACGGATTTATCCGAGGCGAGCAGGATTTCTTCCAGCGCGGCGATGAAGCGTTCCGGGGTGGCGTCGCGGGAAGCCCCGGTCTGCCCGAGGCGGGTCTGGCCATCGGCATCGAGCAAGACGAAGGTCGGAAATCCGCCCACCTCGAAGGCTTGGGCCAGTTTCGTGTTCCGTTCGACGAATTTCTCCGGAACCAAGGCCTTTTCCCGCGGGAAATCGATCCAAACGAGGACGAAGTGCTCTTTCGCATAGGTTTTCCAAGCTTCTTGCGAAAACACCTGCTTGTCCATCATGCGGCACCAGCCGCACCAGTCGCTGCCGGTGAAGTTCAGAAGCAGGGGCAGGCCCGTTTCGGCCGCGAGCGCCTTGGCCGCTTCGAAATCCATCGTCCATTCGCCGGGTCGGGCCCCCTCGATCGCGGCCTTGTAGTCGATCTGGGGTGTCGGCGTGGCGGGGGCTTCCGCCGGCGGGGCGGCCTCCGGCGCTTGGACGGGCGGAACCTTTTCCCGCGTAAAAAGGACAAAAGCGGCCCATATCGCCGCCAGCGTTGCGGCCAGCAAGCCGATTCCAATGATTTTCCGGTTCATGGGGCTTTTCCTTTAATATAAACTGAATGTTGGCATATCCTAAGTGAACCATGCTACTTCGAGGTGAGGATGGTGTCAACCGGCCACGGAAAGAGAGCCGGCCGGCAAAAATACGAAGAAAACAGGAAAATAAGCGATTCGATGCGTTGATTTCTGAAAATATTCGCAAAAAAATGTAAAAACATGCCAAAACGAAGCCGAATTTGCCGAAAAATCAAAAATATTCGCATAAAACAGTGAAAATATCCGAATTTTCGATTCGTTTTGGATGAAAAAATCGAAAAATCAGGCCGAAACATGAAAAACGACCTGGAAGACCAATCAAAACGGCTCCGGAGGAGGTCGGCGCGGAGTTAACGTGATTTTAATGACCTTCAATTTGCATGTTGTTGACTCGACTTCTCAATATTGTACATTTATTGATAATTAATGGTGAGAATTTAGCTGGAAAACCGTTTTCCCGGCTGCGTTTTTTTTATTCGCGTGATTTAACCGATCGAAAGAAGAATCGCCAACTGGAATCGGATGAAAAAGCGGATCACTAAAAGGAGCGGAGTTTTCACGGCATCGTTCCTGTTGGCATGGTCGTCTTTGCCGGCCTGGGCCGCGAACCCCGACGGCGACCTGCGCATCGAGGTGGCGTCCGCCTACAACTTCGTGGTCGATTCCAACGTGGAGTCGCCCTCGACCTACGCGCCGCGCGCGGCGTACCTGAGCGCGACGTTCTACAACGACGGGACGAACGCGTTGACCAACGTCTGGGCGTACATCGGCGACTACACCAACGGCACGCCGGGGACGTATCCGAGCCGCGCCCAGGCGCCGTACATCGGTCCGTTGCCGGGCGACGCCTTTGCGCTGACGCATGAAGGCGGGGCGGCGGGCGCCACGGACGCCACGCGCTATCTCGGCACGATCCTGCCGGGCGAGAGCAAGACGGTGTACTGGCTGGTGAGCTATCCGAACGTCGACGAGGACGGGAAAACAGTGACGGGCGGGATCAAGCCGGACGACGACTTGTGGCTGCAATACGGCATCTGGGGCACCGCGCTGGATGCGGGAACGCCGCTGGAGGCCGACGTGACGCGCACGGTGACGATGCGCAACGAAATCTCGGCGATGGCCAACAAGATCTTTCCGAACGGAGCCAACAAGGTGCCGCAGGAATACCAGGATCTCCTGGAACTTTACCAGCCGTCCTGGACGAACACGGCCGACGACGGTTCGCCGGGCACCGTGATCGCGACCGAAGGCGTCTGGTACGATTTGGGCAACGTGGGGGCGGGGTTCGACAACGACGGCGATTTGATCCCCGACCGCAACGCGTGGCTCCAGCCGGTGGGCGACGCGGCTTTGTTCGATTCTTCGTGTTTCCGGCTCGTGCACACCTACGCGCTGGTGATCGTGAAGCTGAACGACGGGACCGAGACGATCTACAACGTCGAGGACCAGCTCTACTTCGAGAACGTCCCGGAAAACAACCGCGGGGCGGTCGGCTACGTGCGCTACGAGTTCATGGCCATGCGCGGCGGCTGTTCGAGCGCTCTGACCCCGTACCAGGAGGTGGCGTCGGGTTTCGACAACGAGAAGTTCAACGGCGATTACGGGGCCTATTTGGGCCAGGGATTGACCAGCCTGGAAGCCCACATGTCGGTCGCCAAAAGCGTGGATCATCCGTTCATCGCGCCCGGGGAAACCCTGTCCTACACCATCGCCTTCACGAATCCCGGGCCGGTGTCGGTGGGCGATCCCGATGCGAACGCCGGGCTGGTCATCCGCGAGCATATTCCCCACGGGACGCTGTACGTCGGCCTCAGCTCGACCGCCAGCAATACCTTGCCGGGCGGCGTCGGCGCCTACACGATGCTGTATTCGACCAACAACGGCGCGACTTGGCAGGGCACCGAGCCGGCCGATCCCGCGACCGTCACCGACGTCCAGTGGTGGCTGAGCGATCCGCTCGCGACCAACGTGGCCGGATCGGTGAAAATGCAGGTGACGGTCCAGACGCCCTTTACGAACGCACCGTTCATCACGAACCAGGCCTGCGCCACGATCGCCGGCGAGGGCGAACTCGCCTGCGGCGAGACCACCACGTACGTCTCCGGCACCAACCGGCTGGGCGATCTGGTGTGGGCGGACAACGGCGCCGGCGGAGGACTGCTGGGCAACCAGATCCAGGACGGGACCGAGCCGGGACTGTCCAACGTCACCGTCTGGCTTTTCTACGACGCCAACACCAACGGGCTGTACGATGCCGGGGATCTGTACTACGGCTCGAACGTCACGAGCGCGTCCGGCGCCTATCTGTTCACGAATCTGCCCGACGGCAAATTCGTGGCCCGCGTGGATGCCTGGGATCCGGACCTGCCTCTCGGCTACACGCCGACGACCGCCACGAACGTCGCCGCCGACCTCGATTCCGCCCACGCGACCACGAACACGATCTCGTTCCTGGCCGCCGACTTCGGCTTCGCGCCGGCGCTGTCGCTGAAGAAAACCCTGACGAGCACCAACGCCTTCCGCGAGGGGCAGTACGTCACGTACAGCCTGGCCGTTTCCAACAACCTGCCGGGCAACGGCACCGGCGGAGGGTCGCTGGCGACCTATTACGCTTGGGCGACCAACGGAGTGACCGGAGCGGAATGGCTGTCGTCTACGAACGCCTACGTTCCGCCGGGGCCGGACGGGCTGTACGCTTCCAACAACTTCAAGGCGGCCTCGAAGACCTTTGTTCTGGACCGGTTCCCGCTGGGCGCGCAGCCGGGCGGCATCAGCAACGTGTCGGTGGTGATGCCCATCGTGGTCGTGCCGCTCCTGCTCAATCCCGACACGTTCGACGTGCACGTCGACCAGCTGTCGCCGGCGCAGCGGATCTTCACGGGCAATTACATGGCCACGAATCTGGTCACCGGCACCATGACCATTCCCATGACGGGCACCTTCGCCTGGGCGTGGGCCGACTTCGCCACGAACTACACGGTGACGCTGACCTGCGCGAAAGGCGGCGGGGTGGGCGGCTCGATCTGGCTGCTGCTGGACGCGGTGGGGTTCAAGATCCAGAGCACCGCGACGACCGGGGTGGGCAGCGCGACCACGACGCTGAAGCCGGTGCCGCTGACGGACTGCTACGACGCGGACCAGTTCCAGTTCGTCGGCGCGGTTCCGCCGCAAACCGGCAGCTTGACCAACGGCACGGCGCCGAACGCGACGGGCACCTTGTACTGGGCCGACCTGGGGCCGATCTATCCGGGCGGGACCTCGACGGTGGCGGTGACTTTCAAGTTGCTGAAACCGACCGGCAACACGAACAGCGTCGTGACGAACGTCGCGTGGGCGACGAACGCGCTGTTCCTCGGCGGCAAGCCCGCCAACAACGCCACCAGCCTCGTGGTCAGTACGCAGCTTCCGGCGGCGACGGTGGGCGACTACGTCTGGCGCGACCTGAACGCCGACGGCGTCCAGAACGAAACGAACATGGGCATCTCGGGCGTGGCCGTTTCCCTCACGCCACCGGCCACCATCGATCTGGGGAACGGTCTGGGCGCGGCGATCACGAACTGGACGGATGCCTCGGGCTACTATCTGTTCGAATCGATCCCGGCGACGGGCGTCTACACGGTGCGGGTGGTGACGGCCACGCTGCCGGGCGGGTCCGGGACCAACACCTTCGACGAAGACGGGGTGCGGGACAACGCGCACGCCGTCTATCTGGACATCTATTCCGCGCCCGCCAGCACCAACAACGTGCACTTGACGACGGACTTCGGCTACCAGACGGGCACGACCATCGAAGGCACGATCTGGCACGACGTCGACCACGGCATGGAGACGAACCGCGAGGCGGGCGAGGACTGGCTGACGAACGTGACGGTCTATCTGTGCGCGAGTCCCTCGCCCTGCGGTCCGGGCGCGTCGCTGGCAACGAACGTCGCGACCACGAACGGCTACTTCCGCTTCGTCGGCAGCTACACGGGCACCTACACCGTGATGGTGGCGACCAACACGGGCATGCTGTCGACAGGCACGTGGAACCTGTCGTGGGACACGGACGGGACCAACACGGCGAACTATTCCTCCGTGACGGTGGTGAGCGGCGGCGTGGCGCGCGCGGACTTCAGCTATTGGCGGACGGGACCCTACGCGATCGGCGACACGCTGTTCTACGACTGGGACGGCAACGGGACGCAGACGGCCACCAACGAGGAGGGCATCGCCAACGTCACGGTCTACCTCTACGAGGACGCCAACGGCAATGGCGTGGTGGACGTCGCGACGGATGCGCTGGCCGGCATCACGGTCACGGCGACGAACGGCTATTATTCCTTCACCAACCTGTTCGCGACGAACACCTACCTGGTCGTCGTGGACCGGAACGATCCGGACCTGCCGCCGCTCTACAACGTCACCGCGGATCCCTGGGGGGCGAAGGACGGGCGCAGCGTGGTCACGATCACCAACGCCAACGACTTCGCGCAGGACTTCGGCTTCCAGCCCTACGGCACCGGCGCCATCGGCGACACGGTCTGGCGGGACCTGAACGCGGACGGCCTCCAGTCCGGCGTGCAGGAAACCGGCATCGCGAACGTCCTGGTCAGCCTCTACGCGGACCTGAACGGCGACGGCACGTACGTGCTGCTGAAGACCACGAACACCGGTTCGTCGGGCACCTACCTGTTCGGCTCGCTGCCGGACGGGAATTACCGGGTGGTGGTGGATGCGGCCGACGCCGCCCTGCCGCAGGACGCCTTCGGCAACGTCTACTATGCCAGCACGGCCACCTCGCACGACGTGACGATCAGCGGCGGCAGCACTTATCTGGACGCCGATTTCGGCTTCGCGCCCTACGCCGCGATCGGCGACACGATCTTCTGGGACGCCAACCGCAACGGCACGCAGGACTACTCCGAAGAGGGCGTCTCCGGCGTGGTGGTCCGGCTGTATGTCGACGCCAACGCCAACGGATTCTATGACGCCGGCGAAACGCTGGCCGCCAGCCGGACCACGGACGTCAACGGGCTGTATCTGTTCGCCGGGCTGGCACCAAGCAACTACGTGGTTGTGGTGGACGGGGCCAGCGGTCCGCTGGCGGGGGCGTTCCTTTCCGCCGATCCGGATTCCAACGGACTGCCCTGCGAAGATCTCGACGTGCCGCAGCCGTGCGACGGCGAACACGGCCGGTCTCTGGTCAACGGCCAAAACTACATGGGCGCCGACTTCGGCTATATTCCGCCCGGCGCGGTCATCGGCGACACGCTGTGGATCGATACGGACGACGACGGCGTCCGCGACGACAACGAGAGCGGCATCGCCTACGTGTCCGTGGTGCTTTGGTCCAACGGCGTCGCGATCGCCACGAACGAGACCGACGGCGACGGGTGGTATTACTTCAGCAACCTCGGCGACGGTACTTTCCAAGTATCCGTCGTCGGCAGCGATCCGGACTTCCCGCCGGGCTTGACCCAGACCTACGATCCCGACGGCAATCTCGACGGCGTCGGCACCAATATCGTGGTGTCCGGCGGCGCGGTGACGTCCGTCGGGGGCGTGCCCTGCACGGACTGCGACTTCTCGATCGATTTCGGCTACCGCTACGCGGGCAACAACAGCCTGAGCGGCACGATCGGCTTCGATGCGACGCCCTACGACGGCGTGCTGAACGGCACGAACTGGAACGGCGTGGCGGCCGACGAGGTGGCCTACGCGAACGTCCAGGTCTATCTCTATCTCTGGAACGACGACGGCGACGGCATCGTCGAGGCCGGCGAATACGTCCAGGTGTCCACGACGACCACGTCCACCAACGGCGATTATGCGTTCACGGGCCTGCCCAACGGCGACGGCGACGACCAATACGTCGTGGCCAGCCTCGCGCCGGAAGACTACCTGAAACTCACTACCACCAATGGGTCCATCGCCGGGGTGGGGGTGGTCGAGACCGCGAACGCGCAGGGCAACACGGTGTCGGCCTATCTGACGGTCGCCATCGCGCCGGAAATCAACGGCATGGATTTCGCCTATCGCTCGACCAAGGTGTACGATTACGGCGACCTGCCCCAAAGCTACCAGACGGAGTTTCCCGGCGGCGCGCGGCACATGGTGACCTACCTGACGAACCTCTATCTCGGCGCCGCGGTCGACGTCGAACTCAACGGCGTGCCCTCGTCGCTGGCGGACGGCGACGACCTCGCCGGCGGGGACGACGAGGACGGCGTGGACCTGATCGGCCGCTGGGCGCCGGGGGTGGACGGCGGCACCGTGGAGGTGACGGTGGGCAAGGGCACCGGCTGGCTGCTGGGCTTCATCGATTTCAACGGCGACGGCGATTTCAACGACGCCGGAGACTTGGCCGTGAACCAAGCCGTGGCCACCAATGGCGGTCCGGGCCTCGACGGCGTCTACGAGATCCCGCTGGCCGTTCCGGCGGGCAGCCTGAGCACGACGAACAGCACCGTGCTCTACGCGCGGTTCCGCCTGTTCCCCAGCGCGCCGTTCCTGCCGCAACTGGCCTATTCCGGCACGGCGGACAACGGCGAGGTCGAGGACTACCGCTGGATTCTGCACGTCATCGGCGGAACCGTTTTCGCGGATGCCGACGCGGATTCCCTCTTCTCCGGCGGCGACACGATCATCCCGGGCACGGTCGTGCATCTCTACGACGGCCTGGGCGCCCTGATCGAATCGACGGTGACGGACCTTTCCGGAAACTACGCGTTCGTCGGCCTGCCGGACGGGAACTACCGCGTCGAGATGGAGACGCCGGCCGGCACCGCCGCCATCCTCGACCGGGATGGCAACGGCAACGGCGCGACGAACATCGCGGTGACCGTGGCGGGCGACAGCGTGTTCACGCGGGATTTCCTGGTGGACAACGGCGCGTCCTTGGCTGCGATCAGCGGCACGGTGTTCGAGGACGACGGCTACGGCGTCGTGGGCGACGGCGCCTTCAACGCGCCCGACCGGCCCGTGCCCGGCACGACCGTTTCGCTCTACCGCGACATCGACGGCGACGGCGTGGCCGATCTGAACGAGTGGATGGCCGACGTCGTCGCGGACGTCGGCGGCGCCTACGCCTTCGCCAACCTGCCGCCCGGCGATTACCTCGTCGTCATGACCACGCCCGCCGGCGCCACCAGCATCACCGACGTGGATGGCAACGGCAACGGTTCCGCGCTGATCGAAGTGCCGCTGGCCGGCGTGGACGTGACCGACCGGGATTTCCTGGTGGACGGCGCGCCGCCGGCCGCCCTGAGCGGTCTGATTTGGTTCGACGCCAACGACAACGGCATCCGCGCGGGATCGGAAACCAACCGGTTCGCGAACATTCCGGTCTATCTGCTCGACGTCGATTCCAACGTCGTGGCGGCGGTCACGACCGGCGTGAGCGGCGCGTATGCCTTCACCAATCTGGCGCCCGCGAACTATTTCGTGCGTTTCGATTTGGCGGCGCTCAGCACCAACGACTATCGCATCGCCTCGCCCTACCAGGGGACCAACACCACCCTCGACAGCGATGTGATCCAGGGACAGGTGGGCGACAACGCCCAAACCGCCGTGCTGCTGCTGAGCGTCGGCCAAAACCAGGAAAACGTCGACTTGGGCTTGACGCCGCCGCCGCCGACCTGGGCCGCCGTGGCCGATGTCTGGGGCGAATGGACGGAGGGCGAGGGCCGAGTGGTTTGGCACACGAGTTCCGAATTCGGCACGGCCGGCTTCTTCGTCTATCGCGTCGATCCGGAGACGGGGGCGGAAACGCGCCTGAACGACGTGCTGGTGCCGTCGGCATTCGAACCGTCCGGTTCCATCTATTGGCTCGCGGATCCGGACGCCGCGGAAGGCGGCGACGGGACCTACCGGCTGGAAGAAGTGGAACTGTCGGGCCAAGTCATCGACGTCGGCATGCAGGAAATCCGCTTCGCCGCGCCGCCGCCGGCGGCGAAGGCGGCCCGGGCGGAAATCCGGGCGGCCAAGGCCGTCGCGCCGGTCACGTACGCCGCGGCCAAACTGGCTGGCCCATCGAGCGTGCTCAAGGTGTCGTTCCGGGACGAAGGCATCTACGGGATCGGCCTGCAAGCCATCGCCGACGGCATGGGCCTGGCGTTGGCGGACGTGCAGGCGCTGGCCGCAGCGGATGGACTGCGAATTTCGGCCCAAGGCGCGGCGGTCCCGGCAATCTACGACGCGGCGCGCGCGCGGCTGGTCTTCTGCGGCCAGGCGACGGACAACTGGTATGCGCGCGACAACGCCTGCCTGATTTCGCAGGCTTCCGGCGCGGCGATGCCCCGGCGCGAGCCGGGCGCTTCGTCGGGCGGCACGGTTTTTCCGGTGCAGGTTCGTTTCGAGCAGGACCGCTATCCGTTCGACAGCGCGCTGATCAAGCCCGACGACTTCTATTACTGGGACTACGTGATCAGCGGCACGAATGCCGCCTCGCTGCGCAGTTTCCCGCTGGATTTGGCCGGCCGCACCGGCAACGTGGTCCTGAAGATCCGGCTGATGGGCTGGTCGAGCACGACCAACGATCCGGACCATCTGGCGGAAATCCGCTTCAACGGAACGACGGTGGGATCGGTCGCCTTCGACGGGCAAGACGCGGTCGAAGCCGAGGTGACGATTCCGTTGGCCGCGGTCTCGAACGGCGCGAACGTGGTGGCGGTGAAAGGCGTGTTGCCCGAAGGCCGCAGCCACAGCTACTTCGTGGTGGATTGGATCGAAGCGTCCTTTGAACGCGATCTGGCGCCGATGAACGGGACGGCGGACTTCCGCGCGGGCACCGCCGCGGCCGTATCCGCCGCGGCGTTCGCCGCGCCGCTGGCCATGGCGTTGGACGCGGCCGGGAATCCGACGTGGATCGCCGACGAGACCGGAACGCTCCCCGCCAAGGCGTGGGCCGTGGCTGCCGAGAACGAACGTTTCGCGGTCGCGGAAGCGGATGGCATTCCGCTGCTTGCGCCCGAGCCGGTCAATGCCGCCCCGTGGTTCCTGGCGGCAACCAACCGGATCGACTATCTGGTCGTCGCTTCGCGCGCGCTGGCCGCCGCGGCGCAGGAATTGGCGGATTATCGCGCGAGCCAGGGGTTGCGCGTGGGCGTGGCGACGTTCGAGGACGTCTGCGATTGGATGGCGGCCGGCCTGTATACGCCCGAAGCGATTCCGGCCTTGCTTTCGTACGCCGCCGGCACGTGGGCGGAAGCGCCTTGGATGGTGGTGCTGGCGGGCAACGGGCACTACGACTATCTCGGCGCGCTGAGCAACGAGGTCAACCACGTCCCGCCCATGATGCTGCAAACGCTGGATGGACTTTTCGCCTCCGACGGACTGCTGGCGGACCTCGACGGCGACGAGCTGCCCGATGTTGCCATCGGCCGCCTGCCCGCGCTGACCGCCGCGGATCTCGCCGCCATGATCGCCAAGATCAAGGCCAGCGAACTCGGTTTCGGGGAAACCTGGCAGAACCAGATCGTGTTGTCCGCCGACAAGGCCGATCCCGAGGCCGGCGATTTCCGGGCATCCAACCAGCAGCTGGCCCTGCAGGCGGACGCGACGCATCCGGTGGCGCAGCAGATCGATCTGGATTCCATGGCGATCGCCGCGGCGCGCAGCGCCGTCTCGAATTGGTTCCGAAACGGAGCCGGATTCATCCATTACACCGGCCACGGCAATGCCACCGCGATCGGTTCCCTGAGCACGAAATTGCTGGCGGCGGCGGACGTCGGTCGGATGGCCAACGCGACGCGGCCCCCCGCTTTCGTGGCGCTGAGCTGTCTGGTCGGCCGGTTCGAGGCGCCGGGGGTGCAGAGCCTCAGCGAACTCCTGCTGCGGCGCGCCGGCGGCGGGGCCGTGGCGGTCTGGAGCGCGTCGGGCATGTCCCGCAATGCGCCGGCCACGGAAATGGCCGAGGCGTTCTATCGTGCCGTGGTGCAGGATGGCGCCGGCACCTGGGGACTCGCGATTCTCCGCGCCCGCCGCTCGCTGGCCAGCACTTGGGCGACCAAGGACACCTTCGCCGTCTACAATCTGTTCGGCGATCCGGCGCTGCGGATGGCCGGCAACGTGGGCGCGTCCGCCGCCGCCGCGACTTTTGCCCAATGGCGCTGGGAACGTTTTGCGCCGGCCGATTTGGCCGACGCGGCCACAAGCGGAGCCACGGACGCCAATTTCGCCGAATATGCGCTCGGCGGAAACGATCAGGTCTTGGCCGAACTGCCGGAATTCGGATTCCCGTTGCCGGCGCTCGACGGCGTGGCGACCCGCGCGGAAAGCGCTGCCGGCGTCGTGCTGCGCTGGAAACGGCGCATCCAGCGCGCAGACATCCAGTATTTGTTGTTTATTTCGGAAAATCTGGAAGAATGGGAAACGGATCCGGACGATGTCCAAACGGTGGGCGTCGAACCGGATGCCGACGGCATCATGGAAACCGTGCGCACGCGGGTGAACCGCCCGTGGGCGGAACGGGTGTATATCGGCGTGAAAGCGAAACGGAAATAGCGGTGGTTCGGAACGCTTCAGGGACCTATCGGATAAACGGCAAGGTGGTTCTGCGCCGGATCGGCGAAGACCGCCTGCTGGTGCCGGTGGCGGGCGCCGTCGCGCGCGAATGCTGCGTGTTTCCGGTCAACGAAACGGGCGAATTCATCTGGACGCGGCTGGCGCGGGGCGAACCGCTCGGCGCGATCGCGGCGGCGCTGGAAGCGGAGTTCGCCGTGGCGCCGGAAGCGGCCTTGGCCGATTGCCGCGAATTCGCGGAGAAACTCGTGGCCCAGCGGTTGCTGGAGGTGGCGGGGTGACTCGCGCCGTCCAAGCCGCGACCGGGGAGTGGACTGCGGGATTTCGTGCGCGCGCCGCCCGGTCTCGCTTGCCCGTTTCCGCCACGCTGGAACTGACGCGGCGCTGCAATCTGCGCTGCCTCCACTGCTATCTGGGCGACCAGGCGGACCACCTGCGCGACGAGGACCGCGAGCTCGCGACCGCCGCCGTGCGCGCGGCGATTTCCGACTGGGTCGAAGCGGGCTGTCTGTATCTGACGATCACCGGCGGCGAGCCGTTGCTGCGGCCCGATTTCGCCGAAATCTATCGCCATGCGCGCAATTTGGGCCTGGTCGTGACGGTGTTTTCCAACGGAACGCTGGTGACGGCCGGGATCGCGGAGTTGTTCCGCGAGTGGCCGCCGCGCAAGGTGGAAATCAGCCTCTGCGGCGCGACGGCGGAAACCCACGACGCGATCGCCGGCGTGCCGGGCGCGCACGCGCGGACTTGGGCGGGGATCCGCCGCCTGCAGGCCGCCGGCGTGCGCCTCGCGCTGAAAACGGTGTTGCTGAAGCGCAATCTCGGCGAATTGCCAGAAATGGAACGCCAGGCCGCCGAAATCGGCGCGGCCTTCCGCCACGACGCGGCGATTTTTCCCTGCCTGGACGGCGGCTCGCGCGCGCCGCTGGCGCTGCGCGTTTCGCCGGCAGAGGCCGTGCGGGCGGACATGGCCACCGCGGCCCGCCGCGCCATGTGGCGAGCCAAGATCGAGCAGACCGCGGGCGCTCCCGCCGACGACCGGCTGTACGCCTGCGCCGCGGGCCGGTCCGCGTTCTGCGCCGACCCGTTCGGCGGACTTGCACCGTGCCTGCTGGCGGAAAATTACCGGTGCGAACCCGCCGGCCGCCCGTTCCGGGAAATCTGGAACGGCGAACTGGCCGCCATCCAGGGCCGGAAGCGTTCGCGGAACGACGTCGTTTTCGCCGGCGAGATGCGCGGCGCCTGCGCGCATTGTCCGGCGTTCAACCGGATCGAAACCGGCCATGAAGAAATGGAATCGGATTACGTGAAAAAGAGCACTTGGTTGCGCTACGGCGCGGCGATGGAGGATGCAGATGAAGCCCAATGATGAAAACCGTTCGCCTGCGGGCTTGGATCTGACCGTGCGCCGTCCGTACGAAAAACCCGACATCGAACGCGTGGATCTGGCGTTGGCCGAGACGCTGTCGCAGGGCTGCAAACTGGAGTCCGACAGCGGTTGCGTCGGCCCGCCGATCACGGCGTACGAGGGAGGATCTTGAGGAACGTCGGCCATCTAGACGTCGGTCCGCTGCGTTTCGCGCTGCGGACCGCGGAGCTTGGCGCGGTGCGATATTCCGATCCGGCCTACGGCGGGTTTTTCTCCGCGGCGGGGCCGGGGGAGCCCTTGGCCCAATTGCCGGTGGATCTGGTGCGCGGCGTGCCGCCGCCGCCGGCCGGCGCGCCGTTGTGGCGGGCGGGGGACCACTGGGCCGTTTGGGAAGACGGCGCCGATTTGCTTTTTCACGTCGGCTTGCGGGCGCCGGAAACCGCGCGGCTGGCCTGCCGCGTCGCGCGCGATTTGACGCGCGCGGAATTGGCGCGCTCTTCCGCGGAGCGCGAGGATGGCATTTGCGAAGCGCCCTTGCGGTATCCGCTGGACCAGATCCTGTCGTGGGGATTGCTGGCGCAGATCGGCGGAACGTTGCTGCACGCGGCCGTGGCGGTGAAGGACGGCGTCGGGCGCGTTTTCACGGGGCGCAGCGGCGCGGGCAAGTCCACCATCTCGGGTCTGCTGCACGCCGCCGGCTGGCGGATCCTGAACGACGATCGCGTCGTCGTGTTCCGGCGCGGCGGCGAATGGCGCGTGGCCGGCACGCCGTGGCACGGTTCGGGTCGCTTCGCCGAAGCGGCGGAAGTTCCGCTCGCCGGCATCCATTTTCTGCAGAAAGCGGCGGAGTGCCGCCGGGAGTCCATGTCGGCGTCGCAAATTCGGTTGGCGTTGCTGGACGTGGCGGCGGTGCCGTGGTTCGAAGAGACCTGGGCGCAGGGAACGCTCGATGGGCTGGAGCGGCTGACGCGCGAAGTCGAGATCGCGCGGTTTCATTTCCCGAAAACCCCGGCGGCGGTCCGGGAACTGGCCGGGATTCAGGAATTCCGCGGGGCAGGAGCCTGCGCATGAAACGCCTGGCGGAAATGGATCAACATGCGGCGCAACGGGCGCAGGGCAAAACGCAAGAGGCCGGTCCAACGGGCGCGACGGGTGTCCAAGAGCCGGATCTTCCCGTTTTGACAAGAACTTGCGGCGACGCCGATCACGTCGGATTTGGGGATCCAGTCGCCGCCCTTCACGGCGGCATCGCCGACGGCAAAAACGCGATTTGTTCGTTTTTCGTTAATTGTGCATCGGTGCAAGACAAGCCGGCCGTTAATTTGATAAAGTATAACGCTTCCACGGTGGATCGTGCCGACATCCAGCGGTTGGATGAGAACGCCGTCTCCGTCGCGGATGGTCGGATGCATGCTGGGCCCTTGAGCGTGAAAGGTGACGGGCGTGCGCTGCTGGAGCAGCGCGGCGAGGATGGTTTGGATATCGCGCATGACGGTGACGGGTTCCGAGTGGAAAAGGTAGTACAAGCCATGAGCAACACAAGCATCGTTTTTCGGGCGGGGCGGCTGGCGCTGGCGGGCTGCCTGCTGTCCTGGACGGCGCAGGCGGCCAAGCCTACGGGCGAGGCGATCGTGGCCGCGATGACCGGCCGCGCCCAAGCGCGCGTGTTCACCGCGCCCGTCCACGAAGGGCGCACGGAGCTGATGGATTTGTTCGAGGGGGCTTCCGTCGGCGAGAACGTCCGCGTGATCACCGGTAAGGATGGCCGCCTGTGCCTGGTGTGTTCGCCGGGCGCGATCCTGTGCGTCGCGCCGAACACCGAATTCGTCATCGATCAATTGCGCCACACGGCGGACGGCTTGCCGGAGAGCGAAGACGATTTGATCCGCCGCATCCACGTGCGCCTGCTCAAAGGCCGCCTGCGCGTGCAGGCGGGAACGCCCCTGCCGACGCTGGATCTGCGGATCGATACGTCGGCCGGCCGGGTCGAAGCCCACGGGGGGGCGTTCGTGGTCGCGCAAGGCGAACAAGATCGCTGGCACGTCGCCTGCGAAGCGCACGAATTGGCGGTCGTTCCCCGCAACGGCAGCCGCACGGAACTGAAGGCGAACCAAGCCGCCTGGCTGGCGGCCGACGGCGAAGAGCGCGGCGCCTTCCGCTGGGAAGACATCGGCGAAAACCCGGAACTCTACCAGTTCGAGCTGTGCAACGCCTTTTTCGCGGATCTGGAGCCCTTCATCCATCACGAGCGGCCGTTCGACCGGGAAGGGCTCGGGCAATATATCGGCGCGACCGCGCCGTTCCTCGATCTGGATGCCGGCGCGCTGGTGACGGATGCCAGCCCCACGATCCGGCCGGCGGTGGCGGCCGTTCGGCCCGCCGCCTTGCCCCGGCCCGGAGAAGGGGCGCCGGGCGGACGTTGGGATGAAATCCGCATCTGGAAGTGGTTCGACGATCTCGGCACGGTGAAAGGGGTGAACTATATCCCCCGCACGGCCGTTAATTCGGTCGAGATGTGGATGGAAGACACTTTCGACCCCGATACGATCGACGAAGAACTGGGCTGGGCGCGGGACGTCGGCTACACCGGCATCCGCGTCCAACTTCAATTCGCGGTATGGCAGGACGATCCCGACGGATTTCTCGACCGGGTGGATCGGCTGCTCGAGATCGCGGCGAAACACGGGTTGCGCGTGGTGCCGGTGCTGTTCGACGACCTGAATCGGGCGGGCCAGGCCCCGCACGTCGGTCCGCAGCCCGAACCGCTTCCCGGCGAACACAACGCCCGGTGGGTGCCCAGTCCCGGCGCCGCTGCGGTGAAGGATCGCGGCCAGTGGCCCGCGCTGGAAAAATACGTCAAGGACGTGATGGGGAAATTCAAGCGCGACCGGCGCGTCCTGTACTGGGATCTCTACAACGTGGTCGGCAACGGCGGGCTGGGGGAGGAGTCGCTGCCGCTGCTGGATCAGACGTTCAACTGGGCGCGTGCCGTCGAACCGTCGCAGCCGCTGGCCGTGCCGGCCTGGCGGGAATTCGGCGGCGCGATGACCGCCCGCGGACTTGAGCGATCGGACCTGATCACCTTCCAGAGCTTCGACGACGCCGAGAGCGTCGCGGCGCGCCTCCAGTTGCTGCAGCGCTACCAGCGCCCCATCATCTGTTCCGATTGGCTGATGCGCCAAACGGGCAACGACTTCGAAAACGTGCTGCCGCTGTTTTCCACCTATCGCGCCGGTTGGTTCAACCAAGGGCTGGTCAGCGGCAAGACCCACCGGCCCATCCAGGAAGCCGCCTATCGGACGGACAAAGATCCCGACCTCTGGCAGCAAGACGTGTTGCATCCGGATGGAACCCCGTACGACCACAAGGAAGTGGAGCTGATCCAGGGCTTCCGCTATCTCGAAGCCCCTTGATGAAACGGATCGCCGCCATCTGGTTTGCCCTGGCGGGTGCCGTATTCGCGGCACCCACCCTCGGCATGGCCGCGGACGACGGCTATGCCGCCGGTTTCTATACCCGCGGCGTCGATGCGGCGTCCTATATCGACCAAGGCGGCGCCGTCGTCGATCCGTTCTACGTGCCCGCCAAGACCGGGGCGTTGCTGCCGCGCGTCAGTCTGGCGATCGCGCGCGACGACAACGTCTTTCTCGACGCGACCAACCAGACGGTCGGAACCACCATTTCGCTGGCGCCGGGTTTGCTGGCCATCTGGGGTCGGCCGGCGGACAACCACGTCTACGCCGATTACGGCCTCATCCTGCCCCTTTACGAGAGCGAAGAAGGATTGAACGACCAACCGAGCCATTTGCTGCGGCTGGGCAGCGTCTACCGCACGGGCAAGAGCCAGATCCAGGGGCAGGTGGGTTTTCGCCGCCTGGAAGACGTCGATACGGTGGTGGGCGCGCGCGTGGCCAAACGGGATCTTTCCGCCGATCTGGGCGTGGAACATCGGATTTCGGGCAAGTCCAGCTTGGGCCTGCAGGGCCGGGCGGAAATGCACGAATTCGATGCGGAGAACTACCTCGACTACAACCGCTACTACGGGGCCGGCCGGCTGTATCACCGCGTGTCGCCCAAGAGCCAGATGTTCGTCCAGGGCGGCCTGGGACGCGACGATCCGCGCCAGCCGGAAGATCGCGCCGCCGCCGCCGATTTCTACGATCTGTCGCTGGGCGTTCGCGGGAAGCAGTCGCCCAAGTTCAACGCCGCCGGCCGGGTGGGCTACATGTGGCGCCGCTACGACGAAGAATCGCGCGACGACTACGCCCATTGGATCGCCTCGCTGAAAGCCGAGAGCGCGCCGTTCGGCCTCGCGACCTTCACGGGCGAATTGTATGCGGATATCCGGCCCGCCGTCGATGCGGACGCCGTCGACGTGGTGGATCAAGGCGTCGTTTTCGGCGCGAACCGGCGGCTGTTCAGCGAGCGCTTGCGCGGCAATGCCTCGGCCACGTTCGGCCAAATCGACTATTCCGGCGGCGCCGTCCCGGAGGGCGGCGGACTGGACGGGCGGACGGATCGCTATTGGGGATTTTCCGTCGGCGTGGATTGGTGGAGCAAAGAGCGCTTTTCCGTCGGCGTGGCGTATTCCTACATGCGTCGCGACGGCGACGTGGAAGGTTCAGCGGAAACGCGGGATTCGACCTCGTACGAACAGGGACGCTGGACCTTGCGCGCCAGCTGGAACTATTGAGGTCCGGTCCCCAATCCGGCATTCCCTTTCCGGGCAGCCTGTGTTATAAGAACGATATGGCGTCGCGTGTTGACAGATTCGGGTGGTTTCTGGGGTTCTTGTTGGCCGGTCTCGCGTTCGGCTGGATGGCGGGTTGCGCCAGCAACGATCCGTTGCCGCTTCCGCCCGGCGGCATTCTGAGCGAATCGACCGCCGATCGGTCGGCGGCCGCGGAGCGGACGCCGGCGGCTCCCGAAGCCGTTGGCGATCCACAGACCGAGCAGCCGGCGGAACCAGAAACGGCGCAAACCGCGGCCGCGGCCAAGAAGCTCGCCGCCGCGGAAAAAGCCCAGCGCCGCGAGGCGGAAAAGCAAGCCGCGGCGGAAGCCAAGCAAGCGGCGGCCGAAAAGAAAGCCGCCGAGAAGCTGGCCAAGAAGGAAGCGAAGCAAGCCGCGGCCGCAGCCGAAAAACTCGCCGCCGCGGAAAAAAAACGGCAACAGGCCGAAAAAAAGGCGGCGGCCAAGGCTCTGCGCGCGCAACCGAAAGACTGGGCCGCGGAACCGGCGAAACCGGAAAAGGCGTCTGCCCAATACGTGCTGCAGGCGGGCGACGAAATCGAGATCCAGGTCTATCGCGAACCGGAATTGTCCGGCACGTTCAAGATCAACCCGTCCGGCGATGTCCGCCATTCGCTCGTGGGGGCGGTTCCCATGGCGGGGCAAACGCTCGAAGAGGCGGAGGCGCAATTCACCCGGAAGCTGGCCAAGGATTATCTGGTCGATCCCCGCGTCATTTTCAAGCTGTTGTCCACCCAGAGCTCGCAGATCGTCTTGATGGGCGAAGTCAAGAAACCCGGCGTCTATCCGCTGCCCTTCGGCGAAACCATGACGCTCCTGCAAGCCATCGCCGGTGCCGGGGGTTTCACCGATTTGGCCAGTCCGGATCGCGTCCGCATCGTGCGGCGGCTGCCGGACGGCCATCAAACGACGCTGAAATTCCGCGTGTCGGATCTGCTGGGCGGAAGGGGCAAGCAGCAGGACGTGCCGCTCGAGCCGAACGACGTCATCATGGTGCCGGAAGTGCTGTTTTAAGAGGCGATAGGCGGTCGACATGCAGAAAACTCCATACGTCGCCGGCGCCGAGGAAAGTTCGGAAGGCTCTCTCTCGAAATTTCCCGATTGGCGCGAGGGCGTGGCCATCCTCATGGAGCGCGCCTGGCTGGGCGTGCTGGTGGCCGTCGCCGTTTTCCTGTTTTTCTTCTTCCAGGCCCGTCGGCAGACGCCCTATTACCGCAGTACGGCCACGCTGCTGGTCGAGGCGCAGATTCCCAAAATCCTGAACTACCAGGACATCTTGGCCTACAACACCCGGAATCTGGAATATTTCAATACGCACATCAACGCCCTCCACAGCCGCAACATGATGAAACAGGCGCTGGAGCGAAGCGGCCTGGAAAAAAACCCGAAATTTTTCTCGGGGAAAACGCCGGAGGAAAAAGCCGAAGCCGCGCTTGGGCTCGTGACGATCACCGCGGTCGAAAAAACCCGGATGATCAACGTCGTGGTCGAACATCCGGATCCCCAAATCGCTTCCGATCTGGCCAACGCGTTGGCCCAGTCCTACATCCAGCAGGATCTCGACAACCGCATGGGCATCTCCATGCAAGCCATCGATTGGCTCCGCGACCGGTCCGAGGAATATCGCGACAAGCTGGAGAAGGGACTGCTCGAGCTTCAGGAATACCGGGAGGAAACCGGTTCGGTCTCCCTCGAAGAGGACCAGAACATCGTCATCGAAAAGCTCAAGGCGCTGAACGGCGTGCTGACCATGGCCCAGACCGATCGCATCCAGGCCGAAACGATGTGGAAGTCCGTCCAGGGGCAGCTCGACGCCGAGGTACCGCTGGCCCAGATCGCGGCGGTGCTGAACGATCCCGGCGTCCAGCCGGCGCTCCAGAAGCTGCAGGACCAGCAGCGCGAAGTCGCCGGTTTGCAGCAGCGCTATCGTTCGCAGCATCCGGACCTGCAGCAGGCCGTCGAACTGGAGCAAAAACTCCAGAAGCAGTTCGAAGAGGCCTGCCGCGCCGCCATCTACGCCTTGAAGAGCCGGTATGAAATGCTGGTCGAGCGGGAGCGGAATCTCCAGACCGCGCTGGAAGAGCAGGAAAAAGCGTCCTTCGAGCTGGACCGAAAGTTGGTTCGCTACAACGAACTCAAGCGCAACATCGAGGCCGATCAGGAAATCCACCAGGCGGTGATCGCCCGGATGAAGGAAGCCAGCGTTTCCGAATCGCTGCCGACCGATGTCATCCGCCTCGCCGAAGAAGCCCGGCCCGCCCCAGCGCCGTTTCGTCCGCGTCCGGGACAAGCCATGGTGCGCGGCGTCGCTTTTGGATTGATCCTCGGTTTCGGCGCGATCTTCCTGTTCTATTACGCCGACCACCGGTTTCGCCGCAACGAGGAGGTCGAACGTCTCCTGGGCCTGCCCGTTCTCTCCACGGTTCCCCTGATTTTCGACAAGTCCGTCCGGGAGCGCGGCTTGGTCGCGCATCTCAAGCAGAGCGGCGAAGTGGCCGAAGCGTTCCGCACCCTGCGGGCCAGTCTCCTGCTGCGGGAAGACGTCCGCAACGCCCCCGTCCTGATGATCACCAGCGCCGGGCCGGGAGAAGGCAAGTCGCTCATCTCCGCCAATCTGGCCGTCAGCCTTGCCCAGGATGGCCGCCGCGTTCTGCTGGTCGGCGCCGACCTGCGTCGCCCCGTGCTGGCCAAGATCTTCGGAGCCGATCAGGATCGGCCGGGATTGGCCGAAGTGCTCAAGGGAGAATATCGCTGGCAGGAAGCCCTGTATCCGCAGGAGGTGCCGAACCTCGACGTGATGCTGTCGGGCCGCATCCCTTCGCATCCCGCCGAATTGCTGGGCCGCAAGCCGCTGGCCGATTTCTTGCGGGAGGCGCGCGGCCTCTATCAGCACGTGGTCATCGATGCGCCTCCCGTTCTCGGCGTCAGCGATTCGCTGGTCCTGTTGCCGCACGTGGACGGCATGCTGTTCGTGGTGCGCTACGGAGTCACGCACAGCATGGGCGCGAGCCACGCGGTTCTCAAGTTGCGGGAAAGCGGCACGCCTTGCATCGGCAGCATCCTGAACGGCGTGAATCTCAACTCGATGGCCAACTACTATTATTACCGGCGCTACGGCGGCTATGCCTACCGGCATTACCAGAGCCAGTCCGCCGACGCGTCGCCGGCCAGCGAAGGATGAAAGCCCGCGACTTTCCATTTCCGCTGGTCATGCTCCTGCTCTTGCTGGCGGCCGCCGCCTGGACGAGTCCGTGGCCGGTCCGCTGGGAAAACGGAGTGGTGCCCGGCCTTGCCGTGTTGGCATTGGCGGGCAGCCTTATCTCCGGTGGCCTGCCCGCGCGGATCGGGCTGGCGGGAGGACTGCTGCTGGGGTTGATCGCTATGTATGCTTGGAACGCTTCCCATGGTTGGGCCGACGGGCGCGGCTTGATTCCGCAAGACCATATCCGCGGAGGACCGGCTTCCGCGTATCCCGAGGGCACGTGGGCCGCCGGCCGCCTGTTTCTGGCTTTGTTCGCCGCTTTCGTCCTGGGGTTTCGCCTGTCCCGCCGGCAGATCCGCGGGCTGCAGGCGCTGGCGGCGGCGGCCGCCGCCGCCATGGCGCTGGCGGTTCTGATGCAGCGCTTGGAGCCGAATCCCGGTCACGTCTACGAACGTACCGGGATCTTCGTGAACGAGAACCATTTCGCCGTCTTCTCGAATTTGCTTTTGCCGGTGGTCCTCGTTGCGGCGGCGCGAGCGCGTTTCCGCGCGGTGCAGGAAGGGCGTCTGTCCAGCCCGGCGGGTCTCTTCCTGCTGGTGGCCGCGCTGATGGCCGCCGCGGTGGTGCTGTGCCGTTCCCGCGCCGGCGTCGCGGTGATGGCGCTGCTGGTGGCGGCGCACGTCTGGTTGTGCCATCGGACGATCCGGAATTATCCGTTTGCCGGCGTCCCGGCGTCTGCGGGGCTCAAGGCGGCGGGGTGGGCGGCGATCGCGGTGGCGGCGGGATTCGCCGTGCGGGCTTTTTGGCGCGAATGGCAGCGCATCGAGGTTCTGGGCCAGGAGTGGTCTTTCCGTTCCGGCATCCTGAAGGATGCGCTCGTCGCCTGGCGGGAACATCCCGCGTGGGGAATCGGTCCCGGAACCTTCTCCGTCGTGTTTCCGTACTACCAGTCTCCGGCGTTCGCGGGAAAAACCATCCTGCATGCGCACTGCGAACCGATCCAGTTTCTAGTCGAATTCGGCGTGGCGGGAGCGATCGCGGTCGTGGCCGTGCTGGCGCTGGCGCTGTCCGCGCGCAAAACCGCCTCCCTCGCTTCCGCGGAAATTCCGCCTTTCGCGGATCTCGAGCGCCGCGCATTCGGTTTCGGCCTGCTCGCCTGCGGTCTCCATTGCCTGATCGACTTTCCCCTGCGCATTCCGTTGATCGCCCTGTTGGCCGCCGCGTGGGCCGGCGTCTGGGTCGGCACCCGGCCGGATGTTTTGGCCGGCGTACCGGCGAGAGGAAGCTGACATGTCCCGCTCCGTGCGCGAATACGTCCGCCGGCCCCGCACCGGCTGGTTCGATCTGGCCCTGGGCGAGCTGTGGGAATACCGCGACTTGCTGGGCGCGCTGGCGTGGCGGAACCTGACGGTGCGCTACAAGCAGAGCCTGCTCGGCATCGGTTGGGCCGTGCTCAAGCCCGTGATGCAGATGATCGTGTTCAGCGTCGTGTTCGGGCGTCTGGCCGATTTGCCGTCGGACGGCATGCCGTATCCGGTTTTTCTCTATGCCGGCCTGCTGCCGTGGACGTATTTCTCCACGACGATCACCAGCGCCTCGGGCAGCCTGCTCGGCGGCGGCAACATGATCAACAAGGTATATTTTCCCCGCATGATCCTGCCGTTCTCCTATCTGTTCACCGGCCTGCTCGATCTGGCGCTGGCCATGGTCGTCCTGTTCGGCATGATGGTTTGGTATCGCGCCGACATGGCGTTCGGGCCGCAGATGCTGCTGTTCCCGATCTTTCTCGTGCCGGCCGTCGCCTGCGCCGGCGGACTATCGCTGTGGCTGTGCGCTTTGGCCGTTCGCTATCGCGACGTCCACCATCTGGTGCCGTATCTGCTGCAGCTCGGCATGTTCGCGACGCCCGTGGTTTACGCCGTCCAGCTGCTGCCGGAACGGTTTCGCTGGCTGCTGCAGCTGAATCCCATGACGGGCGTGATCGAAGGCTTCCGTTGGGCGCTGCTCGGCAAACCGGTCGAAGGATGGGGGTTGCTGGTTGGCGGCTTTGGGGTGGCGCTGCTTTTGCTGTTTTCGGGCATGGTCTATTTCCGGCGCGTGGAAAGGACGCTGGCGGACGTGATATGACCGGCCGGCCCGTCATCGAAGTCGCGCACCTCGACAAGGAGTTTTGCCTGGGCGAACTGCATCGCGGCCGGTGGGCCGCGCTGGCCCGCCGGCTGGCGGGGCGTCCGGCCGAAGCGGGCGCCGTGCTGAAAGCCCTCGACGACGTGGGATTTGCCGTGGCCGAGGGCGAGGTTTTCGGCATCATCGGCGCCAACGGGGCGGGCAAGAGCACGTTGCTGAAAGTGCTGGCGGGCATCACCGATCCCTCGTCCGGCCAGGCCGTCCTGCGCGGCCGGATCGCGTCGCTGCTCGAAGTGGGCACGGGGTTCCATCCCGAACTGACCGGCCGCGAGAACGTCTTTCTCAACGGCACGCTGCTGGGGCTGCGCCAGCGGGAAATCCGCGAAGAATACGATCGCATCGTGGACTTCGCGGGCCTCGAAAAATTCATGGATACGCCCGTCAAGCGCTACAGCTCCGGCATGCAAGTGCGCCTGGCGTTCGCCGTGGCGGCGCATTTGCGGCCGGAGATCCTGCTGATCGACGAAGTCCTCGCCGTGGGCGACGTCGCGTTCCAGCGCAAATGCCTGGGCGCGATGAAGGACGTCGCCGGCGGCGGCCGCACCGTGCTGTTCGTCAGCCACAACATGGCGGCGGTGAGCAGCCTGTGCCACCGCACCCTGATGCTTCGGCAGGGGCGGGTGGCGGCGCTGGGGCCGACCGACGAGGTCATCCAGACCTACATCCATTCCACGGAAGGCGTCCATGCGCGCGACGAGCAGGGATTCGTGGCCCTGCATGAACGCAAGCCGCTGTTCGCCCATTCGCCGTTGCTGTTGCGCGCCGCGCGGCTGGTCGACGAACGGGAACTGCCCGTGTCGTCGGCGCGCACGGGCGAACCGCTGCGCGTGGACGTCCGCGTCGAAGGGCTGGATCGGTTTCCCTCTGCGGTGGTCGGCCTGACCGTCCGGTCGGTGTTCGACCAGAAGATTTTCCACTTCAACACCGCCATGGCCGGCGGATTCGGATCGACGGCGCGCCACGCCCGCGAAATCGTCCGCCTGGAAATTCCGGAACTGCCGCTGATGGCGGGCGCCTATTCGCTGGATTTGCTCGTGTTCGAGCCGGGCGTGCGGTTGCTCGATCGCGTGGACGGCGCCGCCCCGTTCGACGTCATCGAATCCGATCTCTACGGCAACGGCTATCGCGGCGAGGCGCGCGAAGGCCTGATCGCGGTGCAGGGCGAATGCCGGATCGCCGGCGAGGAGGCCGGGGCATGAGCGCGCGCCCGGGACTGTTCGCCGTCGTCACCACGATCCAGGCGCCCACGCCGGCGGTTCGCGAATTGCAGCGCCGGTTGGCGCAGATCGGCGGCCGCCTCGTCGTGGCGGGCGACCAGAAAGGCCCGGCGGCGTTCGACCTGCCCGATTGCGATTTCCTGAGCTTGGAAGCCCAGCGGACCAGCGGCTTCGCCCTCGCGTCGTCGTTGCCGACGGGCCACTACGCGCGCAAGAACGTCGGCTATCTCCAGGCCATCCGCGCGGGCGCCGCGTGCATCTACGAGACCGACGACGACAACGCGCCGCTCGCGACTTGGGCGCCGCGCGCCGAAACCGTGGCGGACGCCCGGCGGATCGTTGGTGCCGGCTGGACGAACGTCTATCGCCATTTCACGGACGATCCGCAGATCTGGCCGCGCGGTTTTCCGCTCGAGCGCTTCGCGGATCCCCCCGCGCCGGTCGTGCCGGCGGACGCGACCGTCCGCGCGCCGATCCAGCAGGGCTTGGTCAACGGCTCGCCCGACGTGGACGCCGTCTGGCGGCTGACGCAGGACCGGCCGTTCGATTTCGAGGTGCGCGCGCCGGTTGCGCTGGGGCCGGGCCAGTGGTGTCCGTTCAACACGCAAAGCACGTGGTGGTGGCCGGCGGCCTATCCGCTGCTCTACGTGCCCAGCCACTGTTCGTTCCGCATGTGCGACATCTGGAAAGGCTTCATTGCCCAGCGTTGCCTGTGGGCGCTGGGGGCCGGCGTGGTTTTCCATTCGCCGGAAGTGGTCCAGGACCGCAATCCCCACGATTACCGGCGCGATTTCGAGGACGAAGTGCCGGGCTATCTCCAAAACGCGCGGATCGCGGAAATCCTCGCCGGCCTCGCGTTGGCGCCCGGCGAAGCCGCCGTTGCGGACAACCTGCGCGCCTGCTATGCGGCCCTGGTGTCCGCGCGGATCTTTCCGCCGGAAGAATTGGCGTTGGTCGCCGCGTGGCGAGCCGATCTGGAACGGATGCCGAAGCCGTGAATGCGCCCGCGCCGCTGCCGCCGTTGCCCGTCCGTCCTTTGCTGTCCATCGTCGTGCCCAGCTACAACCAAGGGGCTTTCATCCGCCAGACGATCGAATCGTGCTTGGCGCAGGATTACCGGCCGATCGAGATTGTCGTGGTGGACGGGGCTTCCACGGACGGCACCATCGACGTGCTGCGGTCGTTCGCCGACCGGCCCGAAGTGCGTTGGGTTTCCGAACCGGACCAGGGCGTCGTGGACGCCGTGAACAAAGGCATGCGCCGGGCCCGCGGCGAAATCTGCGGCATCCAGAGCTCCGACGACGTCTATTTGCCCGGGGCGTTCGCGCAGGCCGTGGCGGCGTTCGCGCACCGGCCCGATCTGGCGTTGGTCTATGCCGACGCCGTCAAAATCGATGCCGCGGGCCGCGAACTGACCCGCTGGCGATCCGGGCCGTTCTCGATCGAAAACTTCCTGTCCAAGCAGACCGTCGTGCTGCAGCCCGCCGCGTTTTTCCGCCGGTTCGCGTTCGAGGAGGTGGGCGGCTGGTCGTCCGACTATTTCAATGCCGATACGGAATGCTGGCTGCGCATGATCATGCGCCGGCCCGCGCTCAAGATCGATGCCTTCTGGGGTTCCCGCCGCATGCATGAAGCGCAACGGGACCGGCAAGGAGAACGGATCGTCGAGAGCTACGTTCGGATGACGCGGGACAATCCCGACGTCCGGAACGGTCCGGTCCGCTGGCGGCGGGCGGCGCGCTGCGGCCGGCTTCTCCACGTGGCGCGCTATGCGCCGGCTCTGTCGCCGTGGCGGAAAAAATGGTTGTTGCTGCAGGCCGTCGTCGCTTGGCCGCCGGCCTGGCAATCCGTGGATTTGCCCGGGCTATGGGTGCCGGGCTGGTTGGCGCTGCGGCGGCGCTGGGCGGATCGAAATCGGCGCGGAGGCGCGGAAACCGCATGAACGCGCAGCCGGAATCGCCCCGGGTGTCGGTCGTCATTCCGTGCCGGAACGATGCCGCCAGTCTGCCGCTCGTGCTGGCCGCGCTGGAACGGCAAACCTATCCGCGGGACAAATTCCAGGTCCTGGTCGTGGACAACGGTTCCACGGACGGCAGTGGGGAAGCGGCGCAGCCGTTTCCCGTCGAGCGGCTCCGGGAGCCGGTTCCATCCGCCTATCGGGCGCGGAACCGCGGCATCGCCGCGGCCACCGGCGAATATCTGCTTTTTTTGGATGCGGACACCGTTCCTTGCCCGGAGTGGATCGCGGAACTGGTCCAAACGGCACAGGCGGCGGATTCCTGGCTGGCCGGCGGCCGGATCGAGAACGAAGTGGCCCGACCCGCGTTGGGCAGCGCCTTGCTGGCGCTGGCCCGGTCGGCGGATCAACGCCGCGCCGCGCTCGAAAGTTCCGGCCGGTTGTCGGGGGGCAACATGCTCGTCGCGCGCGCCGCTTTCGACAAATATGGGTTGTTCTTGCCGGTCCAATCCGGCGGCGACGGCGAGTTTTCGCTGCGGGCCAACCCGGAGCGCAAACCCGTTCCGTATGCCGAACGGGCCGTGGTCGTGCACCGGTGCGACGTCGGCATCGGAGCGTATCTGGGGCGCGCCTATCGGATCGCCAAGGGCCAGGCCAGGCCCGGCCCGGAGCCCGTGCCGCTGCCGTGGCGGCCGGGCGTGCGCCGCGCGCGCGAAATCCAGCGGCGATTGCCTGCCGGCGTCTCCGCTTCTTGGCTGCGCGTGCTGGCCGTGCTTTGGCTGGAACGGTGGCTGTTTTTCCTGGGCGATCGGACCGGCCGGCGGGCAGGGAGGACGGCATGAGCGCCGGCGTGCCCGATCTCGTCAGCGTCGTGATTCCCGTTCGTGACCGCGCGCGCTGGTTGCCGGCCGCCGTGCAAAGCGCCCTGGATCAGCGCCACCCCCGCGTGGAAGTGCTGCTGTGCGACGACGGTTCGACCGATGGCACCGAGCGGACGATCGATGACCTCGCCGCCCGCGCGCCCGACCGGATCCGCGCCCTCCATCTGCCGGCGCGCGGCCCGGGACCGGCCCGCGAGGCGGGCCGGCTGGCGGCCCGGGGCGAATTCATCCAGTATCTCGACAGCGACGATTTGTTGCTGCCGGACAAGTTCAGCCTGCAGATCGCCGCTTTGCGCGCCCGGCCGGAATGCGGCATCGCTTACGGCATTACGCGCCTGGTGGACGAACAGGGCCGCATCTTGGTCGATCCCTTCAAGTGGACGGGCCGGGAAATCCCGAAGCTCTTTCCCGGGCTGCTGGTGGACCGCTGGTGGTGCACGCACACGCCGCTGTATCGCCGCGAGACGTGCGACCGCATCGGCCCTTGGTCCGATCTTCGCTATTCCCAGGACTGGGAGTACGACGCGCGCGCCGGTGCGCTGGACGTTCCGCTGGTGTTCGTGGATCGTCCGGTCAGTCACCACCGGCAACACGCCGGCACCCGGCAAACGCAGGGCGGGCGCTGGCTGGCGCCGCCGGACCAGATTCGCTTTTTCCGCGCCCTGCTGGCCGGGGCGTTGGCCGTTGGCGTGGCCAAAGAAGCGCCCGAAATGAAACATTTCGTCCGCTGGACGTTCGCGGCGGCGCGCGCGGCGGCGCGGACGGGGGACGGCGCTTCCGCCTCCGGTCTGCTCGCTTTGGCCGAATCGGCGGCCATCGGTTCGGCACGCACGGTGCGGGCCTATCGGCGGCTGAGCGAAGGGTTGGGCTGGCGCTCCGTGGCCGTCGTTTCCGAAACGCTGCGATCGTGGCGCGGGCGGCGGTTCGGGCGCGACACGTTGCCGAAATCGTGGATGATGCCGGAGAACCCGCCATGCTGAATTCCTTTCATTACGTCCGGTATCGTCTGGGCCTGGCTTCGCCTTCGACCCAGACGTCGGAACGGGAACGGTCGTGCCTGCGCCGCCATGCGGCGGGGAAACGCCGCCTGGCGGAAATCGGCGTGTGGCACGGGGTCAACACGCGGGCTTTCCGCGAAGCGATGGCGCCCGACGGCGTGCTGCTGGCCGTGGACCCGTTCCCGCGGCGGTTTTTCGGCATCCGCGGGTTTGGCTGGGCGCGGCGCATCGCGCATCGCGAAGTCGCGCGCAGCGGCAACGGCCGCGTCGTCTGGCTCGAATGCCGGGGCGAAGAAGCGCCGCGGTTGCCCGCGGCGCAGCCGTTCCTGCCGGTGGATTTCATTTTCATCGACGGCGACCACAGCTACGCGGGGCTGCAAGGCGATTGGCAGGCGTGGAAAGATCGCGTGGCGCCCGGCGGCATCGTCGCCCTGCACGATTCGCGCCAGCGCGACGGCTGCGGTTCGGAACGGTTCACCCAAGACGTGATTCTTGCGGATCCCGATTTCGTGCGGGTGGACGAAATCGATTCCCTGACGGTATTGAGGCGCAAGACGTGACCTTGCCGGCGAACAGCGCGGCGCGAGTCGAAACGGGTCTCCCCGACGTGTCCGTTGTGATGAGCGTGTTCAACAACGCGGATACGCTGCCGGCGGCGCTGGCCGGCATCTTGTCGCAGGAAGGCGTAGAATTGGAGTTCATTGCCGTGGACGACGGTTCCACAGACGGTTCCGCCGCGATCCTCGACGAAGCGGCGCGGAAAGATGGGCGTCTGAAAGTGGTGCACCGGCCGAACGCGGGCCTGACCCGCGCGCTGATCGCCGGCTGCGCGCTGGCGACCGCCCCGTGGATCGCGCGGCAGGACGCCGACGACGTATCGCTGCCGGGACGTCTGGCGGCGCTGTTGGACCGGGCGCGGCGCCAGCCCGATGCCGTTTTGCTGGCATCGGCGGCTTGGTGCACGGGGCCGCGCGGGGAACGCCTGCGGGAAGTCGCGGTCGAAACCGATCCCGCGCAGGCGCGCCGCGACTTGCTGGCGGCCCGGACCGGTCCGCCGGCGCACGGCAGCGCGATGTTTTCGCGCGCGGCCTACGAAGCCGTCGGCGGCTATCGCGCTTGCTTCTACTACGGCCAGGATTCCGATCTGTGGATGCGCTTGGCCGAACGCGGCGGCGTGGCCTATCTCGGCGAGCCGCTGTATGCCTATCGCTGGGATCCCGGCGCGATTTCCGGCGCGAGCCGGTCGTTGCAGCGGAAGTTCGGTCGGTGGGGGCAGGCCTGCCGAAAAGCCAGAGCCGACGGGAAAAGCGAAGAACCGTTTCTGTGCCAAGCGGCACAACTGGCGGACGATATCCATTGCGGTCGCGTAAACAAGGCGCGGGCGAAGGATCGGGCGATCGGTCTTTACCATGCCGGTTGCCTTATGGAAATGTCCGATCCGTCCGGCGCGCGCGCCTACTACTGGCAAGCCGTTTCCGTCCATCCGTTTTTCATGCGGGCATGGCTCAAATTGCTGGGATTCGGAAGGCGGACATAGCATGCGCTTCCTGGTCGGATCCGATTACGCGCGCGACCCCAATGCCGGGGCCGCCGGCACGATCGTCTGGACAAACCGGGCACTGCGGGAACTGGGCCACGAGGTGGACGAATTCTGGGCCGCGGATTTGCCGCGCCGAATCCGGCACGGCAATCTCCATTATCTGCTGGAATTGCCGGGCGCTTTCCGCCGGGAAGTGGCCGCGCGCTGCCGCCGGAAGGCGTATGATGCGGTGATCCTCGACCAGCCCCACGCCTTCCTCGCCGGCGAATACCTCCAGGCGCACCATCCGGAAGTCCTGTTCCTCAACCGCACGCAGGGCTGGGAAGCGCAGGCCGACGAAGCGCTGCAGGCGTTGAAGCCGGCCGGAACGTCGCGACCGGGTCTGTTGCGCGGCGCGGCGCAGGAAACCATGCGGCGCCTGTTGCTTCGCCACCAGGACCGCGTCGTGGCCTGCGCCGACGGCATCTTGGCGGGCTGTTCGCCCGTTCCCGACTACCTCGAGCGGAAGTATGGCTATCCCCGCGAACGCGTCGCGGTCATTCCCTACGGCGTCACCGATGAATTCATCCGGCGTCCGCTGTCCGCCGACCCGGACCGCTGGCGGCGGCTGTTGCACGTCGCGCAGTTCGCGCCATTCAAGGCGCCGGAAATCGTCGCCGCCACGTTCAGCCGCATCCTGCGGGAACGACCGGATGTCCGGGCCGATTGGGTTTGCGACGTCCGGCATCACGGGCAGGTGCGGGAACGGTTCGCGCCCGAATTGCGGGACCGGGTCCGGCTGCATCCGTGGGCGGACCAGTCGGAACTGGTGGCGCTGTACGACGCCTGCGGCATCTTCCTGTTTCCTTCGCACTACGAAGGTTTCGGCAAGACGCCGTTCGAAGCCATGGCCCGCGGTCTCGCAGTGGTGGCCACGCGGGTCGGCGGCCTCGTGGATCTCGTCCGGGACGGCGAGAACGGCTATCTGTGCGCACCGGGGGACGCCGAGGGGCTCTACCGGCGCGTCGCGCAATTGCTGGACGCCCCCGCGCAGGCGGCGCAGCTGGGAGCACAGGCCCGCCGCGACGCGGCGCAACTGACCTGGCCGAACCACGCCCGGGCGCTGGCGGAATTCGTCGCGCGGCGGCAGGCGGAAAAGGGTCGGCGCATCCGGACATGCGGAAAGGACGTCTCGTCGGAAATCCCGTCCGTGGCTGCGGCCGGTCGGACGGCGCCGGCCGTCAGCGTCGTGGTGCCGACCTATCGGCGCGGGGCCGCGCTGCTGGACACCTTGGGCCATCTGCTGGTGCTGGAACCGCCGCCGGGCGAAATTCTGGTGGTGGACCAGACCGAGGCGCATCCGGCGAGCGTGGCGGAACAGCTCCGGCAGCTGGAAAACGCCGGGCGCATCCGGGTTCTCCGTTTCTCGCCGCCGTCGATCCCGCGCGCCATGAACGTCGGGTTGCGCGAAACGCGGAATCCCGTGGTGCTTTACGTGGACGACGACGTCGTTCCCGCGTCGGACTTGGTGGCCGCCCACGCCGCCCGCTATGCCGGCGATTTTGCCGCCGTGTGCGGACAAGTGCTCCAACCGGGCGAAAGCCCCGATCCGGACGCCAACCGCGGGCCGCGCGGCACGGGGTTCATGGCCGACCTCGATTTCCGGTTCAACGGCACGCGCGCGATCGAAATCGCCAGCGTGATTTCCTGCAATCTGTCCGTGGATCGCGCCGCGGCGCTGGCCATCGGCGGCTTCGACGAAGGCTTCATCGGTTCCGCGTACCGCTACGAAACGGATTTCGCCCGGCGCCTGCTCGCGGCCGGCGGGCGGATTCTCTTCGCCCCGGAAGCGTCCCTGCGCCACCTGCGGCTGCCGACCGGCGGCACGCGCAGCCAAGGCGACCATCTGGAACGGCCTGCGCCGGGACATGCTTTTGGCGACTACTATTTTGCTTTGCGCCACGCGTGCGGCGGGGAGCGGCTCCGCTATCTGGCGGGCCGGCTGGTCCGCGAAACCTGCAATCGCTATTATCTCCGGCATCCGTGGAAACTGCCGCGCAAGCTGGGGAGCGAATTCACGGCCTGGCGTTGGGCTTGGCGCCAAGCCCGCCTCGACCCGCTTTTTCCGGAAACGCGACGGCCATGAATTCCAACGTCGGAAACGAGATGAGCCGGCCGAACGTCCACGACGATTCGCGGTCGCTCTATCGGCACGACGACCGGCCGCCGTGCGCAAGCGGCTACCTCGCGCCTCTCGTCGTGCGCGCCTGCCGCGCCGCCGGCGCCCGGCGCGTTCTCGACTTGGGTTGCGGCAACGGCACGTTGTGCCGCGCTTTGGCGGAGGAAGGATTCGAGGTCGTTGGGCTGGAACCGAGTGCCAGCGGAATCGCGGCTGCCCGCCGGGCCGTTCCGGAAGGGGTTTTCCACCTGGGCAGCGTCTACGACGGTCCAGAGATCGTTCCAGAAGGCAATTTCGACGCGGTGGTCAGCACCGAAGTGGTCGAACACCTGTTCCGGCCCGCGGCGTTGCCGGCCTTGGCCCGCGCGAAGTTGAAAGCCGGCGGCTTGTTCGTGGTGTCCACGCCGTACCACGGCTATCTGAAAAACCTGCTGTTGGCGCTGGCCAACCGCTGGGATTTCCACCATTCGCCGAACTGGGATGGCGGCCATATCAAATTTTGGTCGCGCCGGACGCTGACGGAACTGCTGGAATCCAATGGATTCGCGGTGGCGGAATTCCATGGCGCCGGCCGCCTGCCGTGGTTGTGGAAATCCATGGTGGTGGTGGCGCGGAAGACGCCCGGGGAGCGGCCATGAAACTCCACCTGGCCATCGTCGAAACGCATCCGATCCAGTACAAGGCGCCGCTGTTTCGGAAACTGGCGGCGGATCCGCGCCTCGATTCGACCGTGTTTTTCGCGCTGGTGCCCGATGCCGCGCAGCAGGGCGCCGGTTTCGGCGTGCCGTTCGAATGGGACGTGCCGCTGCGCGCAGGCTACCGCAGCGAAGTGCTGGAAAATCGGGCGCGGCATCCTTCCGCGACGACGTTCGCCGGTTGCGACACGCCGGAAATCTACGCGCGCCTGCGGGAATTGCGTCCGGACGCGGTGTTGGTGAACGGCTGGGTCGCGAAGACCTGTCTGCAAGCGCTGTGGGCCTGCAAGCGGCTCGGAATTCCGTGCCTGGTGCGCGGCGAGGCGAATCTCCTCCGGCCTCGCGCGGCGTGGAAGCACGCGCTGCACGGGTTGCTGTTGCGGCAGTACGCCGGCTGGCTCGCCATCGGTTCCGCCAACCGCGAGTTCTATCGGTTCCACGGCTGTCCCGAAGGCCGCATCTTCTGGGCGCCCTACGCGGTGGACAACGATTTCTTCGCCGCGCAAGCCGCCGCGCGCGCCGGACGCCGGCGCGAACTGCGCGCCGCGTTCGACCTGCCGGCGGAGGCCGTCGTCTTCCTGTTTGCCGGCAAATTGGAAGAGAAGAAGCGGCCGATCGATTTGCTGGAGGCCGTCGCGCGAATCCCGGCGGACTTGCGTTCCCGCGTCCACGTGCTGGTGGCGGGTGAGGGCCCGTTGCGCGACGCCTGCGAGCGGCGCGCGCGGGCGGACAACCTGCCCGCGACGTTTGCCGGTTTCCTCAACCAGTCGCGCTTGCCGGACGCCTATGCCGCCGCGGACGTCCTCGTGCTGCCGTCGGACGCGGGCGAGACCTGGGGTCTGGTCGTCAACGAAGCGATGGCCTCGGGGCGGCCGGCCGTCGTATCGCGCGCGGCCGGTTGCGGAACGGATCTCGTCGTCGAAAACGAAACGGGCCGCGCTTTCGCCTGCGGCGACGTCGCGGCGCTGGCGGATATCCTCGGGGCCTATGCGCGCGATCCGGCCGCGGCGGCCCGGCAGGGCGCCGCGGCGGCGGAACGCATCCGCGCATACGGCCTGGAAACGGCGGCCGCGGGAATCGCGGCGGCCGTGCAAGCTTGCGGGGGAGGTTCCCCATGCTGAATGGGCTCGCGTTGCTGGTGGCGGCGGCCTGCCTGATCGCCTTGACGAACTGGCGCTGGGGCATCTGCGCCGCCATCTTGGTCAGTTTTCTCCAGGATCCGCTGCGCAAGGTGATTCCCGGCGCGCCGGCCTATCTGGTGCTGGCCGCTTTGCCGATCTGGCTGTGCGCGCTGCTGTCGGCCGCCCGCGTCCGCCAATTGCCGGTCAGGCGGTTTCTGGACCAGTTCCCGCGTCTCGGTTGGTGGGCCCGGATTTTCGCGGCGTATCTCGTGATTCCGGCCGCGATTTCCGCGACCTACGGTCGGAATTCATGGATGATCACGCTGCTGGGCGCCTTCGTGTACGCGGCCATGTTCCTGATGCTGGTGGCGGGGTGGCGGTTTCCCGTCCGGGACTTCGGACCCACGCGGCTTCTGGCCGTCTACGCGGTAGCCGCCACGCTGATGCTGCTCGGAGGGCCGTTGGAGGTGCTGGGGCACCAGGCGGGCAATCCGTTGCTCGGCACCGAAGCGCTGGGCCACGTCTGGGTGACGCAGCGCACGGGCGCGGCGGTCTACATGCACGCGGGATTTTTCCGCAGTCCGGACGTGATGGGTTGGCATGCGGCGCTGACGTTCATGGTGGCCGTCATTCTGGCCTTTCGTTCGAAGGGAGCCGCACGCGGATTCTGGGTGGCCGTGGCGGTGCTGGCGATCTTGAACGTCTGGTTTTGCGGGCGCCGCAAGATGTTATCCATGATCCTGGTTTTCCTGGGTTGCTACACGCTGTTCGTGTTCCGCTTTGCGCGCATCCAGAAAATCCTGTCGGCCAGCGGCACGGCCTTGATGGTCGTGGGATTGGGCTGGTATTTGATTACGTCGATGTTCTACGACGAAGCGGTCGAGCGGTTCTACTTGACGGCCTTCACCGAGGCCGACGAACAGATCCAGCGCCACGGGGTCCAGGCGGTGCTGGGAACGGTCCGGCAGGCCGGATTTTGGGGCTATGGCCTCGGCATGTCCCAGCAGGGCGTCCACAACATCCCGAACGTGGAAACGCCCCATCTGTGGCAGGAAAGCGGACCGGGAAAACTCGTCGCGGAACTCGGCGTGCCGGGCAACGTCCTGTATCTCGGCTTGGGCATCGCGATGTTCATCACGGCCTACCACGTGGTGCGCCGCACGCATGGCCGACCGGCGTTCTATCTGGCCGCCGGCCTGTTTTCGGTGCTGGCGGCCAACGTGGCCTCGTCCGTGGTGTCGGCCCAGATTTTCGGCGATCCGTTCGTGGCGTTCCTGTTGGCATTTCTGGCGGGATTGCTGTTGTCCTGCGCGCGCGCCGGGCCCGCGCCGCCGGCGGAAACGGAGCCGGGGCCATGAAGAAGCGGCTGGTTTGGATTCGCACCGCGCCGCCGGACCTTCCCGGCAGCATGGCCGCCTTTGGCGACCTGGTGCGGCAAGCCGTCGAGCCGTTGGCGGACGACTGGGAACGGTCGACGTGCGACCTGTTCGATCCGCGCGGCGGCGCCTCCATGTGGCGGCACCATCTGTGGCGTCTGCGGCATGCCCGCCGCGTGCTCGCGGCGCAGCCCGCCGATCTTTGCCATTGGCTGGACGGTTCGATGGCGGCCTTCATCCCCCATGCGCTGCGCGCCCGCAGCGTCGTCACGGTCCACGATCTGATTCCGTTGCTGCAACTGCGCGGGGAATTGCCGGGGCGTCCCAGCGCGCCGGCCGCGTGGCTGATCCGGCGCGGCATCCGGGCCTTGCGCGGTTGCGCCGGCCTGTGCGCGGATTCCGCGGCCACGCGGGCCGATCTCGCGCGGCTGGCGGGCATCGCGGAACGCGTGGCCGTGGTTCCCGTGCCGGTGCGGCTCCTGCCGCCGCCGCAGCCGGTCGCGGTGGCCGGCCTGCCGCCCGGCGCGCGCTACGTCCTGCATGTCGGCAACAATGCGGGCTACAAAAACCGTTTGGGCGTTTTGGCCGTATTTTCCCGTCTGCGCGATCTGGCGGATTTGCATCTGGTGTTGGCCGGCCCGCCGCCGACCCGCGCGTTGCGCGCCGCGGCCGCACGCCTGAAACGCGTGCATTTCGCCGGGCCCGTGGACGACGCCCAGCTGAACGGCCTTTATCGCGGCGCGGCCGTTTTCCTGTTCCCGAGCCTCTATGAAGGCTACGGCATGCCCGTGCTGGAGGCCATGGCGGCGGAGTGCCCGGTCGTGTGTTCCACCGCGCCGGCGTTGGTCGAAGTGGCGGGTGCGGCCGCGCTCTGCGCGCCGGCGTCCGATCCCGAAGCGCTGGCCGCGCAATGCCGGATGGCGTTGTCCGACGCCGATCTGCGGGGCAAGCTGGTCGCGGCGGGCCGCGCCCGCGCCGGCGGTTTTGACGTTGCTTCGTTGGGCCGATCCTTGCTGAAATGCTACGAACAGGCGTTGGAGCGAAAGGAACCCCATGGCTGATACGGCATCATCTCGAATCCGGGTGGACCGGGCCGCCTGTCCGAGTCCCCATTCGGCCGCCAACAAGCTGGCTCGTTTGCTGTGGCAGGCCGCGTGGCTCCTGCTGTTCCGGCCTTCGCCGTGGTTCTGGCACGCGCCGCGCCGCGCGCTGCTGCGCCTGTTCGGAGCGAAGCTGGGGAAAAACGTCCAGATCATGCCGTCGGTTCGGATCTGGGCGCCTTGGCACCTGTCGCTGGGGGACTTTGCGACCGTCGGCGCCGGCGTGGATCTCTACGACGTGGACCGCATCGAGATCGGCGCCCACGCCACGATCAGCCAGCGCGCCTTCCTGTGCACCGCCACGCACGACGTGGATCATCCGAACATGCCGTTGCAAACCGCGCCGATCCGGATCGGCGCCGGCGCGTGGGTTTGCGCGGAGGCCTACGTGCATCCCGGAGTGGAAATCGGGACCGATGCCGTCGCCGGCGTGCGCGCCGTGGTGCTGCGCGACGTGCCGCCGGGGCAGATCGTGGGCGGCAACCCCGCGAAATTCCTGCGGACGCGCCATTTGGAGAATGCGGGGCCGGAGTGACCGTGCCGCTTTCCATTTCGGCGGTCGTGTTGTCCCACAACGAAGCGGCCAACCTGCCGCGTTGCCTGCGCGCGCTGCGAGACTGCGCCGAAGTCGTCGTGGTGGACGACGGCAGCACCGACGATAGTCCGCGGGTCGCCGCCGAGTGCGGCGCGCGCGTCGTGGTCCATCCCTTCGCCTCGTTCGCCGACCAGCGCAATTGGGCGATGGACGCAGCCGGTCTGCGCTGCGACTGGGTTCTGCATCTGGACGCGGACGAAGTCGCGCCGCCGGAATTGCTGGCCGAAATCCGGCGCCGCCTGCCGGCGCTGGAGGCCGGCGCCGTCGGCCAGCTTGCGCGCAAGGTGATGCTCGGGGAAAAATGGCTGAAGCACAGCGCGGATTATCCCGTCTTCGTGCCCCGTCTCGTCCATCGCCGCGGCCCGCGCTACGTCATGCGCGGCCACGGCGAAACGCTGGCGGCCGCGTCCGGAGCCGCCGTCTATTTCGACGCGCCGCTGCGGCACTACAATTTCTCCAAAGGCTGGGCCGAATGGCGCGTGCGGCACTTGCGCTATGCCGCCGCCGAAGCCGCGCGCATCCGTTCCGGCGGGGCGGCTCTTTCCTTGCGCGCGCTGGTCGCGCCGGACCGCTCCGTCCGCCGCGCCGCGTTGCGGGCGCTGTCCTACCGGCTGCCCGGTCGGCCGGCGCTTCGGTTTCTCTACGCCTATCTGCTGCGGCTGGGCTTTTTGGACGGCCGGGCCGGCTGGACCTTTTGCCGCGCCATGGCCTCCTACGAACGCATGATCGACGCCGAACTGCGCAAGCCGCAGGCGGAAGCGAAATGAACGTCGTGCTGGTCAACCAGTTCTTTCCGCCGGCGGAGGCGCCGACGGGGATCCTGCTGGGCGACGTGGCCGCGGAACTGGCGCGCCGGGGACACCGCGTGACGGTCGTCGCTTCGGCCGCGGCCTACGGAGCGGGCGCGGAGGCGCCGGTGCCCGCCGGCGTGCAAGCGGTCCGGGTGGGGCCGGAGACCCGGCATCGCGATGGCCCCGCCGCGAAGTTCGCCGATTATCTGTCGTTCGTGCGCGGAGCCTGGAAGGAGCTGTCGCGCCGGGAGCGTCCAGATGCGGTGCTGTGCCTGACCACGCCGCCGTTCATCGGTCTTCTGGGCGCGCATCTGCGAAAACGCAGAGGCGTGCCGTTCGTGCTGTGGTGCATGGATCTCTACCCCGAGGCGTTGTCGGCGCACGGTTGGCTGCGGCCGTGGAATCCGCTGAAGCCGCTGCTGGCCGCTCTGGCGCGGGAAGAACGCCGCCGGGCTTCCGCCGTCATCGCCCTCGGACCGGACATGGCGGAACGGCTGGCCGCCTCGGGCGCGCGGCGCGTGGAAACGGTTCCCGTCTGGAGCGGTCTCGCGGTTTCGCCGTCTCGGGAAACCGAAGCGCGCGCCCTGCGCCGCGCGCGCGGCTGGGCCGACGACGACGTCGTCCTGCTTTACAGCGGCAACATGGGGCGCGCCCACCGGGCGGACGACTTCGCCGCCCTGGCCGAAAGCCTGCGCGGCCGCTCGCCGCGCTGCCGGTTCGTTTTTTCCGGCGGCGGCCCGCTGCGGTCGGAATGGGAGCGGAAATGGAGCGGGCTTTTCGAATTCATGCCGGCGGTGGCCGGCGATGCATGCGTCGCCCATTTGCTCGCCGCCGACGTCCATCTGGTTTCCCAGCAGCCGGCCTGGACGGGCGTCGTGGTGCCGAGCAAGTTCCCGGCCGCCTGCGCCTTGGGGAAGCCCGTCGTTTTCGCCGGTCCGCCGCAGAGCGCCGTCGGCCGATGGCTGGCGGAAGCGGATGCGGGTTGGCTCTTGGCGCCCGGCGCCGCCGCGGCTTCCGAGCAAGTCGCCCGCGAAGTTCTCCGGGCGGATGTGCGCGCCGCCAAGGGCGCGCAAGCGGCCCGCCTTTTCCGGCAACGGTTCGCGCCGGCGGAAAATTGTGGTAAGATCGCCAACTTGATCGAACACGTCGCGGAAGAACGGCCATGACCTTCGAAGCCATCCTGAAATATCCGGCGGTATTCCTCGCGGGGATGCTGGCTGTTTGGGCGCTGACGCCGTTGTGGCGGCGGCTCGCGCCGCGCTGGGGATTTCTGGACCGGCCCGGCCGGCGCAAGGTGCACCGCCAACCCGTTCCGCGCGGCGGGGGGCTCGCGGTGTTCGTCGGATTCCACGTCGCCTGCGCGGTTGTGTTCCTGTTCCCGTGGGAACCGTTTGCGGGCCAGTTGTCCATCGCGTGGTGGTTTCGTTTCCTGCCGGTGAGCGCCGGCGTGGTGCTGCTGGGCCTGCTGGACGACCGCTGGGATCTCAAGCCGATGGTGAAACTGGCGGGGCAGGTGGTCGTCGCGGCCGCCGCCTACGAGTCGGGCATCCGTCTCCAGAACATCCTGGGGTTTGCGTTTCCGGGCTGGGTGGATGCGCTCGCGACGATTTTCTGGTTCGTCGCGCTGATGAATGCGTTCAACCTGATCGACGGCGTGGACGGCTTGGCGGCGGGCATCGCGCTGATCGCGGCCACCGGCATCGGCTTGTCGCTGGTGTTCCGCGGCGCGCCGGGCGACGTGCTGCTGTTCCTGGGCCTGGCGGGCGCCTGCCTGGGATTCCTGCGCTACAATTTCCATCCGGCGAGCGTGTTCCTGGGCGACGCCGGCAGCCTGTTCCTGGGGTTTGCGCTGGCGGCGCTCTCGATCTCGACGAATTCCAAGGGACCGTTCATGGCGGGTCTCGGCGTGCCGCTGCTGGCGGTGGGCGTGCCGTTGTTCGACGTGGTGCTGGCCGTGTGGCGCCGCGCCATGCGCCGGCTGCTGAACCGCGCGGACGGCCAAGGGCCGGCGCCCGGCTTGGACGAAGGGGACGCCGAACATTTGCACCACCGCCTCCTGCGGCAGGGACGAGGGCAGGGACAGGTGGCGGGGCTGCTCTACGTCGCGACCTTGGCGCTGGTGGCGGTGGGGTTGCTGGCCACCATATTCCACGATCGCGCTCTGGGCATCCTGGTGCTGGCGTTTCTGCTGGCGGCCTACACCGTCGTTCGCCATCTGGCGGGCATCGAGCTGCACGAAAGCGGCCGAGTGGTCCTGCAGGGACTGGCGCGACCGGTCCGGCGCAACCAGACGCTTTTGTTCTACATCGTGGGCGATTTGTTCATTTTGAATATCGTGCTGCTGGCAGGACATGCGTTGCTGGACTTGCAAGACGGCGTGCTGGACGTGCCCCTGAAGACCGCCTGGTTGCAGTCCGCGCCCATGGACCTGTTCGTGCCGTTCGTGGTCCTGTTGCTGTTCCGGTCCTACTCGCGCGTCTGGTATCTGGCGCGGGTGTCGGAATACGCGGCGACGGGCTTGGCCGTGACGTTGGGCTACGCCATCGCCGCCGGGCTCCAGTTGCTCGTCGCGCGCAGCCGCGGGGAAGTGCTTTCGCTGGTGCTGTACTATCTCCTGCTGGCGGGGCTCGCGGCGCCCGCGGTGGTGATGACCCGCGCCGCCTTGCGCGTGGTGCAGGACCTGATGCAGTGGCGGACGCGCGGCTCCCGGCCCGACGGCGCCGCGCCCGCGCGCGCCCTCGTCTGCGGCGCCGGCTACCGCACCACGCTGTTCCTCCGGCAGATTCCTTTCCGCGTCGCCGATCGCGCCCCCGTCGACGTCGTCGGCTTGGTCAGCGCGGATGCCGCCATCACGGGACACGCCGTGCACGGCATTCGCGTCGTGGGCACCTATCGCGATTTGCCGGCGCTGGTGGTGCAGCACCGGATCGACGTCCTCTATCTCGTCGAAGCCGTGGACGACGCGGAAGTCGCCGGATTTTGCCGGATGCTGAAGGGGCTGCCCGTGCGGCTGGTCCGCTGGGACATCGTCGAAACGGACGTTCCGCTGCATGCGTAGGCTGCTGGTCAACGCGCTGTCGGTCGCCAATCCGAGCGGATTGCACGTGTTGCTGGGGCATCTGGATCAGGTGGCGGACGCGTTGCGGGATCGCGTTCGCCTCGTGGTGCTGTGCCGCGCGGACGCGGCCGGCCTGCGCGCGGGGCTGGGGGAGCGCGCCGATTGGGAGTTCGCGCCCGCGTTCACGCGCGGCTGGTTCCGGCGCGCGTGCTGGGAGCGCGCGCATCTCGCGCGGCTCGCGCGGCGGCACGAAGCCTGCGCGGTTTTCACGCCCAGCGGCATCGCCGCGCACGGCCTCGACGTTCCCCAGATCGTGTTTTGCCAGAATCCGTGGGCGCTGGTGCCGGCCGCCCGCCGCCGCCGCGACGCGTTCAAGGCGGGATTGCAGCGCCGGGCCTATCGCCGCGCCATGCGCGCGGCCGACGTCCTGGTCTTCAATTCCCGCTACATGCAGGCGGCCTATCGCGCCAACGCCGGCTGCGAAGAAAAACGCGGGCTCGTGGTTTACCAGGCCGCGGACGACGCCACCCGCGCCCGGGCGGCCGCGGCGGCGGACGTCCCGCGCCAGGCCGGCCAGATCCTCTGCGTTTCCGTGATGGCGCCGCACAAGAACGCCGAAGCGCTCGTGCGCGCCTTGCGCGTCGTCCGGGACGGGAATCCGGCGGCGCGCCTCGTTTTCGCCGGTTCGTGGCCCGACGCCGCCTACGAACGGAAGATCCGCGCGCTCGTCGGCTCGCTGGGCCTGGGCGGGGCCGTCGAATTCCTCGGATTCGTTACGCGCGAACGGCTGGACCGCCTGTACGCCGAGTCGCGCGTCTTTTGCCTGATGAGCCGGTGCGAATCCTTCGGCATTCCCGCCGTCGAGGCGCAGGGGTTCGGGACGCCCGTCGTCGGTTCCACGGTCTGCGCCGTTCCCGAAATCGGCGGCGCCGGCGGCTTGTTCCGCGATCCGGACGACGTTTCCGGCATCGCCGCCGCCCTGCGGACGTTGCTGGAAGACGACGCGGAATGGCGGCGGCTTTCGGCTGCCGCGCGGGCGAACGCCGCGCGGTTTACCTGGGCCGAATGTTCCCGGCCCTTGGTCGATCTCGTCGCCGAACTGGCGGGATCCGGAACCGGCGGCATCCGCGCATGAACGTCGCGCCGGCGAGCCTGAAGATGAAATTGGCGTTGTCGGCCGGCGCGTTTCTCGTAGCGGGCGGGCTGCTGGAATTGGCCTGCCAGGCGACGTACGCCTTCGGCGTAGCGCCCCAATTGGCCGCGCAGCGGAACGATCCCGCGCATTACTACGAGGCGTCCGACGATTCCGTGTTGGCGTATCGCCTCAAGGCCGATTGCCGGATCGAGAAGGACGGCCGCGTCGTTTGCATCAATCGCCATGGTTTGCGCGACGATCGCGACGACTTGGCCGCGCCGGCCAGCGTGGCGTTGCTGGGCGACTCCGTGCCGTTCGGCATCGCGCTGTCGCAGGACGAAACGCCGGCGGCCGCCCTGCAGCGGCTGGCCGGCGCCGAAACGCGCGTCCTGAATTTCGGCGTCCCCGGCTACGGAGTCCAGGAATTGCGGCGCGAATTGGAGCGGATCTTTTCCCTGTGCCGCCCCAGCCGCATCTATTACGTTCTCAACCCCAACGATTTTTCCGTGCGCGGCACCTTCACGGAGGGCGGCGACAACGGGTTGTATCGCATGTACGTCCCGCCGGCGCTGAAGACGCCTTTTTTCGTGCGCAAGGCGATCTACCGTTTTATGAAGGGGGGAAGGATGTCGTCCGTGCGGTGGTACCGCTGGCTGTACGAAAGCAACAAGACGCAATTGCTGCCGGTCATTGCGGAGATGGCGGAATTCGCCCGTGCCCGGGGCAGCGAACTGGTCGTGGTGCCGTTTCCGCCGGCCGTGGCCTATGCGGCGGACGGCCGGTTCGCCCTGCAGGACGTTTTCGACGAAATCGGCGATTATCTGCGGGCCAACCGCATCCCCGCGCTGGCGCCCGTCGCCGAATTCGGCCAAAACGTCTACGCGCTGCAGGACGACACCGACCACTTGACCGCCGCCGGCAGCGAAGTCCTGGCACGCGCGATCTGGCGGGATTTCACAAAGGAATGAACGGGAACGCAGCGATGGCGGAACGCGAACAGACCGGCCGGGCATGGACCTGGGGCATGATCGTCCTGGCGGGAGGGGTACCGTTCGCGGCGGACATGTTGCGCAATTTCCAGCTGTTCGCCCCCGCGCAGCTGGCCTGGTCGTTCGCGGCGGTACTGGCCGGCACGACCGGCGCGTTCAGCCTGTGCGCGCTGGCTCTCGCGGCGCTTGGGCGGCGTTGGCCGGCGATCCGCGCGCGCTGGGCCGCGCGGACGTTCGCGGGCGTCGCCGCGCTGGTTTTCGCCGCGTTCCTGTACGACGCGAACCTGACGGAATTGCGGATCGGCTACGGTTTGCCCCGGCTGGCGGCGGTCGCCGCCGTGGCGGCGCTTTTCGTTCTCTACTGGGCCGTGGCGGCGCGGCTGGGCGCCAAACGAACCAGCCTGCTGCTGCTGATCCTGCTGGCCGTCCGCGCCGATCAGGCCGCTCGGACCGTCGCATCCACGGCGACCCGCGGCAACGAGCTGATTTCGGCGGCGGAAATGGGAATCTACGATCAAGTGAAACTGGCGCGCACGCCGAACATCTACTTCATCTGCCTGGAGTCCTACCACGGTTTCGGCGCGATGCGGGAGCTGTACGGATTCGACAACGCGGAGTTCCGGGAATTTCTCGGCGAAAACGGATTCGTCGTCGCGGAAGACGTGCTGTCGAACTATTCGTTCACCATGACCAGCCTGCACTCCATCCTGCTGATGGGACACCACTACGCGGCGGGCGCGTTCGGCAACCACGATTCCCTCTATGCCCGCGGCTTCATTTCGGGCAGCGGGACCTACTACAATCCGACGCTTCGCATTCTGAAGCGGAACGGCTACGACGTCGTTTACCTGCTGCCTTCGGACTACTACTACCGGCCCGGCGCGGGCTTGGTGGATTACTCCTTGCTGAACCGGTCCTGGCCGTTCGCGCCGCTGAAGGTCAGCCTGCCGCGGTTCATCGGCCGCGAGCCGGACACCTTGGTGCCGGATTACCCGCGCCAGGTGGCGGAAACCCTCGCGCGCTGGCCGCTGGACCGCCCGGCGTTCTTTTTCGCCAAGCTGGGGGCGGAGCATGCGGCGGACGGCTACGACTATCGGACCGACCGGGAGGCGTTCGCCGCGCGCTACGTCGAAACCGTCGCGCGGGAAAACGCCGCGATCGAGGTGCTGGTGCGGCAGATCGCCGCGCGCGATCCGCAGGGCATCGTCGTGCTGGCCGGCGACCACGGCGCCCAAAGCTACAAGTGCCGCGCGCGCGGTTTCGCGGCGACGAAGCAAGCCGGCGAAGTGCCCGTTGGCCGGCTCGTGCGGGATTGCCACGACGTCTTGCTGGCCATCCGCTGGGGCGCCGGCCAGGAAGCGGCGCCGTATCCCTACCGGAGCCTGGTCAACCTCATGCGGTTCGTGTTCGCGCAACTGGGCGGGGGCGGGGCCTTGGAGCAAACGGCGGCCGCCGATTCCTCCTATCTGCTGGACGACGTCGGCCTGCTGCGCGTGGCCGAGGACGGGCAACCGTTGGCGGATTGGACCCTCGTGCCGCGGAAGGGGTGGCGGTAGCCGTCGTCACGAACCGCCCAGCGCGCCGCGCGCCGGACGAAGCAGCCAGTAGAGTCCGCGCAGCGCGGGCGGCAGGGACAGCCGCCGGAAATCGCCGTCGCCCGGCGTGAACGTCCGGCGGAGACGGTAGGCCAGGATTTCGCTCCGCGTCATGAACCGTTCGTGGAAGCGCCGCAGCTCGCGGCCGTCCATGCCGCGCGCCTGGCCGGCGAGCCGTGCGACGGCATGGGCGACGACGTCGGGATACATCCGGCCGACCGGCCCGAGCCCGGGACCGAAGATCGCGTCGGCGACGGCGCAACCGGCGGTCAGCGCCCGTTCGGCGAAAGGGCACGAGCGCGCCAGGGCCAGCGCCTGCGGAAAAACGTCCGGATGCCGCGCCAGCAAGCCGGCGACGTCCGCGATCCACGCCGCGCGGGCCCAGCCGTGCCAGATGGCGTGTTCGCAGCTCAATAGCAGGTGCAGCGCGGGCGCGGGCGCGCGCACCGCGGCGGCATCCAGCGGTTGGGGCGCGAAGCCGTCCGTTCCCGAAACGCGGATCCGGCGCGGCCAGGGATAGTGCGGCGGAAAGAACCGGTGGTTGACTTCGACGAGAAACCCTTCCGGATGCCGGAACGCGATGCCCCAGCCATAGTGCCACAAGTGTTCCAGGCGCCGGGGATCGTCCGTGGCCGGGACGTAGCCGGCCGCCTGCAGGCCGGCCAGCAGGTGCGGAAAACCCGGCTTGGCGCAAAGAAAGTCGAGATCGTCGTAGCTGCGCAAGCCGGATTGGGGCCAGGCTTGCGCGGCCAAGGCCGGGCCCTTGACCAGCGCCAGCGACGGCAGGCGGGGGGCCAGCAAGGCGAACAGCCGTTCCGCTTCGCGGGTGAACCGCGCCGCATGTTGCGCCTGGCCGTAGGCCGCCGTTTTCAGCGCCTCGTCCGCGGCGGGGGCGGCCGTCGCCATCAGGCCGGTCAACCGGTGCCGCCGGGCCCAGGCGAACAGCCGCGCGGGAGATTCCGGCGCCGGAACGGTTTCGCCGGCAGGCGGCAGGCCGTGCCGCGCGCGGAAAGCCTGCCGGGCCATGGGAAGAAACGCGTCCATGCCCGGATTCGACACTTCCCGCCGTTTGCCGTCAACCGCAAAGGGTGGGGAGGGTTATGCTTGGCGCGGAGGGGGCGGGAGGCTAGAGTCTGCGCCTGATTGAAATCGCCGGTCGTGGCGTTCCGGCGTCCGTAGCTCAATTGGACAGAGCTTCTGACTTCGGATCAGAAGGTTGCAGGTTCGAGTCCTGCCGGACGCGCCACTTTTGCGACGAGTTTCGCATTTCATCGGCTTCTGGTTATCTCTTGATCGCCGGATTTGTCCGAACTTGCGGAATGCATTTTCAGGCCGAATCACTTCCGGACTTGCGTTTCCGGGGGAAAGTGAATTACATGCCTCCAACACGCAGGAGAAAGCATGGTAAAACCAGTGAGTCGGCGAATGGAAAGCGGATGGCCCCGGAACGTTTCTTTTGGTCGGACGGGCCTGACGTGGAGAGCATGGGGGCTTCTCTGGTTGGTTCTGCCCATGGCCGCTCAGGCCTATCCGGCCGATCCCTACGAGCCGGACAATACGGCCATGTCGGCCAAGATCGTCTGCAACCGGCAGGTCCAAAATCACAACATCCACCTGATCGGCGACGTGGACTGGGTCAAGTTCAAGGTGGGGGGCTTCGGGGCGAAGAACGTGCGGGTGCTGACCTCGGGCGCAGCCGGAAACACGCAGATCTGGCTGTTTGGCCCGAATAGCGCCACGAAATGCATTGCATACGACGACGACAGCGGCATCGGGAACTTCTCGGCGATCGACGTGGGGCCGTTGGCCCCCGGGCTCTATTACCTCAAAATCAAGGAATATGGCAACAATGCGGGGATTCCGGGCTACACGCTACAAGTCAGTTGGACGACGGCCGCGGGGGGCGCCTTGGATGCCTACGAATACGACGACGTGCCGCTCTGGGCCAACGCCATCGCCAACGGGCAGACGCAAAACCGGACCATGGAAGCTGGCAACACGGATTGGTTGAGATTCAACGTGACCGGCGCGGGAGGACGCAATTTGCGGCTGGAGACGGCCGGGGCAACCGCCGCGGCCACCGGCGACACGCAGGTGTGGCTGTATGGGCCCAACACCGCCAGCTCGCTGATTGCCGCCGACGACGATTCCGGAGCCGGCAAGTTTTCGTTGATCCAAGTAGCCTCGTTGAGGCCGGGGACCTACTATGCCAAAATCCGGGAGTATGGAAACGACGCGGCGATTCCCGCCTATCGGGTGCGGGCCGGTTGGACGACGGCCGACAGCAACGGCGCGTGGCCCGCGGAAATCACGGGACCCATTACCTGGTTGCACACGGATGTGTCGAGCTGGCCGGTGACCGCGAGCCTGACCGCGAGCGTCGGCGGGGGCTGGATCAATTTTCCGTACAGCAAAGCCCGCGTGTGGCCGGCGGTGAACGGCGTGAATGCGAACCCGTGGGTGATCGTCAAGTGGACGGATGGCCGTTGGTACGCGGCGACCTTCGAGTGGCTCCGGTTTGGGCAGGCGTCGAAACCCGTCGGCGTGCTGGACGGCAGCATGGGCGACCACATCAAGAAGCCGCCCCTTTCCAACTGGCGTCCACACAGCGGCGAGCGGTTCGGCATCATGGTGAGCGGTTTGGCACGCGACGGGAATCGCAACGTGCTCGAGCGCAGCAACGTCGTTATGGTCACGTGGCCGTAGCGCCCAAGCCCCAAGCCCCGATCCTGTGTCCTCGTTCCATGGTGACTGCCATGTGGCCGGAAACATGAGGCCAAAACCTTGTCCCGCGGTTGTCGGCCGCCTGCGCTGGCGAGCATGGGCAATCTGGGCTTGTGCGGCCGGTCTCGCCGCCTGCGGCAAAAACAGCGAAACCGCGAAGCCGGCCGGAACGTCGTTGACGGCCCTCCCGTCCACGGAACGTTCTGCCATGGCCTTGGTCCCACCGGATGACGAGGTGAGGAACCCGGACAAACCCTTTGACGGCCTGCCGCCATCCGAGGCGGGATTCGACGCAGCGGATGGGCCGATGGATGACCGGGATGTTCCCGAGGAGGGCAGGGAAGCGGGGGGCGCGGCGGACGACGAGCCTGGGCCCGTCCTTGGGCCGGAGTCGCCCTTGGCGCCCGCCGATTTTCTGCCTGCGGTGCGGCAGGCCATGGCGGTCAACGCGGATCCCGTCGAGATCCGACTGATTCTCGAACGCGTCCCGGCCGATCCGGCACTGCTGGAGGAACTCGCGGCTCTGATGAACGATCCCTCGGCGGCCCGCGCCCTGCAGGGATACGCCGCCGAGGCGTTGGTGCGTGCGGGTACCCCCGATTCGATTCAGCACGTGCTGGACGAGTTGTTGGCCGCGGGTCTTGCGGGCGACGCGGACCGGACCATGCTGGGGATGGCCGCGCTGGAGGCGCCGACGACAACCGACGGCCTGCGGGCGTTGTTCGATCTGGTGCTGGGCCGGGGTGGTTACGCGGGTCTCCAAGGGGAACTGCCTCCCGAAGTGCTGATCGCCGCTCGCAAGGCTTTGCTGTCGCATCCCGACCGGGAAATGGTCGGCAACATGGCGGTCGAGTTGTATCTCGACCGCAACGCGATGGCGGATGAGACAGCCATGTGGGAATTGTTCGACGGAGTGTCCCATCCTGTCATGTTGTCCAAACTCGCTGCGCGCGCCTACGCGGCAGACTTGCCCGACAATGCCGCGCAATTCATGGCGCGCCTCGACGAATCCGACGAACCCGGCGTCGTCGAGGCCGTCGTGCGGATGACGGCCAGCCCGTCGGTTCCCGTGGTCGAGGCCGCCGAGACCCTATACGAATGGAGTCGGCAACATCCCGACGATGCTCAGCCGGGTCTCTTCATGGAATATCTATCCGACTCGACTTTGCCGCCAGATCAGCGCAGCGTCGCCGCCTTTGGCTTGGCGGGAACCATGGATCCCGAGCATGCGCGGGAAATGCTGCAGAAAGCGTTGGAGAATGAGGCGGATCCAACCGTCCGTTCCGATCTGCAGACCGCGCTGGACCTTTTGGCCACGCACTGACAACCGGCTGTCGAAGGCACCGGAAAACGGGGAGCGGCGGCAGCGGGGGGGGATCTTGACCCGGTAGGCGGCGGATGGCATTCTTCTTCCCGACGAGGTTTTTCGCCGAGGCGCTTGCCGGAATTCCTCGGATCCATCGGCGGAAGAGATCGGAATGAAGAAAACCGCTATGGCCGTCATCGCGATTGTCGCCGTTCTGGCGACGATTTGCGCGATCGTCTATCGTTGCTCGGAAAAGGAAATGCTGGTGGATCGGCGGGCGGTCCCGTCTTCGCGCCTACCCGCGGATCTCCCGTCGCCCTCCGCGCGGCCTGAGCCGTCCACCGTGGTTCCGGTTGCCGAACCCATCGCGCCGCCTCCGCTGTCGAATCCAGCCGCCGCGGCCGTCCGCGTCATGCTGGAGGGGGCCACGCCGGACGACTGGGAACCCGCCTTGACGGCGCTGGTGGAAACCGCCGATGCCGACGTCGTGGCGGCGTTGGCGGCCGCTTTGGCGACGGAAACCGACGCGCATCGGCTCCAATTGATCGGCCGGGCCCTGAACGGCATCGGCACCGCGGAATCCTTCCGGATTTTCCGGAACTTCCTGAGCGACGAGAAGAACCTCGGCTATCGCGAGCACATGGCCGGCACGATGCTGGCCCTCGAAAACGCGGAGCTGTCGGGGCAGGTGCTGGACTGGATGATGGAGATGCAGCGGGTGATGGATTACGACATCACGATGGCCTGCCAGGAGGCCGTCGGGCGGCTGGCCACGGAGGAAACCCTGGCGCGGATCGTCGCCGAGCACGGCCGGACCAACTGCAACGAATACGCGCTGGAATTGATGCGAACCTCGCTGGCGAACAGCGAATGTCCGGAGGCCATCGATCTGTTCCGGAACGTGCTGGAGCATCCGGAAGGGCGCCCGACGCCCGACCTGCAAGCGGCTGTGGCCCAGGCTTTGGCCAGGATCGGCACCCGGCCCGCCATCGATGCGTTGATCGCCGCTTTGGAGGAATCCACCCGCTCTCCCGAAAACGATTATCTGGCGGATGCGGTTCTCTTGCTGCAACGTTCCTACCTGCAGGCCTATCTGCAGGAACAGTTCGACCGGGCCACGGCGCCCAACGTGAAATATGCCCTCGGCCGCGTGTTGGCCGAAACCGTTCCGTTGCTGGGGGACGACTCGGAAGAGCCGCCTCCGGGCACGGACGGGTTGCCGATTCCGCCGGAGGAAGAGGCACATGCGGCCGTTCTCGGGATCGAGCCTTCCGCCGGAGCAGGGGGCGAGGGGGCGGAAGAGCCGGATTCCACGTTGATCCCGTCCGGGGCCGTTCCGCCGGAAGCGGTGCCGGCCGGGGTGGATTGAGAACGGATCTGGCAGGGCCGGATCCATAGTCGAGCCGCGCGGGGGAAAATAAAATCGGCTCGCGCCTCCTGCGAGGTTCGCGAGCCGATTCGCCGGAATCCGGACCGGTACTTAATAGCTGACGTAGCCGTAATCCTGCACCCAGCGCGGGCCCCAGCTGTCGGTGGACCCGTAATAGCCGAATCCGGCGTTCCGCATGTTGGCGTTCAGGATGTTGGCCTGGTGTCCGGCGCTGGCCCACCAGGCGTTCATGACCGCGGCCACGGTGGTATAGCCATAGGCGATGTTTTCGCAAAAACCGTAGTAGCGCCAGCCCGTGCCGAGATAGCCCGTTGCCTGGATGCGCTGCGACATCGTCCAATTGGCCGCCGTGCTGCCGTGATGGTCGGCGCCGCCGTAGTAGTGTTTGGAGGCCATGTCGTAGGCGTAGTTCTGGGCGGCGGTCTGCAACTTGGAACTCGTGGTCAACGCCGTCCGGCCATATTGGCGGCGGTAATTGTTGACGCGGCTCAGCATGTCCGACCGCCAGTCGTACGTGGTTTGGTGCGTGGTGGTGATCCGGAAACAGGCCATGTAGTTTCGATAGGCGTAGAGCTTGACGTAGTAGCGGCCGGGCGTCGGATTCAAGAGCTGGATGCGTTCGACGTAGCTGTTTCCGGCCGACCGCCGGGTATAGCTGGTGAAACTGGGCCACCCGCCGAACTTCAAATACAAATCGACGTCCCCGAAGCCGCAGTGCCCATCGTTGAGGGTTTCGACCGTGAGGCTGGCGCAATTGGCGCCGACGTCGAAGGAGTAGCCCCCCAGCCAAACCGAGTTTCCGTTCAGGAAACTCCATCTGCCCTGGGTCGATCTCACGTAATGGCCATTGAAAACGCCCCAAAGGGGGGCTGCCGTTGCCGTGATCGCCGTCAACAAGAACACGCCGATCGCCACCCGTCCCAGCCCGCGCATGGATTTCATGTTTGTTCCTCCAGTGCTTCGTTGTTTCCCGATTGGACCGTCGCCCGACACGTGGCATTCCAACCCCAAGCACTTCTCCTTTGCCATAAAATTGAACTCGGCCGGGACGGGTGTCAATTCCCTGATGAATACGGGCGCACGATTTTTGATCGATGCGGCAGAATGCCGCCGGGAGGGGGAGCCGGGGGGCGGGGAGGATCGGGCGGCAGCCGCCGGTCCCGTTGCGGCGAAGCGGTCCGGCGCCGGAACGACGGCTTCCGGACATTGGCATTTCTTTCCGGCATTTGGAGTTAAGCGAAAAGCGCGCTCGCGCCCACATGTTCCAGACGGGGCAAATCGCGCCGAACCGATGCCCCTCCCAGACTGCTCGGCTTGACTCGAGCCGTCGTCAGGTGGCATTCTGCGTCGGATTTTGTGCTTTCCGGTGTCCGGGCCGGCCGCGAGTGCCGTGCCGGATCGGAGGCCAGGGAATTTCAGGAAGCGACGGTACAATGAAAATCGGTTTGGGTTCGGATCACGGCGGCTTCGAAATGAAGCAGAAGATCAAGGATCTGCTGGCGAAGCGCGCGGGCGTGGAGACGACGGATTTCGGCACCTACAGCCCGGAATCGGTGGATTACCCCGATTTCGCGATCGAAGTGTCGCGCCGGGTGTCGGAAGGCGCCCTGGAGCAGGGCGTCCTGATCTGCACGACGGGCGTCGGCATGAGCATGACCGCCAACAAGTATCCGCGCGTGCGCGCGGCGCAGGTGTTCAACGCGAAGATGGCCCGCATGGCGCGGGAGCACAACAACGCGAACGTGCTGGTCCTCGGGGCGGCCATCACGCCGATGGAGGACATCCCCGCGATCCTCGACGCCTGGTTCGCGGCGGAATTCGAGCCGGGCACGCGCCACGACCGGCGCGTGCAGAAGGTCAACGCCTGCGCGATGCGGGTGACGGAACCGGAGGCGATCCACGAGCGCGACACGGAAGTCTACGCGGCGATGCAGGGCGAGGCGAAGCGCCAGCGGCAGAACGTCGAGCTGATCGCGTCGGAAAACTACGTGAGCCGGGCGGTGCGCGAGGCGCAGGGCTCGGTGCTGACGAACAAGTACGCGGAAGGCTATCCCGGCAAGCGCTACTACAACGGCTGCGAATTCGTGGACGAGGCGGAGCGGCTGGCCATCGAGCGGGCGAAGCAGCTGTTCGGCGCGGAGCACGCGAACGTGCAGCCACACAGCGGCAGCGGCGCGAACATGGCGGTCTATTTCGCCATGCTGCAGCCCGGCGACACGGTCCTGGCGATGAGCCTCGCCGCCGGCGGCCACCTGACGCACGGCCACAAGCTGAACTTCTCGGGGCGCTTTTTCAACGTGGTGCCCTACGGGGTGGATCCGGGGACGGAGCGCATCGACTACGACGCGATCGAAAAGCTGGCGGCGGAGCACAAGCCGCGGATGATCTGCGCGGGCGCGAGCGCCTATTCGCGCATCATCGACTTCAAGCGCCTGCGGGCCATCGCCGATTCCGCCGGCGCGCTGCTGATGGTGGACATGGCGCACATCGCGGGGCTGGTGGCGGCGGGCTTCCACCCGAGCCCGGTGCCCTACGCGGATTTCGTCACGACCACGACGCACAAGACGCTGCGCGGGCCGCGCGGCGGCCTGATCCTCTGCAAGGAGGCCTTCGCGGCGGACGTCGACAAGCAGGTTTTTCCGGGCATCCAGGGCGGGCCGCTGATGCACGTGATCGCGGCGAAGGCGGTCTGCTTCCTCGAGGCCCTGCAGCCCTCGTTCAAGGAATACGCGCGGCAGGTGGTGGCCAACGCCCAGACGCTGGCCGCCGAACTGGAAAAGGCCGGCCTCCGCATCGTCTCCGCCGGGACGGACAACCACCTGATGCTGGCGGATCTGACGCCGCTGGGCGTGACGGGCAAGGACGCCGCCACGGCGCTTGACCGCGCGCTCATCACCGTGAACAAAAACGCGATTCCCTTCGACAAGCAAAAGCCGTTCGTGACCTCCGGCATCCGGCTGGGCACGCCCGCCGTCACGACGCGCGGGATGAAGGAAAAGGAAATGGCCCAGATCGCCGCGTGGATCGGCCAGATCGTGGCGAAACCCGCCGACGAAAAGCTGCAGCGGCGCATCCGCGAGGACGTGATCGCCTTCACCGAAACCTTCCCGGTTCCGTAAGGGCCGGATCGCGCGCCGTTCGCGGCGCAAGGCAACGGGGCCGGAAGGGATTCCGGCCCCGTTTTTCGTCCCGCCGGCGGACGGGGGGGGGGTCAGACCTGTCCGCGGTTGACCTTTTCGGCGAGGTCGAGGACCTCGGCGGAGGTCAGGACGGGCGGATCGAAGCAGCGGTCGTTGATGTAGCGGATGGCGTCGCGGACGAGGAAGGCGCGGCCTTGGGCGTTGGCGATCTGCAGTTTCACGCCGGGATGGGTGAACACCGCCAAGGCGTGGATGCGGTCTTCGGGAACCTTCGCGGCGAGGAGGGTGATGAACATCCGCCGCTGGCGCTCGCATTGCTGGACGGGGCTCTTGACGTGGCGGACGGAACCGTTGGACTTCGTCTGGGTCCATTGGGCGTCGTGGACGTCGCCGGAAAGGGTGCCGGCCCAGTATTTGGATTCCACGACGTAGATGCCGGACGGCGCGATCACGAGGTGGTCGATCTGGGCGCGCTCGTGGGCGACGCGCAGCTCGAGGTCGTTGAGAATGAGGTGGTCGTCGGCCAGCCGCTCGGCGAGGAGCTCGGCCATTTTCTGTTCCCCGCGGCGGCCGCCTTCGAGGTTGCGGCTTTCGACGGCGATTTCGCGCAGGTGGACTTCGTAGCCGACGGCGAAAACCAGGGCCAGCGCGCCGAATACCGCGCCGTGGAACGTCCCGGTCCGGACGGAATGGGCTCCCAGCAGCAAGGCGACCACGAGGGCCAGTCCCCAAACGCCGGCCCGCGTGGCCGTGCGGAGGGACAGTTCGCGCCCGATCGCGAGCTGGCGCTTCAGCAGGCTGCTTTCGCTGCGGAGGATCTTGGCCATGCCGGAATTCCGGAGGAGACTAGGCCTCGCGCGAACGCTCGTTCAGGCCGTTGGCCAGTTTCTCGACTTCGGCGCCGGAGAGGACGGGGTTTTCGAAGCAGAAATCGTTGATGAACGTGACGGCCTGTTCGGGGACCAGGACGCGGCGTTCGGCGTTGGTGACCTGGATCTCGGCGTTGGGATTCGCGAGGATCACCAGCGGGAACACGCGCTCCCAGATCAGATTGGTGCCCTTGAGCCAGTTGCAGAGGATGCGGCGCTCGCGCAAGACCCGGCCGACCGGATTGCGCGCGGGCCGGATCTTGCCGTCGGGCGCGCGGATTTTCCAGAGGTGGCACTGTTTGCCCGTGTCGCCGACGATTTTGCCGTCCCAATTGAGGGTGTTGAGGACGAACATGCCGGAGGGCGCGACGACGAGATGGTCGATCCAGCATTTTTCGCGGCCGACCTTGAGGCGGAGGTCGTTGAGGACGTAGTGGTCGTTGGCGAGCTTTTCGTCGAGCAGGCGGGCGACCTCTTCCTTGGCGCCGCGCATCTGCTCGGTTTCGGCGAGCTCCTGCATCTGCTCTTTGCGGCGGGCTTCGTGGCCGAGGGCCAGGAAGACGAGGACGCCGCCGATGGCGAGCGGAAAAGCGCCGCCGCCGAGCGCGAGCTTCCAGATCAGTCCGCCGGCGACGAACAACGCGGCGGCGCCCCATTCGACGAGCCGCATGCGCTTGAATAAGTTCAGCTCCTGGCCGATGGCTGCCTGCCGTTGGAGGAGGTTCCGTTCATTCGTGAGAGTTTTGGCCATGGGATTCTCCGGGAGGGCGGTGGACGATCGAATCGTTCGTTCAGGGGACGTCGGGAGTTGCTTCCGCGGCGGCCGGGGCCGGGGTGGCCGTAACGGGATCCGCGGTGACTTCGCCGCTGGCGGCGCGGGCATTGCGGTCGGTGATGCGGACGTTCACGGTTTGGCCGGGCGTGGTCGCGCCCTTGACGAAGACGACGAGTCCGTCGATCTTGGCCACGCCCTCGGTGTCGGGATTCTTGTTGGACGGTTCGGCGATGGTCGCCGCGATCACGGCGCCGGGGACGACCTGGGGCGCGGAGTCGCCGGCCCGGGGCACGAAGTCCCGGCGCGGCGCGCGGACGGGCCGGGACGCTGCGATCGTCGGCAGCGGGCCGTCGCCGGCGGGTTTGCCGGTCGGTTCGGCGAAGGCGATGCGTTCCTTGCGGTCGACGATGCGCACGTTGACGCGTTCGCCGACGGTCGTCGCGCCCTTGACGGCGACGACGAGGCCGCCGATCCGGGCGATGCCTTCCATGCCGGGATTTTTCTCGGACGCCTCGGAAATGACCACGTCCATTTCGGCGCCGACGGCGACGGGGTCGCCGGCGGGGGGCACGAACGCCGCGCGGGGGGCGCGGGCCGGCCGGGACGGCGCGATTTCGGGAATGGGGTCGGTGCCGGCGGGTTTGCCGGTCGGTTCGGCGAAAGCGATGCGTTCCTTGCGGTCGACGATGCGCACGTTGACGCGCTCGCCGACGGTGGGCACGCCGTTGACGACGACGACCAGCCCGCCGATCTTGGCGATGCCTTCCATGCCGGAATTCTTCGCGGAGGCTTCGGCGATGATCACGTCCATTTCGGCGCCGGGGACGACGTGCGCGGCGGAATCGCCGGGAGCGGGGACGAAGGCGCGGCGCGGGGCGCGGACGTCGGCGTCGGGCAGGGGGTCGGTGCCGGCGGGCTTGCCCGTGGGTTCGGCGAAGGCCAGGCGTTCGCGGCGGTCCGTGATGCGCACGTTGACGCGCTCGCCGATGGTGGGCACGCCGTTCACGAAGACGACGAGGCCGGCGATCCGGGCCACGCCTTCGGTTTCGGGGTTTTTGGAAGAGGCCTCGGCGATGATCACGTCCATTTCGGCGCCGGGAACGACGTGCGCGGCGGCATCGCCGGCTTCCGGAACGAAGGGCGCGCGGGGCGCCTTCGGCGGCAGATCGATCTGGGAGAGCACCTTGATGAGAACGGCGTCGGCGACGCGTTCGCGCACGCGGGTGATGGCGACGACGGCCGTCTGGCCGCGGCGGGTCTCGGGAATGAACGTGACCAGACGGCCGATCTTGGCGATGCCGGAGGAGCGGTCGTCGCTTTCGTCTTCCACGAAGACCTTGTAGCGGTAGCCCAATTGCGGCGCGGCCACGGCGCCGGGAACCGTGGCGTCGATGACGTCGCCGGTGTTGATGGCGGCGGCGGCGGCTTGGTCGTCCGAGACGACGACCGCCACGGTCGCTTTCTGCTTGGACCGCGTGGCCAAGATCGCGGCAAGCACGAGCGCAATGCCGAGGAGAGGCAGGAGAATCAGCGCAAGGGTGCGCAGGGGGCTGGAAGAATGGGAAACGGGACTGCTCATCGGACGGCTCCTTGTAGATGCATAAACAAAAGAAGATAGGCGGCGAAGGGGATGGAGGCAAGGAAAAGAACGCCCGGCCGGCGGCGCCAAGAGCGCAGTTGTGATGCGGCCGAAGATGGTGTATGTATACCTTCGTTTCCCAAAAGCGTTTTACCTTTCGGGAGAACGTCGATTTGCGGGATCGCCCCCGCCCGAAAACGGGGCAGAAGCAGGCAATCAGGTTCAGGCCGATGGAAGCGAAAAACAATTGGATGAAGGCGCGCATCGCGCCGGCGGAGATCGAAAAATATCTGCGCGCGGACGGGACGGACTTCGTGGACGACGCGGAAATCCTCCGCTTGCTGGCGCCCGCGGGCGAACCGGAAGCGGCGCAGGTGCGCGAGATCGTCGCGAAGGCGCAGGCGGTGCAGGCGCTGTCGCAGGCCGAACTGGCGACGCTGATGCGCGTGCGCGATCCGGAACTCTGGGCCGAGATGCGCGCGGCGGCCGGCGCCATCAAGCGCAAGGTGTATGACAACCGCATCGTGACCTTCGCGCCGCTCTATCTGAGCAGCAAATGCGTGAACGACTGCGCCTATTGCGGGCTGCGCCGCTCGAACCCCGCCGTGGAACGCCGCGTGCTGACCATGGACGAGGTGCGCGCCGAGACCGAGGCGCTGGCGGGCCAGCTGGGCCACAAGCGCCTGATCGTGGTCTACGGCGAGCATCCGGAGTCGGACGTGGACTACATCGCCGAGAGCATCCGGACGGTGTATTCGGTGAAGGTGCAGACGCGCAAGGGGATCGGCCAGATCCGCCGCGTGAACGTCAACGCCGCCCCGCTGCGCGTGGACGAGCTGAAGATCCTGCACGGGTGCGGCCTCGGCACCTTCCAGGTGTTCCAGGAAACCTACGACCGGCGGGCCTATGCCCGGCTGCATCCGGCGGGGACGATCAAAAGCGATTTCCGCTGGCGCCTGACCGCGATGCACCGCGCGCAGGAGGCGGGCATCGACGACAACGGCATCGGCGCGCTCTACGGCCTGTCCGACTGGCGCTTCGAGCTGCTGGGCCAGCAGGCGCATGCCCTCGAGATGGAGCGGTTCTGCGGCATCGGGCCGCATACGCTTTCGTTCCCGCGGCTCGAGCCGGCGGTCAACACGCCGTTCCTCGAAAATCCGGAGTGGCGCGTGAGCGACGACGACTTCGAGCGCATCGTGACGCTGGCGCGGCTGGCCGTGCCGTACGCGGGCCTGATCGTCACCGCGCGCGAATCGCCGGAAATGCGCCGCCGCCTCCTGCCGCTGGGCGTGACGCAGATGGACGCCGCCTCGAACGTCGGCGTCGGCGCCTACGCGGATGGGCAGGAAAAGCAGAAAGGCGAGCGCCAGCAATTCATCCTGGGCGATCCGCGCGGCCTCGACGAGTGCATCCGCGAATGGGCCGCCGCGGGCTGCATCACCAGCTTCTGCACGGCGGGCTACCGCTGCGGGCGCACGGGCAAGTGCATCATGGACCTCCTGCGCAGCGGCGCCGAAGGCAAATTCTGCAAGCTCAACGCGATCCTGACCTTCAAGGAATGGCTCGACGATTTCGCCACCCCCGAAACCCAGGCCGTCGGCGAAGCCCTGTTGCAAAAGGAACTGGACGAAGTCCGCCGCACCCAGCCGAAAATCTGGCCGGCGTTCTCGGCGAACGTCGCACGCATCGTCGCCGGCGAGCGCGATCTCTACTTCTAGGATGGACAGGCGCGGGCGCCCGGTGGCAGGATAACCGTTTTGTGAGGACCGAACCGTGACCATTCGATTGTCGCCCAACCATCGGCTGAAACCGCTGTTCGAGCGGAACCACGTGGCGTGGCTGAGCGAACAGGAGGCCGAACACCAGGACATCCGCCCGCTGCGCATCGGCATCCTGAACATCATGCCGCACGCGGAGGACTACGAGTTCAACCTGCTGGCGCCGATGGGCCGCAGCATCCTGCAGATCATCCCCGTCTGGATCCGGCTGCGGACGCACGACTACAAGAGTTCCGACCACGCGCACCTCGACAAGCACTACATCCCCTTCGACTGGGCGCAGTCGGTGGCGTCGCTCGACGGGCTGATCGTGACGGGCGCGCCGGTCGAGGAAATCCCCTGGGAGCAGGTCACCTACTGGCAGGAACTGTGCGGCATCGTCGACGCGGCGAAGGCCGGCGGCACCTGCATCCTCGGCATCTGCTGGGGCGGACTCGCGCTGGCGAAATACCTCGGCATCGAAAAAACGATGTATCCGCAGAAGGTGTTCGGCGTCTATCCCACCCGCAACCTCGTGCCGGGCCATCCCATCACCGGCGATCTCGACGACGTGTTCTGGTGCCCGCAGAGCCGGCATTCCGGCATCGACGACGCCGTGCTCGAAGCGGCGGAGAAAGCCGGCCGGGTCCGCCTGCTCGCGCACGCCGAAAAAGGCGGCTACACGATTTTCGAAACGCCCGACCACCAGATCGTCATGCATCTGGGGCACCAGGAATACAATTCCTCCCGCCTGCTGTCGGAAGCGAACCGCGATCGCCAGAAAGGTCGCCCCGACGTCGGCCCGCTGGAAAACCTCGACGAGAACCATCCCGTCAACAACTGGCGGGCGAACCGGAACGAGTTTTTCAATTCCTGGATCAAATACGTCTACCTGACCACGCCCTTCGCCAAGGCGCAGGCCGCGCCCGCGCAGACGAACGAGATCGTGGTGGAGAATCCGGGCGGCGGAACATGAGAGTGGCGGTCATCGGCGACGGGGGCTGGGGCACGGCGCTCGCGCTGACGCTGGCCCGCAACGGCCACGCGCCCCGCGTCTGGGGGCCCTCGGCCGCGTACGTCGACGAAATCCGGACGACCCGCGCGAACCGCAAGTTCCTGCCCGGCGTCCCGCTGCCGGAATCCATCGCCTGGACCGCCGATCCGGACGCGGTCTTGGCCGGCGCCGAAGCCGTCGTGTGGGTCGTGCCGTCGAAATACGTGCGCGCCACGCTCGAGCGCTTCGCGCCCGCCTATCGCGCCGCGGGCGCCCCGCCCGTCGTCAGCGCCACCAAGGGGTTCGACGAAACCACTCTGGAGCGCATGACGGAAATCCTGGCCGAACTCTGGGGCGTGGAACGTCCGGCGGCGCTGTCCGGCCCGAGCATCGCGCCCGAAACCGCGCGCGGCGTGCCCACGGCCGTGACGATCGCCTGCGCCGACGAAACGCCTGCGCGCCGTTTCCAAGAGCTGTTCACCGGCGACACCTTCCGCGCCTACACGAGCGACGACGTGCGCGGCGTCGAACTGGGCGGGGCCCTCAAGAACGTGATCGCGCTCGCGGCCGGCATCTGCGACGGCCTGGGGTTCGGCAACAACGCCAAGGCGGCGCTCATCACGCGCGGCCTGGCCGAAATGACGCGCCTGGGCGTCGCCCTCGGCGCGCATCCGCAGACCTTCTACGGCCTGAGCGGCATCGGCGACCTGATGGTGACCTGCATGAGCCCGCAGAGCCGCAACCGCACCGTCGGCGAGCGCCTCGG
>ERZ1645187.65-NODE-65-length-101461-cov-9.223922_pt1 | contig 101461 bp, 90 predicted proteins | sample MGYA00575352_ERZ1645187 | MGnify/ENA primary metagenome ERZ1645187 (study PRJEB40837, sample SAMN11349314) | freshwater sediment metagenome | isolation source: river sediment | host: Sediment | place: India: Wazaribad , New Delhi | collected 2017-02-21 ...
TGCAACCGCTAACAATTGTTTAACATTCGTTTTCATGATTTCTCCCTCCATATCTATTTTATAAGTCTTACTATTTTCGTTACTTTGCGCACTAAAATATCAGTAAATATTAAGCAAATACCATACCAAAAAAGACTAAAATGGCAAAGGTTCTCACTTCAAAAGAAGAAAATTATTCGCAATGGTACAACGATTTGGTTTCGAAAGCTGATTTAGCCGAAAACTCAGCTGTAAGGGGTTGTATGGTCATCAAACCCTATGGTTACGCCATCTGGGAAAAGATGCAGGCCAATCTCGACCACTTGTTTAAGGAAACCGGTCATGTGAATGCCTACTTTCCCCTTTTTATTCCCAAATCCTTCTTTTCGAAAGAGGCCGACCATGTCGATGGTTTTGCTAAAGAGTGTGCCGTCGTTACCCACTATCGTTTAAAGAATGATCCTGATGGTAAAGGCGTTGTCGTCGATCCGGATGCCAAACTTGAGGAAGAGCTGATCGTTCGTCCAACTTCCGAAACCATTATCTGGAGCACCTATAAAAACTGGATTCAATCGTACCGCGATTTACCCATCTTATGCAATCAGTGGGCCAATGTTGTCCGCTGGGAGATGCGTACCCGCATGTTTTTGCGTACGGCTGAATTTCTTTGGCAGGAGGGACATACAGCCCACGAAACCAGCAAGGAAGCGCTCGAAGAGACGGAACGGATGATTAATGTTTATGCCAATTTTGCCGAAAATTATATGGCTGTCCCGGTTATCAAGGGTGCCAAATCGGAAAACGAACGTTTTGCCGGAGCCCTCGAAACCTATACCATCGAAGCCTTGATGCAGGATGGTAAAGCATTGCAATCAGGTACATCGCATTTTTTAGGACAAAATTTTGCCAAGGCTTTTGATGTTCAGTTTGCTTCGCGTGAAGGGAAACTGGAACATGTCTGGGCCACCTCGTGGGGAGTTTCTACCCGTTTGATTGGTGCATTAATTATGGCCCACTCCGACAACAATGGATTGGTTTTACCTCCCAAACTGGCCCCTTATCAGGTGGTCATTGTTCCGATATACAAGAGCTTCGACCAGTTGGATTTAATTTCTGAAAAAGTTAAAGAGGTGGTTGCACGCCTGAAAGCCAAAGGTATCAGTGTGAAATACGACGACCGCGATTCGCAGCGCCCGGGATGGAAGTTTGCCGAATACGAACTGAAAGGTGTTCCTGTGCGCCTGGCCATTGGCCCCCGCGATTTGGAAAACGGAACCGTTGAAGTGGCCCGCCGCGATACGATGGAAAAAACTGTTGAGAAACTGGAAAATATCGAAGAACTTGTGGCCGGACTACTGGATGATATTCAACAAAATATCTTTAATAAAGCACTAAAATTCCGTGAAGAAAATACCACGAAGGTCGATACTTACGAAGCGTTTAAGGAAGTGCTCTCGACCAAGGGTGGTTTTGTGCTGGCCCATTGGGACGGTACCCGCGAAACGGAAACCCGTATCAAAGAAGAAACCAAAGCGACTATACGTTGCATCCCGTTCGACAGTGTTGCCGAAGAGGGAAAATGCATTTACAGCGGTAAACCTTCTTCCCGTCGGGTATTGTTCGCACTCTCTTACTAAAATCAGTTTAAATTTTCGATAGCTGAAAGGCAACTCTTACGGGTTGCCTTTTTATTTTGCGTCAGAAAGGTTAATTTCGGGAAATAAATGCCGGCCAACAGAAAGAAATGGCCTGTCGAAATGGAAAATTATGGAAGATAAAGTTGTTGAACGGTTCTTAAAGTATGTTCGCTATAATACGCAATCCGACTCCAAAACCAAACTTACCCCCAGTACACCCGGACAGCTTCTTTTTGCCCGAACGTTGGCCGATGAATTGATTACGATTGGGTTGAAGGATGTTGAGGTTGACGAGAACGGCTATGTCATGGCCACGTTACCGCCCAACACAACCGAAAAATTACCCGTCGTGGGTTTTATTGCCCACATGGATACCAGCCCCGACTTTCCCGGTAAAAATGTTTCACCTCGAATAATCGGGGACTACAACGGAGCCGATATCGTGCTAAACAGCGAAAAAAATATCACCCTGTCTACTGCCATTTTCCCTGAAATCTTGCGATATAAGGGCGAAAACCTGATAGTGACCGACGGTACGACCTTGCTCGGGGCAGACGATAAAGCCGGAATAGCGGAAATCATTACTGCAATGGAATATTTGCTCGAATACAATACCATTAAACGCGGTAAAGTGCGCATTGCTTTCACTCCCGACGAAGAAATAGGACAGGGGGCCGATAATTTTGATGTGAAGAAATTTGGAGCCGATTTTGCCTATACCCTCGATGGAGGAGAGATTGGCGAATTGCAGTATGAAAATTTCAATGCAGCTTCGGCAAAAGTGGTAATCAACGGGACTAATGTCCATCCGGGATATGCCCGCCACAAAATGAGGAACTCAATTCGTATTGCCAATCAGTTGATTACCATGCTGCCGCGTCACGAAACCCCCGAACATACCAGTGGTTACGAAGGCTTTTATCATCTCAATTCATTCAATGGCAATGTGGAGCGGACTGAACTCGATTATATCATCCGCGATTTCGATCGCCATCGTTTCGAAGAGCGAAAAAAGGAGATGCAACATATTGTCAACAAGATAAATGCCGAATTTGGCGAAGGAACAGCCGACGTATCGTTTGCCGATCAGTATTACAATATGCGCGAGAAAATTGAACCGGTGAGCTTTATTGTTGCCATGGCCGAAGCGGCCATGAAAGATTGCAATGTGACCCCCAATATTGTTCCTGTTCGCGGGGGTACCGATGGGGCGCGCCTCTCGTTTATGGGCTTGCCCTGTCCCAATATTTTTGCCGGGGGCCACAACTTTCATGGCAAATTCGAATTTATTCCTACTTCGTCGATGGAAAAAGCCTGCCGGGTTATTGTGTCGATTGTGTCGAAGGTGGCCGGGGGAAATGGAAAATAATGAACTAAAATTTTTGAATATCAGAATTTTCAAAAAAACAATAAGTATTTTAATTAAAGATATTTATAACTCTTAACTCATCAACCATAAACCAGATGCTGAACCGCTTTCGCGAACATATCGAAAAACTGAAACTCTTCTCATCGTCCGATACCATTCTGGTAGGGGTGAGCGGGGGAACCGACTCGGTTGTCTTGCTCGATCTGCTCGATAAAGCAGGTTTGTCTGTTGCCATGGCCCACTGCAACTTTAACTTGCGGGGCGAAGAGTCGCTTCGAGATGAGAACTTTGTAAAATCACTCGCCCGTCAATACGATAAACCTTTTCATCTGGCCTCTTTCGATACCCGCCAATTTGCAGTCGAACGCGGAATCTCTATCGAGATGGCTGCCCGCGAACTGCGCTACCATTGGTTCGAAGAATTGTGCGAAAAAAATCATTACGATTGGGTGGCAGTGGCCCACCACCGCGACGACCAGCTCGAGACCTTCTTCTTAAATCTTTCCAGGGGAACAGGTATACAGGGGCTTACCGGCATGAAAGCCGTATACGGCCGTATCGTTCGCCCGCTACTGTTTGCTTCCCGGAAGGAGATTGAACAGTACCGCTTTGCCAATCACCTCGAATATATTGAAGATTCATCCAATATCGATCTTAATATTCTTCGAAACCGTATCAGGCACCAGCTCCTTCCGGCAATGGAAGAAATCAATCCCTCGTTTCGCGAAAGCCTGAGCAAAACCATGTATATTTTGCAGGAGGTCGACGATCTGTTTCAGCAACAGATCGAATACACCCGTGAACGCATTTCGCTCAGCAGGCATGGCGATATTTATCTTTCGAAAGATGAACTGAAGCTACTTTGTCCACTCAATACCTATCTTTTCGAGCTGTTGCGTCCATATCACTTTAACAGCGATGTCGTGGCCGATATCGAACGTCATCTCGACGGCATACCGGGTAAGAAATTTCTATCAGCTGATTATCAGCTTGAGATTGATCGCGATTATCTGATTATCAGAAAAATTATCCACCACGACCAGCATCACTATTATATCGATGAAGGGGTTCAGTTGGTTGAAAAGCCGGTTCATTTGAAAATCTCGGTCATCGAAAACAACGACCATTTCAGGCTCGAACGTTCACCCAAAGTGGCGCTTATCGACCGCGATAAGGTCAAATTTCCCTTGATGCTGCGCCGGTGGCAAAGTGGCGATTACTTCCGTCCGCTGGGCATGAGTGGCATGAAGAAGGTGAGTGATTACTTTATCGACGAGAAGTTTAGCCTGGCCGAAAAGGAGAGGAGCTGGCTGCTCACCCATGGCGAACAGATTGTCTGGATTGTGGGTGCCCGCCTCGACGACCGTTATAAAATTGTAGACAAAACAAAAAAAATTCTAAGAATTGAGTTATGTTGTGCTAATTGTTAACCTGTCTTAATAAATGTTAAATTGAGTGATAGTTAAGGTAACAAAAAAGGTCTATTTCCTATTAATGGTTAGTATTAACTAATTTTTTAAAAATTATGAAAAATTTTATTGTTATTTTTTTGCCACAGCTCTTTTGTTTACAGGATGTGAAAAGAATATAATCCCATTGGAGAAAGAGCATGTTGCTGTATCGGATTTATTAGCATTATCAAAAACAGAAGTAAGTAATCAGGATTTTCAAACATTCAAAAATGTTAATAACTATTATGATGTCTATGGAGAAGCGTTTTATAATGCATTCAATAGTGCATTAAATGAATATGAATTTAACAAAGAAAGCACAAAAAGTTCGGAAATCCTTATTGAGGAGATGTCATTTATTAGATTCTTACCGAAAGATTATATTAAAATAGATACAGTAGGCATTAATAAGATTTTTTGTGGGCAGATTTTGTCTGTTTTCGTTAAACTGTATGTTGATAACAACTATGAAATAGCTGTTCCAAAATCAATATTAATGGAGAATTATATTGTTGAAAGTGAGACATTGTCTAATGTTGATAAAGCTTTTTTATTAAAATCGTCTTCATTATTACGATATGCTACATTTTGCGATTACCAAATGAATTCATCAGGGCTTAAGAAATATCTTACATGTTGGACGGGAAAACTTCAAAGTCTTGAAGATTCTGGGATTGTAGAACAGATTCTTTGTATAGCAGATTGGCCAATGTGTTTTGGTGCTTATTTAGTAGATTGTGCGATTGATGAACTTTTTTAAATCATATAATTATGATAAAAAATAATTTTACGACTTTCAATAATAAGACTGAACGCATAATATTTTATTCTGGTTTTATCTTTTCATTTATCGGCATTTCTACCTTTCGGTTTATTCCTGCAATTTCATCTATTGTTTTATTTTTTTTCATAGCCTATTATTTGGCCGTTTCAATTGTGGAACTTTTCAATAATAAGAATTCAAGGGTAAACATAGTTACTTTATTTCTTATTGCTCAGACAATTCTTACTGTTATTTTTGCAATTAATCAGTGGCCGATGAGAAGTATATTAGGATATTATAATATTACTTTTATTTTATGTGTTCTTCTTTTTCTGTTTATAAGAAATAATATGCCAGACAAACAGGTTTGTATAACTCGATTATTATTTTGTTTTATGTTGGCAGGTTCTCCAATATGGCTTACATGATAATTTTTACCACTAAAACAAAAAAAGCCGCATCATTGCGGCTTTTTTCTCTCATAAACTTCCAAACCAAAAACTAACTAACAAACTTTACAATCAAAACTATATCTTAATCGAACTTAGCTCTTTTGTTCAATAATCGACTTTATCTGGTCGGCTTGCATCACCCCGACACCTTGCCATTTTACCTCTCCTTTTTTGAAGAGGATCATGGTAGGAATGCTTCGAATCATATACTTACGGGCAGCATCGCTATTTTTGTCCACATTCACTTTGACGATTTTTACTTTGCCGTCCATCTCTTTGGCAACCTGTTGAAGAATCGGTGCCATCATTCGGCACGGGGCACACCAGTCGGCATAAAAGTCGACCAGAACCGGAGTATTCCCGTTAATGATTTCATTGAAGTTGCTCATATTATCGATAATTACGATTTCGTTTCCATTGCTGCTTTTATTTTCTGCCGGTTTGCCGTTTCCGCTGCACGACATCGCAATGGTAGCAAATATTGCGGTTATAATGCTGATATATAATTTATTCATTTTCACTTTTGGGTGTATTCACTTTCGATTTGTTTGTAAAGAAGTCGCTGAAAAGCCAGCCAAACAACATCCCGTAGGCGCTGCTCGTATACCATTTCGAGGTAATTGGACAGGTGCCGGAAGCGCAGCCGATAAATCTCCAGTAGAGAAATCCGGCCACCGCTCCAAGCCCGAGAGAGATAATCTTTACTTTATGTTGTTTGAAAAAGTCTTTCATTTCTTTTTTTAATAATGCAAAGAAACACCAACACCGCAAGCTGGTCTGTAACTTTGGTCACACAGCGAAAAAAATGCCTTTTTTTTCATTTCACTGTTCGTAATTCATCCGCAGTGTAATCTATTTGTAGCCGTTATATAACATCCGCAACAACATTGTACCAGTATTGTATCCATTGTTTAACCCACCTGTTTCACCGCTCCCGTAGCTTTGCGATTGTTATAATTTAATCAATACAACAATCTGTTATGAAAAGTTTGAAAGGATTGCTTTATCTGTTTTTACTCATTTTTTGTAGTATATCGGTACATGCCGATGAGATACCTGTGGCAGCCGGCAAAGGTGCTGTTACGGGGCGGGTAACCGACGAAAAGGGATATGTTCTACCCGGTGCTACCATTATCATCAAGCCAATTGAATTTGGTGTGACGACCGATGTGAATGGCTTTTTTCGCATTAGCGGGTTGTCATCGGGAAACTATACCGTTGTCGTCTCATATATCGGTTTTGAAACGGAATCAACTGAGGTAAGCCTGAGAGACAATGTAACTGAGATGATTAATTTTAAATTGAAAGAGGGAATCGCTCTTGGCGAAGTGGTGGTTACCGGCGTTAATGCCCAGGCCAAAGCCATTGCTAAACAGCGGGCCAATGTGAACGTGTCTAATGTTATCTCGTCCGATCAGGTATCGAAATTTCCCGACTCAAATATCGGCGATGCGTTGAAACGTATCCCCGGAATCAATGTGCAGTACGACCAGGGTGAGGCCCGATTTGGCCATATTCGTGGCACATCACCCGATTTAAGTGCAGTCACCGTTAACGGAGAGCGTTTGCCGTCGGCTGAAGCCGAGATGCGTTCGGTACAGCTCGACCTTATTCCTTCCGATATGATTCAAAGTATTGAAGTGAACAAAGTGGTGATGCCTGAAATGGATGCCGATGCCATTGGCGGATCGGTAAACCTGATTACCAAAAACCAACCGGCACAGCGGCGCATTACAGCAACTGCCGGTTCGGGCTGGAACCTTATTTCCGAAAAACCAACCTGGAACTTTGGCGTAAGCTACGGCGACCGATTGTTTAACCAAAAACTTGGTTTTGTTGCTGCTATATCCTACAACAATAACCCAATGGGGTCCGATAATATGGAGGCTGAATGGGAAACCAACGATGCCGGTAAAACCTATATGATTAATTTCCAGAACCGTCAGTACTTTGTCCAGCGCGAGCGGCAGAGCTACTCGTTGGCACTGGACTATATCATTAATGCCAACCATAAATTGGGGGCCAATTTAATGTACAACCGCCGGAAGGATTGGGAAAACCGTTACCGTTTCGAACTCAAGGATATTGAAGAGACCGAGGATGGCTATATTGCAGAAACACGCCGTCAGGTCAAATTTGGGCCCGAACAAAATAAATGGGGTCGACTGGAAGATCAAAAAGTACAGGATTTTACCCTGAACGGCGAACACCATTTCGGTATTTTGGGTATCGACTGGCGTGCATCGTATGCCAAAGCCAGCGAAGAGCGCCCCTACGAACGTTATATAACCTACCGCGCCAAGAAAACCGAATTTACACAAAATCTAACCAATACGCGAGAACCGCAGGTGGGTAACTTCAATAAGGATATTAACGACTGGGATAACTTCTCTTTTAAAGAACTGTATCAGATGTACCAGTTTACCGACGACGAGGATATGACCTTCTCGCTCAACTTTTCGCTTCCACTGGTTACCGGCACAAACAGTCATGCACTGAAATTTGGAGCCAAATATAAAGGAAAAAGCAAAATGAACAACGAAGACCAGGTTGATTATTCGCCTGAAGATGAGGATATTTTCTATAGCCAGTTGTCGGCTAACCTGATTGATATGACCCGCGATAACTTTCTGGCTGGCCCTTACTCGCTCGGACTATTCCCCGACAAAAAATGGCTCGGTCGTATTAATTTGAAGGGCAGCGATTTCTCAGGCGAGGTGAATGAAGAGATCAATGTTGGCGATTTCGATGCCGAAGAGGATATTGTTTCTGCCTATCTGCGCTACGACTATCAGTACAACGAAAAAATGAACCTGATTTTGGGAGCCCGCGTTGAGCATACTTCATCGGTCTACAATGCCCACCAGTGGGTTATCGATGCCGATGGCGATGGCTCGTTGAAAGAGGTTAAAGGTGAGCGCGATAGTTATACCAACTTTCTCCCGTCGGTAATTATGCGGTACAAATTCAGCGATAAAGTACAACTGAAAGGGGCCTATACCAACACCATTGCCCGTCCGAAATATTTCGATCTGGCTCCCCATCAGGAGTTGAACTACGAAGACAATGAGGTGGTTGTGGGTAACCCAAATCTGAAACCAACTCTTTCGATGAACTTCGATTTGATGAGCGAATTTTATTTGAGCCAGGCCAATTTGATTTCGTTAGGCTTTTTCTACAAGGATATCAAAGATTTTATTGTTGAGAAGACGTTGCGCGATTACAATTTCAGCGGCAACGTTTGGAACAAATACAAAGAGCCTGTCAATGCCGGCGATGCCTCACTGTTTGGTATCGAAACCTCGGTTCAGCAAAAACTCTTCTTCCTGCCGGGATTCCTGAAAAACTTATCGCTCTATGCCAATTACACCTACAACTACTCTAAAGTTAAGCATTTCAATATCGAAGATCGTGAAGAGGAGGAGTTGAGGTTGCCCGGGACTCCGGCGCATACCTTAAATGCTTCGCTGGCTTACGAATCTAAAAAGCTCACCGCCCGTATATCTTATAACTTTGCTTCCGATTTTATTGATGAGTTGGGTAGTGCAACTATTTACGATCGCTACTACGATAAGGTAAATTATCTTGACCTGAATCTCAATTATAAAATTGGAAAATACCTTAATGTGTATGGAAATGTGAACAATATGCTCAATCAGCCATTGCGATACTATCAAGGTAGCGAACAGTATACCATGCAAGCCGAATACTACAATGTTCGTTTTGATGCAGGAGTTAAACTTACATTTTGATTTGATTCAATATTTTTGATTATCATGGAATCCTGATGCTGCGGCTTTTAGTTGCAGCTCAGGAATTTCCTTTAAAATTGAAACTGATGAAAAAACAATTGCTTTTTACCCTTTTGGTTATCACGTTGCTTTACACCTTTTCCGCCTGTCAGCCCGCGGCTACCCAAGCAACGTTAACATCGAAATTTGGTTCATCCGTTTACGATGACGGATTGAACTTTTATGTAGCCAACGATTTGGGACGTAACGGCTATTTCAAACAAAAACCCATTGCCGAACTGATGGGCAATATGGCCGATTCGCTCGATATCGAATTTGTGGCCCTGGCTGGCGACTGTCACCACTTCAATGGTGTTCAAAGTACAGCCGACCCGCTATGGATGACCAACTTTGAAACCATCTATAGCCATCCCGACCTGATGATCGACTGGTTTCCCATTCTGGGGAATCACGAATATCGCGGGAATACAGATGCCGTACTCGACTATTCGAAAATCAGCCGCCGCTGGGTGATGCCTGCCCGATACTACACCAAGGTAATCCCCGAAACGGACGACCATGCCAGTTTAACGATCCTTTTCATCGATACTACCCCTTTGATGAAAGAATACTGGAGCGAACCCGACAAATATCCCGATGTTCAGAAACAGGATACTGCCCGCCAGCTGGCCTGGATGGACAGTGTTTTGACGGTTTCGGCAACAAAGTTCAATATCGTGATTGGCCATCATCCCATCTATGTCTCGGAGAAGAAACGTGCCGATGCCCCTTCGCTGATAGCATCGCTCGACCCTATTCTGCGTAAACATCAGGTCGATTTCTATATTGCCGGCCATTCGCATACCTTTCAGCATCTGCGCAAAGAGGGCAGTGTGGTCAATTATGTGGTCAATGCCTCCGCTTCGCTGGGGCGTGAGCCAATTAAAGGGCCCGATACCCAATTCTGTTCATCCGACGAAGGGTTCAGTGTGATGAGCCTTGGTAAAAACGAACTGAAAATGAGCTTTATCAACTACAAAGGAGAGGCCATTCATCAGATTGTTGCCCAGAAGTAGACATTGCCGAATACGATGTAACGAAAAGCCCCCTATTCCGATCGCCACCGGTATAGGGGGTCTTTCTTTGCCGTTTATGCGGGGAGCCGGTAAAACGCAAAGTCTGGCGGGGAGCCAGCCGGCATTGGCGGACAATTGCCATAGCCTGGCGGAGAAATGCCGGAGCGGCAAACCTCCGCTGCCTGTCGGAAATAGCCCGCTGCCCGTCGGCAAACCTCCGCTGTCCGTCGGCAAACCTCCGCTGCCCGTCGGTCTGCCACTACTGTCAGCCGCACCTCAAGGTTCTCGATAGCTTCAAGGTTGCAAATATTTTTTTTTACTGATGATTGCCTTTTGGCGAATGTTATCGCGAACAGCCGACAATTGGTCATAACCTCTATCTTGTTAGGTGCGGCTATATGCTGTAAAGCGACATCCCGCCCATGCAAGTTTTTTTCATCCTGAAAAAAAATATCACAATCCGTGTAGCCCTTATCTTTGCCTCCTCTTTAAACCAGCGCCGAATAATCAATCTTGTTCCGTCCAATCACGATACGCCGTTGTTGCTCCAGTTTTTTCAGCAGTCGCGAAACCACTTCGCGTGAGCTGTTCAGCGCCAGCGCAATATCCTGATGGGTACCGGTAAAGGTGGTCTGGTTGGTCGATTTATATCTGTCGGTAAAGAACTTCAGCAACCGGCTGTCCATATTCATAAAGGCGATACCATCGATGGTTTCCAGCAGTTCGTCGAAGCGGCGGCGATAGGCATACATCACAAACTCCTTCCAGGTGCGATAGGTTGCCATCCACTGGTCGAGCAGCGGTACCGGAACACGTACAACCGTGGCGGGGCTTTCGGCCACTGCTTTAATATTGCTGCGGATATGACCCATACAGCAGGTGAGGGCCATGGCGCAAACCTCGCCCGGATTTAAATAGTAAAGCAGAAGTTCCCGGCCATCGTCGTCCAACCGGTACACCCTTACGGTTCCCTCTATCACCAGCGGAAACGACTTGATATATTGCCCGTCGCGAATCAACTCTTCGCCTTCGGCAATGGCTATCAATTCGCCATGTTCCCCAATAGCCGACTTCAATCCGGCCTCGAAATAGGGAAACCGTTTTTCGATAACGGCGATGTCAAACCGATATAGGGGCTTTGGCATATTTGTTATTTTTATTTCGATCGGATAACGGCCACCCAGCCGCCATTGTTGGCCATCCGAACGGTGATTTCATCGTCTCCTTTCAGTGGCTTCAACGATTTCTGCAACTGAGAAGGTTCTGTATCGGCTTTTTTACCATCGGCCCAAATCTCCATCTCATAATCTCCTTTCGGAAGAAAATCAAGTTTCAACGTTACCTCTCTGGCTTTGCTGTTGTTCATCACTCCCACAAACCACCGCTGGCCATCTTTTTTGGCAATGGCCACATATTCGCCCGGATAGCCGCCCATATAGCGGATATCGTCCCATACGGTAGGTACAATCTTCAGAAAATCGGCTCCCGGCTGATTTATGATATGATTGGGATGGTCGCAAACCACGGTAAGCGGACTCTCATAAATCACAAATTTCGAAAGCTCGGCTGCCCGGGTGTTCCAAACCAGTGCAGGAGTCTGCTGTTTCCACTGCGCGCGGGTGACATTTAAGAAGCCCCCCGGCGTGTAGTCCATTTGTCCGGCCAACATGCGGGTAAAGGCCAGTTTAACGTTGTGTTCCGGGCTCATCTTATCCGAAAATTTGTAATACTCGTTGCCCATTACCCCTTCGCGGGTAATCATATTGGGCCAGGTCCGAATAATGCCATCGGGTTTATAGGCACCGTGAAAATCGACCAATAACTTATTGTCGGCGGCACAACGAATGATATCGTGGTACCAGTTCACCATTGGCTGGTCGTCGCGATCCATAAAGTCGATTTTAATACCGGCCACGCCCCACGAGTGGTACAACGGGAAGGCCTTTTTGTAGGCTGCATTGCGGTTCACATCGCTGCTATAGAGCCATACAATGATTTTCACATTTTTGGTTGCCGCATAACGGATAATCTCCGGCATATCGATCTGAGGTGCCCATTGGGTAATATCAGCTTTGGGTTGGTTGAAGGGGCCATACCACTGCCAGTCGACCAGCATATAGGGCCAGCCCATTGCCGATGCCAAATCGATATATTGTTTGATAACCGGCATCTCCATTTTTACTTCGCCGCTCCACCAGTGGTCCCAGGCACTGATACCCGGCTTAATCCACGAGGGATCTTTTATGGCACATGGATCATTCAGGTTCTGTATCATTTCCGATTCAATTAACCGGCCGGGCGATTCGCCCATCATCACTACGCGCCAGGGGGTATCTGCCTCGTCGGCAAAACGAACCTTAACCCCTTCTTCCGCTTCGCCCGGAAACGGAACGAGCTTTGTTACCAGCTGGTTGGTGGTACCGTTGGTGCCCAGATAAAAGGCGGCGTAGTTATCAATTTTAGCTTCCGTAATGGCCATCCAGCAGTGGGGGGTTAGCTCCATCAGCAGGGGCATACCGGCAATCGACTGTTCGTTCAGCTTGCTGAGCGGCTGTTCCATAAACTCCGCTTCGTTCGATGTCGAATAGCCGCCATAGGCTACTACCCAGGCTTTCGGGTTGCCGGCGATGGCAAAAGTGGTCAGTTCTTTGGTGATTTGCCGTTCGCCAATCTTTTCGGCACGGCTCAGGTGGTAACGAAAAGCCACCCCATCGTTGTAGGCGCGAAACTGAAGTTGCATCTCGCGCATTGGAGCTGCTTTCTCTTTCAGCGAAAGGGTGATTTCGTTGCAGTGGTCCACTACCGAAGCATGTTTCGATTTTACCACCGGAAACCATGTCTCGTTTATCTCTTTACGGGAATCGCCCACCACGGCAAAACCGCCTTTCATGGCCGGCTCGGTGCGAAATTCAAAGCCCAGCAGCGATTTTTCGATAACCGGATTGCCTTTAAAAGTGACGGAATAGGTGAGGAGGTCGTCATTTTGGACTGTTACCTGCAACTGTTGGTCGGGCGATACAAGTTGATAAGTCTGGGCCCAAAGCGTTTGGCCCGAAAGCAATAAAGCGAACAGGATAATTTTGTTTGTCAGTTTCATGTCGGATAATTGGTTGTTGAAATTCAACCCGAAAATAACCAATTTCAACAACAGCCGATGCACTTACAGGTACAAATCGCGTTCGCCGGCCAAAATCCACTCGTAATCTTTGCGGAACTTCTCCATCAGGTGGGGACGTTTCTGAAAATAGTCCATCTCTTCAATCTCTTTCATCTCCTGTACAATAAGCGGTTCGCCAATGGCACGGGTCTCGGCCGAGGCATAGTCGCTCAGGTATTCGCGAAAGGTCAATACCGCGTTCAGCTTACAAAATTTTCCTTCTACGCAGTGGCTCAGCATCCCCATAATGGTCTCGCCGGTACGGCCGCAACGGTAACCTGCCGTACAGAACGACGAGATATAGCCCATACGGCCCACTTCGCGGATCACCTCGTCCAAATCGCGCGGGTCGCCAATGGTAAACTGTTTCTTATCCAAATCTTCCTCGCTCTTCTGGTCCGAATAGGCCCCAATGCCAATGCGGGTCGAAGCATCGGTCTGGGTACAGCCCAACTGAATCACCTCCCGTTTGATTTCGGCTTTCTCTCGGGCCGTCACAATCATCCCCGCCGTGGGCACCGAGAGGCGCAGCACCGCCACCAGTTTTTTAAACTGTTCGTCGGTAACATGATATTGCGAGTTGCTGCTCAGCCACGAGCCCGATGCAGGGGTCATCCTGGGGAAGGAGAGGGTATGCGGCCCAATGCCAAACTGCCGTTCCAAATCGAGGGTGTGGTGCAGCAGTCCCATCACCTCGAAGCGCCAGTCGTAGAGGCCGAAAAGGGCACCAATGGCCACATCGTCGAGCCCTGCCTCGATGGCCCGGTGGAGCGAATAGAGCCGCCAGCGGTAGTCGCCTTTGATGGTGTTGGCCGGATGCACCGAACGGTAAGTATCGTGATGGTAAGTCTCCTGAAACACCTGATAGGTGCCGATACCGGCCTCTTTCAGCCGTTTCAGTTTGGCCATCTCCATCGGGGCAGCGTTGATATTGACCCTGCGGATATTGGTTGGCCGTCCCGAAACAGGCGCCTTTTCCTCGACCGAATAGACCGTTCGAATGGCCTCTACCATATAATCGGCATCGGTACGGGCATGTTCGCCAAAGACCAGAATCAACCGCTTATGCCCTTCGTTCAATACCGAAACCGTCTCGCGCCGAATCTCCTCCATCGTCAGGCGGCGGCGCACCTCACGGTTGTTGGCTTCGCGGAAACCACAATACTCACAGTTGTTGACACAGAGGTTCGAGCAATATAACGGCGCAAAAAAGACGATACGGTTATCGTACACCTTTTTCTTCAACTGCAGAGCGGTGGCATTGATCTCCTCCCACAGCTCCGGCTCTTCGACATGCAGCAGGGCAGCCGTCTCGTTGGGCGAGAGGGTTTTTATGGAAAGCGACTTTTGCAGAATATCGCGGATGAAAGCCTTATCGGGACGACGATTGGCGGCCAGCGTATCGAAAATAGCCTGCTCATCGATAAAATCTTTACCGTTAACCAGATATTTATCAATCTCTTCCGGTCGAATCACCCCCGCTTTCCAATTGCTGATATTGCTTTCTGCCATCATCGTGTTTCTTGCAACAAATATAACGCTTTTGGGGGGAAGATGGTTTTTATGGTTTATGAGTTAAGTCAGTTACCTTAACGATACCATCTAAGACAAATGGTCGTGTCATTGAAATACAAGTAACATCGGTACTCCTATCCAAGAAATCTTTCTTGGAAATGCTTTTCCAAAAGTTCTGTATCAGGCAAAAACCGAACTGGCATTTGAATCTTTTTATGATGAAAGACTGAAAAATAGCTTTGTACAAAACTGTCTTTTGACTTAAGAAATTCACTACAAATTAAAATTTGGAAATCATTATTGATAGCTATATATCCATTCTCAAAGGCTTTGTCGTGTAACGAGTTGAGCAAAATTCCATTTTGGGGGTTGAGCCTGTTTTTTATATCGATTGACCAAGGTATAATATGACTGGCGATTAAAAAACTTGAGTTACTGAACCCTGTTACAGCACATTTCCCAGTGTAGTTCGCCAACACAATTTGCCGAAAGACATCTTGGTTGATACGTGTTTTTACTTCTCTAACTTTTGTTTCGCCAGTAAGATTTTCAATACCAGTTAAGATATTTCTGTACTTATTTTCGATCGATGTTTTTTGAATATGAGCAAGAATTTTTTCACTCTCAAAAATTAACTCTTCTTTGTTGTTGCTAAATTCTTCCCAAATTGGTTGAACTTGAGCAAGACCGCCACGCAATCCTACAACTCCTCTGTTTTGGTGATATGGGTCAACACTTGCAAAGTTGCTTAAACGCATTGCAACTGCACTTGGAGTTCGATGAATTAAAGTTGATAACTCAACTACCTCTTTGGTTCCATGATGAAATTTTCCAAAAGGAATCTTTAAGTAAAGATTGAATGCTAAAATTAGCTCTTCACGTGTCCAGTTATTTGACATTCTGATAATATTAACGAAGATGTGTTAGGATTACTCTTCCGTTTTTCCCCTGACTGCTTTGGCCACCTCGACCAGCGGGGCTACCCAAATCTCGTTATTGTGCTGTTTCAGAAAACTGACCAACTGATAATGGGCTTCGATGGAAACATTAAGGCTGTGCTCACCGCCTACCCCGTGAAACAGAAATACCAGCAGCTTGCCCTGTGCCATTGCCGATTTAACCAACGCTACCATTTCGTCGCCCGATTGGCCATTCATGCCATAACAATTGACACTCTCCCAGTTGGCATCGGTGGCAGTAAGCATCGCGCCGGTAACCCCGCGCGCGGCAACAAACAGATGCTGCACCTGATCGTAGTAATTAACCTTCCCAATCAGCGAATCGCCGCAGGGATAGGCAAAGGTGCGTTCGTCCTTCCCGTCGATAGCCTTTAACAGGGTATTGGTGAAACGGATTTCATTGACCGCACGGGCTACCGAATAGCGGCTCAAATCGCTCTCGGCCGACACCCACGTACGCCCCGGCAGCGAACCATCGCACGGATGGGTCAGCGAATGGTTCCCCAGTTCGTGACCTCTGGAGGCGGCCATCCGCCAGTCGTTTAGCCGTGTCTCGAGCGTTGCCGCACTGCCGTTGATATAAAAAGTTCCCCGGAAACCGGCCGAATCGAGCGAGGGGATCACTTTGTCGAGATGGACATTCAGCGCATCGTCGTAAGTGAGCACCACGGCACATCGTTTGCCGTTCCAACTGTTTTGTGCCGCTCCAAAGTACGGAAGCAGCAGCGCGAGCCATAGCAGCAGTGAGGGTTTCGGATATCGCATTGCATTGTTGTTGGTTCAAAAACAAATGTAGCGATTAAAATTGGCCCGATTTTTTGCCCCTGCCATATTTTTCGTTCAGCAACGGAAAAATAGTATATTTGAACCCAACCAACTGTAATCACGATGAAGAATAATCGTCCTTCCAACGGAATCAACCGCCGTGCATTTCTACGTGCCGGCTCTCTTCTGGCCGCTTCAGGCCTGCTTATCCCTTTCAGTGGAAACCAACTGCTGGCTGCCGACAATGCCGCTCCGGCCAGTGGTACCATCCCCACGGTGAAGTTAAACAACGGTATTGCCATGCCACGTATCGGTTTCGGGACCAACAGCCTTACCGGTGAAGTGGGCGAGCGGAGTGTCTTTGACGCCATCTCGGTCGGCTACCGGCTAATCGATACCGCCCATGTCTACACCAACGAAGAGGTGGTGGGGCAGGGCATCAAACGAAGTGGAATTAAGAGGGAAGAGCTCTTTGTCACCTCCAAACTATGGGTCGACTTCTCGGGCTACGAGGGGACCAAAAAAGCTTTCCAGACCTCTATCGACAAACTGGGGCTCGATTATCTCGATTTGTACCTGATACACCGTCCGCGCGGCGATGTAAAAGGGTCGTGGAAAGCGATGGAAGAGCTGTATAAAGCGGGAAAAATCAGGGCTATCGGCATCAGCAACTTCGAACCCGAACAACTGGCCGAACTGATGGGGTATGCTACTGTTGAGCCTGCCATCAATCAAATCGAGACCCATGTTTTCTTTCAGGAGCACAAACTCTATGATGTATTGAAAAAAGAGCAGGTACAAATGGAAGCATGGTCGCCTTTTGCGGCCGGACGCAACGGTATCTTCAGCAACGAAACGCTTGCCGCCATCGGCAAAAAGCATCAAAAAAGCATTGCGCAGGTCTGTCTGCGGTGGCATTTCCAGCGGGGCGTGGTGGCCATTCCACGGTCGCAAAACAAAGCGCATATGGTTGAAAACCTGAATATCTTCGATTTCGAACTCGACCAACAGGATATGCAGACCATCGCCACCCTCGACCTGAACCGGACACAGTTTCCGGAATGGACATAAATCAAAAGCCCTCTCCCGACCTCCCCCCACAGGGGAGGTAAGGGGACGAATGAATAGATTCCACATTATCACCTTCCGGCGGCGTAGCCGCTGAATTTTTGTAGCACAGGTCAACAGCTACAACCCTGAGCAGCGTAGCTGCGAAATCTTAACCCAACCCAACCAGATTCGACAGCTCCGCTGCCGTCCATTACAGGGGATATTCTCTTTCTACAAAGATTGGGCAACTCCGTTGCCCGATAGGATTTGTATTATATTCCATTACTCTTTCGTATCTTTAATCTAACTAAAACCAAATTTATATGGCAAACACTTATAGTCAGATGTATGTGCAGGTTGTGTTCGCAGTTTTGGGGCGAGCCAATATCATCCCAGAGTATCATCGTGATGAATTGGAAAAATATATCTGTGGGATAATTTCAAATAAAAGATGTAAGCCCCTATCAATTTTTTGTAATTCCGATCATACCCATATTCTACTTGGCTTACATCCTGCTATTTCAGTGTCCGACCTAACACGAGACATCAAAACGTCATCATCAATATTTATAAAGAACAACAAATGGATTGCAGGCAAATTTGCCTGGCAAGATGGTTTTGGTTCATTCACCTACTCGAGATCACAGATTGATACTGTGGCTAAATACATATTAAACCAACCTATTCACCATAAGAAGACAACTTTCAGGGATGAATACTTAAGAATTCTTCAGGAAAATGATATTGAATACGACAGCAAATATTTGTTTGAATGGTACGATTAGAACATTAAAATATTAGGCAACTCCGTTGCCCGATTATTAATGCAGCAGTGCCATTGGCATACACGATTTGGGAGTCTTGGATTATTGTTTTTACGACCGGCGGCGTAGCCGCTGCATCTTTGTAGCACAGGTCAACAGCTACAACCCTGAGCAGCGTAGCTGCGAAATCTTAACCCAACCCAACCAGATTCGACAGCTCCGCTGCCGTCCATTACAGGGGATATTCTCTTTCTACAAAGATTGGGCAACGGAGTTGCCCAATTATTAATGCAGCAATGCCATTGGCATACTCGATTCTATGATAACTCCGCATCAACTCCGCATTAACTCCGCATCAACTCCGCATTAACTCTCCCTGTGAATGGAGCAAACGGGGCGTTGGTTGCGGGGTTGTATAAGCCCAAAGGAGCAAAAAGGTCGATGAATAATAAAAGATATAAGCGTAATATACCTGTCGTAAGATGGGTGATGGCTCGATTTTGGGTACTTCTCTACCTTTCCGCTTTATCCCAAAGAGCGGGCTGACTCGCATATCCATGCTTGTTGCTGTGCGCTAAAACCGCTCTCTGGGCTGATAAGTGGTATGCAGCAGATGGTGTGAAAGCTCTCCGTTGGGCTTTCCGAGAAAATCCTGATATATCTTAATCACCTCGGGATTTTGGTGCGACTTGCGCAATGGTTTGCCGCCGTCTTCGGCATAGATGGCGGCTGCTCGTCTCTTGCGTATCTCGGCATTGGTGGGTATGGGTTGACCACCGCCGCCCAGACAACCACCGGGGCAGGCCATTACCTCCAGAAAATGGAACTTTGCAGTGCCATTCTTTACGGCATCCATCGCCAATTTGGCATTGGTCAGCCCGTGGGCTACGGCACAATTCAGTTGTACACCATCGAGGAATGACCATTCGGGCAATGGTTTTTCGATGGTAATGGTCGTCTCTTTGACCCCTTCCATGCCCCTGACGGCTGTTACTTCGAGGTTTTTAAAGGGAATCTCACGCCCGGTGACAATCTCGTAGGCGGTACGCAACGCCGCTTCCATTACTCCGCCTGTCGCGCCGAAGATGACCCCGGCTCCGGTCGATTCGCCCATCAAACGGTCGAATTCCATGTCGTCGAGATGGGCAAAATGGATGCCGGCCTGTTTAATCATAATGGCCAGTTCGCGGGTGGTCAGCACATAATCGACATCGCGGTAGCCACTGGCATGCATCTCAGGCCGGGCTGCTTCGAACTTTTTGGCGGTGCAGGGCATCACCGAAACCGATATAATCCGCTCCGGTTCAATATTGCGGGCTTTGGCATAGTAGGTCTTGGCCAGTGCGCCAAACATCTGTTGAGGCGATTTGCAGGTCGACAGATTGGCCAGATATTCGGGATACATATGCTCGATATATTTTATCCAACCCGGCGAACAGGAGGTGGCCATTGGCAATGCTACATTTTCCTCTTTGTCTTTCAGCGCTTTGCGCAACCGGGTCAGCAGTTCGGTACCCTCTTCCATAATGGTCAGGTCGGCGGTAAAGTCGGTGTCGAGCACCGAATCGAAGCCGAGGCGTTTCAGGGCAGCTACCATTTTGCCGGTGACGCGTGAACCGGCCGGATAACCCAACTCTTCGCCCAGGCCAACCCGTACGGCAGGGGCGGTCTGTACCACTACATGCAGTTTGGGGTCGGAAATGGCTTCCCAAACCTCTTCGATATAGTTCTTTTCGACCAGTGCCCCGGTGGGACAACGGTTAACACACTGTCCGCAGTTGGTACAGACCACATCGTTCATCGGCTTGTCGAAGAAGGTCGATATCTTCATCTTGTCGCCTTTGTGGGCGACCGTCAGCGCGTTAACCCCCTGCAGCTCGGCACAGGTGCGCACGCAGCGTTGGCAGCGGATACATTTGCTGTCGTCTTTAATAATGCTGGGCGAATAGTAGTCGATGGTGTACCGCTTCATTCGGAAGAGTTCGATAAAATCCTGCGTCATGATTTTATATTCCGATGCGAGCGACTGCAATTCGCACAATCCGTTTTTGTAACATTTGGTGCAGTCGGAGTTATGTTCCGACAGCAACAGCTCGATAATGTGTTTGCGGCAGTTGCGCACTTTCAGGCTGTTGGTAAGAATATCCATGCCCTCTTCGCAGGGGGTGGCACAGGCTGCCGAGAGCCTTTTCTGGCCCGCTATCTCGACCACACAAACACGGCAGTTGCCTGCCACACAGATATCCTGATGGTTACAGAGCGTAGGTATTACCACATTAACCTTTTTGGCTGCATCGAGGATGGTGGTGCCGGCACCCACCGACAGGGCAATGCCGTTTATCGTGATATTGATACTGTTTGCCATAATCTTCATTTTTAATAGATCATCTCTTCCCTGAAATTTTCGACTATCGATGCGAACGAATTGGCTACCGATTGACCCAGGCCGCATTTGGCGGTGAGCTGCATGGTTTCACTCAGTTTGAGCAGCTTGTCGAGATAACTGGCCGGCCGCTCGCCCCGTTTCACCGCTTTGATACCGGCCAGCAGTTGCTGACACCCTACACGGCAGGGTGTACACTGTCCGCACGACTCTTCGCGGAAGAATTCGAGATAGTTGTCGAGCACATTGTACATCGAACGCGAACTGTTGAAAAGCATCATCGAACCACCGGTAGGCAGCGAAATGCCAACCAGCTTGCCCTGATAACCGATGGCCGTTTCATTGAATTTCTTTCGGGGTACCAGAAAGCCTGAGGCGCCGCCAACCTGAACGGCTTTGGTATCGCCATCGCCAAATTCGTCGACAAAATCATAAAGGCTCATGCCCAGTTCCAGTTCGTAAATCCCCGGTTTGGGTGTGTCGCCCGATACGGAGAAGAGTTTGGAGCCTCGCGAGTATTGTACCCCAAGGTCGTAGAACTTTTTGGCCCCATACTTAAATATGGTATAGGTATGGGCCAGTGTTTCGACATTATTGATGACGGTGGGATGGTCGCGGAAGCCTGAAGTAGTGGGGTAGGGCGGTTTGTTGCGTGGTTCGCCCCGTTTGCCTTCGAGCGATTCGAACAACGCCGTCTCTTCGCCACAGATATAGGCACCGGCGCCCAGAAATACCTGAATCGGGAAGTTGAGGGCAATCTTTTTGGTGTAGTAGTTGAATTCGTTGATGGCCGCTTCGAGCGATTTTTGCAGAAACTGATATTCGCCCCGCAGATAGATGATTCCTTCGTCGGAATCGATGATGTATCCGCAAACTGCCATGGCCGTCAATACTTTATAGGGCACTTTGGTCAATATCTCGCGGTCTTTGAAGGTCCCCGGTTCTCCCTCGTCGGCATTGCAAATGACATATTTTTTGCCGGAGTGTACCTCGGAGGTGAGTTTCCACTTCAATCCGGTAGGGAAGCCGGCGCCTCCGCGTCCTTTCAGTTCGGAACTAATCAATTCATTAATCAGTTCCTGTTTGGGCCGCTGAATGGTTTTCAGCAGGATATTTTCCCAGTCGTTATCGTTAATGAAGATAAAGTCGGCCCGTTTCAGCAGTTGATGGATTTCGGCCATTGAGTGTGGTGTTTATTCGTTCATTCGTGTGTTGGGTTATTTAACGGCAGAAGCCTGTAGTTTGCAGCCTTTTGCCAGTAGGCATGGGGATCCCAGACTGATGTTTGCCTGTCTGGATTAATTTTCCTTGCGGATATAGGCCCCAATAATCTCCCTCACCCGTTCGGGGGTAAGGTCGGTATAGACTTCGTGGTTAATGACCATTGCGGGTGCCTTGTGGCACCAGCCGAGGCAGTTGGTTTCGACCAGCGAGAAGCGGCCGTCGGGGGTAGTTTGTCCGGCAGTGATATTCAACATGTCCTGCAGGGCAAGCATAATCTGGTTTTTGCCTTTCATGGCGCAGGAGATGGTTTTACATACGCGGATGACATACTTTCCCATCTTCTGATGGTCGAGGAAGGAATAAAAGGTAGCGGTGCCGTAGACTTCGGCGGCAGGTAGATCCAGTTCGCGGGCTATCTCGACCATCGATTTCTCTGAGAGGTATTTCTCCTGATCGATAACCCCCTGGAGGACGGGCAACAGGCTTTCGCGCGACCGTCCGTGCTTGTTGGCAAGCTCAGCGATAAGCTCCTGAATAGTCTCCATTAGTTTGTGCGTTAGCAGGTTTGTAACAATAAAACTTTGAACTGTAACGATTAAAGTTACATTAAACTATTCGGATTTACAATAACAAATATCAGCCTGTTTGTCAATAAAAAACCCGGTAGTCTACCGGGTTTCGAAAAGTTTAAATCATAGGGTATTTTTTGATAATATCGCCCGATTTCATCAGGATATCGACATAGTGTGCCCGTTTGTAGGCGTAAGGGTCTTTCTGGTTCTTCATCGACAGCTTGCCGGCAAATTCGCTGATGGTTTTGTACCCTTTGGCATCCATCCACCCTTCGAGGGTTTCAATCATATTGGTCACATGGCTGGCCTTGTTGCGGTAAATGGTGCTTACTACCTGAACGCTGGTTGCCCCGGCCAGCAACATTTTAATCACATCCTTGCCATCGGAGATGCCCCGGCTGGCACAGATATCAGCGCCGATATGGCCATAGAGCAATCCGGCAAAACGGAGGCTTATCTGATAATCTTTTTCGTGGGTCAAATCGAACGGATAGAAAAACTCTTCGTTGTCGATATTGATTTCAGGTTGGAAGAAGCGATTGAAAATGACTACCCCATCGGCACCAGCCTGGTCGACTTCGGTAATGAAATTGAGCGGATTGGCATAAAAAGGGCTTAGCTTTACACTGACAGGAATCTGAACCAGTTTTTTCAGTTTCTGCAATATTTTCAACTGATGGGCTTCTGTTTTGGCCCCGCTGACGGCAGCATCGACGGGTACATCGTAAAAATTTAACTCAAGGCCTGCAATTCCGGTCTTTTCCAGTTCAAGGGCATACTCTTCCCACGACTGGTCGTAGATGGCATTTAAACTGGCAAAAACAGGTGTGTTTACACTGTCAATCAGCCTTCTCAGATTGAAGAGGTGTTCTTTGGCGCCGCCATGTTTTACTTCAGGGAATATATTGACCATTTCGGCGTTGCGGTAATTGTATTCGCCCAGCATATCGTCGAACTGAATCTGTTCCAGATTAATCTGTTCTTCGAAGAGAGAGCGGTAAACAATGGCCGAAATTCCTGCACGTTCCAGTTTCTTTATCACATTTAAGTCTTCGACCATACTCGATGCTCCAAGAATAATGGGGTTTTTCAGTTCAACTCCCATAAAGGTTGTCCGTAAATCTGCCATAGCCTAATCTGCTTTTAAGTTTGTTTGTATGCTAATAACAAATGTTGGCCAATTTCGTTCAACAACAAGTCCTTTTTTCACGCAGTTTTTGTTTGGCAGTTGCCTGTCGGGCATAAAAAAACCCCATCGGAACGACGGGGTTTCTTATTCTAAGGATCAACTGTTAAAATAAACTGAAGGTAACGGTTACCCCGGCCATAACTACCGAAGCCATTGCCATCAATTTAATTAAGATATTGAGCGATGGGCCCGAAGTATCTTTGAATGGGTCACCAACGGTATCACCAACCACACCTGCCTTGTGAGCTTCGCTGCGTTTGCCGCCGTGGTTTCCTTTTTCAATATATTTTTTGGCATTGTCCCAGGCACCACCTGCGTTGTTCAACATCACGGCAAGGGTAAAGCCGGCAGTCAGGCCACCGGCAAGCAAGCCGATAACACCGGCAACACCCAACAGGATTCCGGTTGCAACCGGGATAATGATGGCCAGGAGCGACGGTACGAGCATCTCCTTTTGCGCGCCTTTGGTTGAGATTTCAACACATTTCGCGTATTCAGGTTTACCTGTACCTTCCATAATACCGGGGATTTCGCGGAACTGACGGCGAACTTCTTCAACCATTGCACCGGCGGCACGGCCAACAGCTTTCATGGTCATGGCACAGAAAACAAAGGCCATCATGGCTCCGATGAAAAGACCGCCCAACAACAGCGGGTTGAATATCGAAAGGTCGTAAGCAGCCGAGAAATCCTGAATCGATGCGGTTGCAATTTTTACCGCTTTCTGTCCTTCGGCAAGTACCGGAACATTTTCGTTGTAGAAAAGTGTATCCCCAATCTGTTTTACACCGTCGCCGGCCAGTTTACCCAACCAGATGCGAATCTCTTCCATATAGGCGGCCAGAAGGGCCATAGCGGTCAAAGCGGCCGAGCCAATGGCAAAACCTTTGCCGGTAGCTGCGGTTGTATTTCCAAGCATATCGAGGGCATCGGTACGCTGACGGACTTCTTTGGGCAATTCAGCCATTTCGGCATTGCCGCCTGCATTGTCGGCAATCGGCCCGAAAGCATCGGTCGCCAATGTGATACCAAGAGTTGAAAGCATACCTACTGCAGCAAAACCGATACCATATACCCCCATTGCAAAATTGGTGAAGCCTCCGGCAAAACCGAAAGCCCCAAGGATGGCAATCACGATAGTTACTACCGGAATCCAGGTAGAATACATCCCAATGGCTATCCCTTCGATGATGGTGGTTGCAGGGCCTTGCAGCGTCTGCTTGGCAATCCCTTTGGTTGGACCGTATTCGTCAGAAGTATAATATTCAGTTCCCTGACCGATAACCACACCGGCTACCAGGCCAAATACAGATGCGATGGCGACACCCCAGGTTACCCAGCCTAAAGCGGCCATGCCAAAGATTACGGCAAGTACCAGTACAGAGCTACCTCCGGTTCCAAGCAACAGTGCATTCAACAGGTTTTTCTGACTAGCCGATTCTTTGGTACGGACCAGAAAGATACCGGCAATCGAAAGCAGAATCCCTACGGCAGCAACAATCATTGGCGAAATAACGGCCTGAATCTGTTCATTGCCTACAATTCCGGGGAGAGCGGCACCTAAGGCTGCTGTGGCCAGAATTGAACCACAATACGATTCATAAAGGTCGGCACCCATACCTGCAACGTCACCTACGTTATCGCCTACATTATCGGCAATGGTGGCAGGGTTACGCGGGTCGTCTTCAGGGATACCAGCTTCAACTTTACCTACAAGGTCGGCACCTACGTCAGCAGCTTTGGTAAAAATACCGCCGCCTACACGTGCAAAGAGCGCCTGTGTGGATGCACCCATACCAAAAGTCAGCATGGTGGTGGTGATTTCAATCATTTTGGTATGGTCAGTTGTTCCGGGATGTACAAACTTCAGCCCAAGAAAGGTGAGGCCGTTTTGCATGTGCTCGGCAGTATAGACCAGTTTGGTCAGAATCAGATACCATGCAGAGATATCGAGCAAACCAAAACCAACGACTACAAGGCCCATTACTGCTCCACTGCGGAAAGCAATTTTAAGCCCTTTGTTCAGCGATTCGGAAGCTCCCTGCGCCGTACGGGCCGAAGCACTCGTTGCTGTACGCATACCCAGGTAACCACAAAGCCCTGAAAAGAAACCTCCGGTAAGGAAAGCTACCGGGACAAATGGGTTCTGCACCCCAAAATAGGCGAGAACGGTTAGGATGATTACCAGAATAATAAATACTTTACCAACCACTTTGTATTGGCTCGATAGATAAGCCATTGCCCCTTCTTTGACATATTGGGCAATCTCTTTCATTCTTGCAGTACCTTCAGAATATTTCATCAGGTCTTTGAAGAAATACCAAGCAAATAAGAGTGCGATGAGTGATGAGGCTGGAATCAGCCAAAACAAAGAATCAATCATGTCATAAAAATTGTTAGTTTGTTAAATCAAATATTGAAAGCAAAAGAAACCTGTTGATAATAAATTTATTGCGACTCGTATAAAAGAGTTTTAAATTGTACGTAAGAGGCAAATAATTTTTATCGATCTCAATCTTCCAAACCGCTCCAAAAATATCAAATAATTTGAATTGCCCTCCACAAAAAAAAAGATTGATATCTACAATTGCTTATTTGGAATGAACTTAAAGTTTTGGGGATGTTTCAATCTTTTATCAGATATTTGCCGGAAAATTAAATATCAAATCGATAACCTTGTCGATGAATCGTTTATTGGCAAATAACAAGTTGGATTAATGAAGCGTATCCTTTTTGTCTGTCTAGGGAATATATGTCGCTCGCCGGGTGCTGAGGCCATTATGAACCACCTGATTGAAAAAGCCGGGATAAAAAAGCAGTTCGTGTGCGACTCTGCCGGTATTATTGGTTATCATGCCGGCGAAATGGCCGATTCACGTATGAGGGCGCATGCTTCGCGCAGGGGGTATAAGGTTACCTCCATTTCGCGACAGGTAATCCCATCCGATTTTGACCGGTTTGATATGATTGTCGGGATGGATGGACAGAATATTCTGGACCTTCGGTCAATGGTCCGTTCGGATGAGAAACTGGCTAAAATCGTCCGGATGACCGATTTCTGTACCCGTCATCAGCTAAACGAAGTGCCCGACCCTTATTACGGAGGAGCCGATGGGTTCGAACTCGTCCTTGATATTCTGGAAGATGCCTGCGCCGGTTTGTTGAAACAGTTGCAACAACGCTGAAGCAGCCTTTACTGAGGTAAAAGTACTTTAACCTTTTCCACTCCTGCAATTTCGCAGAGCCTGTCGACTACCATTGGCAGTTTTTTGTCTTCGTAAATATGGACAAGCACCTGAAAAACAGTTTGGTTGTTGGGGATATCTTTCTCCATTTCTATTGTCATCACCTGTATCCTGAAAGCCTGAAATACTTTTTCGAGGGTTTCGATTGAAATATTACCTGGTCCGGTTATCTCGAAACGCTTGTAATTTTTGGGTTTGAAAATCTTCTTTTCGAAAGTCTCGAAGATCATCAGTACCAGTAAGACAATAAAGGCAGCGATGATTGCCGCATAAAACATACCGGCACCAATGGCCAGGCCAATGGCCGAGACCGACCAGATGGAGGCGGCTGTAGTGAGCCCGCGAATGTTTACCCCCATCTTAAGAATGGCTCCGGCACCCAGAAACCCAATTCCCGAAACCACTTGGGCTGCAATACGACCCGGATCCCCGTTGCGAAAGTTCTCGAACTGCTGAGGGATAAATATGGAGATAAGCATCAGTAATGTTGAGCCTAAACAAATCAGGATATGGGTGCGTAACCCTGCCGGCTGGCGATGGGTTTCGCGTTCCAGCCCGATTATGGTTCCAATTGCAGTCGAAACAATCAAGCGAAGCACAATAGTCGATTGATCGATCGTATTGCTGTTAATAATCTGGTTGATTGAATCCATAGTCGGTAAGTAGTTGCTTTGTTGGTTGTTATCTATTTATCGGCTTTGACCACATAAACTTGCCCGGTTTCGTATCGGGTAACCCGAACCTTTTCGCCTTGCGAAATAAAGGCTCCTTCGGTTACCGCATCGTAGATTTCGTTGTCGACAGTAACTTTTCCCGATGGACGAAGTACGGTTTCTGCTACCCCGGTTTTTCCAACAATCTCGGGAGCAACCTGCTCAACTCCAATATAGCCTTCGCTGGTTTGCTGGGTGGTATGGAGTGCCAGATGGCTGAAAACCCCTTTTTGGGCGGCAAAAAGCTTCGAACTGGCCCATATCGAAAGGAAGAACGCCGATGTTACGGCAACCAGCACAGTCGTTACCGAGATAAAGGCATCGACAGGATCAACGGCTTCGAAGTTAAATTTTACATTATTCAGAAGGCTTAGAATCAGGCCGCCAAGGGCCAGTATAATCCCCGAAATCCCGGCAATGCCAAATCCGGGTATCACAAATATTTCGGCGGCAATCAATATGAGTCCAATAACAAAAGCCAGTATTTCCCAGTGTTCGGCCAATCCTTCGAGATAAAGGGGGGCAAAGAAGAGTACTGCAGCAGTGATGGCTACACCCAGCGGAAAGCCAATACCCGGAGTTTGCATCTCGAAATAGATGCCGCCAATGATGGCCATAATCAGTAATCCTGAAACAACGGGGTTAACCAGAAAGCCAATGATTTTATCGAGCAGGGTGGTTTTGTATTCGCTTATGGTATATGCTGAAATGCCGGCCTTCTCGATAACATCTTGTACATCAGTGCGTATTCCTTCACAAAATCCATATTTGACGGCTTCGGTGGGTGTCATGGTCAATACCTTTCCCGAATCGATAATCCCTTCGATATAAATGCTTTCGTCAACCATTGCTTCGGCAATATGCGGGTTGCGGCGCCACTGGGTTATGGTATCGTTTCCGTTTACCACCGTAACTTTGCCCTGCGCTTCGGCTGTCGAGCGCATGATGGAGCGCATGTAGCTCTGGTATTTGTCGGGCATTGGCTCACCGGTTTGGTTTACTACGGTGGCTGCCCCTATATTTCCCCCTTCGCGCATATAAATACTGTCGCAGGCAATGGATATCAATGCCCCGGCCGAGGCGGCGTTGTTGTCAACAAAGACATAAACGGGAATAGGGCAGTTCAGAATTTTGGTACGGATAGAGTCGGCATCGAGTACCGTGCCGCCGTAAGTGTTCATACGGATGACAATCAAATCGGCTTTCATCGATTCGGCTTCAGCGAAGGCTTTTTGTGTCTGGCGCCAGATTCCGGGGGCTATGTTTTCGCGAATATTGAACAGATAGACAACTTTTTCGCCTGAAGTTACTGTTTCAGATGATGCCCAAAGCGTGTTTAGGCTGAAAATGCAGATAAAGAGTAAGGTTACACTGCGCATGGGTTTTATCTTTTTTCTAAAGTTCCAAATTTTCGTTGTATTTCCAAAACAATTCCAATCCTTTTCGCTTCGATTCATCAAAAACATAAAATATATTCTCTGTAAAATAGTTATCCAGCCTGTAATTGGGATAAAGTTGCTGGTATTCATCGATTACCTGAGGAATATTTTCGATTCCGAATTTCAGGATTTCATTAAATTGTACAATAAGTTCTTTCTCAACGGGCTTGTTGGCCACCCAGCAGGCAAACACAAAATCGAGACCTGTCATCACTTTCCATATTTCGCCCAGATCATACAAATAAGGGAAACGGTTTTCGTGTTCGAAAACGCGGTCGCCAATAATGACACCAGCTGTAGTTCCATGAATATCATTGTCGATATACCCCTCAGCTCCGTCAACCCATACCGGTGAAATATTCCAGAAATGTTTGGCCAGTATTTTTATCAGTCTGACTGATGTTCTTGATTGGTAGTCGAGTACAATCCGTTCGATCTGTTCAACAGGTGATTCGCTGACCAGAACAACCGTGCGAACTTTTCCCGAAGAGGCGATACAATAGTCGGTAATAATATTGGCACCGCTAATTTTTGGGATAGCGGCAACAGGAACCAGTCCGATATCAACCTGATTGTCCATCAGTTTCGAGGCGCAAACCGATGGAATGTCAAGCGATAGTTCGAAGTTGTTGCGCAGCGGTGAATGTTGTAACCCGAAGACAAACGGTTTGGAATTCAGGTAGGATACTGATGATATTTTAAGCTTTGACATTGTTATTGGTTGAAATGAGTGGTCAAAAGTAGTAAAGAAAACGGTGGTGAAAGATGAATTTTTACATCCAATTACCTATCTGTTTTATACGTATAACAAGAAAAATCGATTCGTTGGCGATGGTTATCATTCTTCACCCTATTTTGTTAATTTTGCCCTTTGTTGAATAAATGTTGTGAATGATATGGAATTACAAATATTGACTGCCATTTCGCCTGTGGATGGGCGTTATCGCGATAAAGTGGAGGAGTTGGGCGACTATTTCTCCGAATATGCCCTAATCAAATATCGTGTATTCGTTGAAATCGAATATTTTATCTCGCTTTCTGAGATTCCGCTGCCGCAGCTTGCCACATTCGATACGGCTAAAATCAAACCACTTCGTGAGATTTATGAACATTTCACGGTGGCCGATGCGCAGCGTATCAAGGATATTGAGAAAGTTACCAATCACGATGTGAAGGCAGTCGAATATTTCATCAAAGAGAAGTTCGATTTACTTGGTTTGGAAGTTTTTAAAGAATTTATCCATTTTGGGCTTACTTCGCAGGATATCAATAATACGGCTGTGCCATGCTCGCTTCGCGATGCGATTCAGAATGTTTATACGCCTTTGGTTGATGAACTGGTGGCCAAACTGGAAGAGTTGGCTTTTGCGTGGGAAGATATTTCGATGTTGGCCAAAACACATGGGCAACCAGCTTCGCCAACGCGTTTGGGAAAGGAGATTAAAGTCTTTATCGAAAGGCTGAATGTGCAACTCGAACTGCTCAAATCAATTCCCTGTTACGCCAAGTTTGGCGGGGCCACCGGCAATTTTAACGCCCATCATGTGGCTTATCCCGAAGTCGATTGGGTCGATTTTGCCAATAACTTTGTTCGCGATGCTTTGCAGCTCGAACGTTCACAGGCTACCACTCAGATTGCCCATTACGATAACTATGGCGCAATTTTCGACAATATGAAACGGATCAATACAATCCTGATTGACCTTGACCGAGATTTTTGGACATATATCTCGATGAATTATTTCAAGCAGCAGATCAAAAAAGGGGAGGTGGGGTCATCGGCAATGCCACATAAGGTGAACCCGATCGATTTTGAAAATGCCGAAGGCAACCTGGGAATTGCCAATGCTGTTTTCGAACATCTGTCGGCCAAACTTCCGGTATCGAGATTGCAGCGCGATTTGACAGATTCAACAGTTCTAAGAAATATCGGAGTGCCTATCGCGCATACAATCCTTGCCATTAAATCGACACTGAAGGGATTAGGCAAACTGTTGCTGAACAACGAAGCCATTGAGCGCGATTTGGAAGATAACTGGAGCGTAGTGGCGGAGGCTATTCAAACCGTCCTTCGCCGCGAAGGCTATCCCAATCCGTACGAAGCATTAAAGGATTTGACCCGTGTTAACCGTAAGATTGATCGTGCTGTTATGCACGAGTTTATTGATGGATTGCAGGTTAGTGAAAAAATTAAAGCTGAGTTAAAGAAAATTACACCTCATAACTACACCGGAGTAGTCATTTAATATTATTGCCGATGAAAGGATTATTCCGCCTTTTTGGCCGGTTTTTGCCCCCATACAAATCGTACGTTTTCCTGAATATGCTGTTTAATATTCTGGGTGCTTTATTTGGGGTATTTCAGTTTATTGCCATCAGTCCGGTATTGGGTATTTTGTTTGGCACTCAGCCCGAAGTCGACAAACCTGTCAGTTGGGAATTCAATTTGGAAAGCCTGAAAGCCAATTTCAACTATCTGATTAGTGATATGAAGTTGGAATATGGGCCTGAAAATACCCTAATCTTCTTTGGTTTTTTCATTGTCGCCATGGTTCTGCTGAAAGTTGGTTTTACCTATCTGGCTATGTTTGTGATGGTGCCGTTGCGGAACGGGGTTGTGCGCGACATACGCAATCAAATCTATCACAAGATATTACATTTGCCGCTCGGGTTCTTTTCGGAAGAGCGAAAGGGCGATATCATAGCACGAATGACAGGCGATGTTCAGGAGATTGACAACTCGATTATGAATTCGCTTGAAATGTTGTTCAAAGAGCCATTGATAATTATTTCTTCATTGATCGTGATGATAACCATGTCGTGGCAGCTTACCATTTTTGTCTTCCTGCTGCTTCCGGTAGTGGGATACCTGATTGGTAAAGTGGGCAAAAGCTTGAAAAAACCGTCGATGCGAGGCCAGGTGAAGATGGGAGAGTTGCTTTCTACAATCGAAGAATCGTTGTCGGGCTTAAGGATCATAAAGGCTTTCAATGCCGAATCGAGAGCTAAAGCCAACTTTGGCCGCCAGAATACTGAGTATTACAACGTGATGAACAAATTAATGTGGCGTCGTTATCTGGCCCACCCGATGAGTGAATTTCTGGGTACAATGGTGATGGTGATTGTTCTTTGGTATGGCGGTAAATTGGTCTTAAACAACGAGAGTGCACTTGCACCGCAGGATTTTATAACCTATCTGATTTTCTTTTACAGCATCATCAATCCGGCTAAATCATTTTCGACAGCTCTTTATTCGGTTCAGAAGGGATTGGCTTCGCTCGAACGTATCGACCAGATTTTACTGGCAGAGAATAATATTGTCAATCGTCCGGATGCCGTTGAAGTAAAGAGATTTTATAAATCAATTGATTATGTTGATGTTACATTCAGATACACCGAAGCCGATGTGTTGAAAAAAGTGAATGTGACGATTGAAAAAGGAAAGACAGTGGCTTTGGTTGGACAGTCAGGCTCCGGAAAGTCTACATTCGTTGACTTGTTACCAAGGTTTTACGACGTTTCCGAAGGCACTATCTTAGTCGATGGTACCGATATTCGAAACTATAAGATTGCCGATTTGCGTGGTTTAATGGGAAATGTCAATCAGGATCCCATTCTGTTTAACGACACTTTCTACAACAATATTGCATTTGGGGTTGAACATGCAACTCAGGAAGAAGTTGAGGCGGCTGCCAGAGTGGCCAATGCCCACGATTTTATTATGGCTACTCCCGAAGGATATCAAACCAATATTGGCGACCGCGGAGGTAAACTTTCGGGCGGTCAACGGCAACGGATTTCAATCGCCAGAGCCGTGCTGAAGAATCCGCCTATTCTGATTCTGGATGAAGCTACTTCGGCACTCGATACTGAATCGGAAAAACTGGTTCAGGAAGCACTCGAAAATTTGATGAAAAACCGCACTTCTGTTGTAATTGCTCACCGTTTGTCGACCATCAAGAATGCCGATTTAATTTGTGTTTTCCACGAAGGCGAGATTGTTGAGCGCGGAACGCATGATGAATTAATCGAACTGCAAGGTTATTACCATAAGTTGCATTCGATGCAGAATTTTTAACGGTCTGAAATTGCAAGAACGTATAAACAAAAAGAGATGACCGAAAGGCCATCTCTTTCTGTTTTTTAGCACAGTTGCTATTCTTTTGCCAGGCTTCGCCGAAGGGCAACCATTTTAATGGCTGTTACTGCCGCTTCGTCGCCTTTATTGCCATGTTTGCCACCGGCGCGGTCGAGAGCCTGTTGCTGGTTATCGGTAGTCAGTACGCCGAAAATGACCGGAATACCAAATCTGAGGTTTAGTTCAGTTGCTCCATAGGCCACTCCCTGACAAATAAAATCGAAATGACGGGTTTCGCCCTGAATGACACACCCCAACAGGATTACGGCATCTGCATCAGTATTTTCGGCCAATAACTGGCCCCCAAGGGTTAGTTCAAAACTTCCGGGAACATGCTTGACGATGATATCATCTTCTGAAACACCATGTTTTATCAAGGTGTCAACTGCCCCGTGCATCAGGGCTCCGGTTACTTCGTAGTTCCATTCCGAAACGACAATGCCAAATTTCATACCTTTGGCTTCAGGGACCGACTGGATATTATAATCTGAAAGATTTCTGGTTGCCATATATTTTAAATTTTTTACAAACCTACACGAAATATGTCTTTCATCAAAACGGTGGCCGGACACCTCTCGTTTCATGGTTTAAAACAAAAGTGACCCGGAATAATGCCTGTTTTAAATGTGTCGATTACCTCGCCAGAGAAATTTAATCGATAAATAACTCCTTTTTGAAGATAATCGATGGCATCGCTAACATAGAGTTCATCGGTTTTTGGATCGACTCCCAGTCCATAAAAGGGTAGACCGGTTGATTGAATAATTGGCGAAGAGGGTAGCTCTGCTGCATCAATTGCCATTCGGAAGACTCCGCCGTTGATGAAAAAGAGTGTTGATTTTGTTTTGTCGATACTCAGTTTAACCGGTTTGTCTGATGCAGTGAAACTAAAGGATTTTTCTATTGTGTTATTTATCAGGTTGATTTGTTGTAATGCTGGTTTTTTGTTGTTGCTGAGGCCACCGTCGCAAATCACCCAAAGTTTGTTGTTTTTATCGATTTGCATCGCAGAGGGTTGAATTGCAGTGGTAATTGTACCGATAATTTGGTCATTTTCGGTGTTAATCATCAAAATGGTTTGATCTGCCGACCAGCACGAGACATACAATATATTGCCATACTGGATCATATTCTCAGTTGAGGCGTGGCCGACAGTAGGGATGGAACCTGTAATCTGATTGGTTGTTGGGTCAAAAACAGTAATTGCCGACGCGTAAAGGTCTGTAATATAGGCTTTCTGCTCACTGATAAAATGGATGTACCTTGGGGAAACCAGTCCTGTGATTTTACCAGTGTATTTACCTGTTTGAATATCAATAATATAGATTCTCCCTGAGTTGTTCACGACAATATACCCTTTGTTGTTGAATAGGTACATCGATTGGGCTACATCGCCTAATGGCAATCCGTTTACATTGAAAAAAAGATCATTTTGTACCTCCTTAGTATCGGGGTTATAAAATGACAATGTTGCATTTCCATACATGAAATTTCCTTCATTGACAATAAAAAGGCCGCCATCAGTCAACTGTCCGGAGAGATCTTCGCGCTGATTTTCCATCCATTGGTCATCCTTCATACATCCTGCCAGCAAAATGGTGAGGATGATGGTTACGGCCCATATTTTAACGGTTGAGTCTGCCATTTTTTAGAAATCAATTCTGAAGAATACCGAATAGTTTCTTCCCGGCATTGGCCGTTGAAGGACTGTTCTATAATCTTCGTTAAATAAATTATTGATTTTTAGTTCAATATTATAAGTTAATTTATCTCTTTGTATAGATTTTCCCACATGAAAATTGTTCATGAAATAGGGGTACAAAACCCCCATCTCACTCTCTTTGTCGTTACTCGATGTGGTAAATCGTTCGCTGTAATAGTTCCATAGCCAGGTGGCATAATAACCTTTCGAAGATAAATTGAGAGTAAAATTTGCCGAATGTAAAGGTATGTAAGGCAACTGCTTGCCTATTGACTCATCGGCCCAGTTGCGCGGATTGTCACGATTGATTGACCTTGTATAGGCATAATTACCGTTCATCCTGATTTGAAGGTTTTTCCAATGGCCTTTTGCCCCTAAATTAAGCTCAGTACCGGTGGAATTTACTCTTCTCATATTGAAGGGTTCCCAATATCCCTGAAAAGTTGGTAGCCAGATAATCCAATTGTCGATTGCCGAAGCATAGCCTGAAACAGCATAATTAAATTCCCATTGACCATATTGAATTGCCCCGCCAAATCCAAAGTCGGTCTGCAAACCTACTTCAGCCTTAAGATTAGGGTTTCCGCCAGGTTGATAATACAAATCGTTCAGTGTTGGCTGATGGTAGTTCTTGGCGATGCTGCCTATAAGGTAAAAATTCTGCTCGAAAGGCCTCCATTCGGCAGATACCATCGGCAAAAAGGCTCTTAACTGGCCATCGGTCAGTTCCTGACGCAGAAAAAGATTTATAAAGTATTTATTGTCAATGTTTTTACTGAAATTGCCGTATAGGCTCATTTCCCATCGGCTTACATCGTAGCTGCTCTCATTTTCGTTACGCAGAAGGTTTTTGGCATCTACGGTTTGCCTATTCGCATCGATTCCTGTTGAAATGGTTATCCAGTCGAAAGTCGAATTCCAGCTTACTTTTCCATTCCAAACAGCAAATTGTGAATGGGTGTCGATTACCGTTTGGTCGCTGGTCCCGCTTATCTTATTCTTGAGCTGGTAGGCCGATTGCTGAAGGTTAAATCCGCCATTGAGGATTAGTGTACCTTTTTTATGATAATGTTTCCATTCAATGGTTGCCCTGTGCGCATCTTCCTTTTGGCGATTAATATTGCTGTTTTCTGCAGTTTCGTTGGTGAGCAGCTGGGGAATACTTCTTTCGTTGCGCTGTCCCCAGTAACGAAGGGTCAGAAAATTGCTGTTGTTGGGCCTGCTGTATATTTCCTGCAAAATGCCATAATTTTTATAATCGGCATTGCTGTTGTGCTGTGTGGGGTATAGGTATTGACCGGTTTCAGGGTCGATATCGGCAATAAATTTGTTTTTAAAAGTAAAATCGTTGGCCGAATAGTTATAGAACAATCTTGTTTGCGATTGAAGGTTTCCGTTTCCACCATTGATTTGAATAAACTCGTCGAACGAGCTAAAACTGCCGTAGCCACTTAAAGCCTTTCCCGAAAAACGATTGCCCCAGTCGGCTTTATTATTGAGTATTACTGTCCCACCCAATGCGCCGCTGCCGTTTTTCATCGAAGCAGCACCGTGCAACAGCGATACATCGTCGGTAAAATAAACCGGAATCATCGAAAAATCGACCATTCCAAGCATGGGTGAGTTCAACAGTATCCCATTCCAGCTAACTTGTGTATGCGACGGAGCCGTACCGCGAAACGAAGCGGTAGCCATCGCACCTCTTCCGTACTCTTTGATGAAGATTGGCGTGTTTTTAGCCACCAATTCCGAAAGGGATGAGGTCATTGATGTTCTCATCGAAAGGGAATCAATCTTTGAAGTCGTTTGCCCTGCTGTTTCGGCTTTTATGGCTACCTTATCGGCAAAAATCTCAACGGTTTTGATTTTGATGGTATCTTTTGTTAACTGTTGAGCAAACAGGGTCTCAGATTTTTCGATGATAATGAGCAATGTCAGCAGAAGAAATATATGAAGTCTGACTTTAATATACATTTCTTAATATATATCTTTATCAAGCAAATGAAGATCCGAAGCCCCACTTATTTCTGTCGATATTTCATTCAGCCAGCCAGCAATCTGAAAAACGGCACTCTGCACTTTGATAAAGTGAATAGAGGTCAGGGCGACAGCTGTCCCATTATCGTCAACAGCATTTGATATATCAACCAGATTGGCTTTTATTGTACTGTTGTAGTCGCTGTTGTTGTAACATTCGGCATATCCCGTTTGAAACAATCCACTTTTGACTACCCAGTTTTCAGTACCTGGTGTTGTAGAATTATCATAATAGGCATTTGGCAATTTAACCCCTGTGAAGGTAATGGCATTGCTGGTACGATATCCACTCCACCACCAGCTTTCTGATTGAAAATTGGGCTTTAATTCGCCGCTGTTTCCCTGATTATCGCTCCATGTTACATTCCCGCCATTCAGCGGTTTGTTGTAGGTTACCTGATAATGGCGTATGGTTTCAGGATGACTATACTCACTTCCCTTAATTTCGTACCATCTATCGTTGGGTTGGCCATCGTTGTTGCTGTCCTGCATTACAAATATCACACCCGGCTCTGATGCTGAACCGGGTTGCACATAGATGCACAAATCAGTACCCTCACGGTTTCTGACGGCATGATCAAAGCCTGCGACGATATAGCCGCCCCAGCCACCCAGATAGGTAAACGATTTGTTGTTTTCCCAAGGTTTTCCAATAAAATCAGAAGCTTTCGAATCGGCAGGGATCAGCGAAGCATGCTGGCCAACGCCATATACATATTCAAAGACCTTGGTGATGTATGGCGAATAAGGAGTTGTAACCACAATATCGAATGATTTGGACGCTTCTCCATCAGGTGTGATAACCTGAACGGTACAGGCATATTTACCCACTTTCTCAGGGGTAAAAACCAGTTGCCTGGCTGTTGAATAGCTTTTATTGTCGATACTCCATTTGCAGGTTGCCTCTTCAGAGAAGGTAAATTCGGGCGAAATCGTAATGGTTTGGTCTATAACAACAGAGAAACCACCGTTCGGAATTTCAAGTATAATCTCAGGTGACTTTAGTGAATCGCCAGATGAACAAGAAATTAGGATTTGATTTAAAAATAAAAAAACTGAAAGGAGCAGCAGATGTTGAAATGTTTTTTTCATACTTAAAATCAATTTTTAAATGAACAATGAATTGATTTTAAGCTAATCGGAAGTGTATGCAGCAGGAAATGGCTGTCATTGCGCTTTTATCCCGAAAGCTTAAACCGATTTTGGCTGGTCTTCTGACTTGTCCCGATTTCAGGCCGCCTTCCCATCATGATTCGAATTGACAGTGGCATGTGACCTAAAACATACTATTCTGCTTTTCAACAGAATCGGGCTTACAGCAGCGGGTACTATCCCGGAATTGCACCGGGTTCCCAATTGAGCCGATAAGGCACCAAAACTGAGCACAAAACTACTAATTTAACCGAAGCATACAAGAAAATTCATAACCGCGGACAAAAATTCTCTTTTCAAACGAGACGCTTCATTATCTTTGGATGAAATATGTAAACTGAATATGATGAATCAACTGACACAATTAAGTCCGAAAGCTGTTTGGACCTTTTTCGAAGAGATATTAACTGTCCCAAGGCCATCTAAAAAAGAAGGGAAGATTATTGCCTATCTTCAAAAATTTGCAGCCGATCGCAAGTTGCCTTGTAAAGTCGATGGCGTGGGAAACGTTCTGATATCGAAACCTGCCACCCCGGGTTATGAAGGTGCGAAGGGCATCATTTTACAAGCGCACCTCGATATGGTATGCGAAAAAAACAGTGATGTAACATTTGATTTTGAAAATGACGCAATTGTTCCGTCGATAGAAAATGGCTGGGTAAAAGCGGTTGGAACCACGTTAGGGGCTGATTGCGGTATTGGTATAGCAGCTCAATTGGCTATTTTGGATGATAAATCCATCCGGCACGGGCCATTGGAATGTCTTTTTACCGTCGATGAAGAAACGGGCCTGACCGGCGCCAAAGCATTGGAACCAGGTTTTCTTCAGGGTTCTGTCCTTCTTAATCTTGATTCGGAAGATGAAGGAGAAATTTTTATTGGCTGTGCCGGTGGTATCGATACAGTTGTTCAGTTAAAATATCGCGAAGAGCCTGTTCCGGTGGGATGGTTTGCGGCCAAAATATCCGTTTCCGGGCTGTTGGGAGGCCATTCCGGCGATGATATCAACAAAGGCAGGGCTAACGCCATTAAAATTGTAAACCGCTTTTTATACGAAACAGGTAAAAATTTAGATATCCGCCTGGCCATTTTCGAAGGTGGAAATCTCCGCAATGCGATTGCCCGTGAGGCTTATGCTGTGGTTCTGGTTCCGTCTAATCGAAAAGAAGATTTAACTATACAGTTTAATGAATTCCGGGAAGTAATAGAAAATGAAATAGTTATTTCTGAGCCTAAAATAAAACTAAAGATTGAAAGTACTGATTTACCTGCAACTGTAATTGACCAACAGACGCAGCTGAACCTTACATGGGCGCTTTACGCATCGCCTCATGGCGTACTGGCCATGAGCCAACGGATGCCGGGAATGGTGGAAACATCGACCAATTTGGCATCTGTCAGATGTAAGACTGGCCATATTATCGAAGTTGTTACCAGTCAGCGCAGCGACCTTGAAAGCAGTAAATATGACGCTGCTGCTATGGTGGAATCGGTATTTAAACTTGCCGGGGCAAATGTAACTCATGGCGACGGCTATTGCGGGTGGGCCCCAAATCCCTCTTCGGCAGTTCTGAAAGGTTCAGTCGAGCTTTATAAGGATCTTTTCGGCGTAGAACCGATTGTACGTTCAATCCATGCCGGTTTGGAATGCGGCCTCTTTTTGGAAAAATTTCCAACTCTCGATATGATTTCTTTTGGCCCAACGTTGCGTGGGGTTCATTCGCCCGACGAGCGGATTGAGATTGCCAGTGTCGATAAGTTCTGGCAGTTTTTGGTAGCCATTCTGGCCAATGTCCGATAAATAAAAATCCCGGAGCAGCACTCCGGGATTTTTATTTATAAATTGATGATAAAGATTTGAGATTTCCCTTCCCTCAGGACATCAACCGAAATGATTTGCCCCGGGCTGAATTCTTTCATCCGGTTCATATAATCGTAAATATTTCCAACTTTCTTACCGTCAATAGCTGTGATGATATCGCCTTTCTTCAGGCCTGACTTTGCAGCCACTTTGCCTGGCGTCACTCCGTCAATTCTCAGTCCGTTTTTCTCTACACCTGAGAAATCGGGCATAATACCCAGAGTAACTTTTAATGTTGTGCGTTCGTTGGTGCCATTTTTAGGGCCGCTTTCGCGATAGGTAAATTTATGTGGACGATTAGCTGCAACCGAAACAATCTTTTCTGCATACGCTATAATGTCCTTTTCGCCATCGCTGTTAATTCGGTTGAACGTGTCAAAAGGAGTGTGGTATTGCTCGTGAACACCACTGGTGAAATAGAGTACCGGAATATTTTCTGAATAAAAAGAGGCATGGTCTGAAGGGCCGTAACCATCTTCCGAAATCAGCAAATCGAATCCTGGATTCAGACTATCAATGATAGCCCGGGCTTCAATCGACGTTCCAACACCCCCAACAGTCAGATGTTTGGCTGAATCCAGACGTCCAACCATATCAAAATTAACCATTAAGCCAATATTGCCAAGTGCTACGGGCGGCTGTGCGACGAATGCTTTTGAGCCAATCAATCCAAGCTCTTCGGCACCAAAAGTGGCAAAGATGATGCTTCGTTTGTTCTTCTTTTCTTTTGCCATCTTTTCGGCCAGTTCAATAACCGCTGCTACTCCCGAAGCATTGTCGTCGGCTCCATAGTGAACTGCCGAAGTATCGGGCATTCTCGAACCCGACATGGGGCCGCCAAATCCCAAGTGGTCATAATGTGCACCAATCACAATATATTCATTGGCCAGTGTTTTGTCTTTTCCGGGAATGAAGCCCGCCAGATTGTAGGTCTTAACTTCATCGGGGAAAACTGATGCTTCGCCGTCAATAATATTTTTTTCTATAATGTAAGGTTTAAATTCTTTATTATTAGATATTTTAACAATATCTTCTAAATTATCGCTTGAATTTGAACCTAAAATTGCCAAAGCTGTTTGGGCAGAGATCATAATGACCGGAATATCATATTGCGAACTATTCTTGTCGAATACAACAGCCTTCGAAAGTGGGGTAATCGTGTCAGTGTGGTAAACAATCAGGATTCCTTTGGCATTTTGGTCGATAGCATGAAGGACTTTGGTGCGAAGGTCAGCTTGTTTCTTGTAGCCTTCAATCTTCTGCAAATCAGCCGGAAGGCCATCTAAAAACATGATCCATTGATTATCAGGCTTTAAAGATGAATAATCATCTCTGACAACGGAGTCGTTTTTCAACTTAAGTCCGTAACCTGCAAAAGCAACTTTTCCGGCAAAATTTGAGTTTCCTGAAAAGGGCAATGGTTCAAAATCTTTACCAACTTCGAATGGGTGATTATTGACCTTGAGTGAATTTTGCTCTCCCCGTTTGAATCCCTTAACAATTTTTACATCCTGTTTTCCATTTTCGAAAAGTAGTTTCAGGCCTGCTTTTTTAAATCTTGATAGAATGTATTCTGTTGACAGTGAATCGCCTTTGGTTCCTGGTTTCCTGCCTTGATAAGCCTCAGAAGCAAGCGTTGATATCGTACCCGAAATATCTTGCGACCTAATTTCCGGATGCTGGCCTTTGCTTTGAGTGGTTATCAGGTTTAGTGAGGCGATTAAAAGTAAACTTGCAAAAAATCTTGATTTTATCATGGCTAAAGCGTATATTTAATTAATTATTATGCCATTGGCATTCTGTTTCGTTCAAAAATACAAATAAGATTTTAGTTAAACGAAATTAAAGAAACCAGGTCATGAGCAAAAAATTGGTAACAGTTGCCCGGTTTGCTTATTTGCACCGCGCATATTTAATTAAAGGTTGGCTCGACTCCGCCGGTATTGAAAATTGCATTGTCAACCATGGACTGAGTTATGTTATTAGTACACAGGCCGAAAATCAAATTGAAATTCAGGTGTATGAAGAAGATGTTGAAAATGCTCTTTCAATAATTGATAACCTCAGCGAAAAATATGGCCCAGAGTTTCAAGAGCCCGACCAAATGATATCTTCCATCCGAAATATTCTGGTTCCGGTTGATTTTTCTGAAAACTCGCTCAATGCAGCGCGCTATGCCTTGCATGTGGCGCAGCAAAAGAATGCCAAAATTACATTGGTGCATGCCTATTTCAATCCGGTAACCAATCCGCTTTGCTACGATAATTTCTATACATTTCCCAGTAATGTTGCCGATGCATTGCGCGAAATTGAGGAGACTGCCCATCTAAAAATGCAGGAAATTTTGGTTAAACTGAAATATTATATGGACGATAAGAGTATTTCCGGTATTGTGCCAGATATTAAGTTGATAGGTGGAATTGCCGAAGAGGCCGTTCTCGAGCTTGCTCAGGCCGGTTCGTACGATTTAATTGTACTGGGTTCGAAAGGTAAATCGATTTCAGATTACTGGTTTGGTAGTTTTGCCCTGAATATTATGGAGAAAGCCAAAGTGCCGGTTTTGGCTATTCCCGAAGAGGCACGTTACAAAGATACCGGTTTCAAAAAGCTGATGTATGCCACTGATTTTGACAAATCTGATGGTATGGCTATTCGGAAATTACTCAATATTGCCCGACCACTCGATGTCAGGATATACGTTGTACATATCGATGTTTCCAGCGAGAACCCATTTATTAATTATGATTTGGAACATTTTAAGGACAAATATATCGGCCAGATTGAAAATATTGATATGAATTTCGATTTGATCCAAAATCCCAATCTGATAAAGGGAATTGAAAATTATATTCTCGATAAGCAGATTGATATCCTGTCTGTTACTACCCATAAGCGAAATTTGATAACTGCATTAATCAAGCCAAGTATTACCAAAGAACTGCTTTTCGAAATTAAAATCCCACTATTGGTTTTCCATTCACCCGGAAATTGATAAACGATCTTCAGATCCCAATCGCTTAACCGCTTACCCATTGCTTGAAAACACTTTATTTCAAGGTGGTAAATACTTTATTGGCCATAATTGTCAGTAAAACGTGCATATTTATTTTAAAACATTTCAAATATGTCGAAATCCAGCTTTATGGGTTACGTTAAACTGGTATGAAGCCATATCATCAAAAGCCTGGTACTGCACTTGCATCCCTGTCGGTGCTTGCAAATGGGGAGTTGATGCGGAGTTGATTCGGCATTTAGCCGATTTTATTTAAAGAAACCAGATAGTGAAGTGGCAGATAATGTGTTTGTTCAACTGTTAACAACCGCTTGATGGATGATTATTTTATTGATTAGTAGCGACAAAATTGAGCACAATATAAATTGTTGCGGACCACTTTTCTTTTCAATGAAAATGAGATTGCAGTGCGCTATAAAATTGTAAATTGCGCTTGTTGAATGACTAATGCTTTTTTCATTTTATGAATAGGTTTAAGTTCGTCGGAATATTGAGTGGCTGCATTCTTATTTTCCAAATGTTTTCTTGTACAACTATCGAGAAGCTGAAAATTGAAGTGGCAAACCTTCCCGAAAACAAAGTCCCGGATCAGGTACAGACGCTTTTACTGCTCAATGGTGCGCTGACAGGCGATTTTGCCAATTATAACACAGATTCTCTTGAGGTTAATTTCTTAAATGAATCTCTTGTCTTAGACAATACTTTTCTTGATAGTATCGCTGCCGATACGGCATTAACAACTCTTGGCAACGCCCTTTTTGCATCGGGCCGGTTCGATGTTATCATTCCTGTAGAACGAAACATTGATAATTCAGGGCTAAATCCATCGGTCAGTCGCCGTCTTTCGCCCGAGGATATCAAGATATTGTGCCAGCAGTATGATGCTGACGCGATTTTAATTTTGAATAAATTTAACCAGCATTTTAAATCGGGCTTAAAAATCTTGAGAAGTACTGATGTCGAATCGGCAAGCAATGGCTCAGCATTTTTCGAGTGTTCTGTTGATTTAGGATATGAAACCGAGTGGTTTTTGCTTGCCGCAGATGACCGAAACCTGGATCGGCAATATAGACAAAAAGATACGATTAGCTGGTTCGTAGGTCATTACGATGCTCAACTGATGTATGAATCATTGCCATTGGTAAAAGAGACTTTAGTCAGTGGCGGTATTGAAATGGGTGAGAGCCTTGCAAAGAGAATTGCACCGGTGTGGACAGAGGAGACGCGGGTCTATTTTCTCACGGGAAACAAAGAAGCCGATTCAGCAGTCGCATTTATTCAAAACAACCAGTGGGCTGAAGCAAATGAGATTCTTCTGAAGAGTAGTAAACTCACGGCTTCATCGGTTAGAAGCCGTGTTGAGTTTAATCTTGCCTTGACTGAAGAGATGCTTGGTCATTTCGATAAGGCCATTGAGTGGTGCTCTAAATCTTATCAAAGTAAATATCACAAAGAGACTGAACGGTATTTAGGGATTTTAAAGAACCGAAGCGAAAGAATAAACGCTAAGAATTGATTATGTACAAGAAAGCTCCTCTCATTCTGTGGGTGCTGATGATTATGGTATCGGCATGCACCACCATTCAGTCGGTTCCGATCGAACAACTTGAAGCGGCGCGGGTCAATCTTCCTTCCAGAATTGAGAGAGTGGCAGTTTTATCGAGAAATTTCAAATTTTCTTTCGATACGCTTCAAAATTTTTATGCTGATGATGGTGCACTTTACAAGTTAAACTCAGCTTCCGCAGCCCGGTATATCGATAGTCTTGCAGTAACCGGTGCGTTGGACGGGGCCAAAAAGAGGTTGAACGAATCAGAAAAATTTGCTGAGGTCATAACCTTTCCCTACTCATTTGTGAAACGGTTCAGTGGCGAAAAGATGATTCCTCTTTCGCGGCCGTTTGTAAATAAAGTTTGTAACGAGCACCATTGTCAGGCATTGATTTCACTCGAAATGATCAGTTATTTTTTTGGCAAGAGCAGCGGCGATCGTTTGGAGGGTATTCCCGATGAAGTGAGTGTTAAAATCAATGCCATTTGGGCTTTATATCTTCCAGAGAGTGATAAAATTGTCGATCGTTATACCTATAGTGACAATCTGCTTTGGAACAATAATTTACAATCAGGAAAGCGAAATGAACTGCCTCCGCGCGAGGCTGCAGTAGCCATGGCTGCAGTCGAAGCCGCTAACCGTTTTGCCGACAGGCTTTTGCCTCATTGGGTAAGTTCGGAACGGAAGTTATTGTTACCAAAAGGCGATAAGTGGATAAAAGCGGTACAGTTGGCACGCGAAAACCGTTGGGATGCTGCGGCCTTGATATGGAAAGAATTGGCAAACGGAAACGATAAAAAAGCCAAATATGCGGCGGAGTATAATATCTCTGTTGCCCTTGAAATGGTTGGAAAGCCCGATCTGGCCCTCGAAATGGTAGAAATGTTGGTGGTATCGGCTCCTGCCGGAACTGCACAACGTGCAACAAACGAGTATCTTCAGCTGCTGAGAACCCGTAAGGCCGTTTTGGAAAAAATCAGTAAATAATTGTATTGTAATGTTTTATCATCAATGATTCAGCTCCTGTATATCCTGTTCTTCATTATTATTCTGGCCGATTTTATCTTCGAACGTTACCTCGATTGGCTGAATTCAAACCACTGGAGCCATGAGATGCCTTGCGAGGTTAATGGTATTTACAAGGAAGAGGTGTACCGGAAGTCACAACTGTACGAAAGGGCTAAATATAATTTCTCGAAAGTGTCGGGTTCGTTTAGCTTTCTGCTTGTTATTATATTGATGGCGACGGGTTTCTTTGGGTGGCTCGATCAGGAGGTTCGTAGCTTTATCGATCATCCGGTTTGGACAAGCATGATTTTTTTCGCCATTTTAGCATTGGCCTCTGAGTTCCTTTCGTTGCCATTTTCATGGTACGGAACTTTTGTTTTGGAAGAAAAGTTTGGGTTTAATAAAAGTTCTCATAAAACATTTTGGGTTGATCAGATAAAGGGGTTATTAATCAGTATTTTATTGGGTGGGACGATTCTTTGGATAATCATCAGGATATATATTGCAAGTCAAAGCTATTTTTGGCTTCTGGCATTTGGAGTGTTGGCCTGTTTTATGGTTTTACTCACCCTTCTTTATTCAAATATTATTGTCCCGCTCTTTAATAAGCAAATGCCCCTTGAAGAAGGTCTATTGAGAAACCAAATTGCAGACTTTTGTCATCGTGTTGATTTTAAGTTAGATAATATTTATATCATTGATGGTTCGAAACGCTCGTCCAAGGCAAATGCCTATTTTACCGGATTTGGCCGCCGGAAAAGAGTGGTTTTATACGATACTTTGGTCGAAGATCTTACAGTTGACGAGGTTATTGCCGTACTGGCCCACGAGATTGGCCATTACAAACGAAAACATGTTACCAAAGGGCTAATAATTTCTTTAATCAATTTACTGGTAACGCTTTTTGTCTTCTCGTTAGTTTCAAGAAATCAGTTGTTTGCTCAGGTTTTAGGAGCGGAGCAGGCCAGTTTTCATCTTTCGGTGATTGCTTTTGGCATTTTATTTACGCCGCTGACGTTCCTTACTTCGATATTTTTAAATGGCTATTCCAGAAAGAATGAATTTGAAGCTGATAATTTTGCTGCAGTAAACCATTCGTCGAGCCATCTGTCATCAGCGCTTATAAAATTGTCAGTTAACAACTTATCAAATCTAACACCACATCCGTGGTATGTTTTCTTTCACTATTCGCATCCACCTCTTTTACAGCGCTTAAACAAACTTCAGGCACAAAAATCATAACCAATATCATGAAAAAGAACATTATTTTTTTGATTAGCTTCACTTTCGCGTTTACCTCTCTTTTTGCGCAGTCGATTGAAAAAGGAGCAGAGGCCATTCAGATGTCGTCGATAAAAGCTCAACTCAGTATATTGGCAGCCGACTGGATGGAAGGGCGCGAGTCGGGCACTAAAGGAGAATTGATGGCAGGCGATTATATTGCCAGCATGTTGCAGTTGTATGGAATTGAGCCTTTTGGCGACACTGAGTATGCTCCGGTCAGACGACAAGAGTGGATGGCAGGGAAGCGGCCGGTAGAACGACGTACCTATTTTCAGCAATTTAATTTGATAAAATATAGAATTGATGCTGATAAACAGTCGCTTTCTATTATCGAAGGAAACACGAATGCCAATGTTGCGAAAAGTTATCTCTACGGCGTAGATTACTTGTTGTTGAATGTTGAAAACAATCTCGAGTTTACGGCTCCGGTTGTTTTTGTCGGGTATGGAATCAATGATAGCCCAAATGGATACAATGATTTTGCAAAATTGGATGTAAGAGGCAAAATCATTGCCCGTATTGACGGCTTTCCGGGTTCGGCTGATACGTCATCAGAAGGTTATAAGAAGTTTAAATATGAAAATATCAGAAAGTTAAAAGAACAATGGGCCAAAGACGCCGGTGCGATTGCGGTGATAAATTTGAGCCGTTCGTCGGATAAACAGTTTATGATGCCTACGAATCTCGACTTCTATTTTAAAAGGGAGAATTTTGAGTCTGATGTCCCGATGAAACGTTTTGGCGATTATAGGGCGCGACTGGCTTCTGATATCGCGAATGAAACATTGCCTGAGATTCGCCTCTCCACAGTTTTGCAACAAAGCCTTTTGCAAAAGGGTGGTATCGATATTACTGAATTCGTAAACCAAACAGGCAAGTCGCTGAAACCTGCATCACGAGTTATTCCCGCTTTTTCGGTTAAGGTGACAAGCGGTATTGAATCGGAATTGGTTGCCGTACGAAATGTGCTTGGTTGCATTGAAGGAAAAAATAAAAATGAATATATCGTTGTTGGGGCTCATTATGATCATGTTGGCAAGTATAACGGTCAGGTTTACAATGGAGCTGACGATAATGCTTCAGGCACCGTTGGTGTTCTCGAAATTGCCAAAGCCATTCAGGCATCGGGCATTAAACCTGACAAATCAATAATTTTTGCCGCCTGGACTGCTGAAGAGCGCGGCCTTTATGGCTCACAATATTTTGTCAACAAAAGTATCCCCAATGAAAAGATTCTTTTCAACCTGAACATGGACATGATCTCCCGAAGCAGTGAAAGGGATTCGACAAAAAAGCAATTCGAGTTTGAGTTTACCAAAAAATACAAAGGTTTTCAGTCTCTGGCTGAAGTTTTGGCTAAAGATATGAACCTTAATCTTGAACCTCGATTTTCGCCATCGGAACAACCAATGGGAGGAAGTGATTTCTCTCCGTTCTCAGAGAAGGGTCTTCCCATCATTTCGCTTTTTGCGGGCATGCATTCCGATTATCATCAGCCATCGGACGAGATTTCAAAAATAGACTGGAATAAGATGGAGCAAATTATCAAACTGGCTTATGGTATAACTTTTAGTATTGCCAATCAGCCCGTTGAGCATTTTATTGCTACGGAAAACGAAATGGAGAAGAAATAAGGTCTGGAATCTTTAATTGTGGAATAATTTGGTTCAAAGTTCTCCTGTTCTTCTTCAATTCATTGTGAGGTAACCAGAAATGGTGATTTATCTGCTGTTTTTAAGCTGAAATGGTGGTAAAGATTTTTACTTTTGTCAGCCGTGAACTTTAGATTCAACAATTATTAATAATCTAAATATCAAAAAAATGAAAATTTTAGAAGGTAAAGTAGCCGTTGTAACAGGGGCTGCACGTGGAATTGGAAAGGCAATAGCATTGAAACTCGCCAGCGAAGGTGCTGCAATCGCATTCACCGATTTGGCAATCGACGATAATGCTAAAGCTACTGAAACTGAAATTGAAGCATTGGGTGTAAAAGTAAAAGGATTTGCTTCAAATGCTGCGAATTATGATGATACCCAGAAGGTTGTTGCCGATATTGCCAAAGAGTTTGGCCGAATCGATATTCTTGTAAACAATGCAGGTATCACCCGCGATGGGCTTCTGATGCGAATGACGGAGCAACAATGGGACATGGTAATCAATGTTAACCTGAAATCAGCATTTAATTTCACTCAGGCTTGTACGCCGATTATGATGAAACAAAAGTCTGGTTCAATCATCAATATGAGTTCTGTGGTTGGGGTATCGGGCAATGCCGGCCAGGCCAATTATTCAGCTTCAAAAGCAGGTATGATTGGATTGGCCAAATCGGTGGCCAAAGAGCTTGGTTCGCGTGGTATCCGTGCCAACTGTATTGCTCCGGGGTTTATTATCACTGAGATGACTCACCAGCTTCCCGAAGATGTTCGTAAGGAGTGGGCCAGCAAGATTCCGCTTAAACGTGGTGGTACACCTGAAGATGTCGCCAATGTAACGCTTTTCCTTGCATCCGATTTGTCGTCATATGTGACCGGGCAAGTTATTAATGTTTGTGGAGGGATGAACGTATAGTTTTAATTATAAATGAATTAAGAGCTGTCATTTTATTGTGGCAGCTCTTTTTGTTTTTAAATGGGTAAAAATTAATCAATTGAACAGTCCAACAATTTGATTTCTGATTTCAATTGACTATATTTAATCAGATGTTTCGATTTCTTTTGCCAAATACTATCGGAGAAAATGAACAGGCAGAGTAAAGAAACATCATAATGTGAGGAAATACCATTGATAACTTGGGGATTTAAGCTTTTTCAAATTTGATGAGAAGAAAGAACCTTTCGTCCAGTCTTACTATATATCTTTTAGTTTCCGAAATCGTTTTAGCAGTTTTGATCATTGTTATTGGATATCGGTTTGCCCGTGAGTCAGCTTATCGAAATCTTGCATACAAGGTTAAAAACGAACTTTCGATACTTATCGAACCCATTTCATACAAGGTTTTGCAGACAACAGAGCTTATCGACCTTTTAAGCAAACAGCAGCGTGCATTCCAGAATCAGGACGAGCTTATTCACCAACTTGAGCTCGTTATGGAATTGAACCCCGATATTATATCAGTAGGTTTTTATCCGTTGTTTTCAGTTCAAGAGGATAATATTCTGATGCTTCGCGATTTTGATGAGTACAACATTTTCAAAAATATTAAAGTGATTCATAATCCAGGTATTGAAGCTTCTTTAATCAATAACCAATCGACTGGCTGGACTTCAATTTTTCAGGATTCAGAGAGTAGCCATCAAATTATTTCATATAGCCAAAACATTAGCTATTGGTCTGATAACGAAGAAAAAAAAGCTAAAGTAATTTGCAAGATATCACTAAATCCGGCTATTCACACATTTCAGAATATCAAGTTGAATAAATCGGGATTTCCGGTAATCGTCTCTAATTCTGGTTTCATTTTATATCACCCTGATACAGAATTGATAGGTCATAGTATTGATAGTGTTGGGGTTAGAATTAATAATCAAAATTTTAATGTCAGGGATGTAGTCAAGAATAAGCGTAGCGATACCAAAATTATTTTTCCGGCTTGTATGGGCCACAAAAAATCAGTAGTCGTTTACTGGCCTGTTGAATCTATTGATTCCACAATATTGGCTATCATCCCAGAATCAGAATTTCTTGCAGGTCTCAACCATATATTAGTATTGATCATCATTGGTATTTTAATCATCGGCGGACTGAATGTGGCAATTACCATTTATTTTCTTGTAAGACTTGTTTCGCCAGTTGACGAGTTGGTGTCTGGTTCTCAAAAATATTTTCACGACGTGGGAGTGGGATGGTCGCCCAAAAAGAACGAGATCGATATTCTGGCTGAGGGTATTGAGATTATGAAACACCGACTTGAAAAGTTTCAGAGCGATTCAAGTTCTAAGATGAAGGACAGTGCAGAAATTGAAAAAGAGCTTAATCTGGCCAGAGAGATAGAAATGGGAATGGTGCCAACGCATTTCCCTTTATATCCGCAACGAAATGATTTCGAATGTTATGGAAAGTTAATTCCGGCCAAGATAGTTGGAGGGGACTTATTTGATCTTTTCTTAGTAGACGAGAATCACTTGTTTATTTCGATTTGCGATACCTTGGGGAAAGGCATACCCGCTGCAATGTTCTCGGTTGTCACACGTACATTGATACGCAGTGTTGCCAACTCAATCACCCGCATGGGAAAGATTATGGAGCAATTGAACGAGGAATTAAGTCTCGAAGGAAAATCGGATATGTTCGTTACCGTATTTTTAGCCAGACTCAATTTAAAGACTGGCGAACTGGTTTATTGTAATGCTGGGCATCAACATCCACTTATTGCAAGAAATGATAAATCAGTCGAAGAACTTCTTGACAGTCATGGTATACCCGTGGGCGTCCGAAAGAAAAATCAATTTAGAGAAAGTAGTATCGTATTAAATCCAGGTGATAGCTTGGTGGCTTTTACCGATGGAATCGTTGAAGAACTCGATGAGATTGGAGAATTCTTTGGTAATCAGCGTTTGATTTCCGTTATTCGAAACAATACTCATGAAACACCTGAGATATTGGTCAATGAAATATTAAGATCTGTTGAAACATTCCGTTCCAAAGCAGAGATTACAGATGATACAACGCTTCTTTCGGTAAAATATTGGGGGTCTGAAGATGAAGAAACGGCTTCCTGATATTTCAAATATTTAATTGGATAATTAAAAAGGATACCATTACTGACCTTCGAATAGCGATTTTATTTCATTTTTAATATTATCAGGATCTTCATTAATGGCAAATACCTTTATTGGCTTTGCCATTACAATTTTATTTTCCTGCTGGAATTTTTTTATTCCGCCTCCAGTAATATTCAGCATAACAACAGATTCAGGATTAAGCGTTTCGTCATTTACGGCTTTGATAAGTGAAGCAACAGCACAGGCGGCCGCAGGTTCCAAATCATTCCCTTCGGTAAGCTGAAAAAGTTTATTGGCTTGGCGAGACTCATCATTTGTAACAGCCATAATTTCTCCGCCACATTCACTTAACGCGTCAAACAAGCCGCCTTTTATACTGTAGGGAGGTTTTCGGTTCGAAAGTACTTTTGCATCAATCTCTTCCACTTGTTTTCGGGCAAGCGTATCGTCAATTGGCAACATTTGAGGAGAACGGGCATCCCAAGCTTCCTTAATCGGAAGGAAAGGTGCATTTTGTGAAAGCACTAATTTCATTAGCCTGTTGCCGTAACGACCATCTTCGATAAATCGCAAATTGGCTTCCCATGCGGCTATAGCACCGGTTCCGCTGCCAATAGCCTGAAAGTAATATTCCGGGATCTCTCCAATTGTGGTTACTGCCGACAAGACCGTAGTGCCCATTCCATCGCGGCGGGCAACATTTTTTGCTCCACCTTCAGGAAAGAAACCATCAATTTCGCAAGCAATATTCGAAAGATGAATGGCATCAAAATAATCTGCCCCCCGCTCAACAGCCACTATTTTAACACATGGGTTCAACTCTTGGTCAAACCACAGTGCCTGAATATTGTCATAAGGTATACAAATTAGTACCGGAATATTGTTTTCCGAACACACTCTTGCAAATGCACGTGCCGTGTTTCCGGCTGATGCAACAACCATCACTTTCCCTTTTGATTGATTGATGCGTGCGCATACCGAAAAAGCTTCACATTCTTTAAACGTTCCGGTTTTCATTAAGGCGCCTTTTTCAGGCCAATATCCATTAAAGGTGATATAGAGATTCTGAAGTCCTATTTCCTTTGCCAAACCTTCGCTTTTGTAAGTAACCGGAGCGCCTGAGCCATTTAGTGCCCGTTCAACCGGAAGCCAGTTGGCAAAACGGTAGAGCCCCATGGCCAATGGTTTAAGTTCCAACTGCTTTTGGTCATAGATGGCTCGAATCAGGCTTGGCGCATGTTGATTCGGACAGTTGAGTTCCCAATTTCTATCTTCAAATGTTGTATCACAGCACAATGCTTTTAAGTGATATTTGGTCTTTATTAATCCAGTCATTCCAATCGTTAAAAAGTGCTTTCAAAAATAGCTCTTTTGGTTCGCTAAACAAGTTTTTAAAGAGGGAAGTAGAATGGGAATGGCACAAAAAAAAGCAAGGAGTTGAAAACCCCTTGCTTTACCTAACCTAAACCTAACCTAAATAACCTTTCAAAGTGTGAAAGGGTGCGTTAAATATTTTTTGTTTAATAACTTCCTTTTCTTGATACAATGATAGGCAATATTCTCTAATTATGCAAGTGAATTACTTTTTTTTGAAAAAAAAATTAGCGTCATTTTTTTAATTGAGAAACAACACATTAATCTTTCATGTTGTGGAAAACATTGGTAACGTCTTCGTCTTCCTCCAATTTTCCAAGTAATTTCTCAATGTCGGCCATCTGCTCTTCTGTTAATTCTTTGGTTTCACCCGGTATTCTTTCAAATTCCGCGTTGAGAATTTCAAAATTATTTTCTTCAAGATATTTCTGAATCGGGCCAAAAGCTTCAAAATCGCCATAAATAATAATGTTTCCTTCTTCTTCGAAAATTTCCTGAATACCAAAATCGATCATTTCCAGTTCCAACTCTTCCAGGTCGATGCCTTCTTTGGTAACAACTTTAAACTGGCATTTGTGTTCGAACATATAATCAACACAGCCTGAAGTTCCCAACGAACCGTTACATTTGTTAAAGTAACTGCGAACATTGGCAACCGTACGGGTAGGATTATCGGTGGCAGTTTCGACCATAATGGCAATTCCGTAAGGGCCGTAACCTTCGTAAACAATTTCCTTATAATCGGCCTGATCTTTCGATGACGCTTTTTTGATTGCCCTTTCAACGTTTTCTTTAGGCATATTTGCCGTTTTGGCATTTTGCATTAAAACACGAAGACGGGAGTTGGCAATAGGGTCGGGGCCGGCTGATTTTACTGCTATTGCAATTTCTTTTCCAAGTTTGGTAAAAACTTTGGCCATTGTTCCCCAGCGTTTTAGCTTTCTTGCCTTACGATATTCAAATGCGCGTCCCATATGATAAATTGATGTTATTTAATTTTTAGTGCGCAAATTTAAGCGCTTTTTTAGAATTGAGAAAATATTTTTCGATTTACTCATCGCTCTTTGTTTGTTTTATAATATACTGTATATTAGATATTTGATTTATATTGTAACGGATAACATCCTCCAGTGAGCGTGTATTTTTCAGTCCCGGAAAGTTTAAGAAGAGTTGATAGGACGAACCCGATATCACTTCGTGAAGGGGCTCACCGACCGGATTATGAATATTGTCGATAATCAGAACTGCCTGGCTTTGTGCCAGCTGAGCAATTTGGTTGGCTTCCAATGGAGCCGGTCCAAAGTGGCCCGCAATGTTTAACCCCAATTCTTTTGCAACAGGCAGTTGAAAGTATTGGACCAATACGGGTTGGCCCGATAGGGGTGAAGCTGCAATAGCCGCTTTCCCGTTATTGTACAATTCGGCAATCTTATTTAGGTTTTGTAGGGCAATTTCAGTTGTGCCAATCTTTTCGGCAATTGAAAGAACCGATGCCGAAAGTTGTTCAAAGGCATATGTCGTTTCAACTTTGAGCATCTTTTCTTCAGGGACATCCATCCCGTTTTTAATTCTTTCGGCCATACTTTCGTAACCGGCATATATTATCAATGATGCATCCATCAACTTGGGAATATCGCCGGGGCGCAGTTCATATTCCGATGGGTGCTCCATTTCGTAAGGGGCCAGCACTACGATTTCGGTGGCTCCAGCCGTCTGTGCCAAGGCAGCTGTCCAACTGTTGGTCGCTACCACCAATGCTTTGTTTTGGGTAGTCGTATGGCACGAGGCGAATAAGAGTACCGACAGTATTACAATAATCGTAGATTTCATTTTTTTGCAAAGATGACGAAAGAAATAAATACCACTGAGGCCAGTACTGCAATTGACGAACTGGCAGGAATATCGAATGCCAACGAAAGGAAGAACCCTGCAATCGCAAATATTCCTCCGCAAAGCGATGACCATATGATGGCCTGATGAAAGCTTTTTACCTTGAAAGCTGTAATCAGCGCCGGAAGCAACAGAATAGCGTCAAGTAAAAGTGCCCCGATAAGTTTCATCGCGGTAGCAACGGTTAATGCTGTAATAATTACGATAGCATAATGGATGGCATTTTCATTGACCCCGGCTGTAAAGGCAATCTCCCTGTCAAAAAAAATAGCCTGTAACTGACGATTGAAAATCAACTGAAAGGCCAAAATCATCAGCGAAAAAATGACTACCCCGGCTACTTCATACCAGCTTAAAGTGTAAAGGCTTCCCCAAAGAATACTCAATGTATCTTTTGCCGGGACATTGAATTTGTATATTAAAATGAATGCCAGCGATATTGTGATAACCATAAAAAAAGTACTCATCTGGCCGGCATCGACTCTTAACGTCCGCGAAGCCCTTGTCATAAACAGCACAAGCATCAGGTTTACCAAAATAGTTGTGCCCATTGGGTTGAGTTGCATGGCAAGTGCTAAGGCTCCCCCAAAAATGGCTCCGTGCATTAACATAAATCGCAATGGCAACAGATTAAGCTTGAGCAGATAAAGACCGGTTATCGGGAAAGAGATACCGGCAAAAAGAAGTACAATTAAGCCCTTAAGTATGGGTGGATAGGTGAGGAGCTCTAACATAGCTGTCCCCCTTTCAGTTCTCTTTTGATCCATTCGAGTCTCTCAATCCACTGAAAATCATGCGATACAAGTAGTATTGTTGGCGCTTCGTTCTGGCTCAGTTCTTTTAAAAGTATTAAAAGTTCTTCTTTGCCTTCACTATCCAGAAATGAAGTAGGTTCATCGAGAAGTAACACCTGGGCATTCTGACACAGACAACGTGCCAGCGAAACCCGCTGTTTCTCTCCTCCGGAAAGTTCGTGAAACGAATGGTTTAGTAAATGAAAGCACCCCGTACGCCGCATCGCAATCTCGACACGGTAATCCAGCTCTTGGCTGGTAAACTTCTTCGCGCTTAGCCCTATTTCGACCACTTCGCCGGCCGAGATGGGAAAACTGTTTTTTATATTTTCCTGATGGACATAACCTGTTTGGCTGCGGTTCTTTTTCCATTCGGCACTCCCGACTATGGTATCACCAATCTGAATCGACCCATTTACCGGTTTGACTAAACCTAAAATGGTTTTCAACAAAGTGGTCTTTCCTGAACCATTGGCCCCGTGGATTATCAATTGTTCACCACGTCCAACTTCCAGATCGAGACATTTGACAATCTCCTTGTCGCCTCGGTTAACACTCAGTTTATCAATTTTTACGGCTAATCCCTGAACCCGACCTGCTCTTTTGCGGAGGAATAACCAGGCTTCGTCGATAGACATCCTGTCGGTGATCAAATCTTCCGTCCTGCACTGTATATGTTCTACCAAATGGTCATACGTAAAGTTGATGTGGTGTTGCCTGAAAACCGGAATTGCCCTTTCGCTCAATAATTCAATATGGCAGCTTTTAATTCCATGTCTGACAATCAGACAAGCAGCTGCTTTGCCGGCAATTTTATCCCGGAGAAAAAGCGTGATGGGATCAATCTTTTCTTTGGCAATGAAATCTTCCAGTTCGAAAAGTGGGTGCAACCAATGTTTGTCGCTGGTAAAAACAATTTTATCTTCCTGACTTACAATTAATGAATGTTCCACTGCTGCAAAAATTTTGTTGAAGATAATGGATTTATAGTTGTGAAAGAAACCGGCTGTTTCTCTTTTTAGGGTAGAACAAAATGGCTGCATTCACAAAAAATGCCGCTATAATTAGCAGGTTCCCGGTAGTTCGATCTGCCGAAAGAGTGATAATTTTTCCGACCAATGCAATCGTTCCGCCGGCTAACATTGCAATCATGCTTTGTACTTTCCCACTCCTGAATCCCAAAAGTCCGGCTACGGTAGGGACGATGAACGACCCCGAAAAAATGGTCAATGCGATAAGCAGTGATTGAATGATTGACGTAACTTTCAACGACAGCAAGATACTGATAAGCCCAACAGCCAGAATGGTCAGTTTGGTGTTGCGCAACCCTTTTTTTGTATCGAGATTACCTGAAATAGGGTCGCTGATGATGATTGACGAAGTGAGTAAGGTGGTTGATGCCGAAGATAATACTGCTGAAAGTAGTGCGGCAACCAGTAGCCCTACACCCCAATCGGGCAATGCGTGCGACAAAACGGATATCAGAACGGAGCCTTTGGGCACTTCTTCCCCGGCTATTTCGGATGATGCAAATATGCCCAGGTAGGTAACCATAAAAGCAAAGGGAATCAATACTATCGCCGAAATAAGGACACTCTGTCGGGCAATTTTTTCATTCCGGGCACAAAAAATACGTGAATAAATATCAGGGCCCACAACAAACGTGGTAGAGTAGGTGAGCAGCAGCACCAGTAAGTCGTACCCATGAAAAGATTCGTTGAATGGGAAACGCCGTGGGGCAATGGTTGCCGCAGGTTTTTCGGCATAAAAAAAGATGGCAATTGCGGTAACAAGAACACCCAGAATGATAAAAAAGGATTGATACAAATCGGTTCTCAGGACTGAAATCTGACCACCAACGATAGCGTAGAAAATAAACAGGACCCCCGACCCCCAAACGCCCCATTCGTACCCGAGTCCGAAAAAACTGTTCAGAATTCGTGCCGCTCCGATAACCTGAGCTGCAATTACACCTGTCCAGGCAAAAGCAATGATAAACGAAGAGAGTGCTTTGGCCTCTTTCCCATAAAAATCGCCAATCATTTGGGGCAGTGTGTATTTTCCCTGTCGGTTAATTTTTATCGAAACTGGAATCAATACAAAGAGGCCGATTGCGGCACATAACAGCAACCACGATGCGGCCCAACCTTGGGTTAGCGCCAAATCGGCAGTACCCAGAATGGCCGAACTTCCGAGGATGGTAGCCAGTAACGAGCCGGTTACCAGTAATAACCCACCCTTTTTGCCGGCAATATAATAATCCTCGCTGGTCCGAATCATTCGCGACGAGCGCAAACCAATTATCACCATCACCAGAAAATAGAGAACAACAAAAAGGTATTTGACCATCGCGAATTAGCCTAACGGTTAACGATTGAGCAAAGATAAAATCGTAAGCCATAATAATATTGTCTGGCGATTGCTATTTTTTGTTCGTGAATAGATTTATTTTCGCTAGCAGAGAAATTATCTATGGCCCAAAAGATGGATTTGAAACGCGATTTTTCTTCAGAATTTCAATTTCTGGCTTCCCGGAGCGGGGGCCCGGGGGGACAAAATGTCAATAAGGTAAATACCAAGGTTGAGCTGCGTTTCAATATTCAATTCTCGCAACTGTTGAGCGATAATGAAAAACAATTGATTTTGAGTAAATTATCGAATAAGATTAATGCTGAGGGGGAACTGATTATTGTCGCACAAAGCGAACGTTCGCAAATCAAAAATAAGGAAAAGGTGGTTGAGCGTTTTTATTTATGGCTCGCGAAAGCGCTTCATGTTCCCCAAAAAAGAGTCAAAACCAATCCGACCCGCCAGTCGGTTGAAAAACGGTTGAGTGATAAAAAGATGGCTTCGCTTAAAAAGCAGGATCGGAAACAATTCCCCGGACTTTAGTTTTTGAATGATTGTCTGTGATGATAAATGGGTTTAACCATAGTTGGGTTGAACCAGCCTTAAATCAGATTGAGGTTACTACTCTATATGCGCCCCTTTTACCCCAATTTCAATTGCAGTTAATGCGGACTTAATGCGGACTTAGTGCGGAGTTGATTTGGTCCGGATTATATCTTGATCCGCAGGTGCCCCAATTAAAAATAGGTTTGTGTATTAGGCATGACGGAGGGGGAAAAGTATCTTTTGGGATATTTATAATTGATGGCTGAAAGCAAAATTTGACCTGTATAAAAAATCACCCTGTAATTTTTTATACTACAGGGTGATTGTGTAAATCATATCATTTAAAGACTTTATTTGACATTCATTGTCAGCAGCGCCTTATCAAGGGCATTGAGGATTGGTGTTACAGAGAGCTTGTTGCCGGTGGCTTCTTCCATCCAGATTTGAGGAATTAATCTCCCTTGCCTGAAAATACGGTCGATTTCATTTGGGAACGATTTTCCCTGCAAATGTTCTTCCAGTTGGAATTCAATAATCTGACCATAGGAGTAGTTGGCAAGGTAAAGCGGATTGGAAATCATGTGCGAATAGATGGCCAGCAATGGCTGATCGTTTACTCCGTAAACCGGAGCGAAATAGCTATTCCAAACCTCTTTGGCAATGGTCGTTACAGCATTCTTGAGTTCGGTTGCCGTTGCCTCGGGATGGGCATAGAGCCACTTCCATACTTTCATATCGACCATTCCAACCCCCATGATTTCCATGAGCGACCAGGCCGAATCGAGGGTGTTCAGTGTTTCCTGTTGCTGGTCTTGTTGGGTAAAGCCGAGCAGATAGAGGTCGCGGCTTTGAAAGATAAAAGCCAGCGCTTCGGTAAAAGCGGTGTTGGGTACGCCGTTCATACTGTAATTATCTACATCATAGAGCGAAATGGTCTGTTCAACATTGTGGCCAAATTCATGAACAGCAATGTTATATCCTTTATAATCCATTCCGGTAGGCGCGATGCGGGTGCGCAGATGTGCTTTTTCGCCCTTCATCGAGGCACCCCAGGCATGGCCCGATCCGCGTGCCGGGTCGACGGTTATTTTAGTGGCCAGATAATTGGCCCGCTCTTTGTCCCAGCCCAACTTTACCAGCATATTGGCCATATCGGCTTCGAAAGCTGCCGGGTTTGGATATTGCTGTGTGGTAAGGCCATTCAGTTTTTCCTGCGGGATGGCACTTCGGGCTTTAAACCCGTCGTACCAAATATCGTAAGGACGGAGTTTACGTCCGAGGCGGTTTTCAATGATTTTGCCGATTTGTGCCAACTGGGGCGAACGCAAATATTGATCGAACAAAGCTTCGACCTGTTCCTGCGGAATCTCCATTTCGCCCGAGAACTTCCGTTTGATGAATGTATTCAATTCGGGATTATAGGCATCGATGGCTTTTGCGGCTTTGAAATTATTGATTATCTGCTGGTAACGGTTATCGGGCTCAGCTGGGGCTTCAATCATTTTGTCCCCTTCGAAAACCTGATTGGCATACGGTTTCCACTCCACGTTGGGGTTGTTGATAACGATTTGAGGAATGTCTTGATTGACAATGCGCAACATTACCTGGTATACCATCTCCTGTTTGTCGGGTCCTGCTGTTTTGTCACCATAGTTGGCTTTAATCTCATCGCGTAGGTTCCAGTGCGACAGTAGCACCATATTGTCGGGGAAAAGTTGTTTTCCGTCATCGGTACGTAGTTTGCCCATGTGGATGTTGTACTCCGAGATGTAAATATCGGCTTCGGCTCCTGCTACCGAGAAAGCCTGATTCAGCGCGGCCGGTACCCTCGAAACAAAGATATCGCCCAAACGCGCATAGGCCCATTCGGTACGGCTCCAGTTTTTTCCCAGCGCTTCTTTCTCTTCGAGCGGATAATAGGGAAAATTGAGGGCGACAATAAAAGCAATCTTGTTTTGATAGAGATCATCGCTCAGATGCGAACTGATGGAGTAGGCGCTGAACATTTTATCGATTTCGGTTAACGGGCCATTGTCCAGATCAACATTTTCGCGAAGGTCGAGTGTAATGCGGTTATAGTTTCCCAATATTGATTCGAAGTTCTTCGAGAATTTTTGGAAAACAAGGGCGCGTTCGTTTTCGTCACTAATATAGTTATTCACGCAAAAGGTGGTAAAATCTGCCGTTGTACCATCTTCGCCGCGCCAAAGCGAGGCTGCATGTTTCACTCCCCTTGATATCAATTCAGTTTGCGGGTTGCCAAACTTATTTTGCAAACTGTCTATGGTCGAAGCGATAACCTGCTCTGTTACAAAAAGTGCCCCGTCGCTTTTAACCTCTTTTTTTTCAGGTGAGGAACAGGCTGCCAATCCTGCCATCATTAAAACAATTAGTCTTCTCATTATGAAACTTTTTTACCGATAAATATAATGACAGAAAATGAAATGGAGATTGACTTTTTTATGAATAAAATCAACCTCCGTTTTTCGATGGGGCCATACCGTTATTTCTGCAACGAATCGAGCGCCAGTTTGTAACTGCTTTTTCCTTTCGATGGATCGACCAGTGCGCTTGGGCCACTAATGCAACCCCCTTCGCAGGCCATTACTTCAACGAAGTTTCCTGTACCTTTTCCTTTGGCAAATGCTTTAAGCAGGTTAATCCCTTTTTTATTGAGTCCGTCAATCTGAACGGCCTGAATATCGACTTTCAGCCCTTCTGCTTTTACGGCTTCGATGACGCCGCCCGAACGGCCAAAAGCCCGGCTTTCGAATGTTATCTGCTCCATTGAACTGATTTCACTTCCCTCGACCGAAATATCAAAACCTTTCAGACATGCGCCCAACTCTTCGAATGTCATTACAAAATCGACATTCGGATCGCTTTGGGCCTCTTTGCGCTTGGCGATGCAAGGTCCGATAAAGACCAATTTGGCATCGGGATAACGCTGGCGGGCAATTTTGGCCGTGTAATACATCGGCGAACCGGTATGCGATACAAACGGCTTTACTTGTGGTATATGTTTCTCGACCGCCTGCACATAACCCGGACAGCACGAGGTCGTCATAAATGGTTGTCCCGACTCGAGTTTTTCTTTCAGTTCCAGTGCTTCGTTGGTGGTTGTTTCCATTGCGCCCAGCGCAACTTCAACAACATCGTGAAAGCCAAGTTTCTTGATGGCGGTAAAAAGTTTTCCCGGTTCGCAGTTGTATTGTCCCATTATCGATGGGGCTGGCAGGGCAATTACTTTTTCGCCTTTCTTGATGGCTTGAAAAATATCGACAATATGTGAGATTTCGAAAATTGAACCGAAAGGGCAAGCGTTTACGCAACGGCCACAATAGATGCACTTTGAGTCGTCGATATGTTCAACGCCATGCTCGTCTTTGGTAATTGCGTTTACCGGACAGGCTTCTTCGCAAGGGACAGGTACATAGATGATTGACCGATAAGGGCAAACATCTTTACAGATACCGCAGTTTACACATTTGTCGGAATCGATTTCGGCCTGGCCGTTCTTGTTGAATGAAATAGCGCTTTTGGGGCAGTTCATGCGGCAAGGGCTGGCAACACATCCTTTGCAAAGGTTGGTTACAACATAACTAATATCGACACATGCCGTGCAAGCTTCGTCTACTACAGTAAGTATCTCTTTTTTGGGTGCTTTACGCTGCAGGGCCATTTTGGCATATTCCGACAGCGGGGTAAGTTCGTCAGTCTCCTCCTCGGGGAGCAACCCAAGCACCGGCATCATTTTGTATTTTACAACAGCTCTCTCTTTGTAGATACAGCAACGACGGTTCGATTTTCTTTTTTTGGGTGAAATCTCCAGCGGGATTCGGTCAATTTTCTCTTCAAGTTGATCTTCTTTCAGCAAGCGGGCTATTTTGGTCATAATATCCCGTCGTACAATCATGATGTTGTTAACGTAGGCCATTCTTTGTTTTGTCGATTTGAATTGCCGCAAATTTAGGCATTTAACTCCATAAACATGTTAAAAAACATGTTAGACTAAGTGAAAATAATCGTTAACAAATAAGGCTTTTATTGCTATTCGTCGAGCCCATGGAAATGTGCTAAACCTCCTTTTGATGTTTCTTTATAAAGCGACGGGAGATCGTGACCCGTTTGGGCCATGGTTTGAACCACCTTGTCGAAACTAATCAGATGGCGGCCGTCAGAAAGCATGGCATAGTTTTTATGGTTGAAAGCCCGTGCAGCAGCAAATGCGTTGCGTTCAATGCAGGGTACCTGAACAAGTCCTGCTACCGGGTCGCAAGTTAGCCCCAGATGATGTTCCAGTCCCATCTCGGCAGCATATTCAACCTGGAAAATACTTCCACCGCTCATTTGAGTAGCTGCAGCAGAGGCCATTGCGCAGGCTGTTCCTACTTCACCCTGGCAACCTACTTCGGCTCCTGATATGGAGGCATTGTTTTTGACCAGGTTTCCGATGAGTCCGGCTGTTGCCAAAGCTTTCAATATTTTATTATCAGATATCTTATAATATTTTTTGGCATAGAAAAGAACCGATGGAATTACCCCGCAGGCCCCGCAGGTTGGAGCAGTAACAATTCTTCCGCCGGCAGCGTTTTCTTCGGAAACAGCTAATGCATAAGCATATATCATCCCACGTTTTTTCATCTCCGATTTGAAAAATTTTGCTTTTTCGTAGTAGGCTGATGCTTTTCGCGGATACTTTAATTCGCCGGGAAGCGCACCTTCGCTGTTCAAGCCCCTTTTAATGGCTTCCTGCATGACTTGCCAAACTTCGTCGAGATAATCCCATAGATCGGCATCTTCATGAAGTTCAACGTATTCCCAGATACTTTTCCCATTTTCGTAACACCATTTCAGTACCAGGTCCATGCTCGATTCGGGATATATCACTTGGGTTTCAATTTCGTTGAAGTCGTCAATCACCGATCCGCCTCCAATCGAATAAGCTGTCCGGCTGTTGATAGTATTCCCGGAGGCATCGATGGCTTCCAGTTTCATGGCATTGGGGTGTCGAGGCAAAAAGGTGGAGGGTTCCCAAACGAAATCAACTTTTTTGGGCGCAAATGTCTTTTCAATCACCCAGTCGGTTAGGTGACCTTTGCCGGTTGCAGCAAGGCTGCCATAAAGCGTAACTTTAAACGAAACGGCATCACCGTTGGCATTTAAGAACTGTTCGGCCGCTTTTTTGGGCCCCATGGTATGGCTCGATGAAGGGCCGTATCCGATTTTGTATATTTCTTTAATCGATTCCATAACTGACGGTCGTTTTGCATAGCGAAATAACAACAATTTTTCCATTTCCGGGTATGTTGCCGTTGTTGATATATTTAAACATAATCATAGGTGCAGCAATTATCAATTTTGTATTTTTGGGAAAGATGTATAATCCATTTTTATGGCATTAAATTTAGAAGAAAAAGATCTGGATAAGATTATCATGGTGGGCGACAGGGTTTTGATTAGGCCTAAGAATCCCAATCATCAAACAAAGTCAGGGTTGTATTTGCCACCTTCGGCCGTTGAGAAAGAGAGTGTTCAGAGCGGTTATGTCATTAAAACAGGTCCGGGCTTTCCAATCCCTGCATTATCAGACGATGATGAATCGTGGAAAGAGGCCCGGGAACAGGTTAGATATGTGCCCTTACAGGCGCAGCCGGGCGATTTGGCTGTTTATTTAAACAAATCGGGATTCGAGATTGAATTCAAGAATGAGAAATATATAGTCCTTCCGCATTCGGCTATTTTAATGATTGTCCGCGATGAAGGTCTTTTTGAATAATTACCTCAAAATTTTCACCATGAAACGACTGACTACGCTATTTTTAGTGATGATGTTTGCATTGCCGCTTTTGGCACAAAACCTTCCGGCAAAGCTTGAGGAGTTAACAGCTCCTGATTTTTTAAAGGCAGTTCAAAAGTCTGACTCGGTTTGTGTAATTCCCATCGGAGTACTCGAAAAGCACGGGCCGCATCTTCCGCTGGGTACTGATATCCTTGCTGCCCGAAATCTGGTTGAATTGGCTGTATTTCAGGAGTATGCAGTTATTTTTCCAAGTTATATTTTCAGTCAGATTTTCGAGGCCAAACATCAGCCCGGGACAATTGCCTATAGTCAGGAGCTTATTTGGAAGGTATTGCAGGAAACCTGTGACGAACTGGCCCGCAATGGCTTTCGAAAGATTGTGTTGGTCAGTTGGCATGGCGGGAACAATAACTTTTTGCCATTCTTTTGCCAGTCACAGCTTTCGCAACGTAGAAATTATGTTGTTGTAAACTATACCGCCGACCCTGCTGCCGAGTATGTCGAAGAGATCAATAAAGCGTATCAACCAGAAGCAAACGGACATGCCGGACAAACTGAAACTTCAGTAATGTTGGCTATTCATCCCGAGTTGGTTAAACAGGAGTTGGCAGCCACTCAATCGGGAAAAGATCATCATCAGATTGAGAATCCTGACGGAGGGTATGCCGGGATATGGTGGTTTGGCAAATATCCCAACCATTATGCCGGCGATGGATCAATTGCCAATAAAGAGTTTGGTGAATTACTGCAAAAGGCCGATGTGAAAAAGTTAGCTCAGTTTCTGAAAGAGATCAAGCAAAACTGTTCGCTTCAAAAAGTCCAAAATGAGTTTTACGATAAAGCGGAGAATCCGTTGAAAACCAGACAATAAAAAAAAGGGTGCCAAGCGACACCCTTTTTTAACCTAACCTAACTAACCTAAATCCTATGAAAAAACCTGCTTTTCAGCAACACTACAAAGATACATCTCCATTGCCTTAAAGGGGTTTAATCAAAGTTAAAGAAAGTTAAATGTTGAATTTTTGTAGCCAATAGCTTTGTTGAGATCTTGACTTTTATCGTAATCTTTTGTAATAGAATATTGTTTGAAATTTGAATTGGGCAATTGATTTTCAGGATTAAACTTCGATTTCATTGTTGATAATATTAATTTAATGCTAAATTGCATTTATTATTTGTTTATTTGTAAGATTATTGAGCTTAAATTTTATAATTTAGGAAAAATTTCGATTAAATGATTACAAAATGCAATTATCATGATGAAGATTTTTGACCGTAGCGGGATATTGCTTATACCAAAACCGAAACAGCCGAATGAATTATGCAAAGCCAAGAAAATTGTATTGGTAAAAGAAGCGTATTGCCAAAATGGTCATGAATTGATTCAGAAGAGGGTTAAATTTGGTAATCAGAGTGGCATTTTTCTTAAAGTCAGGAGGAGTGAGGGTGAGGGTTTTATTTCGCTCAGTCCAATTTACGGCGACAAGTCAAGGGTTTCAATCGATGTTGATTTGCAGGATGGTGAATTAATCGAAATACTTTGTCCTGAATGCAACCAGTCACTGCCAGTTTATGGCCATTGCGAATGTGGCGGTGAGTTAATTGTTGCCTTTACTACGGTAGAACATGATTTCAATAATTGCGTTGGTTTTTGCAACCGAGTCGGTTGCCGTCATGCCGAAATCAAGAATCAGGGGCAGTTGTTGTCGATATCTGCACCGAACTTTTTCTGATTATTCAAATATTAACTCGTTGTATTTCTGATTTTTAATTGCTTTTTCATTCATGAAGCTTTCGTCAAGACCCGAAGCGACAAGTTCAGCAATATCCTTTACTGGCTTTTCGGCAAAACGTCCGATACTTTTTTTACACATCGGACAGGCTGTGGCAATGATGTCGCAAGGTTGGCTACTCAAATAACTCGATACCGATTGTTGAATTTCATTTCTTTCGCTGGTTGTTACCGATAAATTGGCCAGACTGCCACCACAACAGCGTGCATTTTCACGTTCGTCAGGATGTTTGACCAACTGGCCCACTCTTCTTATTATTTGCCGGGGTTGGTTGTAAATCGCAGAGCCTCTCCCAAGTTCACACGGATCGTGATAGGCAATCTTTTCATCACTACGTTGGATGGCTATTTGTTTTTTTACTAAAAGTTGGTCAATAAACTCGGTATGATGCAGGATTTTAATGTTGAGATGATAATCTTCTTTAAAACTTTTGTAGCAAATCGGGCAGGAGGTTACCAATGTGTGGGCCCCGCTGGCCATAATCAGGGTTCTGTTTTTTTCACTCAATATTTGGGCTTCTTCAGTTTTGCCTGACAACTTTAATGGCCGGCCGCAACAGATCGGCCCTTTTTCGTCCAGAAAAGAATACTTAATTCCCGATGCTTCCAATATTTTTATCATCGATTGCCTGATACCCGGTGTGAGATGGCTCATGCAACCTGCAAAATAGAGAACTTCAGTTTTGGGCTCATTGGCATTGTAACTTATTCTCTCTAAATATGAAAAATCAGAAAAGGGTTTTTGCATCGATTTATCCCGTTGGATCTGACGTTGCGTCGTGAGTGGTATGGCTACCGGACAAACCTGTTCACAACGTCCGCACATCATGCAGTTCTCGGTAATCGAGTGTTTTAATTTCTTTTCTCTTAGATCCCGCAGAAAGTATACCATCTGTGTGGTTCGCCGGCCAGATTCGTTGTTTACCGGACAAACATCAATACATATACCACAGCGGGAGCAGGCATGTAATTCGAAGTTGGAAACACCGGAATACTTTTTATTGGTAAATATGCCCCAGTTTCGGAGAAAGATCAAAAAGATTTCGGTTGGGATATGCATATATCTTGAAAAGGGCAGGGCAGCCATAAATCCGCCAAGGCAAACTGAATAGCCCCACCACGAGATGTAAGCCAACTGTTGCGCCGGCAGAAAACTTCCCAGAAAATCGCCAAGAGGCTGAGTGATAATACTCCCATTTCCGGAAAAAGCTGCAGTTAAACTTTCTGATAATAACCTGAGTGGAAAAATCAGCCAGAGGGTTGATAATGCCCATCTGTCGCCGGCAGTGTGTTTGGTGGTTTGTTTCAGTCCGGTTACACGCGATTTGAAACGCTTAATAATGGCCAAACAGACACCTGAAAGAACAAACAGCAACAGCAAATCCATGCTAATATTGAAGAAATTGAGCAGTGCAGACTGATGCGGGTTTAACTCGAAGAACCGAAAAAAGATTGGGTAGTAAATGGCATTGGCAAATCTGCCGGTGTAGATAAATGTTTCGAGCTTACCAAACAAAATGAGCAAAAACCAACCAAAAGCAAGGCTCATGTGCATGTAGCCAAGCATCGGGTTAATTTTAAATATCTTTCTGTGAATCAAACATTCAAGAAACACTTCTTTTATGGCATTGAGTGTTTTAAGGCTGAAGAATGCGCTCAGGATCTTTGGGTGAGAACCAGCTTCGAGCTGAATGAACCAACGGCTATACAAAACCGCTAAAGCCGTCAGCAGAAAGGTAAAGCCTACGATAAACGGTAACACAAACGGGTCGAAATGTCGTATCATTGCATTATCCGTTTCAGGTTCTGAATAATCTTTCGTGTATTTACATCACGTGGGCAGATTAACTGGCATTTACCACAAAGCATACACTTTTTGAGTTCTTGCTTAATTGCGGCAACTTCGCCTCTCTGAATCAGCAGGTTTATCTTCCGGGGATTAAACTCAGTAAATTGAGCCGCGGAACATGTTGCTGTACAACTTCCGCATCCGATACACCAGGCAAACGAGGGCTCTATAGCAGCTAAAGCTACAGACAACGAAAAGTCGTTGTTGTCCATATCAATCTGATTTCCTTTAAGCACACTAAAGCCCCAATCTTTCATAACTTAATTTGATTGTTTGTTTATCCATTCGGTTATGGTTGAAGCAGCTGATTTTGCATCGGCAATTGTCTCTTGTATGGAGAGTGGTTCACGACAAGTCCCGGCAATAAATATCCCGGGTATAGTCGTTTCGTTCGGGCGAACGTGTCTGTTAATTGGCACGATAAATCCGTTAGAACGACTTAGTTTGATATTGTTGTCCATAATATTGTCGTAATCCTGACGGTTTTCCATTCCTGCCAGCAGGATGACCAGATCGAAATTCATTTTCAAGGGTCTTCCCGAAAGGGTATCTTCGGCTTTGATTTGCAAGGTACCATCAATATTTTCAGCAATCTCCGATACTCTTCCCCTGATGAAATTTATGCTATAATCTTGCTGCGCCTCAATGTACAATTCTTCAAAATTTTGACCATACATCCGCAAATCCATGTAGAAATTAAAAACTTGTGAATGGGGAATAAGTTGCTTAATTTCAATAGCTTGCTTGACACCAGTAACACAACAAACCTTTGAACAATAGGTATTTCCGCATTTTTTATCGCGTGAGCCAACACAGTGTATGAATCCAATTCTGGGGTGGGTTTTACCGAGCAATAAATCTTTTAACCCATTTTGCCGAAACGATGATTCAAGGTCGGCTGACGTGATAATGTTTTTATAAATCCCATAGCCGTACTCTTCTTTTTTCTCGGCACGAAAAAGTTCAAATCCTGTTGCCAGCAGAATTGCATCGGCTTTTAACGAATGATTTTGAGCTGTCGATATTTTGAAATGATTATTCTCCCGGGTAATTTTAGTTACTATTGTCTGTTTGAGGACTTCGGTATTTGAGTTGTTGATACTGTTTATCAGGTAAACTGAAATATCATTTGCCGTTTGAAACTCTGGAAACAATTTATGCCAGCTATTGAGTTTTCCTCCAATGGTGGATTCCTTTTCAATAATTGTAATCTGATGTCCGCTGTCTTTTAAGCCCGATGCAGCCTGTAATCCGGCTGGCCCTCCGCCTATGATGACAATATGTTTTTGCTCTGTCATACAATTAAAAATTGAGGTTTCTGCGGTTTGCCAATATCCTGGCCATGCAATCCCTTATATTTTTCATTTTTTTGGTATTCGACACCAATTTTATCCAGCAATGGCTCAACCGATACCTGATGCATCTGCATACCCATTTCCCATGGTGAGTAGCCAAGAACCAGACCTGCCATTTCTTCGTAGGTGAGGACTGGTATTCCCATTCCGAACTGATCGTAAGTTGTGCCTTCCATTTCGGCAATGGTATATTGCCATCTGTCGAGAAACATGGCACATCCAGGACAGTTGGCGACAATAAAATCGGGCTTGTAGGGCTGCATCGATTCAAATTTCTTTTTTGAGTTGGAAAGCGAATAGCCCCGGTTGGCTTTAACAAGATATTGTCTGAACCCAAAGCCGCAGCAATGCCTTCTTTCGGGGTAATCTATTACGTTTCCGCCCCAACTTTCAACCATTCCTGTCAACACAGCCGGGAATTCAGCTCCACCAACACCACTGGATGGAAACATTTTTGAATAGTGACAGCCAATGTGTTCAACAACATTAAGTGGCTCACCGGTTTTGCGATTGACCAACCGATATTTTGAAATAGCAGAAATGTTTTCCCTGAATTTGTAGATAATATCGGAAGTGTGTGCCAGATTATCAGGTACTTTGAACTCACGTTTTGTGGCTTTCCATAAATATTCCCTTGTCTTTTCTTCTGTTTCGGGAAAATGTTTCCAAGTATCAAGCACTTCGGTATAGATACCAAATGAGGTGACGCAGGAAGGTACAAAATGCGAATATCCAGCCTCAGTCATCAGTGCAAATTGACGGGCAATTATTGTCATTAATGTTTCAAACGGAACAATATCAGTATGATAGCCGATTCCGGTGCAGGTAGTATGCCGGGCATCTTCAAAAATATCTTTGCTAAGATTGTTTCGGAGTATTTTCAAAAATGTGGTTTCCGAACCAGGAAAAAAGGTTTGCCTGATACAGCTTCGAACATAAAAGTAGTGATTATCAGCAATGTTTTTCTGATAATCGGACCAAACTTTCTTTTTGCCTTCAGCTTTCATTTTACTAATGGTTGTGATTCCCGTTATTCTGGGTATAGGTGTTTTCGAAATATTGATTATCGATTCCGTCAGATGATGGATCGAGGTTCATTCCATGAGCCTTTTGAACAGAATGTTTTTCGATGATATCAAACATCGAATAGCCACCGGTGATTTCAAATATTTGGTGAAGCTCTTTAAGCACTTCTGGTTCAATCTGCCTGAGTGCCCCCGGACCTGATTTTTTGAAGTTTGCGCCAGTTTTTTCCATCACTTCGGGGAGATTATCGTAAACCCATTCCCAAACAGGGCCCTGCTCGGGATGATGCTGTGGAGAAACTAATTCGGGCCTGACGCAATATCCGGTTGTGAGAATACTGTTGCCTATTGCCCGCTTAATGGCGAATTGCTGACGTCCTTTTTCAGAATCAGTAAAATATCCCAACTCTTGAGAGAGCTTTCGGAGCGCCATAATGATAAAACCAGGTGTATTCCCACGCGGACAGCGGGTTTTACACGACATACATTCGCCGCAATACCAAATGGTTTCGCTTCGCAGAAGATTTTCGATGAGTTCATCGTCACCACTTTGTACCGTATCGCAAATGATGCGTGGATCGTACTGATAAAACTCAGCGGCCGGACAAATAGCTGTACAAACACCACAGTTCATACAGGCTTTTAGGCCTTCGATAAAACGAATGTCTTTGTTTAGCTGGTCTGTTAAATTACCCATGAAGGCTTTAATCGTTTACTTTTATGAAATCAAATTTCACATTGTAAAACTATTTAGCCAAACGTTCAAAAAAAACAGTATTTACCGCCCTTGCTATGGGTATAAGTACTTATTTTAGGGTGTGATTATTTGATTCTTGATGGCATAAATTACGAGCCCTGCCGTGTTTTTACAATTGGATTTGGAGAGAATATTGGCCCTGTGTTTTTCGACAGTTCGCTTACTGATAAACAATTTATCTCCAATTTCCTGATTCGAAAGCCCATCGCATATCAGCAACAAGATCTCGATTTCACGTTCAGAAAATTCACATCCGGGCTCTTTATGCTCTTTAACATATTTCAGGTTCCGCAGGATATTTTGCATCAATTCCTGCGAAAAATAGGTGCCTCCCTGGGCGATAATCTCAATTGCTGTCTTAACTTCTTGCAAGTCTGTGTTTTTCAATAGAAAACCTTTTGCGCCGGCCTCTACCATTTGGTCAAAGTATTCCTCTTCGCCGTACATGGTTAGTGTAATAATTTTCAAATCCGGATCAATTGAGGTGGCAATTTTTGCTGCCTCAATACCATTGATATCAGGCATCTCAATATCCAGAAATACAATATCGAAATGGTCTTTACGAATGATGTCTATAAACTCACGTCCATTCGAGGCTTCAGCGGCCACTTCAAATTCTGGTATGGTGGTCAGGAGCATTTTCAAACCGTTCCTGAAAAGGGTATGGTCGTCAACCAACAAAATCTTCATGCTTCAGGTTTAATTGATGATACTGGTATAATGAAAGTTACTGATATTCCGTTTCCTGGCTCTGAATTGATAGCAAAACTACCGTTCAGCGATGTTATTCGGCTTAACATATTCGAATATCCCATTCCGTTTTGGTTTAACACAGAGAGTTGTTCGGTGTTGAAACCAATACCGTCGTCCTGATAGTAACAATCTATATTGTTGTTCTTTAAATGCAGTACAATGTCTATGGTTGATGCTTTGGCGTGTTTGATGGTATTGTTGATGAGTTCGCAAATTACACGATAAAGTACAACCTCAATATTGGTGTCGAACCGTTGTGTGCCAAAATTGCTCGTGAAGTTGATTCTTATGGTATCAGAGTAGTTTATTTTATTGATAAAATTGCGGATTGCTTTTGTAATTCCAAAGTTATTGAGGATGTGTGGACTTAAATTGTTTGAAATTTCCTTGATGCTCTTAATTGCTTCGTCTATAGCAATATCTGCATTGCGAAGAATCTTTCTGGTAGGGTCGTCTTTTTCTGTTCGCGTGATGGACGAAACTGACATTTTTACGGTTGATAAAATCGGGCCAAGTCCATCGTGCAGATCTTTGGCAAATCGCTTGCGTTCTGTCTCTTCAGCCTGAATAATACCACTTAGAAATACTTTTTCCATTTCCCGTTTCTCATCTTCAACCCGTTTCATATAGTTGAAGATTTTCTGGATCCAAAAAACTCCTGCGGCAAAGAAGAATGATACAGCAACTCCCAGCCAAACAAACACTTCGCGGAAAGTTTGGGGCTCGACGTCGGAAATGGTTGGAAGAAATTCGATAAAACATCTGACAGCCATAATGATAAATCCGAGGCTTAATAGAATCCATGATACATTGAATTTGGTCACCCGGGTCAACTTTAGTGAAATACCGACGGCGAAAAATTGAAAAATCATGGCCAGCACCAATGCAAATTGTAGTAGCATAGTTTGGTGGTTTGTATTACTGAAACCAAAAGTAAAATAAATGGACTTTGATTGTCACTATTTTTTAAACTTAGTTTCGATTTTCAGCATTGTTCAGTTGTAAAACACAAAATTCTGTTTTAATAAAATCGGAATGGTTTATTTATGAGTAACATAACACTTTTAAGCGGGTTGAGATTTTATTCCCTAAATAGATGTGAAGAATGAACTAATCGAGCCATGAATCTTCAATCCAGCCTCCACCAATAACCTTTTCTTCAATATAGAATGTGGCTGTCTGACCTGCTGCTTCTTTGACAACCGGTTCTATCAGGGATATAATAAGTTTATTTTGGCCGATGATTTTGACTGTTCCATTTGTGGCCTGTTTGCGGTAGCGGATTCTTACAGTGAAGTCTTGTTCTTCCACATCTTTGCAGGTTGAGAAGTGATATCCGTTTAGTTGTATCTTATTGATTAGTAATTCGTTTTTATTTCCAATTACAATTGTATTGCTCTTCGGGATAATATCTGAAACGTAAACAGGTTTGTTCAAATGGAGCCCTAAGCCGCGGCGTTGGCCAATCGTAAAAAAGGGATAACCGTTGTGAATTCCCAGTAGTTTACCATTGCAATCTGTAAAATTGCCTATGCCCGGTAAAAGGTTTCTTTCTTTAAGCTTAAGTTCAATAAAGGGTCTGTAATTATTTGATAAAAAACAGATACCCATACTGTCTTTTAGGGTTGATACAGATGTAAAATTGCGATCGGAAGCCATCTTGCGGACTTCACTTTTTAACCGGTTTCCCAATGGAAAAATAGTTCTGGAAAGAATTTGCTGGTCAATTCCCCATAAAAAGAATGATTGGTCTTTGTCTTTGTCTTTTGCCTGAGTAATAAACCATTCGTTTTCCTGATTTGTCAGTCTCACATAATGACCCGTTGCAATCCAAAAACAATCCAGTTTATTGGCCATATCAACTAAGAAAGGCCATTTAATCAGGTTATTGCAGCGAACACAAGGGTGAGGTGTTCTTCCGGCCAGATATTCATCTACAAAATAGTTGATTATCTTTTGGTTAAATTCATTTCGAAGATCCAGCGAATGGTGTGGTATGTTCAGTTTGCCACATAATTCGCGGGCATTTTTTAAATATTGCGGTTCAACCTCGTCACCAGACATCACGAAGGTAATTCCTTCTACATTGTAGCCTTGCTCCTTCAAAACAATGGCCGAAACCGAACTGTCGGTTCCTCCGCTCATGGCCAGTAAAACCCGATTATTTTTGTTCATTGTGGTTTCCGGGCATATTGACTAATGGAGCCCTTTTAAATTCTGCATTTCTGTCAAACAGATACCGATAGGTAACGTGCGTTTTGTAAATCTTGCCGCCGATAAATTCTGATACTTTCATCATTACCGGGTTAAAATCACCAATCCAGTTTAATTCAAGCGACTGGTAATTGAACCCTTGTTTTTCAACTTCTTGTTCGAATCTTATTACCAGTGCCCCTTCAACACCTTTTCCCTGATACTCAGGTATTACACCAAAGATTCGTCCGATAACACGGTTTATCGTTTTGGTTCTCTTCAACATCCACATAAAACGAAGTTTATTCAAAAGGTTCCATTTACCATTGAATTTTTTGGTTATTTGTCCAATGTCGGGCATCATAATAAAAAATGCAATTGGTTCGCCTTTGTAATATCCGTATATAATTAATCGTTCGTCCATAATCGGCTCCATCTCTTTGAGCAGATTGAGCGCTTCATTATCGCTAAGTTGTTTGGTGCCGGTGAAATCGTTCCATGCTTTGTTGTAAATGATCTTGAAGTCGATGGCAAATTGTTTATTTCCTTTCTCAATCAATTTAAACTCATAATCAGGATTCTTCAACACTCTCTCAGCTGTTCGCCTGACGACGGGATGTAAAGAGCCCCCTTTGAAATACCTTTGATAGGTGTACTGATTAAAAAAATTCTGAAAACCATAATTTTCAAAAAGAGCCTGATAATAGGGAAAATTGAAAGGCATATTGTAAACCGGCTCATGAAATCCATCTACAAGGCATCCCCAGAAGGAATCGCGCATTCCGGGATTGGTGGGCCCATCCATTGCCTGCAATCCTCGTTCAAGTAACCATATACGTGCTGTTTCAAAAAGTTGGTTTGCAGCGTCCTGATTGTCGATGCATTCAAAAAAACCAATTCCACCAGTTGGTTGTTCATGGCACTTGAATGACTCGTCAGAGTAGAAGGCCGCAATTCTTCCTACATTTTTTTGCTGATTATCAATGATTAACCATCTGGCAATTTCACCGTTAATCAAATGTTTATTCTTTTTAACGTCGAAAACTGATTCGATATCGGCATTGATAGGTTGAGACCATTTTTCTTCATTTCGGTAAAGCCAAACTGGGAAATGAAGAAATTGTGCAATCAATTCTTTGTTTTTTACCGGTATAACTTGAAATTGAGCATTTTCAGACATCGATTCAAATTAATTAGATTTCTAAAGAAGGTTTTAAAGACCGAAATAAACGGTTTTGCAATTTTAACAAAATTTTTTCCGCGTGTGCAAAACTTCGACGGGCTGATTTTTTTGGTTAATTTCGTCATCACTCAGAAATGCAGAACCAATGAAAAAACGTATTGTCATCTCACTCGTTGTATTAGCCACTTTAGGTATAATTTTGGCATCGCAGTATCCCAAACTTTATATTGCTACCGGATATGGTGCGAAGTGTCTTGCTTCAGGCATATTTGTAGCCGGTCGTGATGCTCAAATGGTTAAAGATGAAGATTTAAATTATTCGATAGTAAAATATACGAAAAGTGTTATCGACTATGAAAATAAGCGAGTGACAACTTCGTTTTTCGGTTTGGCCAGTCAAACGGCGGTCTATCGCGAAGGCTTTGGATGTTGTTTAACAGGTGAATTGTCGCCAGTCGAATTGCAAAGAGAGATGCTGCTGTTGCCCGAAGTGGATAAACTATCATGGAAATTGCCCTGGCCCAATGGCGATGTTAAAAAAGATACAGTATTTGCAGAATTAGACACTGCTCAGTTGAATTCAGCGATTAATATGGCTTTTGATTATTCCGGACAAAATGTCAAAAGGACGGCAGCCGTGATGGTATTGTATAAAGGTGAGATTGTAGGGGAGAAGTATTGGTCTGAAAAAGAGATAACTGCTGATACCCGTATTTGGGGATGGTCGATGAACAAAAGTATTGTCAATGCGCTCGTCGGTATTTTATCCAGACAAGGAAAACTTGATGTAGCAGCTTTGGCACCTGTTCCTGAATGGATGAATGACAAGCGAAGGGATATTAAGCTGAACGATTTGATGCAAATGAGCAGCGGATTGAAATGGGTTGAAGACTATGGCGATGTTTCGGATGCGACCAATATGCTTTACCGAAAGGCAGACAGCTATCTGACTGCTATTTCGGTTCCGTACGGCAAAGCCCCGCAAAAGGAATGGAAATATTCGTCCGGAACAAGCAATATTCTTTCCGGCATTGTTCGTTCGACCATTGGGAATGACAATATTTACCATCAATTTCCATATAATGAGCTTTTTAGGAAAATTGGGATGAACAGCTTTATTTTTGAAACGGATGCAGCCGGTAACTTTGTTGCCTCTTCGTACGGCTACGGAAATGCTCGCGATTGGGCGCGCTTTGGGCTGCTTTATTATAACAACGGAATCTGGCAAGGTGATACCATTTTGCCGAAAGGCTGGGTCGATTACACCCGCTCAGTTGCAGAAGCATCGAAAGGGGTTTACGGCGCACAATTTTGGCTTAACGACGCTAAAGCATTGCCCGACGTTCCTAAAGATATGTATGCTTGCGAAGGGCATCGTGGTCAACGGGTATTTATCATCCCGTCAAAGGATTTAGTGGTAGTAAGGTTGGGCTTCTCTGAAACTGATTTCGACCATAACGAATTCCTGAAGAGAATTCTTTTTGCATTAAAAAAATAAGAGATTAATATTAAATGGCTGATAAATTAATACTTCCATCGGAATGGCACCGGCAAAGCGGTGTGATGTTAACCTGGCCGCACATGAATAGCGATTGGGCATTTATGCTCGATGAAGTTGAATCTTGCTTTATTGAAATTGCCCGTGCAATTTCTGAACGTGAGAAAGTGCTTATTGTTTGTACGGACAAAAAGCAGCTTTTGCCTAAATTAGCTGCTTGCAATACCAGGAATATGATTTTCGTTGAGATTGCATCCAATGATACCTGGGCACGCGACCACGGCGCGATTTCTGTATTGAAAAATGGGAAACCAATTCTTTACGACTTTACTTTTAATGGTTGGGGGATGAAGTTTGCTTCCAATCTCGATAACCAGATAACCAGAGAGTTATTTTTCCAGAATGTCTTTTCAGATGGAGTTGATTGGCAAAATAATATGAATTTTGTACTGGAAGGCGGGAGCATTGAGTCGGACGGAAAAGGAACACTGCTTACAACCGAGGAGTGTCTGCTTTCGCGAAATCGTAACGATTCAAAATCGAAAGCTGAAATTGAAGCGTATTTAAAGTCAAAATTTGCACTCGAACAGATTTTATGGCTCTCTTCCGGTTATCTGGCAGGTGATGACACTGATAGCCATATTGATACATTGGCCAGATTTTGTGATGAGAATACCATCGCCTACGTGCGATGTGACGACCCTTCGGATGAACATTACGAGGCCTTAAGGCAGATGGAGAGAGAGTTACAGGCATTTAGAACGCTTTGTGGAAATCCGTACCGTTTGGTTCCGCTACCTATGGCTGAGGCGGTATACGAAGAAGGAGAGAGGCTTCCGGCTACTTACGCCAATTTTCTGATTATCAATGATGCTGTTTTGGTTCCAACTTATGGTTCAGGCAGCGATAGCGAAGCCTTGGCGCAATTACAGAAAATATTTCCTTCGCGCGAGATAGTACCGATTAATTGCACTGCGCTGATAAAGCAACATGGCTCGTTGCATTGTGTCACAATGCAATTCCCGGAGTATGTTCTGGATTAATTTTTTGCCGAATAGCTGTTTGATGAAAAATTCCAGAACCTCGCTTTAAAAAACCAAAAACTGACTGCTAAGCGGACTATTATTTTCAATGATTTCAAAGCGGGATTTGTACATGGCTGAAAACCTTTGTTTTTGATAAGCAAAGTCGGTTTGAGGCGTTGTTTCTCGATTTGTTTTGCTAATGAAAATGAGCTTATTTTGTACAAAAAAGAGCCAAAAATGAAAGAAGAATTGTTGAAAGTCGGATTAATTCAACAGCAAAACAGTGATGATATTGTGGCCAATAAAACAAAATTGGAAAAGAACATCGCTGAATGTGCGAAGCAAGGCGCACAACTGGTGGTGTTGCAGGAGTTACATAACTCTCTCTATTTCTGTCAGACAGAAGATACCGACCTGTTTGAATTGGCTGAACCGATTCCCGGACCATCAACTCAATTTTACAGTAAGCTGGCAGAGGAGCATCAAATTGTTTTGGTTACATCGTTGTTTGAGCGGCGTGCGCCAGGACTATACCACAATACAGCTGTCGTTTTCGAAAAAGATGGTTCGATAGCCGGAAAATACAGAAAGATGCACATCCCTGACGACCCTGCATACTACGAAAAGTTTTATTTTACGCCAGGCGATCTTGGTTTTGAACCAATACAAACCTCTATTGGAAAACTGGGACTTTTGGTTTGCTGGGATCAATGGTACCCCGAAGCCGCACGCCTGATGGCCCTGTCAGGCGCTGAAATATTGATTTATCCTACTGCCATCGGATGGGCGCAAAACGACACGCCTGAAGAACAAAAACGCCAGCTCGACGCATGGATTATTTCGCAGCGCGGACATGCTGTAGCCAATGGGTTACCGGTTATTTCGGTTAATCGTGTTGGATTCGAGGCTGACCCTTCAGGCCAAACCAAGGGGATTGAATTTTGGGGAAACAGTTTTGTTGCAGGTCCGCAGGGCGAAATCCTGGCATCCTTATCAGAATCTGTCGATCAGAATCTGGTTGTCGAAATTGATATGCAACGTTCAGAGAATGTCCGGCGTTGGTGGCCTTTTCTGCGCGACAGGCGTATCGATGCTTATCAGGACTTGATCAAACGTTTCAGAGACTGATAATATTTACTTCAAAAAATCCTCGCGAATTGGTGAAAAACTGTCAATCAGCCGGGCCGTTGGAGTCAGTAACTTAATTCCATGTTTTTTCCCCGAAGGAATATAAAAAACATCACCGGCTACAAGGTGTTCATCCGTTTCACCTTCAGAATATAGAATGATTTCGCCCTCTGCGATATAACTGGTTTGTTCGTGCGGGTGAAAGTGCAAAGGGTCGGCAATTTTCCAAGGACCACCTGTGAAGTCAACTACAACTGTCATAATTGAGTCAAGTGTAACAACTCGACGCGTCAGGCCTGGTTTTACTACTTCGGGGGTGGTATCAGAATTTCTTTGGACAGGCATTTTTTTATTCTTATTATGTTAGTTTATTGATAAATTTCAATTCTTCTCGAATAATTCGCTATCTTTATTACAAATTAACTGATTAATATAATAACAATGCAGAACTTACTCTTAAAATACATGAACCAGCGTTTGGTGAAGCCGGAACGGAAGAGAGTTGTTGCAGGACCGGTAATTACCATTTCCCGCGAGTGTGGCTGTCAGGGTAGCTTAGTCGCCAAAATGCTCACTGAAAAAATCAATGAAAAACTGATTGAAAAAGGCAAGCGGCCTGAATGGAAATGGATTAGTAAAGAGATTCTGACCATGGCATCTGAAGAGTTAAAAATTCATCCTGAACGCCTAAAAAAAGTCATGACACAAAGCGATTACAGCATGATTGATGAAATAGTCGCCTCCTTTACCGAAAAAAGTTATATCTATAATAAAAAGGTCAAAAAAGCGGTTTACGAAGTTATCCGCAATTTTGCAGTCGAAGGCAAAACAGTGATAGTTGGTCGCGGCAGCAGCAGCATTGCCTGGGATATTGAAAAGTCATTGCACATCAAACTTGAAGCTCCGCTCACATACAAAACCGTAATTGTCAGTCGACGAAAGAATATTTCGTTTGATGAAGCTCGAAACTATGTTCTTGAGGTTGACGAAGAACGGGCTAAATTTAGGGATGCTTTTAAAATTGATGATGCGCCCATGAATTATCACCTAAGAATCAATTGCATGAACGTTACTGCCGAAGAAATTTGTGAAGCCGTGATAAAATTGGCTGAGATGAAAAAAATTATTTAACATCATTGCTTTTAATGCCTTAATGCTATGCTCGAACAATGAAGCCATTAAATCCTAAAACGTTGAAATCGATTCATCCTTATTTGGCCTATTTTCGAATTGCGAATATGCTTATTCGGATGATGATTAGTATTGCTGCCGGACTTTTGCTGGGGCGGTATATCGATGAGGTTTTGGATTTGAAAAATCATATATTCACCATTTTGCTTCTTTTATTGGGCTTTGTTGGGGCTATTGTAATTATGTATTATCAACTTCTGAAGAAAAACAACTACAAATTATAATGAAAAATTTTTTCAAAACATTTACGTTACGCCTTGCTATTCTGTGTTTTACAATTGCTATTATTGCCTTTTCAATGTTTAAATTTTTATTGGTGGATAAATATTTTGAAACTTTTCCTTTGCAAATTGTTGTTTTGATTGTAATGACAACTTTCAGCCATTTAAGACTTGCCAAAGCCAGTCAGTACAGTATTCCAAGATATTATTCCGTTTTTGTGCAGTTAATGGCGCTTAAACTGTTTGTCTATCTGGCTTATTTAGGAATAACCATGCACTTCGACAGGGCAAGCGCGCTGACAATTGGCATCAGTTTTATGACGTTGTATTTTGTCTTTACAGCATTTGAAATTAGTCAGTTTACAAGGTTTTTAAAAAGTAATACCTAGTTATGTAATTATTTAAATATATAATTAGATTTGTTCAGTTAAAAGTAAATATGTACCGAAAGGCTAAAATAATATACATTATTACATTGTTGTTGCAACTAGGTTTTAACACCTCATTGAGTGCTGACAACGTGAAAAATCAAGAGGATTCAGTTCATTCGACCCAGAAGTTTGATCCCGGGAGAATGATTCTTGACCATGTATACGACAGTTACGAATGGCATATTACCAATATTGGCGAATATCATATTACCATTCCGCTACCCATAATTCTTTATAGTGAAAACAGTGGGTGGCACTTCTTCAGTTCGTCAAGATTTCATGAAAGTGAAGATCGCACCTATTTTGGTTTCTCAGTAGCCAAAGGTGGACGCTACGATGGAAAAATTTTAGAGACAACCGCAACGGGTGAGTTTTTAAGACCATGGGATTTTTCCATTACTAAAAATGTGCTTTCGCTTTTTACAGGGGTTCTGCTAATTATTTTTCTTTTTGTATCGTTAGCCAATATGTACAAAAAGAATTATGCGAAGGCTCCGAGCGGTATCCAGAGTTGGCTCGAACCCATCATCATTTTTATTCGTGACGATGTTGCCAAAACCAATATCGGTGAGGAAAAGTATGAGAAATATTTACCATATTTATTAACCCTTTTCTTTTTTGTATTGATTAACAATATTATAGGGCTTATTCCATTCTTTCCGGGCGGTGCAAATCTAACCGGTAATATTACGGTCACAATGACTCTGGCTCTTTTTACTTTTGTGATAACCATTTTCAGCAGTAATAAAAGTTATTGGATTGAGATTATTAATACACCAGGCGTACCATGGTGGCTCAAATACCCGGTTCCGCTAATCCCGATTGTCGAAATCATGAGCTTTTTTACAAAACCATTTGCGTTGATGATTCGTTTGTTTGCTAACATTACGGCTGGACATGTGGTGGCTTTAGGTTTTTACAGTCTGATTTTTCTTTTCGGAAGTATGAACGTTTGGATGGGCTATGGTGTCTCGATTGTGTCTATCTCCTTCACCCTATTTATGGGATTGCTTGAGTTGTTGGTTGTTTTTATACAGGCTTACGTATTTACTTTGTTGTCAGCTCTTTATATACGAATGGCAATTGAAGATCATCGTGAAGAACATTAAATTTTAAATACTAATACTTATGTTGACTTTATCAATTATTTTACAAGCAGTAGCAGGTGCTGCAATAGCAAAAGTGGGAGCAGGTCTTGGAGCAGGTCTTGCAGCAATTGGTGCCGGTATAGGTATCGGCTTAATCGGGAAAAGTGCTATTGAATCGATTGCACGTCAGCCCGATGCAATTAACGATATTCGCTCAAATATGTTTGTGGCAGCAGCTTTGGTTGAAGGAGCCGTCTTTTTTGCTATCGTAATCTGTTTGATGATTTTGTTTGTTTAATTTCTATTAGAGAACCTTTAGCGGTTTTTTTAATTTTTTAAACCAGGCCTTCACACGGCCGGAAAATTTGTATGATATGGGATTGGTAATGCCTGATTTTGGACTTTTTTTCTGGATGATACTATCGTTTTCGATATTGTTGTTCATTCTGAAACGATTTGCATGGAAACCGATTACAAAGGCTTTAAGCGAACGCGATAACCTGATAAACAGTGCTTTAAATGCTGCCGAAAAAGCTAAACGTGAAAAGATACAGTTGCAAACCCGTAATGAGGATTTATTGAAAGAGGCAATGCTTGAACGCGAAAAAATCATCAAAGAGGCACGGGAAATGAAAGAATCGATAGTAAGGGAAGCCAAAAGCCAGGCTGCTGCTGAAGCCACCAAAATGATGGAAGCTGCAAAACTGGCTATTGAGCACGAAAAAACCGGGGCTATTCTGGAAATGAAAAGGATGGTTGCCACTTTTTCAATTGATATTGCAGAAAAGGTATTGCAAAATCAATTAGCTGATCCTTCAAAACAAAAAGAGTTGATTAATAGGTATATAGAAAAAATCAACATCAACTGATATCCTCAGTTTAACCCCATAAATCTGATACAAATTGAACGATAGTAAAATCTCAGTCCGCTACGCCAGAGCATTGTTCCAATCGGCTGTTGATAGTAACCTACTCGAGCCAGTGGCTGTCGACATCAGGGAGTTGTTGGGATTACTTCAGACATCTCAGGAATTTAAAAAAGCGTTAAGCAGCCCGATTGTCAAGCCAAAGGACAAGTTCAAACTGTTGGTTTTTTTGTTTGGCAACAAGTTTAACCGATTGACAATATCGTTTTTGGACCTTTTGCTTACCAACAAGCGAGAGAATTTTCTGGAAATTATTTTGCTGAACTTTTTATCGATGTACAAACAGAGGTTGGGTTATAAAACAGCCAGGATAACAACAGCAGTGGAACTGGATAATGAAACTAATGAGCAGATTGCCCGGGTTATTAAAAACTTCTTTGACTCTAATGTTGAGATTGATGTTAATATAAAACCCTCGATTATCGGAGGTTTCATATTAAGAATAGATGATAAACAGATAGATACAAGTGTTGCCGGCACTATTGCCAAACTGCGTCGTGAACTTCAAAAAACTTAATAAAATATAACGAAAATACTTTCAATAATATGACCGGAATAAAGCCTGCAGAAGTATCCGAAATTCTGAGACAACAACTGGAAGGATTTAAAACTGATACCGATCTGGAAGAGGTTGGTACCGTTTTACAAGTTGGCGATGGTATTGCCCGCGTCTATGGACTTACCAATGTTCAATCGAATGAAATGGTTGAGTTTGACAGTGGCGTAACCGGGATTGTACTTAATCTCGAAGAAGATAATGTTGGATGTGTATTACTTGGCCCTTCTGAGAAGATTAAAGAGGGGGATTCGGTAAAACGGACCAATAAAATTGCCTCAATTAAAGTGGGCGAAGGTTTGTTGGGACGTGTTATTAATACTTTGGGTGAACCGATTGATGGCAAGGGGACTATAAACGGCGAATTGTATGAGATGCCCCTTGAACGTAAAGCCCCGGGGGTTATTTATCGCCAGCCGGTTGACGAGCCGTTGCAAACCGGGATAAAAGCCATCGACTCGATGATTCCGATTGGCAGGGGACAGCGTGAGTTGATTATTGGCGATCGTCAGACCGGTAAAACAGCAATCGCCATCGATACCATTATCAATCAAAAATCCTTTTACGAAAAAGGAGAACCTGTATATTGTATTTATGTTGCTGTTGGCCAGAAAGGTTCTACAGTAGCCAATATAATGAAGACCCTCGATGAACACGGAGCACTGGCATACACTGTAATCGTGATGTCGACAGCTTCAGAGCCAGCTGCCTTACAGTTCTATGCACCTTTTGCCGGAGCAGCTATTGGCGAGTTTTTCAGGGATACAGGCCGCTCAGCGCTGATTGTATATGACGATTTATCGAAACAGGCGGTTTCCTATCGCGAAGTTTCGCTTTTATTGCGCCGCCCTCCAGGTCGTGAAGCCTACCCTGGCGATGTTTTTTATCTACACTCCCGACTTCTCGAACGAGCTGCAAAAATCAATGAAACCGAATTGGTGGCAAAGCAGATGAATGATATACCCGAGAGTATTCGTCATTTGGTGAAGGGTGGGGGTTCGCTGACAGCTTTGCCCATCATTGAAACTCAGGATGGTGACGTTTCGGCTTATATCCCAACCAATGTAATTTCTATTACCGACGGACAGATATTCCTTGAATCGCACTTGTTTAATTCGGGAATCAGGCCGGCAATCAACGTTGGGATATCGGTATCGCGTGTTGGTGGAAAGGCGCAGGTTAAGGCCATGAAAAAAGTGGCAGGTACCTTAAAACTGGCTCAGGCTGAATATCGTGAACTGGAAGCTTTCTCAAAATTTGGTTCTGATTTGGATGCCGCTACTAAAGCTGTTCTCGACAGAGGTGCGCGAAATGTTGAAATACTTAAACAGGGTCAGTTTTCGCCAGTGCCGGTTGAAGAACAAATTGCAATTCTTTTCTGCGGAACCAAAGGTCTAATGGTTGATATTCCGCTCGAAAAAATTAAAGATTTTGAAGATAACTTTATCGCGCACCTTCGGCGGGAGCATAAAGATATTCTGGATGTTCTTCGTCATGGCGAAATCACGGATGAGATAATGAAGAAACTTGAAGGAGTGGCCAACAAGATGTCGGTAACTTATAAGGTTTAACTGTTGAACCCATTAATAATTCTGAACGATTCTTTCGGTCAGCAAATTGATTTCGAAAATAATTTATGGCCAATTTAAAAGAGATTAGGCGACACATTGCTTCGGTGAAATCGATGCAGCAAATTACAAGATCAATGAAAATGGTATCGGCTTCGAAACTTCGAAAAGCTCAGGATGCCATTATTCAAATGAGGCCTTATGATGAGAAGCTGTACGAGATACTGATGCATGTTGCTAATAATATTGATATTACAGCAGTTAATCAATATGCCGTCCATAAGGATACCAAACGAGTTTTGTTAGTGGCTGTAACCTCTAATCGTGGTTTATGCGGAAGTTTCAACTCCAATGTAGTCAAGAAAATAATCGATTTGGCCGAGCAGGAGTTTGGCGATTTATATCAGCGAAGAGCTGTAGATATTTTGGCCATTGGCAAAAAAGGTATCGACCTTCTGACTGCTAAAGAGATGCCGGTAGTTTTCTCTGTAACTGACATTTATGATAATTTTAATTTTAAAAATGTCAGCAATTTGGCTAATATGATTATGGATGATTATGTCTCCGGCAAATATGATAAGGTCATTCTGGTTTTCAATCAATTCAGAAATGCAGTAGTTCAGGATTTGATTATTGAACAATTCTTGCCCATCAAAATTGAAGAGCGAAAAGAACATTCGTTTAACGGGAGCAAACGAATTTATTTTTTCGAACCTTCGATGCAAGGTGTTGTCGATACAGTTATTCCTAAATCATTGAAAATCCATTTTTACCGGATGATGCTTGATTCAATTGCATCGGAACACGGGGCGCGAATGACCGCGATGCACAAGGCCACAGACAATGCAACCGAATTGGCTAAAGAATTGAACCTGCATTACAATAAGGCACGTCAGTCAAGCATCACCAACGAGATTCTTGAGATTGTCAGTGGTGCCGAAGCTTTGAAAGGATAATACAGATAATTAAATAAACAATAATATGTCTCAGTCGGTAGGAAAAATAATCCAGGTAATCGGACCTGTGGTCGATGTCAGTTTTGATAAGATAAATAACAGACTTCCCGAAATCTATGAAGCGCTTGAGGTTTCGAGGGCCAATGGACAAAAATTAATACTCGAATGTCAGCAACATATCGGTGAAAACACGGTACGTACAATTGCAATGGATTCCACCGACGGACTTTGGCGTGGAATGGACGTTTTAGCTACCGACCATGCCATATCGATGCCGGTTGGCAATCAAATTAAAGGGAGGTTACTGAACGTAATTGGCGAAGCTATTGATGGAATCGGTGAGTTGAATCGTGACGGTGGTTACGAAATTCACAATAAGCCTCCTCAATTCGAAGATCTTTCTACAGAAAAAGAGATTCTTTTCACCGGTATCAAAGTAATCGACCTGTTAGAACCATATTCAAAAGGGGGGAAAATTGGCCTCTTTGGTGGTGCCGGTGTGGGAAAGACGGTGCTTATTATGGAATTAATAAACAACGTAGCCAAAAAATACGATGGACAGTCGGTTTTTGCCGGTGTTGGCGAACGTACCCGTGAAGGAAACGATTTGCTTCGCGAAATGATTGAGTCGGGTGTTATCAAATATGGCGAAGAGTTTGAAAAATCGATGGCCAAAGGTGGATGGGATTTGAGTCTTGTCGATCCTAAAGAGTTGGGCGAATCAAAAGCAACTCTTGTTTTTGGTCAGATGAATGAACCGCCTGGAGCACGGGCACGTGTTGCCCTTTCGGGATTAACTGTTGCTGAATATTTTCGAGATGGTGACAAAAAGGGTAAAGGCAATGATATTCTGTTCTTTGTCGATAATATTTTCCGTTTTACGCAAGCCGGTTCCGAAGTATCTGCATTGCTTGGTCGTATGCCATCAGCAGTTGGATATCAACCTACTTTGGCTACGGAAATGGGACTTTTGCAGGAGCGTATCACGTCAACTAAATATGGTTCAATAACCTCTGTTCAAGCGGTGTATGTTCCGGCTGATGACCTTACAGACCCAGCTCCGGCCACCACATTTGCCCACCTTGATGCTACAACAGTCTTGAGCCGTAAGGTTTCTGAAATGGGTATTTATCCTGCAGTTGATCCTCTTGATTCAACTTCCAGAATTCTTTCACCCGATGTCGTTGGTGCAGAGCACTATAAAACGGCCCAACGTGTAAAAGAAATCCTTCAGCATTATAAAGAACTTCAGGATATTATTGCCATTCTTGGGATGGATGAACTAAGTGAGGCTGATAAGCTTATTGTACACCGTGCGCGACGGGTTCAACGTTTCCTGTCGCAGCCGTTCCACGTAGCTGAAGCATTTACAGGCATGAAAGGGGTTTGGGTTTCTATTGACGATACCATCAAGGGTTTTAATGCAATATTGGATGGCGAGGTTGATAAGTATCCCGAGACTGCTTTCAGTATGGTCGGAACAATTGATGAAGCTATTGCAAAAGGGGAGAAGCTGTTAGCCGAAGCCCGTTAATATTCTTATAATATGAATGTCGAAATCATCACCCCCGAAGCTTATCTTTATTCAGGCGAAATAAAATCGATATCGCTACCTGGCGAATTGGGCATATTCGAGATACTGCACAATCATGCCCCTCTTATTTCAACGCTGATAAAAGGGAAGATAAAGATTGTTGAACCAACAGGTTATACCGAAACATTCGAAGTGAATGGAGGTGTGGTTGAAGTGGTCAACAACGAAATTAAGGTTTTGATTGAGAATCTGAGTTGAATCTCGCAAAGGTCGTAGCAACGATCGCAAAAAAGTGGTTTCTTTGTAGAAATTTTTACCAGGTATAAAGAATTAAATCGAAATGGGAAAAGTATTGATTATTGGAGCAGGAGGAGTGGGAACTGTTGTTGCCCATAAAATGGCGGGCCTGCCTGAAGTTTTTTCTGAAATCTTACTTGCAAGCCGTACAAAATCAAAATGTGACGCTATTGCAAATCAAATTGGCGGCAACAGGGTTAAGACGGCACAGGTTGATGCCGATAATGTACCGGAACTTGTTCAGCTTATTCGCTCATTTAACCCGGATCTCGTGGTTAATGTGGCACTTCCTTATCAGGATTTGACCATCATGGACGCCTGTCTCGAAACCGGTGTATCATATTTGGATACAGCCAACTATGAGCCGAAAGACGAGGCTAAATTTGAATATAAATGGCAGTGGGCTTATCAGGAAAAATTCAAAGAAGCTGGTTTGACAGCCATTCTTGGATGTGGTTTCGACCCCGGTGTAACCAGCATTTATACGGCCTATGCTGCAAAGCACCATTTCGACGAAATCCAATATCTTGATATTGTCGACTGTAATGCAGGCGATCATGGAAAAGCTTTTGCTACCAATTTTAACCCCGAGATCAACATTCGTGAGGTCACTCAGAAAGGTAAATATTGGGAAAATGGACAGTGGGTTTTAACTGAACCGCACGAAATCCATTATCCGCTTACTTACCCGCATATTGGTGAAAAAGAGTCATATCTGATTTATCACGAAGAACTGGAATCGCTTGTAAAAAACTTTCCATCGTTGAAACGGGCTCGCTTTTGGATGACTTTCGGTCAGGAATATTTGACTCATCTACGGGTAATTCAGAATATTGGTATGGCCAGTATTAAACCTATTATTTACGAAGGTAAGGAGATTGTTCCGATTCAGTTTCTGAAAGCCGTTTTACCAGCTCCTGAGCAACTGGGCGAAAATTATACTGGTGAAACTTCGATAGGTTGTCGCATAAGAGGCTTGAAAGATGGAAAAGAGAAAACATACTATGTTTACAATAACTGTAGTCACGAAGCAGCTTACGCCGAAACTGGTGCGCAGGCAGTAAGTTATACTACTGGTGTTCCGGCTATGATTGGTGCAATGATGTATCTTCAAGGAAAATGGAAAAAACCTGGCGTATTCAATGTTGAAGAGTTTAATCCAGATCCGTTTATGAATGAGTTAAATCTGCACGGTTTACCTTGGTGGGAGTTGCACGATGTGAATCTTGAATTTGATTAATATTTTGCAATTATTGATATTAAAACCCGGTTTATGCCGGGTTTTTTGTTCAAATTTAAAAGCCAAATCCTGTCATAATTGAATCAAGTTCTTTCCATTTCTTTCCTTTACTAAAGGTTGTTGCCTCTTCAATACTCCACCTGAGAACCAGTAATTGATACATCCCGAGTCGCTTAATTCGTTTTTTTAATATTGTATAGGCTTTGTTTTCTTCGGCAACCATGGCTGCATAAATAACAGTAAACCATTGTTGAATCATATTTTGGTGCTGAAGTTGATAGCTCTTTGTAATTTTATCAATTGCCAGTAAAGTATCAAAGTCAATGTTTTGTGTCGTTCGGTTGTAGATCTTGAGAAAATCATTATAAAGTTTCTCCGATGAGTAAAAATCTGATAACTTTAAAAATGCAGAAAAATACTCATAATCAGTAGGTGCATGTTGATATCCATTCCTTTCTACCAGATAAACACACCAATCATCAAATTTCCCCTTGTCGAATGTGACAGTCACTTTATTGTTGAGTTTTTTTATGGGTTGCATTTTTTAACAAATTTTTTCAGAGGGCACATCATTGTGTTAAAGGTAAGCAATTTACACGAGATGCATAGAGACAAAAAAAGCCGCAAACTGCGGCTTTTTTTAATATGAATTGTGGAAGTTATTTCGCGTAGCTGACAGCGCGGGTTTCGCGGATAACGGTAATTTTAACCTGACCAGGATAAGTCATTTCGTCCTGAATTCGCTTGGCTATATCATAAGACAAACTTTCTGCTTCAGCATCGCCCATCTTATCGCTACCAACAATAACCCTGAGTTCGCGACCCGCTTGAATAGCATATGTCTTGGTAACACCTGGGTAGGAGAGTGCCATATTTTCGAGGTCGTTCAAACGTTTGATGTATGATTCAACTGCTTCGCGTCGGGCACCAGGTCGGGCACCAGAGATGGCATCGCATGCCTGAACAAGCGGGGCAAGTAGTGATTCCATTTCAACTTCATCGTGGTGAGCACCAATGGCATTACAGATATCGGGTTTCTCTTTGTATTTCTCGGCCAGTTTCATCCCTAAAACAGCGTGCGGTAATTCCGGTTCGTCATCCGGTACTTTACCAATGTCGTGCAATAATCCGGCGCGTTTGGCTTTCTTGGGATTTAATCCAAGCTCGGCTGCCATAATCGCGCAAAGGTTCGCTGTTTCACGCGAATGCTGTAACAAATTTTGTCCGTACGACGAACGATATTTCATTTTACCAATCAAACGGATTAGTTCAGGGTGCATACCGTGGATACCAAGGTCGATAGTAGTGCGTTTACCAGTTTCGATAATTTCTTCTTCAACCTGTTTCTTTACTTTATTTACCACCTCTTCGATACGGGCAGGATGAATTCGTCCGTCGGTAACCAGTTGGTGGAGGGCAAGTCGTGCAATTTCCCGGCGTACAGGGTCAAATCCGGAAAGAACAATTGCCTCGGGAGTATCGTCAACAATTATTTCAATCCCGGTAGCGGCTTCAAGTGCTCTGATGTTGCGGCCCTCACGACCAATAATCCGCCCTTTGATTTCGTCACTCTCGATATGAAATACAGTAACAGCATTCTCGATTGCAGTTTCCGAGGCTACACGTTGTATCGACTTAACTATAATTTTTTTGGCCTCTTTATTGGCTGTCATCTTGGCCTCATCCATAATTTCCTGAATGTAAGAAATGGCTTCCGATTTAGCTTCGTTTTTTAACGATTCGACCAATTGATTTTTGGCATCTTCGGCTGAAAGCCCTGAAATAGCTTCGAGTTGTTCGATTTGTTGTTTGTGCATTCTTTCCAGCTCTTCGTTTTTCTGATCGATTAACTCGAGCTGAGAAGTAAGGTTTTCGCGAATCGTATCGGCATCTTTCTTCGCAATTTCCGACTCTTTGATTTTGCGTTGCAGTTCTGACTTTTGTTGCAGAAAAATTGTTTCTTTTTGTTTCAACTTATTTTCTGCACTTAAAATGCGCTGATTTCGTTCGTTAATATAACTTTCGTGTTCCGATTTCAGTTGGATGTACTTTTCTTTGGCCTGAATGATTTTTTTCTCTTTCAACATTTCTGACTGGACTTCGGCCTCTTTCAGAATGTGGTTTCTTTTCTTATGCAACACTGTGTCCCACAGAAAGTATGAAGCACCACCTCCTGCAATTATTGCCACAATGCCTACTATTATTGTTATTGTCATCTATAAAAAATTAATTTGTTAAACATAAAAAAACCGCATTTTAAACTTCTAATGTTCTGAAATTTACCAGAAACATTCCAAAATTTAAAAGCGGGACAACTAATATATTCGAATTATATATTTTCTTTCTCAATGAATTCAGCCAGATAATCGTTCATTCTTTCCAACTCTTCGACCATTCCTGAGAGGTCGTTTCGCTGTTCAGTGTCAAACTTCTGAATGACAAACTGCAATGATGCCATCGCCAGACAGTCTTGAACCTCTTTTGAAGCATATTTTTGTTTGTACTGAATTACCTTATCGTTGATAATTTTCGCGGCCTTACGGATACTTTCTTCGTCTTTACGGTCAACCCTCAGCGGGTACATCCGTTCGGCTATATTAACATTTATCGAAAGTTTATCATCCATATTAGGCCTACTACTTGTTTAGCAGCGCTATACATTTATCAATTTCCCGCACTAACCTGTTTATCTTAATCTTTGCCTCGTGCGAATTTTCTTCGCCTCCAAGCATTGATTTAGCAAACTTTAGTTCCTCGATTTTACGTTGCAACTCTTCATTTTTCGTATTTAGCAACGATATCTGCTCTTTTAACCGTGCCTGTTCTTCCAAAAGCAACCGGTTTTCTGATTTCATTTTCAATGTATAACGAATCAGCTTGTCCAGTTTTTCTTTGAAATCGTTTAACAAAAGAGTTTCTCGCTCTGTCATAACCAAGGATTACTGTCACAAAGTTAACATTTTATTCAAATTGCAAAAGTATTACATCATTTATTGCATCAACAGGCTCCCAAAACTTTCTTATTTTCGCCAAAAGATTAGCTTTTTACGAATGAGGATATTTTCGACTATATTTTTTCTGTTCTGCGTTTTTTTAATCGTTAATGCTCAAGAGGCTGTTAAATATTCAGGTTTTATTGCACCGGTAAAACCTCCATTTTCTTTTTCTGGTGGCTTTGGCGAACTCAGAACCAATCACTTTCATACCGGACTCGATTTCAGGACTGGAGGAGCCATCGGGAAACCCATTTATGCTGTTAAAGATGGTTATGTTTCACGCGTGAATGTGTCCCCAACAGGTTATGGTTTAGCATTGTATTTGGATCATCCTGATGGGACAACAAGTGTTTACGGCCATTTGAGCAAGTTTCATCCGAAAGTTGCTGAACGGGTTAAGGAGGAACAATATTACCGCGAACAATTTTCGGTTGATATTACTTTTTCAAAAAAAGAAATTGAGTTTAAACAGGGTGAGATTATAGCCTGGTCGGGCAATACTGGAAGTTCTGGTGGTCCGCACCTGCATTTCGAGATACGAAATACCCGCTCAGAGAATGCGCTGAATCCGCTCTTCTATAAAATGGGTATCACAGATAACAGTGCCCCCAAAATATTGTCTCTCTATATTTATCCAGTTACCGATAATAGCCATGTTAACAGGGGTTTCAATAAAAAACGATTCGATCTTTTGCCTGATGGCAAAAACTTCAGACTGAAAGAAAATGTTTCAATAGAAGTGTTTGGTCAGATTGGACTGGGGATTCAGGCCGAAGATTATTTTAGTGGTGGAGGAATGAAATGCGGCATCTATTCGACAAAAGTATTGGTCGACGGTATTCAGCAATATGGTTTTCAGATGGATGAACTTTCGTTTAATTTGGGCCGTTACATCAATACTCATATCGATTACGAGGAAAAGATACGTAACAGTCGTTCGGTTCATCTGCTTTTTCAGCAGCCGGGCAACAGGCTGAGGTTTTATCACAATAACGAAAACTCGGGATTTATTGCTGTCGATGATAACAAAAGTCACGATGTGGAAATTGTTGTTTGTGATGCGTTTCAAAACTGTACAAAATTAATTTTCAAATTAGTATCTAAATCGTTTAACAAGAGAGCTGAAAATCAAACTTATAGTTCAAGATTCAGATACGATAATCAGAATGTCTTTGAGAACGAACAGATAAGGGTAAATATCCCCGAAGGGGCTCTTGGTAGTGATTTGAATTTCAACTATTCGTCAAAACCATCTATTGGTCTTTATTCACCAATTCATCAGGTACACAATCGGTTTACACCTGTAATGGTTCCATTTTCACTTGCGATAAAGGCCGAAGGCTTCAATCAGGAATGGAAAGAGAAGTTACTGATTGTTGATGTTAACACTGAAACCGGAAAGAAAAGTGCTATTGGAGGCGATTTTTCGAATGGATGGGTTTTTGCCAGATCGTCTGTTTTTGGAAACTTCGCGGTAGCTGTTGATACTATTGCACCTGTAATCAATTCATTGTCAATAAAAGAGCGAAAAACGCTAGCTGATGCAAATAAACTGGTTTTCACCATTACCGATAACCTTTCAGGAATTAAAACCTACCGAGGCGAGATTGATGGGAAATGGGTATTATTTGAATATGACCCAAAGAACAAAATGCTTGTCCATTATTTCGATAAAACAAAAATGGATTTAGGAAAATCGCACCAGTTGGTGTTAACTGTCGGCGATGCCAAACAAAATCAAAAAATATACAAAGCAACTTTTTATAAATGAGTTATTTAGTGCTAGGTGTAATGTCAGGGACATCGCTCGACGGGATCGATCTTGCGTTATGCAATTTTGAATTACACCGGGAGGCATGGGCATTTCAAATCGTCGCAGCAGAAACATTTGGTTATTCTGAAGAGTGGTATAACCGGCTGGAAAATGCTCATCGTTTTACGGCTTTCGATTTCATTCAACTTCATAACCAATATGGTCGGTTTACCGGTCAATTGATCAATCGGTTTCTTGATGGAAGGCCTAAACCACAGTTGATTGCTTCGCATGGACATACCATTTTTCATCAGCCCGAAAAAAAATTGACTTTCCAATTGGGAAACGGATCGGTTATTGCTGCCGAAACGGGTATCGATACGGTTTTCGATTTTCGGAATCTTGATGTGGCGTTGGGAGGGCAGGGTGCACCGCTTGTCCCAATGGGCGACAGATTACTTTTTGCCAATTACGATTATTGTTTGAACCTGGGCGGATTTGCCAATATCTCATTCGAAAATGAAGGAAAAAGATTGGCATGGGACATTTCGCCGGTAAATATTGTATTGAATTACTATGCCCGAAAGGCAGGATTACAATTTGACCTTGATGGAAATTTGGGCAGTGCAGGCCAGATAAACGATTTGCTTTTGAATAAGCTTAATCAACTAGATTATTATCAGCAAACGCACCCCAAATCGCTGGGACGCGAATGGATTGAAACCGTGATGCTTCCTTTGATTGAATCTCATTCGCTCAGCCTGAATGATGTATTAGCCACGCTATATGAACATATTGGGACACAGATTGGAATGACTCTTTCAGGAGAAAAGCGGCAAGTATTGGTTACCGGAGGCGGTGCAAAAAATAGCTTTTTATTAAGGAAAATATCGAAGTATGCTGAATGTAAATTAATTGTTCCTGACGATCTTATTGTCGATTTTAAGGAAGCACTGATTTTTGCTTTTTTAGGTTTGCTCTGTTACAACGGGAAACCAACGGCATTATCGAGTGTTACCGGTGCCAGCTGCGACAATATCAGTGGTACATTGGTCCGATTCAAACCTGATAAATGTCATTAAAATCAAATCATACGCTACAACTAATTTTCTATTTTTGTGGAAATTGTAAATTTTCTAAAAATGTTTATACATAAAATTCTGTCAGTTTTAGTGCTAATTTTGTTGTTGCAGGTCAGTCCAACGATGGCTTGCACCAATTTTTTGGTTACCAAAGGAGCTTCGGCTGATGGTTCAACCATGATAACTTATGCAGCCGATTCGCACACGCTTTATGGCGAACTCTATTTCTGGCCGGCAGCCGATTACCCCGAAGGTGCCATGCTTGATGTATACGAATGGGATACCGGTAAATATCTGGGCAAGATTCCGCAGATTCGTCATACTTATCAGGTAACCGGTAACATGAACGAACATCAGCTGGCTATTGGAGAAACTACTTTTGGGGGGCGCAAAGAACTTGCTTCTCAACCTGATGCATTGATTGATTATGGAAGTTTGATTTATATTACCCTTCAGCGCGCAAAAAATGCACGCGAAGCCATCCAGGTAATGACCAGTCTGGTAAAAGATTATGGCTACTATTCAAGCGGTGAATCGTTCTCTATCGCCGATCCGAACGAAGTATGGGTTCTCGAGATGATTGGAAAAGGCGAGGGGCATAAAGGAGCTGTTTGGGTGGCGATGCGCATTCCTGATGGTTATGTTTCAGGACATGCCAACCAAGCCCGGATTACGCAGTTTCCGCTAAACGACCCGGCAAACTGTCTCTATTCATCTGATGTGATCTCGTTTGCCGTTGAGAATGGATGGTACGAGGGAAAAAACGCTGATTTTAGTTTCTCCGACACGTATGCGCCTGTTGATTTTAGCGGGGCTCGTTTTTGTGATGCACGAGTATGGTCAGGTTTTAATCGTATCAACAGCCAAATGGGACAATACGAAAATTATGCTCTTGGTCAGGTTACCTACGGAGCCAATGGCTACGCCACTAACCGTATGCCGTTGTGGGTCAAACCAGATGCACCACTTACTTTGGCCAACGTAAAAGAGATGATGCGCGACCATTACGAAGGTACGGCGCTCGATATGACCAAAGATTTGGGAGCTGGACCACATCAGTTGCCTTATCGCTGGAGACCCATGACCTGGAAAGTCGACTCGGCAGAGTACGTTCATGAAAGGGCTATTTCGACCCAGCAGACTGGTTTTTCGTTTGTGGCCCAGTGTCGTGCCAACTATCCCGATCCGATTGGTGGAATTCTCTGGTTTGGTGTCGATGATACTTATTCAACCTGCTATATGCCTGTTTATTGCGGTGTAAAGGAAGTTCCAAATTCTCTTAAAGTTGGCAATGGCGATATGCTTACATGGTCCGAAACCTCTGCATTTTGGACATTCAATCTGGTGACAAACTTCTGTTATCTTCGCTACAACGATATGATTACCGACCTGAGGAAAGTCCAATTGCAATTGGAAGACGGGTTCTACAAAAGTGTTGCTGAAACTGACAGACAAGCTGTTGAGCTTTGGAAAAAAGGCGATACTTCTGCTGCTTACGCCCTACTGACCAACTATTCTGTGAATCAGGTTGAATCAACGGTTAAAAAGTGGAAGGAACTTGGGCAATATCTCATTATCAAGTATAAAGATGGAAATGTAATGCGCGAAAAAGACGGACAGTTTGAACGCAACGAAAGTGGTAAATTGCCTGCATCTCCGTTACATCCGGCGTATCCAGAGTCATGGTATCGCACCATCATTAAGGGCAACGAAGCGCATTTCAAAGCCCAGTAATTCTTCGATTGATGAATGTCAACGCAGCCAATGCAACTTTTTCTGCATCAAACTACAAAAGCGTAGCAAGGATGAAAGAAAAAGTTGCATTTTATTTTCTGCTGATTATTACAACAATTTTTACCGCTCATGGTCAAAAAAAGGAGAATCATTACCTGAAAGAAGGTATCTCCTTTTCAACCCTGACGACCTGGCAAACAGTTGCTGATGAGGCTATACCGGATGTTGGCCATTATGTTTCTTTCGAAAGGAAAGGAAAAGGGGCAACCGGTCTTTTCACTGTAACCTGGCTCAACAAAGAAGAGGAACCGTCGAATGCATTGTTGGCTCAAATGGCTACGATGAAAAATGCCAATATCTACCGAAATCCGGGAATAGAATTCACGACAATTGAGGAAGATGGTTTTGCCGGAATTCAAGGCAGGGTCGTAAATTATGAGACTATTGTCAAAGATGAAAAGCTGGACGGTACGATTTGGGCATTCAATTGTTCAGGCAGAACCATAATCGTTTTCTATCAAACCGGAATGACAGACAGAAAGGAGAATGAAAAAGGGTTTCAGCTACTGCATCAAACTTTTGCATGTCGTTAGCCGGCTCAATTCTAAGCTATTAAAAAAGGCAACCTACCCGTTGCCTTTTTTTTTTATTATTGATTTGAAAATCAGATCTTAAGTTGGTTGCCAACACCTTCAGCTTTTGTTCTTACCTGAGTATTTCCGCCAGTAGCAAGCGATAAATCAACCGGATCGTTTGTTTTGTACGAACCGCAAGTAAAATCGGGAACAGTAATGGCGTTCGAACGGTTGGCTACCGACCATTCGCTGAGTGGTGCAATGCAGCTCCAAAGCGCAGCATCATATACATCCTGATCTAGCGGAAGCCCATTTCGCAGACAGTCAATCAGGCGCCAGTCCATGATAAAGTCCATGCCTCCGTGTCCACCAACTTTCTTAGCCATTTCGCCTACTTTTTTAACAATCTCAGGCGTATACTTTTCTTTAAGTTCAGCCATTTTGGCATCGTCAAACCACTCGTGTCCCTGAGCAATTCTTTCAGGTGAAGGCCATTTGCTGGCTACGCCCTGCGTCCCGCTCAACAGGTGGATACGAGAGTAGGGGCGAGGTGATGTAACATCGTGTTGCACCATAATCGTTTTTCCTTTCTCAGTCCTGATGAGCGTTGTGTTCATATTTCCGCGATAGCCGTTAGTCGCGAATTCGTTGAAAAATTGATCATTCCGGGCCAAATCTCTGGCCATCTCTGCCATCTGAAAATCGTTTGAAGCCATCGAGGTTAAGTAATCCATTTTGTCGCCACGATTAATATTCATAGCCTGACAGACTGGGCCCAATCCGTGCGTAGGATATAAATTTCCGTTGCGATGCTGGTTTTCTTTCAATCGCCACATGTCGGCGTAGCCATCTTTGGCAAAGTTAAGGTTGCGAAGGTCGTGGATATAAGCACCTTCACCATGTACCAATTCGCCAAAAAAGCCTTGACGAGCCATATTCAGGGTAAGCAGTTCAAAAAAGTCGTAACAGCAGTTTTCGAGCATCATACAATGCTTTTTTGTCCGTTCCGACGTCTCTACCAATTGCCATGCCTCTTCTATAGTCACTGCGGCAGGGACTTCGGTGGCAGCGTGTTTCCCGTTTTCCATGGCAAAAACAGCCATTGGGGTATGCAGATGCCACGGACTACAGATATATACCAAATCAATTTCGTCACTTTTACACATCTCTTTCCAGGCCTCTTCGTTGCCGCCAAATGCTTTTGCTTCGGGTAGACCATAGTTCGCAAGAATTTTTTGTGCCTCGGTAACCCTATCCATATTTTTGTCGCAAAGCGCCTTAATTTCAACTCCTTCGATATGAGCCATACGCTCAACTGCACCGGGCCCGCGCATGCCAAGCCCAATAAAACCAATCCGAACAATATCGATTTTAGGAGCTGCGTAACCGCTCATGTTGAATTGTTGATTGTGCGCCTTGTTGGCAGCCTCTTCGATTGTAGCCAACGCCGATGGTTTGCCATTGGTAGGAGTTGCACAACTGGACAAACTGCCAGTAAGCATTCCGGCACCTGTTACACCGGCTAACCTAAAAAAATTACGTCTGTTTGTTTTCATAAGTTTGGAATTGAATCTGTTTGATTGTTGCAGACTGTAAAAATGAGAAAAATGAGATTAAAACAAAATGATTCTCTACCTTTGTGGCTAATTTATTAAATAATTTTTTTATCTATGAACAAAACGAGTAAAGTGTACACACACAATCGTTTGGTTACGTTCAGAAGATGGAAACGACATGGATATGCCGTGTTTCAAAGTTTGCATAGGGCGGTAAAAATTGGCTCTTTGTCAGTGCCTTATCTGCTTTTTGCCCTTCCTTCGAATGCCGAACCCCAAATGATTACACTCCGCGACACGCTCAGCACTTTAAAAGAGCTGGAGGTCGAAGAGGTGGTGGTTAGTGCACAGCGCGCGCCTGTTGCCTTCTCGCAGGTAGCCCGCATTGTCAAAGTAATCGGGAAGGATGAGATTCAAAAAGCGCCCGTTCAAAGCATTCAGGATTTGCTGGAGTATGTCATGAGTGTTGACATCCGGCAGCGCGGAAACAACGGTGTTCAGGCCGATATCAGCATCCGCGGAAGTTCTTTCGACCAGGTTCTTGTTCTATTAAACGGGGTTAACATTAACGACCCGCAAACCGGCCATCATAACCTTAACCTGCCGGTTAGTTTCGATGCCATCGAGCGTATCGAACTCCTCGAAGGTCCCGCTTCGAGAGTTTACGGCACCAACGCCTTCAGCGGCGCCATCAACATCATCACAAATATTTCTGAGCAATCCAATCTGAAAGTACGGCTAAGTGGCGGACAATATGGTTTCTGGGATGCTGCAGCTACGGGAACATTTGTAACCGGTAAAATCAGCAACATGCTCAGTATAAACCATCGTAGTTCTGATGGCTATACCCGAAACACCGATTTTAAGGTTTCCGATGCTTTTTATCAGGGACAAATTGAGTCAGATGCTGGTAAATTTCAACTACAGGGGGGGTACTCTGAACGTGGTTTTGGAGCCAATAGTTTTTATACCCCCGCTTATCCCAATCAGTTCGAGCAAATCCGGACCTATTTTGCTTCGGCTAAAATGGAAACGGGGAAAACGGTCCGTTTTACACCTGCCGTCTATTGGCGACGGAACCAGGATCGATTTGAACTTTTCAGAGGTTTTGAGAATGCAGCTTCGTGGTACAAAACCCACAATTATCATTTAACTGATACCTACGGTACCAATCTGAATGCCTGGTTTGCATCCAACTGGGGAAAAACGGCTTTCGGGGCCGATTTCCGAAGTGAAAATATTTGGAGTAATGTGTTGGGAAAACCGATGGATAAACCAATAGATGTTCCTGGCGAATCGGGGCATCAGTTTACCTTTTCTGACACACGAACCAATTTCAGCCTATTTTTCGAACAGTCGAAAAACTGGAACAAACTTACGCTTTCAGGTGGATTGATGGCCAACTGGAACTCGGCGCTGGGCCGCAACTGGAATATTTACCCTGGTCTGGATCTCAGTTGGCAGTTTACCGAGCGTTTTCGTTATTATGCATCGGCCAATAAGTCGCTTCGTCTGCCTACATTTACCGATCTCTACTACAAAAGTGCTACCAATATTGGCAACTCGTCGTTAAAACCGGAGGAAGCTACAGCTTTCGAAACAGGGCTTAAATATAAAAACAGCTGGCTCGAAGCCCATGCTACCTGGTTCAGGCGTTGGGGAACCAATATGATTGACTGGGTGCGCGAACCTGGCGAATCCGTCTGGTATGCAAAAAATATTACCAAATTGAATACTGACGGAATCGAATTGGCCGTTCATACCAACCCTTCCAGGCTTTTTGGGGGCCATACTTTTATCCAAAATTTTGATGTCTCGTATGCCTGGCTGAACCAAAAAAACGATGCCGGTTTATTGATTTCGAAATATGTACTCGATTACCTTAAACATAAAATAGATATCAGGTTTGGCCATTCGGTTATCAAAAATATGACGATTAACTGGCAGTTCTCTTATCAGGATCGCAACGGAACATTTACCCGGTGGGAGGGAAGTGGATACGGCAACGAGGTTGAATATAAGCCTTTCTGGCTGGTCGATGCCAGGTTGAACTGGAGCCGAAAAGGGACCAATGTTTATCTTGAAGCTTCCAATCTGTTGAACAGAACCTATTGGGATTTTGGCAATATCGAGCAACCGGGAACCTGGCTAAAAGCAGGTATAATCCATCGGTTTAACTTTTAATTAAACCCCGTTATGAATCCTGAATTGCTTATTTAACATTCTTTAAACTCCGTTTCAACGGGTTAACGAAATAGCACTGTATCTTTGTAGTGTAAGAGTAAAGCAATTTTTTTCATAGATTTTGGTTAGGTTAAAGATAACCGCCTCGGTTCCCCACCCTGGCGGTTTTTCTTTTGTTGATAAACGCTGATGCGGTTCAAAAAGCTGAAAAGGATTCCCGAGATATTTAGCCGGTTATTTATTGAACGCTGCATATTTAACATTCTTTATGTTCCGTTTCAACGGGTTAACGAAATTATGCTGCATCTTTGTAGTGTAAGAGTAAAGCAATTTTTTTCATAGATTTTGGTTAGGTTAAA